>Ga0306922_10006416_pt1 | contig 11290 bp, 12 predicted proteins | sample sta12Cox44000082_FD_203758 | JGI IMG/M metagenome (GOLD analysis project Ga0306922, IMG submission 203758) | Lab enrichment of tropical soil microbial communities from Luquillo Experimental Forest, Puerto Rico - statoxic.12C.oxic.44.000.082 (v2)... | ecosystem: Environmental > Terrestrial >...
AGCCGGACGAACCAGGCGTAGGGCATCAAGTTGGACACCCGCACCCCGTTCCATACCGAGGCCAGCGGCAGGTACTGGTGCTTGCCGATCCACAGCGATGTGCCAAGGGCCAGCGCCGCGCACCCGATCCACAGCGCGGCGAGCTGCCACGCGGACCGGCGCCGCCAGGACACGACCAGGCCGATCAGCGCGAGCACGGTCAGCGTGGTGCCGAACATCGGCATGCCCTCGTTGTCCCGGCCGTGCAGGAACGGGCCAGCCAGCGCGTTCAGCCCGAACAGCGAGACCCGAGGCGTGGGGGTGAACATCCCGGGTAGCCCGATGCCGTACTGCTTGTACGACACGGCCAGCAGCCTCGGGTTGATGGACAGGCCGCCGTGCGAGGCCGCGATCTCCTGGAGCATCGCGATGATCTGCGGGCTGGCAATGACGATGCCGGTACCGCAGGCCAGCAGCACCGGCCACAGCCGGGCCCACCCGGGGCGCCGCAGCAGCCAGGGCAGCAGCACCAGCCCGACCACGATCGCCGCGAGCACCGCGGACTCCTGGTCGCTGAGCACGGCGGCGCCCATCACCAGGCCGAGGATGATCCCCTGCCGCCGGCCGGGCCTGCGGCGCAGCCGCACCGACGCCTCCAGCGCCATCGGCAGGAACAGCGCCCCCAGCGCGATGTTCAGGTGGTACCAGTCCTGCTCGGTGAGCATGCAGGACAGGCCGAACAACACCGCGGCCCCGGCCGCGCCGGTGGCCGAGCGAAGCCAGAGCCGGGCCGCCCGGTACATCGCATAGCAGAGCAGCCCGGGAAGGATCACGGTCCACAGGTTGTAGGAGAACGCCGGGCCGAACGCCAGGGTCACCGGGGTGAACAGGACGGCGGGCAGCGGCATCACCGTGTGGAATCCGAGCTGAACGCCCACCGGCGCGGCCATCATCGGGGTGAACCATGGGTTGCCCAGGTGGGTGACCTGATGCGCGACCCACCAGAAGTCCCACACGTAGCTGGCCGGGTCCCGGGCGGCCGGTATCCGGCCGGCCAGGTTGGCCGCCAGCGGGATCGTGGCCAGCACCCCGGCGGCGATGAAGCACAGCAGGATGCCGGCCTGACGGCCCACGGGCCCGCGGAACGCGCCGCGCACCCGTGCGGCGGCGGTCACCGGCTGCCGCGGTCCCGGTGCCGCCGCGCGGCTCCCGGACGGACGCGCCCCGGCCTGACCGGCCGGGCCGGCTTCCGCCTCCCGCCGGGCCTGTCCCGTCTCCTCGGCAGCCTGCTCACCGGAGTCCAGTGTTCCCGCCGTCGCTGCCGCCGGGTGGCCAGACCGGTCGGGGTCGGGCCGTCCCATCACTTCACCTCGTCCAGCGTGTCTACCGGCCATTGCCCGTCTCTGGGCGACGCTCATCGGGCCCTGGCATCCCGGCGATCCCCCCAGCCCGGGGGCGCCACGGCGAACCCATGCTAGCCGCCTCGTGCGGCTACACCGCGCAAAACCGGCCGCTCCGTAACTTAGTGCATTACAAAGACTCCGTCTCGTAACAGCATGTCCATACGATTGCGCACCGTGGTGCTTGCGGTGCGGGCATGCATTTCCGGGGAGACCGTCGCCGCGGCGGCGGGCCAATAGGCGGCGCAGTCCGGCGATCGGTAACAATCCGGTCGGCGCGCAGCGTGTTCCGAGCCTGTCTGGGCGGAGGCTATGGTCGTCACCGGCCGGGACCGGTAAGGTGCGGCTCGTGGAGTTGAGGGTGTCAAGCCGGTCCCAGGGTGACCACGTCGTCCTCGCCCTTGCGGGCGAGATCGACCTGTACACCGCGCCGCGGTTGCAGAGCGAACTCACGTCTGCTCTGGCAGCCGGCAAGCCGCCGCACCTCGTGGTGGACATGTCCGCGGTCGAGTTCTGCGACTCCACCGGCATGAACGTGCTGCTCGCCGCGCACCGGCTGGCCGCCGAGCGGGGCGGGGATCTGACCCTGGCCGCGCCGCGCCCGGCCGTGCGCAAGATCCTGGAGGTGACCGGGCTGCAGTCCGTGTTCACCATCCACGACGACCTCGCCGCGGTCACCGGCCAGTAGCGCTCGCGGATCCCGCCCGGCCCCGCGCTCACGGATCCCGCCTGGTCCCATGCCCGCGGATCCCGCCGGGCCCACGCTCGCGGGCCGGGCGCTCTAGGATCTGCCCATGGCGAGCGGTGACGTCGCGGTGGTCATTCCCGCCAGGAACGAGGCCGACCGGATCCGGGACACGGTGGCCGCCGCGGCCGGGCTGCCCGGAGTCGACCTGGTCATCGTGGTTGACGACGGCTCCACCGATGACACCGCCGGGCTGGCCGGCGAGGCCGGGGCCACGGTGCTGCGGCACAGCCGCGCCCGGGGCAAGGCGGCCGCGATGGAAACCGGGGCCGAGGCCGTGCAGATGCTGGAAGCCGCCGGCCCGCCGCCCGCCGCTCGGCACGCCCGTCACCTGCTCTTCCTAGACGCAGACCTGGGCGCGACCGCGGGCGCGGCCGGCCCGCTCACCGAACCGGTGCGCGCGGGCGAGGCCGACATGACGATCGCTGTGTTCACCGAACGGGTCCGCCAGGGCGGGCACGGCCTGGTGGTGGGGCTGTCCGGCGCGGGCATCGAGCGGGCCACCGGGTGGCGGCCCGCCCAGCCGCTGAACGGGCAGCGCTGCCTGACCCGGGCCGCCTTCGAACTCGCGCGGCCGCTGGCGGCCGGGTTCGGGGTGGAGACGGCGCTCACCATCGACCTGCTCCGGGCCGGGATGCGGGTGACCGAGGTTGAGGTCCCGCTCGCGCACCGGGCCACCGGGAACGACTGGCGCGCCCAGGTGCACCGGGCCCGCCAGTTCGCCGATGTCGCCCGCGCCCTCGCCGCCCGGGACCCGGCGACCCGGGCGGTCACGGCCCGCACCGGTCGGCCCCGCCCGGGCCGGCCGGAGTCTGGCCGACCCATGGGTTTCTAGCTGGCAAGATAGTGGGCCATGGCAGACCGTTACGCCTACCTGGGGCCGGAGGGCACGTTCACCGAGGCGGCCCTCGTGGCTTTCGACCCCGCCGCCCGTGATGGGGCGATCCCGTGCGCGAGCGTCCAGGCAACCCTGGACGCGGTGCGGAGCGGGGAGGCGGAGCGCGCGATCGTGCCGATCGAGAACTCGGTGGAAGGGGCGGTCACCGCTACCCTCGACGAGCTCGCCACCGGCCCGGACATCGCGATCTGCGCGGAACTGCTGCTCCCGGTGACCTTCGCCCTGCTGGCGCGGCCGGGCACGGCGGTCGGCGACATCAAGACCGTCGGCGGCCACCCGCAGGCACAGGGGCAATGCCGGCGTTGGCTGGCGGAGAACCTGCCCGACGCCGAGTGGCTGCCCGCCTCGTCCAACGCCGAGGCCGCCCGGCAGGCCGCCGACGGCGTGCTCGGCGCGGCGCTCGCGGGTGCCTTCGCGGCCGAGCGGTACGGCCTGGCCGTCCTGGCCCGGGAGATCGGCGACGTGCCCGGCGCGATCACCCGGTTTGTGGTGGTCGGCCGTCCCGGGCCGGTGCCCGCCGCGACCGGTGCCGACCGGACGTCACTGGTGGCGTTCCTGCGCGAGGACCACCCCGGTGCCCTGATGGAACTGCTCACCGAGTTCGCGGTGCGCGGCATCAACCTGACCCGGATCGAGTCCCGCCCCACCGGCGACGGGCTCGGCAAGTACTGCTTCTCCATCGACTGCGAGGGTCACCTCGACGACGCCCGGGTCGGCGAGGCCCTGATGGGCCTGCGCCGGGTGTGCGCCGAGGTGAAGTTCCTCGGCAGCTACCCGCGCCACGACGGCGCCGCCGCGCAGGTCCGCCCGGGTACCTCGGACGCCGAGTTCGCGCAGGCGGCGGCCTGGCTCGGCCGGCTCAGATATGGCCGGGTGTAACGGCCCGGCGCGGTCGGCTGCCGGGCGGCCCGGTGCGGTCCCGCGGCCGGGGGTGGCTCGGTGGTCCGCTACAGGTAGGGGCCGGACGTGCGGGGTGGCTGCGGGCCCTCGTCGCCGGGGCCGGGCATGGCACCGGGCGGCAGGGCGCGGCGCATCTGCTCCAGTTGTGCCCGGGCGGCCATCTGCTGCGCGAACAGGGTCGTCTGGATGCCGTGGAACAGGCCCTCCAGCCAGCCGACGAGCTGGGCCTGCGCGATGCGAAGCTCCGACTCGCTCGGCGCCTCGTCCTCGGTGAACGGCAGGGACAGCCGTTCGAGCTCCTCGGACAGCTCCGGGGCCAGCCCCTCTTCCAGTTCCTTCACCGAGCGCTCGTGGATCTCCCGCAGCCGCGCCCGGCTCTTCTCATCCAGCGGGGAGGCGCGGACCTCCTCGAGAAGCTGCCGGATCATGCTGCCGATCCGCATGACCTTGGCCGGCTGCTCGACCATGTCGACGAGCGGGCGCTCACGTTCCTCCCCGCTGTCCTCGCCGACCGCTATGCCTTCCGGCCCGACCACGACCAGCCTGGTCGGGGGCGCTCCGTCCCGGCCCGTCGGCCCGCTGCCTGTTTGGTCTGTCATGGCTCCCAGTCTGTCCCTTCCCGTGGAGTGCAATCACCCCCGGGTCCGCATCCGGCGCCGGCCACCACGAACGTGCTCAGGTGCGGAGCAGGATCTTGCCGACGTGGCTGCCGTCGATCAGGCGGTGCGCCTGCGCCGCCTCCGCCAGCGGCAGCGTGTGCGCGATCACCGGCACCACCCGTCCGGCGGCCACCAGCGGCCACACCTGGTCCCGGACGTCGGCGACGATCACCGCCTTCTCCGCCACCGGGCGGGCCCGCAGCGTCGAGGCGAAGATCGTGATCCGCTTGCGCATCAGCACGCCGAAGTTGACCTCCGCCGTCGCCCCGTCGCGCGTCGAGATCTGCAGCAGGCGGCCGCCGGTGGCCAGCGCGTCCACGTTCCGTGCCAGGTAGGAGGCGCCGATAATGTCGAGGATCACGTCGGCGCCGCGGCCGCCGGTGAAGTCCTTGACCGCCGCCACGAAGTCGTCGTCGCGGTAGGAGATCGCGAGGTCCGCGCCAAGTTCGCGGCACCGCTCCAGCCTCGCCGGGGCGCCCGCGGTGCAGGCCACGGTCGCGCCCCGGGCCTTCGCCAGCTGGATCGCCATGGTCCCGATCCCGCCCGCGCCGCCGTGGACCAGCAGCACCTCCCCCGGCGCCAGCCTGGCCTGGCCGAACACGCTCGCGTTGACCGTGCACGCCACCTGGGGCAGCGCGGCGGCGTCGGCCAGGCCCACCCCGCCGGGGATGGGCAGCAGCTGCCCGGCGGGCACGGCCGCCAGTTCCGCGTAGCCGCCGCCGGCCATCAGGGCACAGACGCTGTCTCCCTCCCGCCAGCCGGATACTCCCGGCCCGACCTGGGCGATCCGGCCGGAGCACTCCAGCCCCGGATAGGGGGAAGCGCCTGGCGGTGGGGGGTAGAAGCCCTGCCGCTGCATCACATCCGCCGGGTTCACGCCGGCCGCGGTGACCGCCACCAGGACCTCGCCTTCGCCCGGGACGGGATCCGGTACCTCCTCCAGGCTGAGCACTTCGGGCCCGCCAGGGCTGGTGATGACGACCGCGCGCACGGGCAGCTCCAGAAACCGCGGCATGGCCGGGTATGCCATAGGAAAGGTGACCTGGGCTCGGCGTGACACAGCTACCGGGCATTGCCAGGCACATCGATTCTCTCATGGATGACGGCCGGGGTGAACGGCCTTGGCAATAACGGACAGGACCGGCCGCCGCCGTCGCCGTCGGGACCGGATCCTCGCCGCGGCGCACCGCGCCTGCGGCCGGCCGCGAAATTAGCCTGTCTGTGTCCATCGCGGGGCTTCGAGTTCGCCGGGCACGCGAGAGGAAGGAGACCGACGATGAGGTATCTGCTGCTGATCTGCCGGGATCCGGCGATCAAGCTGACCCCGCAGGAGCGCGCCGCCATGCGTGACTCGGTGGTCGCGTGGGTGGACGAGATGGAAGGCCGCGGGATTCTGCTGCCCGGAGGGCACGAGCTACGGCCGGTGAGCGATGCCAGGACGGTGCGGATCCGCCGCGACCAGGTGCTGGTCTCCGACGGCCCGTTCACCGAGACCAAGGAGCACATCGGAGGGTTCGACCTCGTGGAATGCGCCAGCCTGGGCGAGGCACTCGAGGTGGCGGCCAAGCACCCGGTGGCCCGGTTCGGCGCGATCGACGTGCGGCCGTTCTGGGGGTGAGCCCGGCGCCATCTCGCGGCGCGGCGGGTGCCGGCCGTCCCCGGCCGCGCGGCCCGGCCGGGTCAGGACTGGAAGTTCTCCAGCAGCACGTCGGCGTTGCCCGCGAAGATGTCCTCGGGCTCGATGCGCATGAGATCGTCCCGGGTCCAGTGGCGGTGGAGGTCTGAGGCAAGACGGTGCGCGTGACGGAGCCGGGCGCGCTCCAGTTCGTTGCGCACGCTGCGGGCGTTGGCGAACCGGGGCTGTTGCATCCGGTTCGTGAGGTAGTCGCGGAAGGCCTGCTCCGCCGCCTCGGACAAGTAGTAGCGCGACTGTGCCATCATCAGCTGCCCGATGGCGCTGAGCTCGTCGAGCTCGTATGCGGCAAAGTCGAGATGATGGGCGATCCGTGAGCTCATCCCCGGGTTGACGCCGAAGAACTCGTCCATCCGGACCTTGTACCCGGCCAGGATGACCACGAGCTTGTCCCGCTCGTTCTCCATGACCTGAAGCAGGATGTCGATCACTTCCTGGCCGAAGTCAAGCGAGTCGCCGGCCCGGTAGAGGTAGTAGGCCTCATCGATGAACAGGACGCCGCCCATCGCCTTCTCGAGGACCTTTTTCGTCCTCGGGGCGGTCTGCCCCACATACTGGCCCACCAGATCGTCCCGCATGGCGTGGACCAGGTGACCTTCCTCCAGATAGCCGAGCCGGTGCAGCATGTCGGCCATCCGCAGCGCCACGGTGGTCTTCCCGGTGCCCGGCGGGCCGGTGAAGCACATGTGCATGTTCGGCCGGGGTGCATCCAGGCCGAACCGCCGCCGGGCCCTGTCAACTAGGAGGAGCGCCGCGATCTCCTGGACCTTCTTCTTCACCGGAACGAGCCCGACCAGGTCGTCGTCAAGGGCGGAGAAAACGTCGTCAATGTCGGCCGCCTTGCGTTCGGCGGCAAAGCTGATCGTCGCGTCCGGAGGAAGCAGGTCAGCGCGCTGATCACGCTTCCGCCGGCCGATCCGAGGACGGTTCTGCGGCCGCTGATCGCGCTTGGACTGGCCAGGACGGGGCGGGCCGTTACCCGCGCGGTTCTTCTTTCCGAGGACCTTGGGAGGCGTCGACGCCGGGTCTGCCGTGCGTTTCAGGCTCGCCCGGAGGCTCACGATAGCCGTCGTCACCACGGCTATGAAGACAGCCGCCAAAAGGAACGTATAGATCACGGCGGAGTTCATGAGCTGTCACGTGGCGTACTGCCGTGTCCCCCTCCCGGTCAGCTTGGCTGTCAATGACAGTACCTGACGGGGGTAACGGCGTTCAGTGGCCTGCCCAGGGCCATATGGCATGCTGGTGGCCACCAGGGCTTGCCCGCCACACGGCGCGCCGCGCCAGGGGAGGTAGCGATGCCGGTCATCGTGATCACCAGGCTACGGCTCAGGGATCCGGCGTTCTTCGACGAGTTTTTCACCAGCGCGGTGGCGGCGGTGCAGCAGGCCCAGGCCACGGAGGGCAATCTGGCCGCGGATGTGCTCGCCGAGGCGAACAACACTTACTGGACCCGTACCGCCTGGCAGGAACGCGCCGAAATGGACAGCTTCGTCGGCAGCGAACCGCACCTGACCACCATGAACCGCGTTGACGACTGGTGCGACGAGGCGACCTTCGTCGAGTGGGAGCAAGCTGGCGGAGACCCGCCGGATTGGCAGGACGGCCACCGGCGCCTCGTCGCCGACGGCCAGGGGCCCCGGCTCACGCACGGGACGGATGCCCATCAGACCCGTGACTTCCCGGTCCCCGTCGTGTCCTGACCTGCCGTGCTGCTCCGGGCGTCCAATGACCGGCCGAAGCTGAGGGGCCGCCGCCCAATGGCCCGGAAGGGGGCCCGGGACCATGCCGCGTTATCGCAGGGTTGTCGTCAAGCTCAGCGGGGAGGCGCTGGCAGGGACGGCCGGGCACGGCGTGGACCCGGCAAGCCTGTCCCATGTCGCGCAGGAGATCCTCTCCGTGCACGACCTCGGGGTGCAGATAGCCGTGGTCGTGGGCGGCGGCAACTATTTCCGCGGCCGGATGGCCGAGGGCTGGGGGATCGGCCGGGCCGAGGCAGACAACATCGGCATGCTCGGCACGGTGATGAACGCGCTGATGCTCCGCGGCGTGCTCACCGCGGGCACCGGCCTGGACGTCCGGGTGATGACCGCCATACCGATCCAGAGCGTGGCCGAGCCGTTCATCAGGCTCCGGGCGGCGCACCACCTCGACCGCGGGCTCATCGTGCTGCTGGCGGGCGGCATCGGGCAGCCGTACGTGACCACCGACTATCCGGCCGTGCAGCGCGCGCTGGAGCTGGACGCCGACGTGCTGCTGATGGCCAAGCACGGCGTGGACGGCGTCTACGACAGCGACCCGCAGGTCAACCCGGCCGCCACGCGGTACACGGAGCTCACCTATGACGAGGCCCTGGCCGCCCGGGTGCGGGTCATGGATACCAGCGCGTTTGTCCTGGCCAGCGAAAATGCCCTGACGATGCACGTCTTCGACGTCGCCGCCGTCGGGGTGATGCGGCGCCTCTGCGAGGGCGCCGACCTGGGCACCCGGATCACCGCCAAGAAGTGACCCGCCGTTGTCAGCGGCCACCTCTACCCTGGGTGGCCGGGGCGGTCGGCGCAAGCAAGGAGCGATCATGACCACTCTGGAGAACCGGCCCAACACCGCGCTGCTCGTCGTTGACGTGCAAGACGGCGTCGTCGCCGGGGCCTACCAGCGCGACGCCGTGGTGACGAACGTGGGCACGCTGGTCGAGAAGGCGCGGCAGGCAGGGGTCCCCGTCGTCTGGGTCCAGCACTCCGACGAACGACAACTGCCCAGAGGAAGCGACAGGTGGCGGATCGTCCCCGAACTGGCTCCGGACGACGCCGAGCCGCTCGTCGAGAAGCACTACGGCGACTCCTTCGAGGACACCTGCCTGGAAACGGTGTTGTCGGGCCTGGGCGTCGGACGGCTCGTTGTCGTTGGCGCGGAGACCGACGAGTGCATCCGTTGCACGCTGCACGGCGCGTTCGTCAGGGGATACGACGCGACGCTGGTCAGCGACGCCCACACCACGGGCGATTCGACTGAATGGGGTGCGCCGCCGCCGGACCAGGTCATCGCGCACACGAACCTGTACTGGACCTACCAGACGGCGCCCGGCCGGACGGCCGGCACGGCCAGGACCAAGGACGTCGACTTCAGCGGGCCGTCCTGAGCGAGGGCTGGCCGGTTGACCGCGGACGCCGGATGGAGCTGGTAACGAACGTGAGGCGGGGCGAGGCAGCAGCCGCCGCTGAACATCCGGCGGCTCAGCAGCCGTCGTAGGGCGCCCAGGGGGAGGTGCCGGCCTCGGCGTACAGCCTGGCGAATGCCTGCTCCTGCACGCTAACCGGCGCGGTCTGGGCGCCGCCGGGGTAGGCCGAGGCGAATCCCAGGCCTGCCCACGTGGACGGCAGGAACTGGAACAGCCCGCCGGCCCCGCTGTAGGGATTCACCGCGCCCGCGTTGCCCCCGGACTCGCGGGAGATGACGCAGGCCTCGAACGCTGCCATGCCGGCCGTGCTGACGTGGCCGTTCGGGCGCGGCGACGTCCGGGAGTGCCGGCCCGGGCGGCGGTACGGGGGCGCAGAAGCGCGGTGATGCGCGGCATGGCTCACCCGGAGAGGGGCCGCGTGGCAGTCCAGCCTGATGTGCTGCCCTGGATAGATGAGGTCCGGGTTGGCTATCCCCGAGGCGCCAGCCAGGGAGAGGTAGTCCGCCGAGGTGCCGCAGAACCGGGCGCTGATGCCCGAGAGGGTGTCACCGGAGACCACCTTGTAGGCCGACCGGTGCGCAACGTGGTGGACCCGCCGGACCACGACGCGCGGCGCGGCGGCCTTCGGCGCCACGAGATCCGTGGCACCCCTGCTGACCAGGCTGGCGTTCACCAGGCCGGCCGGGATGCTGGTGGTTGTGGAGGCAGCGGCGGCGGTGCCCGACAGTACGAGCGCGGAACCGGCGGCGCCGGCCACCAAGGAGGCCGGGACAGCCTTGGCCGCGGTGCCGATGAGGGCGGCCGGGCCTGGTGCGCCGGGTTTGGCGTGCCGGGCGTCGTAAACGGACTTGGTCTTGGCATGCTGGCCGAGGCGGCGTGACATGTTGAGAATCCCTGACCTTCCGTGTCGCTAACGGGACGCGGCCGGGCCAGGTTCAGGGGCTCCTGCCAGATGATCAGCAGCTTCTCTGGATGCCGAGGGCCCAGAGGCATTGCTTAGGCGAAGACGATAGGGGGCAAATTACTGTCGCGTAGGGTTTTCTGCCGAACTCCTGGCTGCCTCGCTCCCCCGGTTAGGGTGATGTGACCCCCGGCCGCTCAGTGGACACTGGCGAGCATCCGCCAGTCCGGCGGCGACGGATCGGGGTTACTACATTGCTTGGCAGGAAAAGGCGCGAGGAGCGGCGCTTCGACCGTGAGGCCGCGCGCTACCAGATGCGCCAGCGCATGTTTTCCATCGGAGACGACTACACCATCGAGAACGATCGCGGCGAGCATGTGTTCAAGCTCGACGGCAAGGCGCTGCGGGTCCGCAAGACCATCCTGTTCAAGGACATGGACGGCCGTGAGCTGGTCAAGATCCAGGAGCGGATGCTTCATGTCCGGGACAGCATGGAGATCGAGGGGCCGGACGGCAAGCGGGTGGCCATGGTGCACAAGGCCATGATCACGCCGTTGCGTGAACGGTGGGTAGTCGACGTCGCAGACGGCCCGGACCTGCATGCCCAGGGCAACTTCGTGGAGCACGAGTACACCATCGAGCGCGATGGGGACCGGGTCGCCGAGGTCTCCAAGCGGTGGTTCCGGGTCCGGGACACCTACGGCGTCGAGGTGGCGCCGGGCGAAAACGACATCCTGATCCTGGCCACCACCGCCGTGATCGACACGATGGCCCACCCCGCCAGGTAGGCGCCCAGCGCGCGCCGGTGGCGGGCGACAGTTGGCATCGGGCGGCTGCAGGGACGCAGGCACAAGGACGTGGGTGAGCCTGCGCGACACCGGCCGCGCCAGTGCGCGCTGAGATGCGGCCGCCCCCACGCCCGTGGCTCCTACGTTGT
>Ga0306922_10006427_pt1 | contig 11279 bp, 8 predicted proteins | sample sta12Cox44000082_FD_203758 | JGI IMG/M metagenome (GOLD analysis project Ga0306922, IMG submission 203758) | Lab enrichment of tropical soil microbial communities from Luquillo Experimental Forest, Puerto Rico - statoxic.12C.oxic.44.000.082 (v2)... | ecosystem: Environmental > Terrestrial > Soil...
CCCGGTGCCAGCGCGTATGACCGGCCTCAACAGCATCTAATATGTCCGGCAACGGCGCGGGACACTCCGGATCAAGAGTATGCAAAGCAGCGTTGATCTTGCTCCGACAGACGTTCCGATCGTGGTCGAGGTTGGCCAAACGCTGGTCTAGCTCCGATTCCCGCTGCCGGATCTCGTTTTCCTTGCGTTGTTGAAATTCCTCCTGGAGGTTTTTTTCGGATTCGACCCATTGCCGATTCAGGCTCTGCCGATCCTGATCCAGCTCGGTGAGCTTGGTTTGGATTTGCCGTAATTGGTCCTGGAGGGAGTTGCACTCGGGAAACGGGTTTTGCTGTAAGAGGGCTTTCCACCAGGCCGGGCGCCACCAATGCCAGGTTTGTTTGAGCTCCATCAAGGGACGCAGTTTCTCCAACTGCGCCTGCCGATCGGCCGCTTCTTTCTGCCGGAGGTCGATTTTTTCGCGTAAGACCGCCCGGGCGCTCTCGATCCCGGTTTGCTGGTCGCGGCAGCGGCGCAGCGCGGCTGTGCAATCGGCAAGAAACGCATTCGCGCCTGCCGGGCGTAAACCGGGGTCTGAAGCCCCGGCCACCGTGGCTTCCCGTTCCACTTCCTCTGCAACGGCGGCGCGTGCGCATTTCGCGTTGTTGATTTGACTATCCAGGCCCCGCAACTGGCTTGCCCATTCTTGAACTTGAATCCAAAGAGGTTGCAATTCCCGGAGCCCTTGGATGTGCAACCTGCATTCCGCCAAGGATTGCCGGGCTTTCTCCAGAGAACTCGCGCTTAGACGTTTCGCGCGTTCATCGAACGTCAATGCCTGGATGAACGGCGCGAGGTTATCCTGCCGTTCGTCGGGACCCAGGCAGCGAATGGCACACATCTCGTCGCCGCCATGCACAAGTTCCAGGACCCGGTCGATGGCGGCCGAGGTCAAGCCGGCCAGCAGGACTCGCTGTCCCCGGTCAGCCGCCTGCAGAATCAATTCAGCAACGACGCGCGATTTTCCCGTGCCTGGTAAGCCCCGGATGAGACAAATATCCGTGGTGGCCAGGGCCCTGGCCACCGCTTCCCGCTGATGCGCATCGAGTTCGACATCCCGGCACGCGAACGGCAGCGGCCGAATTGGTGTTAAGTCCTGAGTATCGCCGTTTAGCATACCGGTCAGGACCGCAGGGAGAGGGGGACTTTGACCTACTTCTCGGGACTCTTGGTGCGCTGCGGAATCATGACCGGGCGACAGCTCGCGCGCCGCTTCAAGCACCTTGCGTGGGGCTTGTCGATCCCGTGACGCCATTGAGTTTCCTCAATATGGTTGGTGCAGATGGGCCTCAAGCGCAGCTGTACGAAAGCTGGCTTGACTCTACCAGATTAATACCAATTGTTGCTTCATGCAATCCACTTGTTAATCGAATTGCCATTCTCCCGCCGATATATAGACGAATGGGACCCTCGATGTTTTCGACGTGTTGGCTGAATTGGTATGAAAATTCACTTATTTTTCAACTTCAATTGTGGTTTTCCCCGCTAATCGCGTTGCCGGCAATAGGGGCGTCAACGATTTGGTTTCATACCAGCTGTGATCGGAAATCTTCAGGTGGGTGGCTCCGACAAACCCGCGGCCTAAAGTGCCATCAATCGGTACCCAGCGACCCTGGACCCATACTTCCGTCCACATATGGAAGCCGAACGCGGGACCCCGGCTCGAATCCACATATAGCAGTCCGACGACCGCTCGAGAGGGGATGCCGGCCGCCCGGCACATCGCAGCGGTGAGCATCGCATATTCGCTGCAGTCTCCTTGCAAAGTACGCGCTACCTCATCGGCCGGGGCAAATGCAACGGGATGCGATTCTTTCTTCATGTGGGTGTGAACCCAGCGTTCGATCATCCGGGCTTTCAACCAGGCGTCCGTTTCCGAGCCGACTGCACTCCGGGCGTGGTCTCGAACCCGGGCATCGTCACTATTAATAAAATGGCAACTCTTGCGAAATTCTGGGCCGGGATCTTCGGTAATGTCTCCCTCTGCGATTTGGCGCGAAGCGCGCACGTGCAGTTCAAAAGAGTTTCCTTGCACATTTTTGATTTCTTGACGGGAGTCCCGCGCAAATGTTGTTGCCGGGTTCGCATCATCTTTAATGGTGACCCGGTAGACCGCATATTCCCGGTCGTACGGCCGGGCAATACGCCGCGTCGAAATGAGTTGGTTGAGGCCGATGTTGACGACCGGCGCAGAAGAACTTTGCTCGAGAGCAGCTTGCCGCGTGGTCCGGTAGAGAGTCAACGATCCCAGTCCCGGCATGTTCGTCTGGGAATGGACGGGAACCCCCTGATCATCCAACCACCAGGTCACGGGCGCCGGTTGCATACCGCCGATTTTGTCCGGCACCGCTTCCACGCGTAACAATCTTGCCCTGGTTGAGTTTCCGGGAAAAAGGACTTCTTCAAAATCCTTCGCCGTGACTTGGATGGCGAGAATTGCCGTGTAGGTGGGGTCAAAAAAGAGATAGCTGAAGCGATCGCCGGGTCTGGTTTCCCGATTCGCGAAGAGGCAATCCAGTCCATTGAGGCCGACCACCTGGTCATTCCAGGGAATTTTTTTATCCAATCTCCGCCCCCCATCCACCTTGACCTGAAGTGTCTCTCCTTCGACGATTCCTCGGAGGCTTACCTGTTGATCGTTGCCGACGAATTGGCGCATGAACACGCCGATTATTTTTCCGGAGAACGATTCCTCGGTTCCGGTTTCCATGCGCAGGCGGATAAGATCCTTGTTCCGCTTGACGGTAAGGTGGAGTTCCACTTCGGTTTTGATGATATTGCCGCCGTTGAGCTGCACGTTCCGAACGGTGGTGTGGGCATGGCCGCATTTGCATTTGTCCAGGTAGGCTGCTTCCCAGGTTTCTTTAACGATTTTCCCGTGGGGTTCGGAAGCGCACAGTCCGGCCAGACCGAAGAAAAAGGCAACAAAGCTACCGCAACACCTTCGCACCGATATCTCCGTGTTTCCCTTTTCGATTCTATCGGCGGGGCATTGCTATGGGTCCAGACAGACGCTGGAAAAGATGGGACACATGCGGTTTTTCGTGACAAGTGGCGAAGAGTTTGCCGGCTATGTCGACCTTGCGGGCTGGTGTCTCAGAGGGAGTTGCATTTGCTCTAAAGCCTGAAGCTCGGGAAGCCATCGATTTTTTCCGGTTTCAGCATGCAAAGCGTCCAGGTAGCGTAAACCTTCCATTCCCAATGACTTCTACCGCAGGCCTTGCTTTGGCAGGAGAATCTGGGCGGAGGAGTGGCATCGGCTGCTATTGTGACCTATATTTGAGCAGTCTGCGACTTCCCCCTAAGTCGAATGCCCCCAAGTCCTTGAAGTTCCGTCCGTTAATTGCGTTGGGTGAAACGTGACCTCCAATTCCTTGGCTAACCATCTGCAGGTGGATCGCTACGGCGATTTCCAGTTAACGGATGCAATTCGGCCGTCCCTGGATCTCCAGGTCGTCCCGCGGGAAGGATATCGCATTGATACCTACCGAGATGCCAAGGTCGGTCTCAAAGTGCCGGTGCTCGCTGCATCCATTTCCCGAGAATGCCTGTTTGAAATTTTTCTGGCGCTGCTTCCGCCGCTGGGGGAAGTCGTCGATGTGGTGCTGGAAACCAGCCATAACAGCGAAAAGGGTGTACACCGTGACCTGATCCGCGAGGAGATCGACCGCCCGGTACTGGAAAGCCACTTTTGCGATTATGAAAACCTGCTTCTCAACGACGGCTGCACCGGCGTGGCGGTGATCGGCACCCATGAACCGATGGAGGTACAATTCGATGAGCACAAGTTGCTAATCATCTACGCCCATTGCCTGGACCCGTTTGAACGCATCGTCTGCAGAGCCGGCGTTCACCGAAATGATCATTTGAAGCTCATCACGGAGGGAGAACACCTTCACACCACGGATCCCCGCTACGCTGGGGAGTTTGAGCAATTTTGCTACCGCCTGGGAATCGGCACGCCCGCGGAACATGTCAATTGGTAACATGGTGGGTGGTGAGTAGTCTAATTGGCGGCTGAAAAACAGCCGTTTTTTGCATTCCGTTCGCGATGCGCGTCACCCCTCCAAGCAACGAACTGCACTGAATGAAATAAATTAGACGATGCAACCGCAAATCGAGACGTGTTCTTGCCACTCGCCTTCTGCATTTTTCAATTTGCATTTCTGGGCACGAGAGCATCGCGCTCCTCTGGCGCCTTTGCTTTATGCGCCGCACATGTGTAATCCGATTACAGATGCGCGGTCCACAAAAGTTCCCATTTTTCGGACGTTTCGTTGACACCTCACTGTCCATCTAAATCTTGCCGTTCCGCTCGAAGGCACAGATAGGCGGCCAATCTCACTTTGGGCGCCTGTGCCTCCGGACTACCCTTCGCGACACATTTCTGTCACCTTCCGAACAAAAAAAGCAAAAGTGCCGCCGTCCATTGGCGAATCCCTTTGCTTGCCTGTGGTATCCCAAGGAGATCGCCCTCAACCCGATAGTCATGGCAACGGCTGGCTGGACCGGAGTCCAAGTCCAGTCCTTAGTACTCGCTACTGGGTACTCGATACCCCTGGACGGCGTTTCACGACAGCAGCAGCAGATCTTTGTCATTTCAGAACATCATCCCAAGAGGGCGACACTCCCAGTGGGACCTTTTCCAAGAAAGTGGGACGCATCGCCTTTTTTGGGACCTTCTCCCAATGCGCCGCCCACATTATCCGAACCAGTGACCAAATCGTCGTTGCATCCTCGCGTGCAACGACAATCAGTGACCAAGGACGACCGATCAATCACCTATCATGACGGACCAGTGACAATTCGCGACGTCGTTGCGTCGTTGCACGCAGCCCGAGCGGGCTGCATTGCGTGCATTGCACGCATTGCACGCATTGCATGCAACGACCGCAACGACTGCAACGACGATAACACCCGCCACCATGGACGATGCCCGTCACGAATGACCAAGGACCAATGACAAAATGACGATTGACAACTGGCTGTCATCCAAAGGCACAGGTGGGCGCTCACTCCCCCTATGAGCGCCTGTGCCTCCGGACGTTGTGGACATTCCACTTCGCCGGTTTGAATTCCGGCCCTTGGCTGCTAAAAGGCAAACGATCGTGGACGCTGCCAATTCCCCAATCCGGAAACTGCGCGTAGAAATGCCCGACCTGCAATCCCCAACTCACTGGCGTGATCAAATACGCTGGTGGAAATATTCCCGAGCGCATCTTGCGCCCGTACGGTGCCCAACCCGTTGATGTCCGCGATGCGCCGGCCCTGGCTGTCGTAAACCCCGGTCGTGCGATTGCCTCCCGGGTTCGTCCAGCTCAATAGTTGCCCCAGGCTTCCCAAGCTGACGGAAGATCAAGCCCTGGAGATCATGGACTATCGCCTGCGTCGTAACCGGATTGCGAAAAAGTCGCACCATAAAACGTGGTACCAAAAGCACAAAAAGCTCAAATTTAAATTGCTGCTGTAGAAGTAGTGAGTGGCGAGGGCTACGTGCCGCGAACGCGGCGCAAACCTTCTTCGGCTTCCAGCGCACGTGGATGGCCCTGGTAAGACGTCACATTTTCATAGCACTTGGCAGCCCGGCTGCGGTCCCCAAGCTGCTCATAGGCCTGACCGAGTTTGTAAATGGTATCGGCCCCGCTTTTGGAACTTTTGCGAAAGTCGTTAAGACAGGGAACCGCCAAATCGGGCCGGCCGGCTTCATACAGATAAGCTTCGCCCAACAACCGGCATGCCAGGTACCAGGAATCCTCCTCCTCCCGGCTTGCAAACGATTCCGGTTTTTTCGCATGAATTTCTTCCAGCAACGTCCGAGCCGCGTCGATTTCACCGCGGCGGCGGAGAGCGCGGGACCGCAGCATTTTCGCGGTGATATTGTCGGGCTGAACAACCTGGGCCAGTTCCACCAGGTGTTGCGCCCACTCGATCACATCCGGCTCCGCATCTCTGGCATCCAGCAGCGACCGCGCTTTGCGAAGGCAATAGTTCAGATCGAAAGCCGGGCGAATCGCCACCAGGCGCGAACGCAGTGCGTCCGGCATGATCGAAAAGTAATACCGATCCTTGCGAGCCAGGAGGTCTTTGTCTTTCGCATCGTAGAGAAGTGCCTGTTCGGTAACCCACAGGGCTGCGAAGACATCGCCCTTTTTTTCATGGAGGTCGGTGAGAACGCGCAACGTTTCCAAACCGCTGCGGTTTGATTCGGAATAAAGCTGATAATTCGCAATCGCGGAGTCCAGGTCGAGCTGGTCGCGCGCATGGTCCGCCAGGGCTTTTACGGCCGTGAAATAAGCCTGCCTGTCGGCATCAGCGAGGTTTTTCGGGCCGACAGTTTGACCGGCGCGTTTCGCCAGTTCGTAATATTGCCATACGGCATCGGGCTGGCCTTCCCGCTGCAGCACCTGGGAGATTAGCAGGAACATGGTGGGCGCCTGCGGGAGCATTCCCCGGGCGGCCATGCGAAGAAATGCCACTCCCAGTTGCCAGTGCGCCCCATCATTGATGGAAGCCATGCCCAGTTGCTGGACGTAGGCATGATCGAAATCGGGTGCGGGACCTTCCGGGCCGCCGACGGTCTTGTACTCGGCCTCGGTAAGGTCGGCGTAGAGAAATTGCTTCACATTCCAGGCGTCGGGATCATTGGTATTGGCGGCCAGGAAACGCTCGACGGCGGCGATCGCTTCCATGCGCCGGCCGGGAATTGACAATTGCGGGATACCCAGGCGCCGTTTCAATTCCGGATGCAGAAAAAGCGCCAACTGCCAGGAATGGTACAGCACCGCTTCGCGATACGGGTCGCGCGGCGCGTAGTCCGCCGCGTTGAGCACGTGTTCAAGCGCTTCGGCGGCCCGATCGAACTCCCGCGCGTGGGTATAGGCTACCGCTTTCCAGTAATCCACCGTCGGACGTTGGGCCGGTTGCTGCGATACAATCAGTTCCAACAGCCGATGAGCTTCCTGCAATTTTTCCGGCCCGGGCCCGGACATCAGCAACAACGATTTGGCGCGGTCGAGGCACATATCCACATCCATCATGGCCATGATCTGGGGATCGTGGAGGATCTGCTGCAGATCGAGCGAGCGGTGAACCTTCCAGAGAGTTTCGCGAGCGAGTTTATTCTGGGGGTCCAGTTGCAAGGCCCGGCGAAAAGATCCGAGGGCGGGTTTCACCTGGCCGACCCGGGCATGGCTGAGGCCGCGCACCACGTGTTTGAAGACCCTCAAGCCGGGAAGAACGCGCACTGTGTAAGCCAGGTACAAGAGTGCGGGTACCAAGAGCGACAGCGATTGTGCGGCGGGCGCCGGTTGGCTTAGTTTCCACGAGGCGAGGCCCAGGGCGGCGCAAATCGCGCCGATTTCGATCTCCGATTCCTCCGACATTCCGGCAAACGTGAGCAAGTAAAACAAGGGAATGCCCAGGAGCAAGCGAATGCCGAACACGGTCTGGGCCGCCTCATTTTGTGCAAAATCCGGATTCTCCTGTAGCCAATAGAGCACTCCTCCGACCAAAGCCGCCGCAAGGGCCAGGCTCAAACTGATCCGTCCCCAGCGATGGCCCAGTTGCAAGAGCATCCAGAAGACCATCCCCAGGCCGGCTCCTGCCAGTGCCAGGATCGTCAAGACACCTTCACTCTCGGGACGCCGTACCCAGTAGGCACCGACGGCGATGCCGAGGAGAATCCCGCCGTAAATGAGTTTGGGACTTTCCAGGAGCAGGAACAATAAAAAGGAGCCGAACCGTCCCCGGATCTGATACCCGTCCCGGATTTTTTGCAGTCCCGCGATGCTGAGGGCAACGACCAGGCCGCCGACCGTCGTCACGCCCACCTTGATGGAAGTGGCAGCGTCGGGATCTTGGGTTGCGACGAAGAGCAGCAAACCGAGATAAACGCCTTTGAGAAGATATTCGGAAAGCAGGCCGCGCATTGTAGAGGTTAAGGGTTAGGGGTCAGTAGCGCTCGCGCTGCGCGAGAGGTTAACATCTGCTACTGTTCAAAATAACGCGTTTCGTGACGGTGGAGAAGGGTTCAATAGTCAGGGATCAGGGTTTAGGCGTCAGGGATTGCCGGGATTGCTGACCCCTGACCCCTAACCCCTGATTACTGATTTTTCAGGCGGTGCGTGCGAGAACGCGTTCGACTTTGATCGGAGCGGGGACCTGGACAGTGCTTTGCTGGACCCAGCGGCCCTGGTCGGGCGCGCCATCCCAGCGCTGGATGGAAAGGTGTTTGATGGTGGCGCGTTCCTCCTCATCGAGGATCTCATAGAACGCCTCCTTTAATCCGGTCTTTACCTGCGACGACGACCGCCCGACAAACACGAGATGTTCGGTGCGATCCTCGGCGATGGCTACTGCCCGCCAACCTTGAAACTTGGATTCAGTCAGGGAAAACATCGTTCGACCCTCCTTGGCATTTGAGGAACAGGAAAGAAAACTCGGCTTACGCCACTTTTTGATACACCGGGAGCGGGTGGGCGTGGCGTTCGCGGGCGGCGTCGACCAGCCCGCGGAACAATTGAATGTCGAGGCCGGAGGCAGTAACGGAAACGGGATTCCACTGCACACCCGTGGCAAACCAACCGTTGGTTTCGGCCTCAATCGATTCAATGACGTCATCGAGCGCTCGTCCGCTGACGCGGAAACCGCGCGCCACCTTGGCAACGGCCCGCACGTGTTCGCTGTTGACGACAATTTCCCCTTCGCCGTAAATGTGAGCCAGGCGCGTACCGGGGTCGACCATGATGGCATGGCGGACGCCCGGTTCCGGGGGATGGCGATGTTGCAGGGCCTGAGGCAATTCCTTGGGCAAATTCATGTAAATCGTGCCGCCGAACGCAATATTGAGAACGTGCATGCCGTAGTCGATCCCTAAAAAAGGGATTTCGCGCTCCCGACACCAATGGCAGAGGCGTTCCTCATTGGCGGCCTGGCGGGCCCTGATTTGATGTTTGTGGCCCAAGAAAACGATGCCGTCGATTCCCGCGAGGGCCTCATGCCAGGCGTAGCCTTGCGCGGGCATTTCCAGCGTTGTCGGAGTTGCGTTGGCTGCGACAATCGACGCGGCGACGCCCGCGGACCACAAATTGCAACCCATACTGGGCAGGTCGGCGTTTTCGTCTGTTCCGTAGATACCGATACAAGGAGTGTAAGTGGATTTGGACATGGAGGAATCCTTTCCTCATAACAGAAAACTAAGTCGAACCGGCAGCGGAATCCGGAAGACCCATCCCGCCGGTATTTTCCGCACAACCTTCTCAGGGGTGAAGTATAACCTTACTTTTCCCACTTTCAAGCAGAAACCGAAAAAATTTTTCGAGCGCACCTGTAAAAAAGATGCGGGATTTCTACTGGAACGCCGATTTTCGCCCCAAATAACCGGAGCGAACGCTTCCATCGGGCGTTACGTTTTGCCAAATAAGAAGGGGATTGCGAATTTTCTTTAGATTTTGTGATAGGCTTTCTTTTGGAACATTTTCCATAATTTAAAGGGTTTTTTCCCTGAATTGGAGAGGGATGGAACGATGCGGGTTCTATTCTTGCGAAAAGCCGGAGCCCTTCCCGCCGAACCAACAGAGGCATTACCCGGGAGTGAACAAAAAATCCAAATCATGATGGAACGCGCGCAACGGCGCGAACAATTATTTCATCCCAATGATGGGCCCTTGTGCGGCCATTCTTGCCCTACGGTCCCCTTGGAGTCCAATGACTGCTGCTCCAATGCCGGCGCCCATTTCACCGACGAATCTGTGCCGCAGGAAACGGCAGTTCGCACGTTCGCGATGGAGATAACTCAGATCTCGTGAACTAGCGTCGGGGCTGATAAACCATCATGACCAAGCCCGCAGTTCTAGTTCTTGCCTGGATGCCCGAAGGAGTTCTACCCCGGTTAGCCGCGGAATTCACAGACTTCGACATGATTGACGTGGGCGACGCGAAGGTCTTTGACCGGGAGTTTTGCCGAGCGCAGATTACCTATGGATTGCCTCCGCTGGCCCGGCTTAGTGAAGGGCGGGAGCTGAAATGGATCCAATTGATTTCGGCCGGAGTGCCCCGCGAGTTGTGTCCCGTTGCCCGGAAGCTGGGTCTGACGATCACCAACCTGAAAGGTCTTTACGGCACATCGCTTGCTCAGCACGTCCTGGCCATAATGCTGATATTGGCGCGGAACCTGCACACTGTCATGCGCAATCAGCAAGAAAGAAAATGGGATCGTGCGGTGGCGCGGTGCATGACGGACTTACAAGGCCAAACGCTCGGGATTGTGGGTCTGGGGAATATCGGCCGGGAAATCGCGCGTTTCGGTCGTTCGCTGGGAATGCAGGTGACGGGCTGCCGCCGAACGGCCAAACCGACTTTTGGAGTGGATCGAGTTTACGACCTTACGGAATTAGATCAGATGTTAGGCGAAGCCGACTTTCTGATCGTGGCAGCGCCGTTGACCGCAATGACGGAAGGGATGCTCGGCCCGGCCGAGTTCGCCGCCATGAAACGCGGTATCATCTATATTAATATTTCGCGCGGAGCAGTGGCTCAGGAAGCGGCTTTGTTGGCCGCGCTCGACAGCGGGAAAGTGGCGGCGGCCGGTCTGGATGTGTTTGCCGCCGAACCGCTTCCTCCCGACCATCCCTTGTGGAGCTATCCTCAAGTCATTATTTCGCCGCATTACAGCGGCGAAGTCATCAACAACTCCGCAACGCCCGCGGAGAGATTCGCCCGGAACTTACGCGCCTGGGGAGCGGGCCGGCGGATGGAAGGTCTCGTCGATTTGGAATGGGGATATTAAAGGATTGCCTTGTCAATGTTTGTGGTTGTGAGAATGGCCATGATGTTGATGGCCGTGGGTATCGTGGGAACCGGCGTGCTCGAGATAAGAAATGCCCCCCATCAAGCCGACTCCGAAGAGCAGAGCCAAAAACAGCACCATGCGGTCGTGTCTGTGAAATTGCACCTCGGGCAACAGGTCGGACAGGGCGATAAATAGAAAAGTACCAGCCGAGAATGCCAGAGCGGCGCCGGTCAATTCGCTTTGCATATCTTCCGCAATGGCTCCGCTCGTCAGGAAAAACACGGCAGCTCCTGCCGCGACCATGAGCGCGAAACCGAAAAGAACGATTGCCACGAGATTTCGGCTGATGCCTTTCCGGGTCAAGACGGTGGAGATTGCCAGAGCATCGGCGGGTTTGTGAAGGACAATCGCCAGGAACATGGCCAGACCGGGAGGCGGCCAAGTCAAGAAA
>Ga0306922_10006428_pt1 | contig 11279 bp, 10 predicted proteins | sample sta12Cox44000082_FD_203758 | JGI IMG/M metagenome (GOLD analysis project Ga0306922, IMG submission 203758) | Lab enrichment of tropical soil microbial communities from Luquillo Experimental Forest, Puerto Rico - statoxic.12C.oxic.44.000.082 (v2)... | ecosystem: Environmental > Terrestrial >...
GAACCGGCGACGACCCCCGGATGGCCGGGGCGCGCCAGCCAGCCGGCGAGGAACTCCTCGGCCCGGCCATAGGACCGGGCGGCGTCCACGTACCTGACGCCGGCCGCGTAGGCCGCGTCGAGCACCGCGAACGTGCGCGCGCGCAGCGCGTTCACGTCGCGGTCGGGCAGGTCACGGCCCCGGCCGCCGGTGATGTACGCGGGGCGGCCGAGCGCCGCCAGGCCCAGCCCGACGCGCGAGACAGCGGGTCCGCCGGGCCCGAGCGACGCCATCGGCATCACCGGCCCGGCCCGGGGTTCACTGGCCATGGACGTAACGTACCGGCCGTGCTGCGGGTTTAGCCCGCGTCACGGCCGGTAGCGATAGGGGGAACGCGGAACAGGAGGGACATCATGGACACGAAAGTGCGTGACATCATGACCCCGGACCCGGTCGGGGTGTATTACGAGCAGACGGTCGCCGAGGCCGCCAAGGTGATGCGCGACGCTGGGGTCGGCGCCGTGCTCGTGGTCAGCGGCGAGTCGCTCAGCGGCATGGTGACCGACCGGGACCTGGTCATCCGCGGCCTGGCCGACGGTGCGGGCCCGGACTCCCCGGTGGGGCCGCTGTGCAGCGAGAAGCTGGTCGGCGTGGACGCGAACGCGGACCTCGCGGACGCCGAGAAGCTGATCCGCGAGCACGCCGTCCGCAGGCTCCCGGTCATCGACAGCGGGCAGATCGTCGGCATGGTTTCGCTGGGCGACCTCGCCGCCTCCGCCGCCCCGGAATCGCCGCTCGCGGCCGTCAGCAATGCGCAGGCGGACCTCTGATAGCCCGGCCATCGCCACGTTTCATCCGCTGGTCAGGGGTAGTGAGATGGCATGTCCAATGAAACTCAGACAGATCTCATCGGACTGCAGGACGCCCTGCTGCATACGGACAACATGGAGCAGTTCCTCCATGCGCTCGCGGTCCTGTCTACCCGCGTGGTGACCGACGAGCTGTCGTGTGGAATGACGGTCCGCCAGCGCGGCCGGCCGCCGGCCACCGCCGCGTGCACGGACCCGCTGGCGTCGAAGGCCGACGAGATCCAGTACCAGACAGGCGACGGACCGTGCCCGCACGCGATACGCCATGCCCGGGTCGTCCGCATCGACGACGTGGCCACGCACGGCCGGTGGCCGCGGTTCGCCAGGCAGGCGCTGTCGCTGGGCATCCGCTCGTGCCTCGCGGTGCCGCTGATCGCGGACGGCGAGCCGGTCGGCGCGCTCACCATGTACGCGCGGCGCCTGGGGGCGTTCGGCCCGGCCGAGACCGGTCGCGCGCAGCGATTCGCCAAGCACGCGTCGGGGGCCCTGACCCTCGCGCTGCGGATGGCTTCCTGCCACGACGTGAACGACCAGCTGCGCTCTTCGATCGTCTCCCGCACGGTCATCGACCAGGCGCTCGGCGTCATCATGGCCACCGAGCGCGTCCCGCAGGACAAGGCGTTCGCGCTGCTCCGGACGGTGTCGCAGAACACCAACGTCAAGCTCCGCGACCTGGCCGCTGACATCGTGACAAGTGTTAGCGGGGAGCGGCCGCGGCCGGCCGCCCCCTTCGAGGACAGCTGAGGTGGCCATGGATACCCGGATGCGCGGCTGGCAAACGAGCAACGGACAGCTACTGGTCACGGCGCGATCCCTCGCGGCGAAGACGTTCCGGCAGGCGGATATCCCGGCCATCCGGGGATTCGCCGCGGCGTTCGCCGCCCGCGCCGGGATGCGCACCACCCAGCGCACGGATTTCGCGCTCGCCGTCAGCGAGGCCGCGGCATGCGCGACATCCCGCGGCCCGTGCACCGCACGGCTGTGGCTATGGACGGCCGGATCGCGCACGCTGTGCGAGATCAGCGGTGACGGCGTGCTGCTCGGCCCCGGGCCGGGCGGTGCCGGGCCCGGGGACGTTGAGGCCTTGCGCCGCTGGCTGCTGCGGCAGCTTTGCGACTACGTGCACATCGAGTCGGACGCCCAGGGCGTGACCGTCCGCTTCTCGATGACCGTCGCCTGACCAGCCCAGGGGCCGGCCAGGCGACGGTCACCTGACCAGGCCCCCGGTCTGGTCAGGTAGGGAGGCGAGCGCCGCCGCCACGCTCGGGTGAATGTCGATCAGCCGGTCGATCCCGACGAGGTTGAACACCCGCAGCACGGGCGGCGCGGTCACGGCGATCCGCATCGTCGCGCTGCCGGCCGCTGCCCGCCTGGCGGCGCGCACCAGGGCGCTGATGCCCGCCGAGTCGCAGAACGTTGTCGCGGTCATGTCGGCGATCAGGCCGAGCGCGCCCTGGTTGAGGACCGCGAGTAGCGCCTCGCGCAGCGCGTCCGCGATCGTCAGGTCGATCTCCGCCGGCAACCGCACAACCGCGGTCTGGTCTGACCACCGCACGGGAAAGTCTTCTCCGAACACGACGAGCACCGCCCATCCACAGGCTTTGGGGCGGGCCGCTTCTCCGGACCCAACAACGGCCGCCTGAACAGGCGAACCGGTGGCAGCATTATGGTGGTCCGGCCCGTTCGGCACAACTGGCCAGACCGCTGCTCTCAGTGAAGTTTAGGGGAGCTAACGGAGTGCCGAGCGCACCTTCGCCTAGGTCCGCGAGACAAACACGGTCGCGACAGCGGCATAGGAGACACGGCAATGGCACGAAGCCGCTGATGCCCGATAATGGATAGCGTGACTGTCGAGGATCTCGGTCTCGGGAGCGCCGAGCTGCTCAGCCTGTCCAGCAGCGAGGCGAAGTCGCTGGGCAAGCTGGCCGAGCTGGCGGTCAGCCAGGTGCCTGGCTGCGCCGCCGCCCACGCGGCGATCTGGCGGGACGGCGAGCTCATCGCGATGGCAGCCAGCCACCCCGACGCGGCCTGGCTCGCGGAGCTGGAGATCGCGGCCGGCCGCGGGCCGCTGCTCAGCGCCGTGCGTCACGGCCAGCCGCTGAGCAGCCCGGACCTGCTCGAGGAGACGCGGTGGCCGGAGTGGGCCGACGAGGCGCTGCGCCGGGGGATCCGCAACGCGGTCTACCTGGTACGGCAGTTCCCGCCGATGACGCTGGTGCTCGCGCTGTTCGGGGTCCGGGCCGCCGTGCTCGACGCCGAGTCGGTGCCGATGGCGCAGACGCTGGCGCGGTTCGGCGGCATGGTGTTCGCGAACACCCTCGCCTACGGCGAGGCGCAGCGCACCGCGACGCAGCTGAAGGACTCGGTGGCCGCCAGGGCCGTCACCGATCAGGCCAAGGGCATCTTGATGCACGCGCTCGGCTGCGACGCGGACGAGGCACTGCGGTACATGCGCCGCGAGTCCCAGAAGCGGCACGTCAAGGTCACTGAGGTGGCCGCCAGGATTATCGCGACCTACGGCCGCGGAAGCGGGTGACCCGCCGGAGGTGCGCGGTGCTTCGGTGTTCGTTAAGTGCCGTATTGTTCTAGGGCTGGACCGGATCGAATGCCTGGCCAGCGCGTGAGACGGGCGCGGCAGGGATGGCGGGGACATGGCGGAGGACGGACGGCCGAGCGAGGCGCTGGCGGACCTGTCGTCGCGGCGTGACGCGCTGCGGCAGGCGGCCGGCATCCCGGGCGCCGATCCACAGTCGCTGCTGGAGGCGGCGCTTACCGAGCTCGACGGCGCCATCGACGCGCTCGCCGGCTCGCCATCCGGCGGCGCCGCGGCGGACGACGCGGATACCGACGGCCTGCCGGCGGCCGCCCGGGCCGAGCGCCGGCTGCTGCAGGCGGCGTTCCAGCAGGCTCCGGTCCCGTTGTTCCTGCTCGAGCAGGACGGCACCATCAGGCGGGCCAATAACAAGGCCGCCGAGCTGCTCGGATCACCGCCCGGGTACGCGACCGGCAAAGCGCTGACGGCCTTCGTGGACATGCCGTCGCGGGCGGCCGTGCAGACGCAGCTGGCCGCCGTGGCGCGGACCGGCAAGCCGCGGCAGACCGGCAGCCGCATGCTCACCGGGAGCGGCCCGGCCGACGTCACCGTGGCCGCCGCGGCGATCGACTTGCCCGGCGACCCGCCGCTGATCATGGTCACGGCCGCGCCCGGCGCGGCTCACGCGGCCGCCCCCGCCACGGCGGCATCAGGGGCCTCGGCATCAGGGTCGGCGAAACGGGCGAAGGCGGCGAAGGCCGCCACGGCCGACCGCTCGATCCAGGCGATGACGCGGCGCGTGGACATGGTCACCGCCGTGACCAGGCTGCTGCTCGACAACAGCACGTTCAGCGAGGCCGTCACCCTGCGGCGGTGCGCGCGGCTGCTGGCCGGCGAGCTCGCGGACTGGGTCATCATCGACGTCGAACGCGGCGGCCAGCTGCGGCGGCAGTTCGCGATCGGGCCGCGGAACGGGCAGCTGGACCAGCTCGCCCGCGCCGTCCGGAGCGTCGACCCTGAGCCGGACTCGGTGCCCTCGCAGGTGCACGCCGCGGGCAAGTCCGTGCTGCTGGCGCACGTCGAGGACCCGCGGGCGCTCGGTACGGGACCTGACGGCACGCCGCTGCTGATGATGCTGGGCGCGGCCACGCTGATCTGCGTGCCGATCTCCGACGGGGCGACCGGCTACGGCACGCTGACGCTGGCGCGGCGCGCGGACGCGGGCCAGTTCGCGGTCGCCGACCTCGGCCTGGCCGAGCAGCTCGGCGAGCACCTGGCGATCTCGATGCGGGTCGACCGGATGTTCCGCCATCGGGCGGAGGTGGCCGAGACGCTGCAGGCGAGCCTGCTGCCGGCCCGGCTGCCCTCCAACGTGCCCGGCCTGGAGTTCGGCGCGGCCTACGCCCCGGCCACGCAGTGGCAGGAGATCAGCGGGGACTTCTACGACGTGTTCCCGTCCAAGGGCGGCTGGGCCATCGCGATCGGTGACGTCTGCGGGAAAGGCCAGGAAGCCGCGGCGATGACGGCCGCGGCGCGGCACGCGATCCGTGCTCTAGCGCACGTCCACGACTCACCCGGGGAGGTCCTCGCCGCCGCGAACGAGGTCTTGCTCGCGGGGGACTACGACGAGCGTTTCGTCAGCGTGAAGCTCGCCTTCATCGAGCGGGGCGAGGGCCGCGTCTGGGTCCGGCTCGCGGGGGCCGGGCATCCGGGCCCGGCGGTCGTGCGCGCCGACGGGCGGGTGGAGGTGCTGGAGGGGGACGGCCTGCCGCTCGGGCTGTTCGGCGGGGCGGAGCCGAGCCATCAGGAGCTGGAGCTCGACGAGGGCGACCTGCTGTTCCTCTACACCGACGGGGTTACCGAGGCCCGCAACGCGGACCAGGAGTACTTCGACGAGCGCCTCACCGACGCGCTCGCGGCCACCGCGGGCCGCTCGGCGGCGCACACCGTGCGGGCAGTCCAAGAGCTCGTCACCGCGTTCTCCGATGACGAGCTCTTGGACGATGTCACGATCCTGGCCGTGAAGGTCGGCTAGCCGCCGCTACTCCTGGCTACTCCTCCTCGTACAGGTCCTCGATCACCTCGGTGGTGCCCGGCGCCACCGGCCGGACGGTGGCGCCCGGCACGGTGGCCTCGACCGGATCGACGACCGGATCTACGTCCGGTTCGTCGAGCAGGGTCGGCCGCGGCGGCAGGCCGGCCCGGACTCGTGACGTGCCGGGGTTGTGGGCGACGTACGGCGGCACGGGTATCTCCTCCACCTTGGCGGCGCGGGCCGGGCCCGCGGGATAGGTGCGCCGGACCATCATCCGCCGGCCCAGCCAGCCGTAGGTGCGCCGGGGGAGCAGCAGCCCGATGACGCCGACGAGCATGATGACCCAGCCGGCGGTGTGCAGGTTGAAGACCGACGTGTTGGTCGTCACGGCGAAGGCGAGGATCGCGCCGACGCAGATGAACGTCAGGCCTATTCCGGTTTTCATGGTCTGTCCTCTTTCCTTAGCCCACGTCTTTCCTTAGCCCGCGTCTTTACACCAGCGTCTTTTACACCGCGGCGAGCACGGGCTTGCCGCCGCCGGTCCCGGTGTCGGTGCCGCTGTCCGAGGTTTCGTCGTCGTCGGCCGCGTCGAGGAGCCGGCTGCGCAGGTGGCTCAGCGCCCGCGCCAGCAGCCGGGACACGTGCATCTGCGAGATGCCCAGGCGCGTGCCGATCTCGGCCTGCGTCAGGTTCCCGTAAAAGCGCATGACGAGGATGCGCTGCTCGCGTTCGGGGAGTTCGTCCCAGTGCGTGGCGAGAGCTTCCATGTCGATCGCGCGCTCCATGTCGGCGTCGTCGTCGCCGAGCACGTCGCTCAGCTGCGCCGGGTCTTCCGCGTCCGACAGCGGCGCGTCCAGGGAGTAGGTGGTGAAGACCATGTCGGCCTGCCGGGCCTCGTTCAGGTCTTCGGCGCTGATGCCGAGGCGCGCGGTGAGTTCCTCATCGCTCGGCGCGCGGCCGAGGGTGTGGGTGAGCTCTTCGGTCACCTTGCGCAGCTGCAGGACGAGCTCCTGGGCGGACCTGCGGACGTGGATCTGCCACCGCTTGTCGCGGAAGTGCCGCTTTATCTCGCCGCTCACGCACGGGGCGGCGTAGGCGGTCAGGCTGTTGCCGATCGCCGGGTCATAGTTGTTGATCGCCTTGAGCAGGCCCACGTAGCCGACCTGCATGAGGTCTTCGGTCGGCTCGGGGCTGCCGCGGTACTGCCTAACGCAGGAGCGCACCAGCTTCTCGTGGCGCTCCACCAGGATCTCGCACACGGCGGCGCGCTCCTCGCTGTCACGCGGCAGGGCACGGAGCCGGATAAGCAGTTCGTCGTCCGACAGCAGCCTGAGCTCCGCGCGGAAGCCTGGCGCGCACGTCGTTTCCTTCGTCATGGCCAATCTCCGGGGGTTCTGGAATGACTGACGAAAGCGGGTATGCCCGCACCGAGGCGGATAAACATGACCCACTGTGACCTGCGTCACAAAAGGATTTCGCATTCCCGCGCCGCGTTATGCCGCGTTAAGCCATCGTGCATCCGGTGAATATCGGATCCCTTATGCGCGCTGTTCGGGCATTTCCGCCCTCTCGCCACAGCGAGAAAACCGCGGGAGAAAAACGCCGCGCCCCGGTTGGGGGGCTACCGGGGCGCGGCGCGCTTGGAGGGGGTGGGCCGCGCCCCGGTTGGGGGGGTGTCCGGGGCGCGGCTGGCCTGGGGTGGGCGGGCCAAGGGAGCGGCGGCCCTCCTCCGTCGCCTCGATCTGGCCGTGGGTTACGCGTCTACCCCGAAGCACCCCGGCCAAACAACGACTTTTTCGCCGCTCCGGCGCATGAGCCGGCGCCGGGCGGGAAGCGGATGGGAAGCACAGTGACACGAAGCCCCTTGTGAGGACGCTAGATGAGCGAGTACGGCACCGAGTGGCGCGCGAAAGGCGCTTGCCTGTCGGCGGACCCCGACCTCTTCTTTCCCGTCGCGACCGGAGTCGTGGCGGCCAGAGAGATGGCGAAGGCGCAGCGGATCTGCGCCCGCTGCAAGGTGCGCCAGGAGTGCCTCGACTTCGCGATGCGATCCGGGGAGATGCACGGGATATGGGGCGGCACCACCCCCGAGGAGCGCACTCGTGCCCGCCGCCAGCGCAACCGCGGCCGCCGGGCCCGCCCCGCCTGGCAGGAAACCCCCGCCGCCCGCGCCTCCTGACCCCCGCGTCGCGGCCCGCTAGTCACCGTGCCAATGCAATCAAAGCGGACGAGCACTCAGCCGGCGAGCCAGCGCTCCATGCAGGCGAGCAGCTCATCGGTGTCGACCGGCTTGGTGACGTAGTCGTTCGCTCCGGCGGCCAGGCTCTTCTCCCGGTCGCCGGGCATCGCGCGGGCGGTTACCGCGATGATCGGCAGCTGCCCGATCTGCGGCATCTTGCGGATCGTCGCGATGGTGGTGTGGCCGTCCATCCCCGGCATCATGACGTCCATCAAGATGAGCTCGGTCCGTGGCGCGGCCAGCAGCGCGTTGATGCCCTGCCGTCCGTCGCTCGCGCAGGTCACCTGCATGCCGTGCAGTTCGAGCGTGCTCGTGATCGCGAAGACGTTGCGCGCGTCGTCGTCGATGACGAGGACACGCTTGTCCCGCAGGCCTGGGTGGCTGGCGCCCGGGGATTCCGCGGCCTGCGCGGGCTCCTCGCCGACCAGCGCCGGCACCAGTCCCGTCTGTGCCGCTGACAGGTGCAGCGTGATGCGCTCGCGGAGCTCGTCGAGGGACGGCAGCAGCTCGAAGGTGCGGTTGCCCGTCCGCAGCGCCGCGAGCCGCTCCCTGGCGGCGGCGTCGAGCCGTCCCGCCGCGTGCGCGAGAACGGGGATCTTCCGCAGCTCCGGCTTCTCCTGGACCTGTTCGAGGAAGTCGAAGACGGTCGGCAGGCTAAGGTCGGTCACCACGCACTGGAACGGCTCCGCGGCCAAGAGCGCGACGGCCTGGCCCGGGCGGGTCGCCGTGCTGACCCGCGCGGTGCCGCTGATCTCGGCCAGGTCGGAGATCGCGCTGTGCGTGAGCAGCGAGAGCAGCCCGCCGCCGCTGCCCTCGAACACCAGGACATTCCGGTCGGCCGATACCTCCGGCCTCGCCGCGCGATCGGCCGTAGGCTCGCTCCGCTCCTGGAGGAGGTAGGCGTCCGCCGCGTAGTCGTCACTCCCGTCCGCGAGCGTCCCGTTGTCCCGCGCCTCGGGCCCGGTTACCGCCCCGGGCCCAGGCAACAGCCCAGGCAGGCTGGCCAGGTTCAGGCTCAGGGTGTCCAGGCCGGCTAGCCCGCTCCGGCGGCGCGCGTCCTCGCCGAATACGTCAAACCCGGTGTCCGGCACTGCGTCTGTCACCGCCTCGGGCAGGACGGCGGGCAGGAAGAGGGTGAACGTGCTGCCCCGGCCGAGGTCGCTCGTGGCGGTGATCCGGCCGCCGAGCAGCGCGCTGACCTCGCTGGCGATGGACAGCCCCAGCCCGGTGCCGCCGTGGCGCCGGCTGAGGGTGCCATCGCCCTGCTGGAACGCGCCGAAGATGACCGCCAGGCTCTCCGGCGCGATCCCGATGCCCGTGTCGGTGACGGAGAACGCCACCACCGAACCATCCCCGGCACCACCCGAAGACCCTGCGCCAGAAAACCCCGGACCCGAAGACCCAGGCATCGAAGCGGCGCGCACCCGCACCGTCACCTGGCCGGACTCGGTGAACTTGACCGCGTTGGACAGCAGGTTCCCCAGCACCTGGCGCAGCCGCTGCCGGTCGGTCACCAGCTCCGGCGGCGCCGATGGCTCGATCGAGACCCGGAAGTTCAGCCCCTTCTCCGCCGTCAGCGGCCCGAACGTCGCCCGCAGGTCCTCCACCAGCCCGTCCAGCGCGAAGCGTTCGAGATGGATGTCCAACCGGCCCGCCTCCACCTTGGACAGGTCGAGGATGTCGTTGATGAGCTGCAGCAGGTCCGACCCGGCCGAGTGGATGACGTTCGCGTACTCCACCTGCTTGGCGGTCAGGTTCTGGCCGGGGTTCTGCGCGAGCAGCCGGGCCAGGATCAGCAGGCTGTTCAGCGGAGTGCGCAGCTCGTGCGACATGTTCGCGAGGAACTGGGACTTGTACTGGGAGGCCAGCGCGAGCTGCCGCGCGCGCTCCTCGATCTCTTCGCGCGCCCGGGATATCTCCGCGTTCTTCGCCTCGATGTCCCGCTTCTGCGCCGCCAGCAGCGCGGCCTTCTCCTCCAGGTCCGCGTTGGACAGCTGCAGCTCTTCCGAGCGCGCCTGCAGCTCCGATGACCGTGTCCGCAGCTCCTCCGTCAGCCGCTGTGACTCCTCGAGCAGCGCGTCGGTGCGGGCGTTGGCGATGATCGCGTTGACGCTGACTCCGAGCGTCTCGGCGAACTGCTCGAGGAAGTCGATCTGGATCGGCGTGAACCTGGTGAAGGAGGCGAGCTCTACGACGCCCATCACGTGGCCTTCGAACGTCAGCGGCAGCACGGCCAGGTTGGCCGGCGGCGCCTCGCCCAGGCCGGACGAGATCCGGATGTAGCCCTGCGGGATCTCGTCGACCACGATCGGCCGCTTGCTCTTGGCCACCTGGCCGATCAGCGACTGCCCGATCCGGTACTGGATGGGCGCGTCCTTGTCGGCGCACAGCCCGTACCCGGCGATCAGCCGCAGCCTGGTCTCGCCGCCGGCCTCCTCCGCCAGGAAGAACGTCCCGTGCTGCGCCCCGAGCAGCGGCGCCAGCTCTTCCATGATCAGCTCGGCGACGACCACCAGGTCGCGGTGGCCCTGCATCATCGACCCGATGCTGGCCAGGTTGGACTTCAGCCAGTCCTGCTCAAGGTTGGCCTGCACCGTGTCCCGGAGCGACTGGACCATCGCGTTGATGTTGTCCTTGAGCTCGGCGACCTCACCCTCGGCCTCGACCGCGATCGTCCTGGTGAGGTCGCCGGCCGCGACCGCGCTGGCCACCTCGGAGATCGCTCGGACCTGGCGGGTCAGGTTCCCGGCCAGCTCGTTGACGTTCTCCGTCAGCCGCTTCCAGGTGCCCGAGACCCCCCCGACCGCGGCCTGGCCGCCGAGCTTGCCTTCGCTGCCGACCTCGCGGGCAACGCGGGTGACCTCCGCGGCGAAGGCGGACAGCTGGTCGACCATCGTGTTGATCGTGGTCTTGAGCTCAAGGATCTCGCCGCGGGCGTCCACGTCGATCTTCTTGGTCAGGTCACCTTGCGCCACGGCGGTGGTGACCTGCGCGATGTTGCGCACCTGGCTGGTCAGGTTGTCCGCCATCGAGTTGACGTTGTCGGTCAGGTCCTTCCACGTCCCCGACACGCCGCGCACCCGGGCCTGGCCGCCGAGGTTGCCCAGGGTGCCGACCTCGCGCGCCACCCGGGTGACCTCGTCCGCGAACGCCGACAGCTGGTCGACCATCGTGTTCAGCGTGGTCTTGAGCTCGAGGATCTCGCCGCGCGCGTCGACGGCGATCTTCTGGGACAGGTCGCCCTTGGCCACCGCGGTGGCCACCTGCGCGATGTTCCGGACCTGCGTGGTCAGGTTGCCGGCCATGGCGTTGACCGACTCGGTCAGGTCCTTCCACGTGCCGGAGACTCCGGGCACGTGAGCCTGGCCGCCCAGCTGGCCCTCGGTGCCGACCTCGCGGGCGACCCGGGTCACTTCCGAGGTGAACAGGTCGAGCTGGTCCGACATCCCGTTGAACACGGCGGCGATCTCGTCGACCAGCGGGTCGCCGGTTGGTGCCAGCCGAGTGCTGAAGTCGCCGCCACGTACCGCGGTCAGCCCCGCCAGCAGCTGCTCGAGGGCAGTTCTGTCGAGCCGCGGCCGCCGGCGGTCAACGTCTGTCATCCGCTCCTCCCAAACCCTGAGT
>Ga0306922_10006429_pt1 | contig 11278 bp, 12 predicted proteins | sample sta12Cox44000082_FD_203758 | JGI IMG/M metagenome (GOLD analysis project Ga0306922, IMG submission 203758) | Lab enrichment of tropical soil microbial communities from Luquillo Experimental Forest, Puerto Rico - statoxic.12C.oxic.44.000.082 (v2)... | ecosystem: Environmental > Terrestrial >...
ACGAGCTCTACATCGGTCGGCTCGTGTGGAATCGCCTTCGATACGTGAAGAATCCCGACACGGCAAAGCGCGTCTCGCGACTGAACCCGACGTCCGACTGGATGACACGGGAAGTGCCCGCGCTTCGGTCGTGTCCGAGGAGCTGTGGGCAGCTGCGAAGGCGCGCCAGGAACAGACGCGGCACGCGGTGAGATCAGCCGGTCACCTGGGACGGGCGCGGCGTCCGCAGTACCTGTTCTCTGGACTGACGAAGTGCGGCGCCTGTGGTGCCGGATTCATCATGGCCGGGCGCAACCGGCTCGCCTGCTTCGGTGCTCGCGATCAGGGGCGCTGCGACAACCATTTGACGATCCGACGCGACGAGGTAGAAGCGCGCGTGCTCAAGGCGCTTCAGGAGAAGCTGCTTCGTCAGGATCTGTTCGACGAGTTCTGCGCGGAGTTCACGCGCGAGATGAACCGGCTTCGCATGGAACATCGCGCCACCCTGACAGCTGCCGAACGTGAAATCGAGCGCATCGAGGTCCGACGGAAGAAGCTGGTGCAGTCGATCATCGACGGAGTGCCGGCCAGCGAGGTCAGAGATGAGCTGACTGCGAACGCAGCCAGGCGCGAGGAGCTGAAGGCAAGGCTCGCCGCCGCGGAGGCGCCGCCACCGCTCCTCCATCCGGAGATGGCCGAGCTGAATCGCACCAAGGTGTCGACCGTTGGCTCAGGCCCTGGAGCGGTCAGAAACCCGCGTGGAGGCCACTGAGGCGCTGCGAGGGCTGATCGACGCCATCATCCTGACGCCAACTGACGGCGCGCTCAGAATCGAGCTGAAGGGGAATCTGGCGGCGATGTTGAGTGCCGCCACAAATGCGAAGAGGTCGCCGGAAACCGGCGACCTCTCGCTGCAAGTTGAAATGGTTGCGGGGGCGGGATTTGAACCCGCGACCTTTGGGTTATGAGCCCAACGAGCTACCGGACTGCTCCACCCCGCGTCACTAAGAGGATCAATCGTAACACACGGATCCCCATCGCTCAAACGGCAATCCGCAGTTTGGACGAACGGATTGTCGTAGCATTGGCCCAGCTCGAAGTCACTAGACATCGATGTGATTTCCCAGGGGTCCCCTCCCCCGCGATCACAGAGCCGGAGGGGAAGCTGAAGTGACGCTCCCGACTTACCCAGATATCGAGGCTGCGGCACGGCGGATCGCAGGCGTTGCCCATCGCACGCCCGTCGTGACGTCCAGGAGCCTCGACGAGCAAACCGGTGCGCAGCTGTTCTTCAAATGCGAGAATCTCCAACGCGCCGGCGCCTTCAAGTTTCGCGGCGCCTACAACGCCCTCTCTCAGCTCTCCCCCGACGAACGCCGGCGCGGCGTCGTGACGTTTTCCTCCGGAAATCATGCGCAGGCCGTCGCACTCGCCGGCCGAATCCTCGATATCGCGCGGGTGATCGTGATGCCGTCGGACGCGCCCGCTATCAAGCGCATGGCGACCGAAGGCTACGGCGGCGAGATCGTCCTCTACGATCGCGAGCGCGAAGACCGCGAAGCCATCGGCGCGCGCCTCGCCGCCGAGCGTGGGCTCACGCTCATCCCACCTTACGATCACGCGCACATCATCGCCGGCCAGGGCACCGCCGCGCGGGAGCTGTTCGAAGAGGTGGGAACGCTCGACGTTCTGTTCGTGCCATGCGGCGGAGGCGGATTGCTCTCTGGCGCGGCGCTAGCGGCCTCGACGATGTCGCCCGCCTGCCGTGTGATCGGGGTGGAGCCGGCTGCGGGGGACGATGCGACGCGATCGTTTCGCTCGAAGACGCTCCAGACGATCCACAATCCGCAAACGGTTGCGGATGGCGCGCGCACACCGTCGCTCGGCGCGTTGACGTTTCCGATCGTGCTCGCGCACGCCAGCGACATGAGAACAGTAGACGATCCGACGCTCCTTCGCGCCATGTTCCATCTCTGGGAACGCCTGAAGCTCGTCGTCGAGCCCACCGGCGCGCTCGGCGCCGCCGCGGCGCTCGAGGCGGGCAGGCCGCTCCGCGGCAAGCGCGCCGGAGTGATCTTGAGCGGTGGCAACGTCGAGCTTGCGCGGGTCGGTCAGTGGCTCGCCATCACACGCGCTCGCTGAGCTGCTCGCGAGCGGGAGCGGGGCTCGGGGTGGTCTTCGTAGCCTTGCGGAGCTCGCGAGATCGGGCGCGATACGCGCGGAACCCGAGCAGCGTCGCGACGACGAGTCCGTACATGACCGGCCGGCTCACATCGGCTTTGACGAGCCACCAGTAGTGAATGACGCCGGCGACTCCGGTGGCGTAAACGAGACGATGCAGCAGATTCCACCGCCGGCCGCCGAGCCGTCGGATCATCCCGGCCGTCGAGGTCGCGGCGAGCGGCACCATGGTCAGCCACGCGGTGAAGCCGACGGTAATGAACGGTCGCTTGTAGATGTCTTCGCCGACCGATCGCGCGAGCAGGCGGAGCGTCGACAGGCTGAGCGCCGTCGAGACCGACACGACGCCTCCCGGAAAATCCAGCCCGGCGAAGCGATCCGCGATGACGTAGGTGAGGAAGTGCAGGGTGCCGTAAAAGAACGCATACAGCCCGGCCATGCGGCGGAATCGAATCAGGCCGTGCCAGCCGGTCAGCCGGCGCAGCGGCGTGATCGCGAGCGTGATGCACACGAACCGCAGCGTCCAGACACCGGTCTCGTTGGTAATGTCGCTAAGCGGGTTGACGCTCAAGTGACCGGTGAGAGCCGCCCAGACCAGCCAAGTCGCCGGGCCGAGGCTCGCCAGAAAGACCACAGGCTTGAGAAGAACGCTGGCCTTGCGCACGCCGATCAGTAGTTTTTCCGAAGATCCAAGCCGCTGTAGAGCGACGCGACTTCGTCGCCGTAGCCGTTGAACATGATCGTCTTGCGGCGCAGGAACTCGCCGATGCGCCGCTCGGTCGCCTGGCTCCAGCGCGGGTGATCGACTTGCGGATTCACGTTCGCGTAAAAGCCGTACTCCGAGGGAGCCTGCTCCTGCCACGTGTTGAGCGGCTGCTTTTGCGTAAACGTGATCTTCACGATCGACTTGGCATGCTTGAAGCCGTACTTCCACGGGACTGCCAGCCGCAGCGGCGCGCCGTCCTGATTGGGCAACACCTCCCCGTAGAGGCCGACGACGAGGAGGGACAGCGGATGCATCGCCTCGTCCATGCGGAGGCCTTCGACGTACGGCCACCGCAGCACCGGCATGCGGACGCCCACCATCTGCTTGGGATCGTATGCCGATGTGAACTGCACGTACTTGGCCTTTGACGTCGGCTCGCACCGTTTGATGATGTTCGCGAGCGGGACGCCGACCCACGGAATCACCATTGACCACGCTTCGACGCAGCGGTGACGGTAGACACGCTCCTCGAGGGTTTCGCCCTTCAGCAGATCGTCAATGTGCCACGTGGCCTTCTTGGCGCACTCGCCGTCGATGACCACGGTCCAGTTGTCCGTCTTGAAACTTCGCGCGTTCTGCGCCGGGTCGTCCTTGTCGATGCCGAACTCGTAGAAATTGTTGTAAGTCGTAATTTGTTCCCAGGTATTCTTTTTCTCGGAGACGCTCAACGGGCTCGGATGAACGTCCTCGAGCTTTCGACCGTGCGGGGCGGGCGTGGCTGCGGAAGCGACATCGGCGCCCAGCGCTCCTACGGCCGCGACGGCGGCGGTGCCAGCCGCAGCCTGGATGAACTGACGACGGTTGAGGTACAGCTTCCTGTCCGTAATCTCCCAGCTGCGGATGTCGTCGGCGCGTTTGATCAACATAAGAATCCAACCTTTGGACGCTGAGCAAACCAGGGGCGGTCCACCACGCCTTTCCACATTATAAAGACGGTCGGGCCGTGGCGGGTATCGGAAGGGTCAGGTGGCACACCCAACCGCGAACGTGAGAAGATCGGGCGCTCTGAGGCCGGAAGGACCCCGAGAGGGCGCGCTAGACCCCCCTGCGTACGAACGCGGCGAAGCCGAGGAGAAGCGTACCCACGAGCAACAGCCAGGCGCCGTTGGGCACCGGCCGCAGGACGAGCGCCGCCGCGTTGGACACCGGCTGCAGCAGCGCCGCGCTCGTGACGAGCGCGGTGGACGACAGGCTCGCATCGGGCGACGGGGACTCGAGCGAGAGCGCGAAGCCGACCGGAACAATAAAGGCGGCAACGACCGCCACAAGGATCAGAACTCGATAACGTTTCCGCATGGCGTGAACGGCGAGGTTCAAGGCACATGCCACGGCTCGCCGAGAGGCGTTTTGTCGACGAATTGCGATGTGACGGGCGTGCGACAGAATTCATTTTCCTATTTGAGTCACCTGGACCCGCTTCAAACGGCAAGTCACACTCCCAGGGCTCGGGCCGTGATACCCTCGACCTGCACTGACATGGCTACCTCAACTGTAGAACCCTATACCCAACTGTTGTCGTTAGCCGTCCACGAGTTGAGAACTCCTGCAAGTGTTGTCGGGGGGTACCTGAGAATGTTGCAGCGCGACATGGACGAGCCTTTGACGGCGCGGCAGCGCAAGTTGATCGATGAAGCCGAGAAGTCGTGCGCGCGACTGGTCACGCTCATATCGGAGATGAGCGATGTCGGAAAAATCGACGCGGGCCTCGTCACCTTCGCGCGTCAGCCGGTCGACCTGAGTGGTGTCCTGCGCGAAGCGGCCGAGCACATCCATGAAGGGCGTGATCGCGACGTCCACCTCGCTTTGCGCGCCGACTGCGCGCTGTCGATGACCGGTGACCGAACCCGCCTCCGCACCGCATTCGAGGCGATCTTTCGGGCGATTCTCCGCGAAAAACCAGGGCCAGCCCTCGTCGCCGCGGAGTGCCGCCGCACGCTCGACGACGGTCGCGACTGCGCCGTCGTGGTCATCTCCGACGCCAACACCGTACAAGAGGCATTCGAACGGCCGCGCAGCGGATTCGACGATCAACGCGGCGGACTGGGGTTGGCGCTACCGCTCGCGCGCCGCGTCTTCGCGAGCCACGGCGGCGCGGTCTGGGCCCCGGAGCCTGCCGCAGGCCAATCGGCGACCGACGATCCGGTGTCGCGTGGCTCGGCCATTGTCGTGCTTCCCATGGCGAGGTGACCACCTTTGAGGAAACCTTACGTCGCCGTTGTCGACGACGATTCCGCGTTTGCGAGCTACCTCCGTACTTTTCTGTCGCTGCGCGGATATGAAACGCGCTCGTATTCGCGCGGCGATGAGCTGCTTGCGGCGGTGAAACAAGGGGATCCGCCCGACATCGTCCTGCTCGACGTCATGATGCCGGGCATGAACGGCCTTGAGACGCTGCGCGCGCTCAAGTCGGCAAAGCCGGAGCTCCAGGCCATCATGCTCTCCGGACGCGAGCACGCATCGACGATCGTGGAGGCCGTCCGCCTCGGCGCGGCCGATTACGTGGTCAAGCCCGATGACCCCGAGGGCCTCGGCGAGATCGCGCTCGATGCGGCCATCAAGAGCGCCATCGAGAAGACCCGGCTGGTTTCCGAGATCACCGAGCTGCGCCGTCAACTGAGCGACGATCAGGACCGGGCGTTTCTCTTCTGGGGAGACACCGGCGAGATGGCCACCGTCGCTCAGGTAATCGACCAGGTCTCCGACAGCGATGTCACGGTCCTCATCCGTGGCGAGAGCGGCGTCGGCAAAGAGCTCGTCGCACGCGATATCCACCAGCGCTCGCCGCGCAAAGACCGGCCGTTCGTGAAGGTCAATTGCGCCGCACTCCCGGCCGAGCTGCTCGAGAGTGAGCTGTTCGGTCATGAAAAAGGCGCCTTTACGGGCGCCGCATCGACGCGCATCGGCAAGTTCGAGCAGGCGGACACGGGCACGATCTTTCTCGACGAGATCGGCGAGTTGAAGGCCGCTCTGCAGGCAAAGCTGCTCCACGTGCTCCAGGACGGGCAGTTCACCAAGCTCGGAAGCAACAAGCCGATCACCGTCGACGTTCGCATCGTGGCCGCAACCAACTCGGATCTGGAGTTGATGATGATGCGGGGCGAGTTCCGCGAGGACCTCTACTATCGCCTTAAGGTGATCGAGGTCACGGTTCCGCCGCTGCGCGAGCGGCGGGACGAGATCCCGCACCTCGTCGAGTTCTTCATGGACCGCTACGCGCGACGCTACAACCGGCAACCGCGGCGCGTTTCCGACGAGGTCCAGCAGCTGTTCCAGAGTTATGACTGGCCGGGTAACGTCCGTGAGCTCGAGAACATGATTCAGCGGATCGTGATTCTCCAGGACGAGCAGCTCGTCGTGCGGGAGATGGCGCGGACGGCTCGACGCGCGCCGGCATATGCAGCAGCCGGTGCGCTCGCGGATGGGCCGGATCGGTCCACTCCTCAGCCGGTCGTGGCAGACCACGAACCTGACGAGATGGAGCGGGCGCAGACCCCTGGTTCGTCGGCCGCGACGGCCGCAACCGGGGGCGAGACGAACCGGGCGACCGTACCCGGAGGGGTGATGGTCCGGGGAGCGGGAGTCCCCGGCGTGGTCATGCGCAGCGCGGGCAGCGAGGCTGAGAGCGTCAACGATGAGGGAATTCCTGAAGAGGCGGCTGCCACCCCGTCAGTTGCCGCGATGCCATCGGTATCAAAGCTTGCGGACGTCGCGAAGGCCGCCTCGACGAAAGCCGAGCGCGCGTTGATCGAAGAGACGCTGATCCAGGTGCATTGGAACCGCCGGCGCGCTGCCGAACAGCTGGGTGTCAGCTACAAAACCCTACTCAACAAAATCAAAGAGTGTGGTATCAGCCGGGGCTAATTAGGTAGTTTGTTTCCCTCGCGCCGGCCCCGGTGCGAGGCGAGCGTTGGGGTTCGGCCGGCAACGCTCCGACATTCGCCAAACGTTGGAGAACTTTTCTTCCACTCGCCATCACCCCCGATGGACGTGCGAGTGGCACCCCCATTGCTCGGCACGCCTTTGTGTCGAGCACGCACCTCAACGGTAAGCCACAGGTCATGGTCGTGGACGATGACCTGTCTATGCGCGACTTTCTCCGATCGTTTCTCTCAGAGCGCGGCTACCAAGCTGTCACGCTGGCGGACCCCGAAGAAGCCATCAAGCGCTACGACGTCGAACGCCCTGCGGCGGTGATCATGGACGTCGTGATGCCGGGCGCCATGGACGGGCTCGCGGCACTTGCAGCGCTCAAGCGCATCGATCGAGAGGTCCCCGTCATTGTGTTGTCGGGCCAGGGGCGAACGGCCACCGTCGTTCAGGCCATGAAGCTCGGCGCCTCCGACTTCGTCAGCAAACCGTTCGAAGAGGTCGATCTCGAGGTCCCCTTGGCCAACGCGCTCAAGCAGCGTCAACTCAGTTGCGAAGTGGCGTCGTTGCGTGAGCAGCTTCAACGGCAGGGACAGCACACCTTGCTCTTCGGGAGCAGCGAGCGCATGGTCGAGGTCCGCGATCTCATCGAACGGGTCGCGGATACCGATGTAACGGTGCTCATTCGTGGCGAAAGCGGGACCGGCAAAGAGCTTGTGGCGCGCGCCATCTCAGCCGCTTCACCCCGCCACGACAAGCCTTTCGTCAAGGTGAATTGCGCGGCGCTTCCGACCGAGCTCCTCGAATCCGAGCTGTTTGGCTTCGAGCGCGGCGCTTTCACCGGCGCGATCCAGCACAAGCCCGGCAAGTTCGAGTTTGCGAACCACGGCACGATGTTCCTCGATGAAATCGGAGACATGAGCGCCGCTCTGCAAGCCAAGCTCCTGCAGGTGCTGCAGGACGGCGAGTTCTCGCGACTCGGCGGAAAGCACGACGTGCGGGTTGACGTCCGCGTCATCGCCGCCACCAATCGCGATCTCGAGCGCGCCGTGGCCAGCGGCCAGTTCAGAGAAGACCTCTTCTTCCGATTGAACGTCGTCTGCATCACGATGCCGCCGTTACGCGATCGCCGCGATGAGATTCCATTGCTCGTCGAGTATTTCCTGAAGAAGTATTCGGTTCAATACAACAAGCCCTTAACCGTGGTTTCGCCCGAGACCACTCAGCTCTTCATGGACTACGACTGGCCGGGCAACGTCCGCGAGCTGGAGAATCTGATCAAGCGGGTGGTCGTGCTGGGGACGGAGGCGCCAATCCGCAAAGAGATGCAGCTCGTACGGGCGGCGCCGGGGCAACGCCTCGGCGGAAGGGCGCCCGACCTCACGGTTCGGCCGGGCCGGCCGGTCTTGAGCACGGGGCAGCCTGGGTTCGCGGGCCGAACAGTTCCCGACGGGAGTCCGGCGCGGGCGGCGAGCCAGCCGTCTCCGAGCGCCGTCCAGCCACTTTCCATCGCATCTACGCAGCGCGGCCGTGTCGTATTCGCTTCAGCCCTGCCTCCGTCAATCAATGCCAGAGGTGGGGCCTTGCCGAGCCCGGCGCTGCCCATCGCAACAACTGCGACTGCTCCGCTCAGCCCCGCATCCCTCGCCGCAGCCGCGGCAAATGCGGGCAACTACTCCTTAAAGGACATTTCGCGCACCGCCGCCAGGGAGGCCGAATGCGAGCTCATCCTGCGGATGCTTCACCAGACGCGCTGGAACCGAAAGGCGACTGCAGAAATCCTGGGAATCAGCTACAAGGCGCTGCTTTACAAGATCAAGGAAAACGGCCTGGACAAGGTTCCATGACCGATACCTCGTTCTACGAAGAAGGGTCGAAGCTGCTGACGGCGGGCGCGTTCGAGTTCGTGCTCGAGAGTGAGCTCAAGCGCGCCGTCCGGTCACAGAACTTCCTCACCCTCGTCGTGCTCGAAGCCAGCCGTGAATGGGAAGGCATGATGGTGACCGTGGACGATGGCACGCTGCAGGATGTCGGACAGCTTATTGGACGGGAGGTGCGCGACACGGATTTATTGGGACGCACGGGTCGCGGCACGCTGGCGCTGGTCCTGCTGGACGCAGACTTCGAGTATTCAACGCGTGTCGTTGAACGGCTGGTCTCCCGCCTCGAGAGTTTCACGTTTCCGACCGCGCTCCGGATTGCCGTCGGGGCAGCCTGTTATCCCACGCACGCGGTCGATGCGGATTCGCTCACCCGCCAGGCGCTGGCGCGCCCGATCGTGAGCTGGCGCGGCGACACCGCACGGCCGCTCATCAGAACTGAGGGAGACGTGTCATGAACGTCCTTCAACGCGCCGACGTCGCTCCAAACTCTCCTCATGTGGTCGCGCCACTTCGGGTTTGCATGGTCGCTCTGCTCCTCGTGACATTGAGCGGTGCGCGCCCGCGACCGGCCCTTGCATGGGAAGCGGGAGACTTCATGGAAGGTCAGGGCTTCGGGAGTGCGCCGAAGCAGCCCCCGGCGGCGCGGTCGAGCCAGGCCGACGAAGAGTATCGCATCGGCGCGGGCGACAAGCTCCGGATCGAGGTCTACAGGGACGCCCAGCTGTCGCAGTCGGTCCAGGTGAGACCTGATGGAAAAATCACGCTGCCGCTCATCGGCGACCTGGCCGCGACCAACTGCACGCCAATCGAGCTCCGCGACACCATCACGCGGCAGCTCAAGGAGTACATGACGAACCCCAGCGTCACCGTCATCGTCGTTGAAGCGACTGCCGCCACCGCTTACGTGCTGGGCGAAGTCAACCATCCCGGCGCCGTCAGCATGCAGTCCGGTCCCCTGTCTGTCATCCAGGCGCTCGCGATGGCCGGAGGACTCAAGGACTTCGCGGACACCAAGAACATTCGCATTCTCCGCCGCGCGAGCGCGAGCGTCACATCCATTCCATTCAACTACAAGGACGCGATTCGCGGCGCGAATCCGACGTACCTGCGGCCGGGCGATACGGTCGTCGTCCCCTGAGGCGGCCTATGTCACCAACGATCGGGCGGGCAGCGCTCGTCGCTCTTTGGCTGACGAGCGTCGGGCCAGGTGTCGCCACAGCCGTAGCCCAGACGTCGAACTTCGGACCGTACGAAGCGGACGCATCGAAACCGCGGGCTCCGGGCTGGACGGTGACGCCCGGCATTGGGGTGGGCACCGGCTGGGATGACAACGTGCTGTCGCGGGCAAACGTAGATTCACCCGTCGGCGACTACACCAACGTCATCAACCCGACCGTCGGCCTCTCGTTGAACGGGCGATTCGATCAACTGAACGGGTTTTACAGCGGCGCGTTTCAGCGCTACCGCCAGTTCGGGCCACTGAACAGCTACGACCAGCAAGCGTCCGTTTCTTGGCGCCGGCTCCTGTCAAAGCGATTCACGCTCGTGGCCGATGAGTCTTTTTCGCGGGCGCCGACGACGGAGCTCGTGCAGGTCGTCGGCGTGCCGTTTGCGCGCACAGGGACGACGCTCCAAGAAGCGCACGCCGGCATCGAGGCGAAGCTGACGGCCCGGACCACGCTCTCGGGTAACTACAACTTCGAGGCGGTGCAGTTCGATACCAACCCGTTCACGCCGCCGCTCCCAGGCGGCCACAGCCAAGGCGGGACCGGCGGATGGCGGTACAGAGTGAGCGAGCTCACGACGCTCGTGGCGGATTATGACGGTCAGCATGCCACCATCACCAACGGACTGGGGACCTTCGCCATCCAGAACATAACCGGCGGAGTCGAACGGCGGATCTCGGACCTCACCTATGTCTTCGGCAGCCTCGGGCTGGCGCACGTGTCGGTCAGCGCATACGGCCCGGCGCAGACCGGCCCGGCGTGGCGCGCCGGGATAGCACGTCAATTCCTGCGCGCTGGCTTCGAGCTCACCTACAGCCGGTCGGTGGTGGCGTCGTACGGATTCGGCGGCGCCCTCAAGAATGATGAGGTCGTCGCCCGTGCACGCGTTCCGGTAGCCCGTCGCATCTCGGTCCAGTCGTCGGTCGCTTGGCGAACAGATCAAGCGCTGACGATCGCGGAGCCGAATCTGCGTTCGTTCTGGATCGAAGGCGACATCGGCTACGCATGGCAGCCGTGGTTGCGTCTTGAGGGTTACTACGCGAGCTCCAATCAGACCGTCGAGCGCCCCGGTGGCTTCGTGGAACGGAGGCAGATCGGGATTCGGCTCGCCACCACTCATCCAATGAGGATCCGCTGATGGAAGACTCCAATCACGTCCACGCGCTCGATTACGTGTCAGTGGTTCGGCGGCGCACGTGGTGGCTGGCGGCGCCGATCGTGGGCTCGCTCGTGATCGGGCTCGCTCTGGTGAAATGGCTGCCGAAGGAGTATCGATCGGTTGCGACGCTCGGCGTGACGGCTCCGATGGTGTCCCCTTCCTTCCTCAATCAGGCGAATGGTCTCGACAACCAGGAACGGCTGCGGGCGATCTCCCA
>Ga0306922_10006431_pt1 | contig 11276 bp, 9 predicted proteins | sample sta12Cox44000082_FD_203758 | JGI IMG/M metagenome (GOLD analysis project Ga0306922, IMG submission 203758) | Lab enrichment of tropical soil microbial communities from Luquillo Experimental Forest, Puerto Rico - statoxic.12C.oxic.44.000.082 (v2)... | ecosystem: Environmental > Terrestrial > Soil...
CTCCTGGTTGGACAATCAGACTACTCCCGGCGCAGACAGTTCGGATCCCCTCGGGGCGGTTTCCCTTTAGCGATTGACCAGCCTCTGCATCTCCTCCGGATACCGGGCGCCTTGCACCGAAATCTTCGAAGCGGCGAGGTCAATTTGACGCAGATCCTCGGGCTTCAGTGGGATGGTGGCTGCCGCCAGGTTCTCCTCGAGACGATGCAGCTTGCTCGTGCCCGGGATGGGCACGATCCAGGGCTTCTCCGCCAGCAGCCAGGCCAGTGCAATCTGCGCCGGCGTTGCCTTCTTCTGTTGCGCGAATCTCGTCAGGACATCGATCAGAGCCTGATTCGCCCTCCGGTTCTCAGGCGTGAAGCGGGGAACGATGTTGCGGAAATCCTTCGGATCGAACTTGGTGTCTGGGTTGATCTTTCCGGTCAGAAACCCCTTGCCCAGCGGACTGAAGGGAACGAACCCGATCTCGAGTTCTTCGAGCGTGGGGAGGATGTCCGCCTCGGGCTCTCTCCACCACAGCGAGTATTCGCTTTGCAGCGCGGCGACAGGCTGTACTTTGTGTGCGCGACGGATCGTTTTCGCGCCAGCCTCGGAAAGCCCGAAGTGCTTGACCTTGCCTTCGCGGATCAGGTCCTTCACCGCACCGGCCACGTCCTCAATCGGCACGTTCGGGTCAACACGGTGTTGATAGAACAGGTCGATGACCTCGGTCTTAAGCCGCTTGAGCGAAGCCTCCGCCACTTCCTTGATATGCTCCGGCCGGCTATCTAATCCTGCCAACCCGCGCTCTGCCTTGGGATCGATCTTCCATCCGAACTTCGTCGCAATCACCACCTGGTCCCGGAAGGAGGCCACCGCCTCTCCGAGCAACTCCTCATTGGTGTACGGACCATACACCTCCGCGGTATCAAAGAAGGTCACGCCGCCTTCGAACGCCGCCCGAATGAGCGCAATTCCATCCTGCTTGTCGACTGCCGGCCCGAGCCCAAAACTCAGTCCCATGCAGCCCAGTCCGAGGGCCGACACCTCCAAACCGTTCTTGCCAAGTTTGCGTTTTTGCATTTTTTCTCCTTATCCATGTCAATGAAATCCGGTTACGATGCTGCCGCAGCCCGCTGCTGCTCCCGCCATTGTGCCGGGGGAATCCCTTCCCATGTGCGAAACGCCCGCACGAAAGAATTCCCATCCTCGTATCCCAGCAGATAGGCCGCTTCATTCAGTTCCAGCACCGGGTTGTTGAGGTAGTGCCGTGCCAGCTGACGGCGCGCATCTTCGAGAACTTTCTGGAAGCTGGCCCCCTCATCCTGCAACCGCCGCTGCAATGTGCGCGTACTGATGTGCAGCGCATCGGCCACATCCTCCATGCTCGGCCGCCGGCCTGTGAGTTGCTGCTGTATAGCTGCGCGAACCCGCTCGGCGAAGCTTTCACCGCCCTTCGCCTGCGTCAGTTCCTCCTCAAACTGCGGGGCCAGCATGGCGAGAAGTTCGGCATTGCGGGTGACGAATGACCGCTGCGCGTCGGCCGCGCGAAACACGATCGCGTCGCGAGCGGTGCCGGAGACCACGGGGCATCCCAGATGGCGTTCAATGGTTTTGACGTGTGCGCGTGGCTGCGTGAACTCAACTCGCACCGGCGACAGGCGCGTCCCCGTACCGTGACGCCCGACCGCGAGCATCCAGGCAAAACAACATTCACTCAGCACCGCCGGTTCGCTTTCGTCGGCCAGCAGCCAGTGGAACTGAACACTCCACTCCTGTTCGTCCTTTTCCTGCCGGATCTGTTCCGGGCAGGTGAGCTGTTTGTAGCGTGCGATGCGGTCGACGGCGGCCCCGAAGTTCTCGCACGAAAGGGCGGCCAGACCTACGGGCGTAAAGCGCTCGGTCCGGTTCTCCGCGCCCAGCCGCAGTCCGATCGCCGGATCGTTGCTGACTTCGCGAATCGCGCGCCACACGGCAAAAAGTTCCTCCGTGCTCAACAGCACGCGAGACTGATCGCGGTAGCTCTGAGGAAGGCCGGCCCGGCGCAGGACGGCCGAGACCGATACGCCCAATTCTTCCAGCTTAAGGAATGTATTGCCCGAGAAACGAAAGTGTTTGTTCATCGCTCTACTCTGATTTGAGAGACGCCATGTCGATCGAGAAGCGATATTTCACATCCGACTTGAGCAGCCTCTCGTAAGCTTCGTTGACCTTCTGGATGGGGATGATTTCCACATCGGCCGTAATGTTGAGCTGGCCGCAGAAGTCGAGCATCTCCTGGGTTTCGGGGATGCCGCCGATCGGCGAACCAGAAAGGCTCCGCCGCCCCATGATCAACCCGAACACGGGAACCGCAAGCGGCTTCTCTGGCGCGCCCACCATTGTGATGTTGCCATCGCGGCGCAGCAAATTGATGTATGCCCCGATGTCATGATCGGCCGAGACCGCATCGAGAATGAAATCAAAGCTGCGCTCATGCTTTTGCATCTCGTTCGCGTTCTTCGAAATGACGACCTCATGCGCTCCCAGCCGCAACGCATCTTCCTTCTTCTTCGGGGAAGTCGTGAAGACCACCACGTGCGCTCCGAGCGCATGCGCAAACTTCACGCCCATGTGTCCCAGTCCGCCCAGCCCGACCACGCCGACCTTTTTGCCCTTGGTGACCCCCCAACGACGCATCGGGGAATAAGTCGTGATCCCTGCACAGAGCAAGGGAGCAACTCCGGCGAGTTTCAGGTTCGACGGCGCGCTCAGCACGAAGCGTTGGTCGACGACAATGCTGTCCGAGTAGCCGCCATAGGTGACACCACCCAGATGCTTGTCGGGAAAGTTGTAGGTCAAGGTGAAGTTCGGGCAGAACTGCTCCATGCCGGCTTTGCACTCGGGGCAGATGCGATCTGAATCCACCATGCAGCCCACGGCTGCCAGGTCGCCGGCCTTGAATTTTGTAACGGCAGAGCCCACCTTCGTGACCCGGCCCACAATCTCGTGCCCCGGTACGCAGGGATATACCGTCGGCATCGCCTCCTTCCACTGGTTGCGGACCTGATGCAGGTCTGAGTGGCAGATGCCGCAATACAGGATTTCGATCTGAACGTCTTGTGGGGTTGGATCGCGCCGCGCGATCGTAGTGGAGGCCAGCGGCGAAGTCGCACTCCCAGCGGAATAAGCTTTAGCGTTGTGCATGGACGCTAATCTAGATGGTCGCGGGCTCTCTTGATATGCAGAACACGCCATTGTGCATGCAGAATACGCCAAGCGCGGACCATTCAGGGACAGCCGCCTCGGCTGTCGAGCCGTGCGTCGGTTCAGTCTCGGGGCGATCACGCCGATTCTTATGAAATCAAAGATTTTCCGGGATTTTTTGTGTAATCTGCTGGCCCCCGGGGGCAGACACAGCCCAAAGATCCCTTCGACGGGTTGCAAGGGAATCGTCTCACCGGCCGGAGAAAGTCGGGGACCCTAACCTGAGGCTCTCGAAGTTTCTTATTGCAGCGCTGACTGGGTCAGTTTGACGGCGCAGTATGGCATGGCGGCGCCTCCACGAACGTGACAGTTTTGACCGTTAACTCCTCCTGCCGCGGCGCTGGAGAAATAGACGTTGGTGCCCCCATTTGCAACCTGGTTATCGATCACGATCCCACCTCGGGGAATGCCCTACGCTGTCTGGAAGCTGAACAGAAGAACCACGATCTCGGTAATCTCGAGAGCGGACGATGCCACCTCCTGCGTTCTGGTGCGGCTTTTCATCCGCCCGCAATGAGGAGGAAGGAAGATTTGCCACTGCGCTACTGTTCTTCCTAAAATAGAAAGAATATCCGTACGATGGAATGCCCTTATGATTCATTTCCCCGTTCCCGAAGCACTGACTTTCGACGACGTGTTGCTGTTGCCTAGCCGTTCTGACGTGGTCCCGGCGATGGCCAGCACGCAGACGCAACTCACCCGCAATATTCAGCTCAATATTCCGATTGTCAGCGCCGCCATGGACACCGTGACTGAGTCACACATGGCGATCGGTATCGCGCAGCAGGGCGGGATCGGGATCATTCACCGCAATCTGACGATCGAGCAACAGGCCAATGAGGTCGACAAGGTGAAACGCTCGGAAAGCGGCATGATCGTCGATCCGGTCACGATGTCACCCGATGCGAAGGTTTCCGACGCGCTCGAAGTGATGCGCAAGTACAAGATTTCCGGGGTGCCCATTACGGAAGCTGACGGACGACTGGTGGGCATTCTCACCAACCGCGATCTTCGCTTCGAAACCCGGTTTGATGTTCCGATTCGCAAGGTCATGACCAAAGACCATCTGATCACGGTCCCGGTGGGCACCACTTTGGAGGAAGCGGAGAAGATCCTGCACGAACATCGCGTGGAAAAGCTCCTGGTGGTGGATGACAAGTACAACCTGAAGGGATTGATTACGGTCAAGGACATTCAGAAAAAACTGAAATATCCGAATGCCGCTAAAGACTCGCAGGGCCGCCTGCGGGTTGGCGCCGCGCTGGGCGCCACGGGCGACTTCCTGGAGCGCGCACAGGAACTGGTGAAGGCGAAGGTGGACGCGATCGCGATTGACAGTGCACATGGTCATTCGACGCGCGTGCTGGAAGCGATCAAGACGGTCAAGTCCAAGCTGCCACAAGTCGAACTGCTGGCCGGCAACGTTGCCACCTTCGACGGTGCGTGCGAACTGGCGAAGGCGGGCGCGGACGGCATCAAGGTGGGCGTCGGGCCGGGATCGATCTGCACAACCCGGGTAGTGACCGGAGCGGGCGTTCCGCAGATCACCGCGATCGCGGAGGCGTTTCGCGCCAGCAAGGATGCGAAGGTTCCAATCATCGCCGATGGCGGCATCAAATACTCGGGCGACATCACCAAGGCGCTGGCCGCCGGGGCTAGCGCTGTGATGATCGGATCGCTGTTCGCCGGCACGGATGAGAGCCCGGGCGAGCTGATCCTGTACCAAGGCCGCACTTTTAAGTCGTATCGCGGCATGGGGTCGCTGGGCGCGATGGCTCAAGGCTCGAGCGAACGCTACTTCCAGAGTACGGATGAGGCGTCTTCGGCCATGCCCGCATTGTCCGAGGGCGACGGGAACCGGCTGGCCAAGCTGGTTCCGGAAGGCATTGAGGGCAGGGTCCCGTATCGGGGATCGGTTGCGATGATTGTTCACCAGATGGTGGGCGGCCTGAAATCAGGCATGGGCTATTGCGGATGCGCCAACATTCCGGAACTGCACCAGAAGACCCGCTTTGTGAGGATCAGCGGCGCCGGGCTGCGCGAGAGCCACGTGCACGATGTCATCATCACCCGCGAAGCCCCCAACTATGCGCTCGAGTAGCCGGCAGTATTTGCCCCCATCCCTAGCCACCAGGTTCTCGTCGCGTTGAACGCCAGCGGCAAGCGCAGTATATGGCGGGCATGGCTGCCGGCGCTTTGCTGGCTGGGGATCATCGCGTGCGAATCGACGGGCGCGTTTTCCGCTCAGAACACTGGCCGATTTCTTTTTCCAGTCTTCCACTTTTTTTTCGGGCTGGACCCAGTGCAGTTCAAAACCTGGCATTTCATCCTGCGAAAGACTGGACACGTAATCGGATACGGGACACTCAGTGTCCTGCTGTTTCGTGCCTGGCGGGGAACACTCCAGGTAAGCGGGAGCCCGGGGTGGGCCTGGGTTTGGACCGTAGACGCGATTCTCATGACCGCGCTCGTGGCCAGCCTCGACGAGTGGCACCAGACCTTCCTTCCCTCGCGTACTGGCACGGTGCGAGACGTGGTACTGGATAGCGCAGCCGGAGTGGCGGCGCAGATTGTGGTCTATGCCTGGTTGCGAGGGTGGCGCGCAACCTCGTCGGGTTGCCAAGGCGATCGATCGACGGCCGAAGGGGAATCCAAACAAGGGGCCTGAGTACTAAGACAGATTCTCCTGCACATGAGGTGCGATGATGGCGAGATTTCCTCGGGCGTTGCCGTTTCTGTTGGTTCTGCTTCGGTTGCCGTCCGCCAACAGCCAGACAATCTCTGACGCTGCCCGTACCGAGAATGTTGAGCGCGCCCGCGCAATCCTGCGGGAAGGCTTCGAGTCCAAAGACTACTCAGTGCGGATCGAAGCGGTGAGAGCCGCAAGCATGGTGGGCCGCAGCGAAAAGCTGGTTTCGAAGCTGGAACTATTTCTCGATGACAAGAACGTAGACGTGCGCCTGGCGACGGTGAACGCGCTGGCAGACCTGCATGATCCTCAGACCGAGCACCCGTTAGTGAAGTTGCTGCGCGACGACAAGACCCCGGAAGTGTCGTTCGCGGCCGCCAAGAGCCTGGCCGCGACGGGCGACCCTGCTGGCATCAGCGCGCTGCAAGAGGTCTATCGCGGTACCCGGAAGACCCGCTCAAGCGGGCTAAAAAAGCAGGAGAGGCAATTCATCGAGCGGTTCCACTCGATGCCGTCGGCGGTGATGTTTGTGGTCGGTGAAGGAATTGGAAATGTGCCGGTGCCAGGAGCTGGGGAGGGGTTCACGGCCATCAGTTCCTTGCTGAAGGAGCCCGGACTTTCGGACCGCGCCAGCGCTTTATTTCTCCTGGCCAGGAAACGGACTCCGGAGTCGCTGGAACTGCTGCGGGGTGGGCTTACGGACCAAGACTGGTCCGTCAGGGCCTCGGCGGCGCAGATCATCGCGCACACGGCACAAACCGCCCTTCAAGATTCACTGCCGCGATTGTTCGACGACAAGAACAAGAAAGTCCGCTTTCGAGCTGCGGGAGCTTATCTGCATCTTCTGCGGGCGAAGAAAGATCCGATCGAAGGCGGGCTCTGACTCTCAGGGAATAGCCTCGTACCTGGTCACATTTCGTTGCTCGACTCTTTTGTCGAGCTGAATCCTCCGACCCATAGCAGGAAAACAGAAACCACTGCAGCCGCGGCCGAAAGGAAGAATGGCAACGGCGGTCCGTAAAACTTCCAGAGTTCTCCCGCAATCACGCTGGCCAGCAGCGCCGCGACGCTGGTGACAGAGAAGTAGACACCTAGCGCGCGCCCGCGGATCTCTGCAGAGACAGTCTCGACGACAAGCGCCTTCAGTACCGGCGTGGTCAGCGCGTAAAAGAGTCCGTAGAACGCCATTGCTGCCCAGATCAACCGCGTGGAGCTGCCCATGCCGAAAACAAGGTAGACGAGCGCGAACACGAGATAGCCAAGACCCGCCACGACGGGCCTCGAAACCCGATCGCTCAATCGACCGGCAGGCCAAGCCGCCAGCGTATAGGTGAGGTTAAACACCAGCCCGAGCAATGGAGCCAGCGACACAGGAATCCCCACGCTCTCAGCCCGCAATACAAGGAACATATCACTCGAGTTTCCGAGGGAAAACAGGGCCACCGCGAACAATACCTGGTAAAAGCGGCGGGGCAGCCTATGGGATGCAGTCCGCGCGGGGAAGGCGCCGTGCGCGGCAAGCGCGATGTCCCTGTGTTCCTCGGCGGTGTCAGCAGATGAGTCTCGAGGCGAGGCGACACCCTTGGTCTCACGGATGCAGAACCCCGCGACGATCACGCAAAGCGACCCGGGAATGGCTGCGGTGAAGAAGACCGAGCGCAGGTCGCGACCCACTGCCAGAACCAGTAGCGCACAAAGGGGCCCGGCAATGGCGCCGGCGGAATCCATAGCCTGGATGAGCCCATATGCGGAACCGATGCGCTCACGCGGCACAGACTCGGCCACCATGACATCGCGGGCGGTTCCGCGAGCGCCTTTTGCCAGGCGGTCCACAAACCGAATGGCCAGCACTTCGCCCCACCAGGTCACAAACCCAAGTAGCGGCTTGACCGCATTGGCCAGGATGTAGCCCGTCACCACGAGCGGTTTTCGACGAGACCAGCGGTCGGCAAGATATCCCGAGAAGAGCTTGGCCAGAGAAGCCACGCTCTCGGCAATTCCCTCGATCAGTCCGAGTTGCGCCGGGCCGGCCCCGATCGTCGCGAGGAAGGCGGGCAGGACCCAGTAGGCCATCTCGCTGGCCGTGTCGTTGAAGAATGAAGTGAAACCGAACGCATAGAGGCTACGGGAAGAAGCCTGCGCCTCTGGCTCACGCCGCATGAGGAGTTTGTATCATGGCGAATCAGGATGGGAGAGCGGGGTTCAGGGAGTAGCAGGGAAAGACGACTGAGCCGGAGAGTGCTGTCAGTAGATGGCCTCGTACTTGGTCACATGCCAGCGGCCGACTCTTTTTTCCATCGTGACCGAGAGCGGGCCCGTGTAGGTGGTCGAATCGCCGGGGGCATTCAGGCGTTTTCCGCGATATTGCAGGATGCGAAGAGGCGGCCGATCGTCCCAGTCCACGAGTTGCCATCCAATGAGAGGGTGTTTTTCTTCCGAGTCGCAGATGAAAGCGGCGTACTTCCGGCGGTAGTCGCGTTCCCACTCGGAGAGCTCCTCGCGGCAGCGGCCATCCTTCATCGCGCGGATAAACGAGGCCGCCACTTTTTCGGAGGAATGATCCCGCAGGGGATTGAGGCTGATGGAGTTCGGGGTCCCGCTGAGGGGATCGCGGTCTTCAGACTTGGCCAGCACCGGCCCCTGATGGTTGAGCCAGGTGAGGTAGCCAAAGAAGATCAGCAGCAGCAACGCTCCGGCGCCCAGCGCGATGTAAATCTGGGTCTTGGTGAACCCCATGGCAGGTAAGTGTAGGAGTGTGTCGGGAACGCAACAAGTTACCCTCGTTAGACGCGAGGGTACATGTACTGCTGGAGGGAAGCTCGAGCTGCGTGGTTAGGGCGACACGAGTGTCAGGTTGGTGGAACCAAGTGTGGCGCGGGTTCATCTCTGCAAAACCGAACGCACCCGGTTGGTTGGGTGCGTTTCGCCTTGCTTGGGTGCGTTTCGCTTTGCTAGGAAGACTATTTCTCTTCTTTGTCTTCCTTCGTTTCGGGGGCTTCTGCGCTACCACCCTGCGCCTGGGCCTGCGCTTCCGCTTCTTCCATGGCCTTCTTGGCCTCAGCCACGCGCTTGGCACGAGCCTGGGCGCGTTTTTCGCGCTTCTCGTCGAGAACCTTCTCGCTGCCGAGCAGTTCGACGAAGGCCTTCTCGGCGCCGTCACCCTTTTGCCATGCTGTGCGCACGATGCGGAGGTAGCCGCCGTCGCGATCGCCAAAGCGCGGGGCGATGGTGTCGAACAGCTTGGCCACCGACTCGTCGGTCATCAGGTAGGATGCCGCCAGACGGCGAGCGGCAAGGTCGCCGCGTTTGCCGAGCGTGATCATCTTCTCGACGTGCGGACGCATGGCTTTCGCCTTCGGGATGGTGGTCTCGATGCGCTCCTCGACGATCAGAGAGGTGACCAGGTTGCGCAGCAGCGAGCGCCGGTGTGCGGTGTTTCGTCCAAGTTTCCAGCCTGCTACTTTGTGACGCATGGGAAAACCTCAGTTCAAAGTTTCAAGGTTTCAGAGTTATCAAAGTTGAGTGGCTCAAAGCGTCTGCGATTCAGGTCTGGCCTTGAAACCTTAAAACTTTGCTTTTTTGAAACCTGTGGCGCGGCTGAGCCGCGCCACGAAAATTACAGTTCGTCGTCCGCGCCGTAGGCCGACGCCGGCAGCACCTGGTTGGAAGTCGGTCCGGGGACGGCATTGCCGTGCTCGTCGATCTTCATGCCCAGGCTCAGCCCCATCGAAGACAGGATCTCTTTGATTTCGTTCAGCGACTTGCGGCCGAAATTTTTCGTCTTGAGCATTTCGGCTTCGGTCTTCTGCACGAGTTCCCCGATGGTCTGGATATTCGCGTTCTTCAGGCAGTTGTAGCTGCGCACGCTGAGCTCGAGTTCTTCGACGGAACGGTTCAGGTTCTCGTTCTTGATCTCGGGCTTGCGGTCGTCGGCGGAAGCTGCGGTCTCGATCTCCTCTTCGAAGTTGATGAAGATGTTCATATGGTCCTTCACCAGCTTCGCGGCGAGTCCCAGCGAGTCCGCGGGAGTGATCGAGCCGTTGGTCCAGATCTCAAGCGTCAGCTTGTCATAATCGGTGATCTGTCCCAAGCGGGCAGCTTCGACGGTATAGTTGCATTTGCGAACCGGGGAGTGGACCGAGTCGATCGGGATAAAGCCGATGCCGAGATCCTCGTCGAAGTTCTTGTCGGCAGCTACGTAGCCGCGACCGCGCTTCAGACGCATCTCCATGTCAAGTTTGCCGCCTTCGCTGACGGTCGCAATGTAGACGTCTTTATCCAGAACTTCGACATCGCCGTCCGCTTCAATCATTCCTGAGGTGACCACTCCAGGAGCGTCAGCACGCAGGTAGATGGCCTTGGGCGCATCGCCGGCGAGTTTGAACGGGATCTGCTTCAGGTTGAGGATGATGTCGGTCGCGTCCTCGACCACTCCCGGGATCGACTGAAACTCGTGCAGCACACCTTCGATTTTCACGGCGGTAACGGCGGCACCTTCGATCGAGCTCAGCAGCACGCGGCGAAGCGCATTGCCGATGGTCGTTCCGAAGCCCCGCTCAAAAGGCTGCGCCCAGAACATGCCGTACTTGTCGGTAAGGGTGGCGGTGTCGGTTGCGAGTCGTTTTGGTTTTTGAAAACCCTTCCAAAGCATTTGTTTCTCCTTCGGCCATGTGGCTCAATGTCGGCTTGCTGAAGAGGCCCAGGTTCAGCTCAAGCGCCGACAAAGGCGGATCTGGCACGAAAAGGGACCAGGAAAACCAGTCGTCAGCTCCCCGTCGTCAGTGGTTAGCAAAAACCAGCCGGAGACCTAAGACCGACGACTAGATCCTTCACTTCGTTCAGGATGACGCCAGCGAGGCTCAGACGCCTCAGGAAACAGCGTCACTTACTGTACAACTCGACGATCAGCTGCTCGTTGATGGGCAGCTGGATTTCTTCGCGCTTCGGCAGAGACAGGACGCGACCTTTGTAATTGTCGCGGTCAATCTCAAGCCAAGTCGGCGCGGTCTGGTGGCTGGCGAAATCCTTCGCCTGCTCCAGGATCGGGAGCTTGCGGCTGCCCTCGCGAATCGTGATCTCCTGGCCGGCGGCCACTTCGAAGGAAGGAATGTTGACCTTCCGCCCGTTGACGGCCACGTGACCGTGGCGTACCAACTGGCGCGCCTGCCGGCGTGACATGGCGAAACCAAGGCGATAGACGACGTTATCCAGGCGCCGCTCGAGCTGCTGCAGCAGCTTCTCGCCGGTCACGCCCCTCGAGCGGGCGGCCCGCTCGAAGTAGTTTCGGAACTGCCCTTCCTGCGTGAAGTACATTCTCTTCGCTTTTTGCTTTTCCCGCAGCTGCAGACCGTAGCCGACGATT
>Ga0306922_10006435_pt1 | contig 11274 bp, 7 predicted proteins | sample sta12Cox44000082_FD_203758 | JGI IMG/M metagenome (GOLD analysis project Ga0306922, IMG submission 203758) | Lab enrichment of tropical soil microbial communities from Luquillo Experimental Forest, Puerto Rico - statoxic.12C.oxic.44.000.082 (v2)... | ecosystem: Environmental > Terrestrial > Soil...
CGTCGTAGCCCACCGTGTGCCGCGCGACGTAGTCGTGATCGACCAGACCGTCGCGAATCATCACGTGCATCATGGCGAGCGCGAGCGCGGCGTCGCTGCCGGGTCGGATCTGCAGATGCCAGTCGGCGGCCTCGGCGGTCCGTGTGCGCATCGGGTCGACGACGACCACCGTCGCCCCGCGTTCCCGCGCTTCTCGGACCAGCGGCCAGAAATGGAGGTTCGTGACGATCGTGTTGGTGCCCCACAGCACGATGAAGCGGCTGTGGACGACGTCCTCTGGGTCGATGCCGGTGCCGGTCCCGATGGTCGCCGAGAGTCCGGCCGATGCCACTGCACCACAGATGTTTCGCTCGAGCGAGCTGCAGCCCATGACGCCGAAGAGGCGCATGTCGAGCGACGCCATCTGGATGAGGCCCTGCACTCCGGCCGAGCTGTAGGGCAGGATGGCCTCTGCGCCCGACTCGACTGTAATGCGGCGCCACCGCGCGGCGATGTCCGTCAACGCCTCGTCCCAGGTCACGCGCTCGAAGCGGCTCTCGCCTTTCGGGCCGACGCGTTTCAGGGGGAACAGGACACGGTCAGGGTGGTAGACGCGATCGAGGTAGTGGTCGACCTTCGCGCAGAGCGTCCCTCGCGTGAACGGATGGTCGGGATCGCCGCGCAGCGCTTCCGCCATGTCGCTGCGGACATCGACGACCCAACTACAGGTGTCGGGGCAGTCGTGACCGCACGCGCCGCGCACCTGCCGGAGCTCCGGTCGGCTCATGGCTTCCCGCCAGCCTTTGCGGCGGCCTCAGCGGCTTCGGGCAAGGTCACGATGAGAAAACCGCCAGGTCCGGTATACGCGACGTAAGGGAGCCACGGGTAGGCATCGTACGCCGCTGTGGGAAGGCTCAGTTGGTCATTCGTCACGTTTGGCGCGTAGATCATGTAGTGCGGTGGCGCCGTGCCCTTCATCATCGTGCCGTCGGGCATCGTCATCACGTTCACGATGCGTGGCGACATCATAAACGCGATGCCCACCCGTGAGGGCGGCTTGAAGCGCCCGGTGCGAAAGCCCTCTGCGACGCGCGTCCGTATTTCGGTGACGGGGACGCCTTGCACGAGCAAGTCGCCGAAGAAGGCGTTCACGGGCAGGAGCGTGGCTGTCCCCTCCGGGTCATAGCACGTCGGCTTGATCGCGTCGACCTCGTCCCGGTTGACGATGCACGTATAGCCGTTCTTCGCGCGGCGCAGCTCTCGGTAGCCCTCGCGCGTCATCACCCAGACTCCGGCATCCTCTCGCAACAGCGGCGGCAAGGCCTCGAGGGCCAGGTCGCGCTCTTCGGCTTCAGGCAGGACCCGCGGTCGTGCGTCCGTCACGGCACGTGCCTCGACGATCGAGGTGACGAGCATCGCGCAGCACGAGACGTGGAAGAGCCAACGGATCTGGAAGAGCCAACGGATCTGCATGTCTGGACTCCCTTTGGGCCGTCTGTGATTGGTCTCGTGCTAACCTACGCGAAACATCTGGCACTAGGGAAGAACCAGATTTGCCGGTATCAATGGATCCAGAATGCGATCGACCCTACTCGATTCGTTGGTGCTCGACCGGCGCGCGGCGACGTCGCTGCAACAGCAGTTGCGCACCGGCTTCAAGGGCCTCATCCAGCGCGGTGCGCTCCGCGGGGGGCAGCCGGTGCCATCCAGCCGTGTGCTTGCCGACGATCTCGGTGTGTCCCGCAACACCGTGACGGCCGCCTACGACCAACTCCTCGAGGAAGGGTTTCTCGAGTCGCGCGCTCGCTCGGGCCTCTTTGTGAGCGCGGCGTTCACAGTGCCAATCAACCGCTCGCGCCGCCGAGTTCCGTCGCCGAGTGCGGAGCCCGCACCACCCGCGCTTGGGCCACCCCGACCATTTCGACCGTGTCAGCCCGACGTGCGCCTGTTTCCGCTCGCAGTGTGGAATCGGCTCCGTGGTCGGGTTCTGCGCCGAAGCTGGCTGGATCTGTTGCACTACCAGAGCCAGTGCGTGTTGGGACACCCCGCGCTGCGCCAGGCGATCGCGAGCTATTTGCACGACAGTCGCGGTGTGCAATGCAACTGGGGACAGGTGGCCGTGACGGCTGGGTCGCAGCAGGCTCTGTTCCTGCTCGCACAGCTTCTCGCGGATTCGAGTGCCACCGTTGCGATGGAGGATCCCGGCTACGTTGGTGCGCGACGCGCGTGGCAGCAGCATGGCGCGGCAGTCGTGCCACTGTCGGTCGACGCGCTCGGTCTTCCGCCGCCCACTGCGCTAGGCGAAGGTCGGCCGGTGTTGGTCTACACAACGCCGTCGCGACAATTCCCGACGGGCGCGTGCCTGCCGATGGCGCGGCGTCTCGCCTGGCTCGAGTTCGCGCGCGCCGCCAACGCTTGGATTGTCGAGGATGACTACGATTCCGAGTTTCGGTACGGCCGTCCAACCGTCCCAAGTCTGCATAGCCTCGACACCGCTCGCCGCGTGATCTACGTCGGGAGCATGAGCAAGGTCCTCGCCCCCTCCCTGCGGATCGGGTACGTGGTGCTGCCGCCGGCGCTCGTCGATCGTTTTGCTGCGCTCCGCTCGATCGTCGACGACCACGGTCCGCTCATCGATCAAGCCGTCATGGCCGAATTCATCGACGGCGGGATGTTCTACTCGCACATCCGTCGATGTCGCCGCGAGTACGGTGAGCGACGCCAGGTGTTTCTAGACACTGCTGCGCGTGCAGGATTGCCACTGACGCTGGCGCAGTCCGACGGCGGCATGAACGTGCTGGGTTGGCTACCGCCTCGCAGCCGCGACGAGCGGCTCTCGCAGGCACTCCGCCCCGCGGGCTTCGATGTGCCAAGTCTCTCGTCGTACTCCTTGAGCCGGTGCCCCCCGGGTTTGGTGCTTGGATACGCCGCGTTCGATCCAAAGGCGCTGCGCACGCACGTTGTAAGCCTAGCGCGCACGCTGGATCGGGAGCTTGCCGCTTGCTAGTCTCGCTCGTCCCTCTGGTCAGAAGCGGCATGCGGCAGTAAATCGTATCGATGCGCGTGAGGTCGGCCCGGCAGTTCCAGTCCGGGTTGCAGCCGCTTGCAACCTGAATGATGGGAACTCGCGCGGGAAAGTGCAGAATGTCCGCGAAGATAGCTCACAGGACGGTTACCGCGAGCCGGCTGCCGCACCGGCTGGTTCGATTCGGAGAAGCGCTCCCGCCTCTTCGTCCGTCAGCAAATAGATCAGCCCGTCCGGTCCCTGTCGCACCTCGCGGATCCGCTGGTTGAGTTCCGTCAAGAGGGAGTCGCGGCGGATAGGTAATCCCGCTGCGCTTAAGACGATCCGCTGTAGCTGTGCGCCTACAAGCCCGCCAACGAAGATACTGCCTTTCCACTCAGGGATCCGATCGCCCGTATAGACGACCATGCCAGAGAGGCCGATGGACGGTGACCAGAACAGCCACGGTTCCTCGAGTCCGGCTGCCACGGGGAGGTCCGAGGTGGGACCTGTAGCTCCGGTACGTTCGCCGCTGTACGAGCGGCCGTAGGAGACGACCGGCCAGCCGTAGTTGCGCCCCGCTTTGATGATGTTGATCTCGTCGCCACCCTGCGGACCGTTTTCGTTCTCCCAGATATCGCCGGTTTCCGGATGGACGATGATGCCCATCGCGTTACGGATGCCCAGCGCGTAAATCTCGGGTTTGTAACCGGGTCGCCCAACGAACGGATTGTCCGACGGCGCGCTCCCGTCGTCGTTCAGCCGCAAGATCTTGCCGAAGTGGCTGCCCGGATTCTGCGCGTCCGTGACGGTGACGTATCCGGGACGGTCGGTCGGAATGGGAATGCCAATCGCTAGGTAGATTTTCCCGTCGCGTCCGAACACGAACCGGGCGGCCGACGGTCCGCCGACGACCTCCTTGGTGAGAAACAGGTCGCGGACGTCGGTGAGCGCATGGTCTCCGTCGAAACGGCCGCGCGCCAGTACGGCGAACGCGCCATCCCGGGTATTGGGCGCGGGCTTGTAGTAGGTGAAATAGACCCACTTGTTCTCGGCAAACCGCGGGTGCAGCGCGACGTCGTTCAGACCCTTCAGCTGGCGATCGAGCACAGGGGGAATGCCAGAGATCGGTTGGGGATCGAGCACACTGTCGTGCACGACGCGGAGACGCCCAGGCCGCTCAGTGATGAGCATCTCGCCATTCGGGAGGAAGGCGAGAGCATAGGGATAGGTCAACCCCTTCATCGGGACTACCCGGAAGTGCGGGCCCGGGATGGGCCGGCCGGACGGTCCGCGCCGAGAGCTGTCGAACACCCGGGGACCATCAGGCAGCGTATCCTGCGCTGGTGTCGGAGCCTGTTGCGCACCGATAGCAGCGCCGCCGAGAATGACGACACACGCGGCGAGCGCGCCCGACCAGCCCTTCGATGATCGATAACGCATGATCATTCGACTCCTGATGTGTGTGTCGCGTGCATTCTACCGGAAACGGCCAGAAGCTCGTCGACGGTTGCCTCCGTCGGGTCGGGAACTGGGCGCGGTAATCCGCAGGCAGCTCCTTGACCGTGATCCGGAGTTCCTCCTTTCGTGCCCGTGTGGAAGTCGCCGTAATCCCGTTTTCAGTCTGTGCTTCCTGAACGTACCGTATTGGTGGCAATGATTGATGTCGTTGCCATTCGAGGATAGGCTCCCGCTGATAAGGACAGGCCAGGTGGCCTTATCAAGGGCGGCCAAATCGGACATGTCGGTTCGTTCAAGAAGGAGAGCCGCGATGAGACACGTGAGTTGCGTCACACGTCGCATCGGTTCGTGCCTCGTCCTGTTTGCTGCGATGGCGGTCGGTGTGGCCGGGCAATCAGGTCAAGCGGGCGCGAAGCCGCAGAAGAAATTCCTCACCGGACCGCTGGTCATCGAAGATCAGGGCAGCTTTTTCATCGGTGGTGTCCCGAAGGTCACCGACTACTCGACGCTGCCCCCCGCTCCTGGCACGCCCGGGATTGCGCCGAACGCTCCGATTCAACCCGGTCCGCCCGCAGCCACATCCGCCCCTCACCAGATCACGATTGGACAGATGTACGTGCAGTTCCAAATTCCTGCGAAGAAAGCCGGCCCTGGCTGGCCCGTGATCATGGTGCACGGATCCAGTCATACCGCGGCGTGCCTGGAAGCGACGCCGGACGGTCGTGAAGGGTGGTTTCCTTACTTCGTGCGCAAAGGCAACCCAACGTACATCGTCGATCAGGCAGGGCGCGGCCGCTCGGGATTCGACGAGTCTGTGATCCATGAGGGAGAGGTGAAGATCACCAAAGGTGACCTCGCAGGCGGCATGGAGTTGTTGCCGCGCATTGGGAGAATCCCCGACGATGGCGCGTGGACCAATTGGTTCGGCCACCTCGTGCCGGAAAATTCGACCATATTGAACGGCCACCTGATTCGACATGGCGACCCCGGCGATCCCAACCTCGACGACAAAGCCACGCCCCACGGCAGACCGTCATTCCCAACCGAGACGCAGGATCCCGATGCTGTTCGGCGAATGGGCGCCATTGGACCCACGCTTGGAGGACCGAGCGAGTACTTAGGTCTGGAGTACTACAAGCAACTGGTCCCGAACGCAGAAGTCACCCTTCCAGGATCGACGTGTGCGACCTGCGATCCGAAGGAGATCTCTCCCGCGAATACCTGGACGCCACAGAACCTCGCAGCGCTGGTCGAACGGCTCGGTGGCGCCATCGTGGCGACGCATTCGCAGTCGGGGATTATGGGACACCATATGGCTCGCATCCTGAAAGAGCGGGGCCATCTGGAGCTCTTGAAGGGATTGATCACGATCGAGGGATCGTGCTCGCTGTCAAATAGCGGACTCACGGCGGCGGACTTCGATAACATCCCGTATCTGGCTCTCAAGGGCGACTACACGCCAACAAGCACGGTGTGCCAGGGGACCGTGGACACCATCAATGCTCGGCGCACGTCGAAACTGGGAACCGCGAAAGCGGACTACGTGAAGCTCGACGACATCGGGATCCTCGGGGTGACCCACATGATGATGCTCGACGTGAAGAACCTGCAGATCGCCGACGTCATCCTGAACTGGGTCAGCCGTAACATTCGCGGGGGTAGGAAAGCCGAAACCACAGCCCGCCAGACGGTGCCGGAGCCCAAGACGGCGCCCGGTCGTTGATCGGGTTTCGTCCGCCTGGGTCGCGTAAGACGATGGCGCGGACCGGGCTTCGAATGATGCCGACGTAAAACGGCGAGAACTCGCGCGCGAACGTGCAGAATGTCCGCGGAGACAGCCCCTCGGTCCGTCCTGTTAGCGATCCCAGCGATCGTTTGCTATGTCCCGGCTCTGCGCGCCACGCGCGTCGATCCGACGATTGGGCTGCGCGGGGTCTGACCCCGACACAACCACATATTGTGTTGCGGGGTCAGACTCCTAATCCTGCCGGAGCGCCGTCATCGCGTCGACACGGCAGGCTCTCCGGGCGGGTACGATGCTCGCCGCCAGCGCCGACGCGGATAGTACTGCCATCACGACGGCGTAGGTCGGCAGATCGACGCCGTGCACGCCGTCGACGAACTGCTGCAGCGCCCGGCTCGCCGCCATCGCGCCGGCAACGCCAACGCAGAGGCCGACAAGCACCATCCCGGCGCTCTCCCCCAGCACCATGCGCGTCACATCTGCCGCGCGCGCGCCGAGCGCCAGACGCACGCCGATTTCGGGCGTCCGCTCCGACATGAGATACGCGAGGACGCCGTAGAGGCCGAGGCTCGCGAGCAGCAGCGCAAGCGCCGCAAAGGCGCCGAAAAGCAGCAGCAGGAACCGCTGCCGCGCGAGCGACGCCGCGGCGAGATCCTCCAGCGTCTGCACCTGATACATCACCTGATCGCTCGTGCTGCCGCGAATCGCGTGCCGCAGAGACTCGACCAGTGTCCCTGGCGGAACGCCGGTCCGGACGACGATCGACATCAGCTGAGACCAGCGCCGCACCAACGGATCCGGCAGCTGTGCGAACGGGTAGTAGATCTGCGCGCGGACCGCCGCTTGATCGTCGCTGGCAAGACCCCAATGGCGGACGTGGCCGACGACGCCGACGATCCTGAACGACCCGGGCCCCAAATCCGGCAGCCACAGCTGACGGCCGACGACGTCCGGCCGGCCGAACGCCGTCTGCGCGAGTATGTCGTCGACGATGATGACCGGTTCGCTGCCCGCGCGATCGTGATCGTCGAAGAAGCGGCCGAACCGTATGCGCAACCCCATCACCCGTGCGTACTCCGGCGTGACGCTCGTCATGATCGCGCCCGGCCGTTCGGCTATCGGCGGCAGCGACGCCGACGTCCAGTACACGTTCTGGTTGTAGCCGGCGCGCATCGGCACGGTGTCGACCGCCGCGACGGCTTCCACGCCGGGCACCGTGCGGGCGGCGGCGAGTACGCCATCCCAGGCGGCTCGCGTCCGGGACGGATCGGCGAGCGCGGTCGGCGACACCGCAGTCCGAGCCACGAGCACGTTGTGCACGATGAAGCCGGCGTCGAGCGCCGTCAGGCGAAGGAGCGCGCGACCGAGCGCGCCCGCGCAGACGAGCAAGACGATCGCCAGCGCGATTTCCGCCGCGACGAACACGCTATGCAGGCGCCGCGATCCGCCGCGAATGGCGCGCCCGGCCGCGTGCAGCACGCGATCGAGGTGCCGCGCGGGGACGCGCAGGGCGGGAGCGAGGCCGAAGATCAGACTGCTGGTGAGTGACGCCACCACGGCGAACACGAGCACGCGCCAGTCGATAACGATGTCGTCGGCGCGCGGCAGCGTGCCAGGCCAGAATGCGATAAACGGCGCGACGCCCACCTTTGCCAGCCCGACGCCTGAAAGCCCCCCGGCAAGTCCAAGAACGGCTGTCTCCGTCAGACACTGCCGCATCAGCCGGCCGCGCCCCGCGCCGAGCGCCGCCCGCATGGCGAGCTCGCGCTCGCGAGAAACGGCGCGCGCCAACACCAGACTCCCGATGTTCGCGCACGCAATCAGCAGCACCAGCGCCACCGCGGCCAGGAGCAGCCACAGCGTCGCGCCGACATCGCCTACGTTCGGCCGGAGCGGCGACGCGATGAACGTGCGGCCGCGGTTCGAATCGGGGTACTGCTCGGCGAGCCGGCGCCCGACCAGCGTCAGCTCGGCCTGCGCCTGCTCGACCGTTGCTCCGGGCCGGAGCCGGCCCCACACCTGCACGCCGGGATGCACGTTGCGATTGCGCAGCAGGCCGCGCGGATCGCTCTCAGGGTTGCCCAACAGCGTCACGATATCGGGCCGACCCGGCAGCCGAGCGTTCATCGACGTGACGCCGATGACGGTGTACGGCGTCGAATCGAAGACGAGCGGCGAGCCCAGAGGCGCCTCACGACTCCCCTGTCGGCGTGCCCAGAGGTCGGCGCTGACGATGGCGACCGGCAGCGCGCCGGCACGGCTGTCCTCGTCGAGGAACGTCCGGCCGCGATCGATCGCGATGCCGAGCATGCCGAGAAATCCCGGATCCACCTGGAGGCCGTTGACGTATTCCGGATCTCCCGATCCCGTCACTGTGCCGCCGTTGAAACGCCAGGCGTCGAGCGTCAGCGAGCGCGTGGTGCGCACGCAGTCCTGATAGTTCGGGTACGCGAACGACCAACGATTGCCGAAGTTGTTGCTCCAATCGGTCTGCTCGATCAGCGTCACGAGCCGCCCCGGATCGGGATACGCCAGCGGCTTGAGCAGCACCCCTTCGATGACCGTGAACATCAGCGTCGTCGCGCCGATGCCGAGCGCGAGCGTCGCCACGGCCACGGCCGTGAAGCCGGGACGGCCGACAAACATGCGCACGGCATAGCGCACGTCCTGAGTGAGATCGTCAAGCCAACGGGTACCGCGTGCGTCGCGGCACCCCTCTTTCACCTGCTCGGGCCCGCCGAGCGCGAGCCGCGCCTGGCGCCGCGCTTCGACGGGATCGACGCCGCGGGCCACAAGCTCCGCCTCCTGCTGCTGCACGTGGAACTGCAGTTCACGATCGAGCTGGACCTCGAGGCGATCGCGATTCAGGAGTCGGCGCAACCAGGTCATTCCGCACCTCCTGCGGAGAGCCGCAGAATGAGCCCCACCGCTTCGGCGAGCCGGCGCCAGCTGGCGGTTTCCGATTCGAGCGCCGCGCGCCCTCCGCGCGTCAGGCGGTAGAACTTGGCGTCGCGCCCCGTGTCGGTCGGCTTCCAGTCGGCGGCGAGCAGGCCGCGGTTCTCGAGCCGGTGCAGCGCGGGATAGAGCGAGCCCTGCGGAACCTGCACGACATCGCGCGACACCTGCTGCAGCCGCTGCGCGATCGCGTATCCGTGCACGGGCCCGAGCGCGACGACCTTGAGGATCAGCAGGTCGAGTGTTCCCTGCGGCAAATCGCTCTTTGGCGGCATCTATACCTCGTACTTCTACATGTTAGACCGGCGACGTGTAGAAGGGCAAGGCGTTTGTCGTAAGCTACGCCGATGCTCCACTCCAGACGCCGCGTCCTCGCGCTCGCGCTCGTCGTCTCCGTCGTCATCGCGACGCTCCGCGCCGCCGATCCGGTGAAGCCGCCCAATGTCCAATAACTCGATCGGCGTGCTGGTAATGTCCGAGAACCCGATCGATGTCCTGGCGAGTCAGATCTGGACGCGCGTGGGCTAAATGCTCAGTTTGCGTCGGCGAAGCCCGCAAGCGTGTGAGCAACCTTTGGCTGAGCTTTCGGAGTTGACGCAAGTCCGGTTCAGCTGTTGACGAAAAAGAAAGGAGATTGCGCCGGTCAGGAGAATCCCGACGGCGCGGTCGCTCAAGCAGACGGCCAAAACCCGTGTCCCGGGTCAGTCAGAGTTGCCGATGAATAGCCTGGGCCGTAGGCGACGAGAACTCGCGCTCGAAAGTGCAGAATGTCCGGGGAGACAACTCGGACTAATTGCGGAGTACAACTCCCAGACACCCACGCGGAACTCACACGCTCAAGCCATCAGCGGATCGTGAGCTTCTGCACCCGAAAGTTGCCGACTTCGCCGACGTAGAGCGTGTTCTCGGTACGGCAGTCGATCGCGTTCACAGTGCCGAATTCTTTCGGCAGCTTGCCCGCCCGGCCAAACTTTCCCATCATTGTCCCGTCCAGGCGCATCTTGTAGATTTCGCCGCCGGAATCGAGATCGGTCGGGAGATTCGAATTCGACACGTACATGACCTGGTTCGCGCCCGGGGTGATGCAGATCGCCTGCGCGTTGCCGACGTTTTTGATCTCGGCCTTGAACGTGCCGTTGTTGTCGAACACCTGGATCCGCGCGTTGCCCGCATCGGCCGCGTACACGTTGCCCTGCGCATCGACGGCGATGCTGTCGACGCCGGCGAACTGACCGGGCGCCGTGCCTCTCTGGCCCCACGACTTGACGAACACACCGTCCTTCGAAAACTTCGCGACGCGCGCGTTGCCGCGGCCGTCGGCAACGAAGATGTTGCCTTGCACGTCCCACGCGACATCCGTTGGACGGTTGAAGACGTCCTGCGGAGCGCCAGCTCCGGGCGGACCACCGCGACCACGGCCGCCCCCTTCGCCGCCGCGGCCGATAGCGTCACCGCGACCGCCACCCTCGCCCCCGCCACCTCCGGTCCGGCCGCCTGGATTCTGGATCGATTCGGGCTTCCGTCCGAGCAGGATCGCGACGCGGCCCTGCGCATCGAACTTCATCACCATCGATGAATACTCGTCGACGACCCAGAGGTTGTCCTGCGGATCGACGCGAACCTGCGCGGCGAACAGAAACCCGTAGACGCCCTGGCCGATCTCACGAGTGAATTTGCCCGTGCGATCGAACTGGAACAACCGCGAGCCCCCGTGCACGAATGGACGCGCCGACGCTAGCGACATCGTCGGGTGGCCGGTCCGCGTGTAGACGAAGATGTCGCCGCGCGAATTGGTCGCGACGCCGCCGACTTCGCCGAAGTAGATGTCGTCCGGCAGCGTCACTGGATTCACGGAATCGAAATTCATCGTGGGCGCGCCGCTCTGTGCCGACATCCGGTTCGACGGCAGGACGGCAGCGGTGAACAACGCGAGCGCGAGCTTCATGGATGCGTGCTTCATGATGCGCTCCCTTATCAGCGGGCTGCGCTCGGACGCGCCGGCGACGGCTGCAAGATGTATTTCTGCACGCGCCACGATTCGATCTCGCCGAGAACGACCTCGTTCGGATTGCGGCAGTCCAGCATGTGAACGACCTGGAATCCGGGCGGATTCTTCCCCGGCTTGCCGAAC
>Ga0306922_10006448_pt1 | contig 11264 bp, 7 predicted proteins | sample sta12Cox44000082_FD_203758 | JGI IMG/M metagenome (GOLD analysis project Ga0306922, IMG submission 203758) | Lab enrichment of tropical soil microbial communities from Luquillo Experimental Forest, Puerto Rico - statoxic.12C.oxic.44.000.082 (v2)... | ecosystem: Environmental > Terrestrial > Soil...
GAACTCGCCCAGTAAACGGCGATGTTGGAGATGATCTCCCCAGAAGCCGACTATGTGCGGAGCTTTCCGACATGGGCAGTCGCGGACCTGGTCGATCTCCCGCACGAAGTACCCGACGGCTCTCAAAAGGTGGTAGCATAACGCTGCTTCGAAGCTTAAGGGGTAACGATTCTACGTGTGCCTGCGATTGAGGTCAACATGAATAAGACATCCTCGTTCTTCGTTGGTGCCGTCGTGCTGTTGTTGTTCGGATTGGCACGCAATGCAGCACAGAATGCAGGTTCGGACGCAAAGGCAGTCATCAACGCTGCCGCAGCAGCGATGGGCACGACTGCTTTGCGGTCGATTCAATACACGGGCGTGGGACAGTTTTATGCGGCGGGTCAGGCTTATCATCCAGGCGGTCCGTGGCCGCGGTACACCGTGAAAAAGTATACGATGTCTGTGAACTATGCCACTCCGATAATGCGGCAGGAATTGGTACGTGTTGACGACGAAAAACCGCCGCGCGGAGGCGGCGTCGGAGGATACAACCCGGTCACGTTTCTGGGGGGTATCCGGCCGGCTCCCGGTCCCATGGCGGAGACACAAAACACCGATGGACGGACGGAAGTTGGCGCAGTGCGCGTTTGGCTCACACCCCACGGATTTCTGAAGGGCGCCGCGGCTAATTTGGCCACGGCCCAGGTTTCAGCGACCCACGCGAAGCAGGTGGTTTCGTTCACGGCGTTTGGCGGCAAGTACACGGTGACGGGAACCATCAACGCTCAGAATTTGGTCGAACACGTTGAAGCGTTGATGGACGTGGCCTTCACCGGCGACACACTGATGGAAGGAAACTACTCTGGCTATCGGGATTTTGGTGGCGTGAAGTTTCCGATGCACATCGTGATGAAGGAAGGTGGCTATCCAACACTGGACTTGACTGTGGCGGGGGTGACGCCCAATAGCCCTGCGGCGCTTGAAGGGCTAAGTGGCGTCCCTGCGGGCGGCGCGACAGGTGCACGGGCGCCAGTTGAGCCGGAAAAGATCGCCGACGGAGTGTGGGCTCTCACCCCGGGCGCCGAGGGAAGCATTTTGGTGGAGTTCAACAATTACGTCGTGATGGTTGAAGGGCCGGGAAGCGAGGCGTACACAATGGCAGCGCTGGCGAATGTAAAGAAGCTGACACCCAACAAGCCTATCAAATATGTGATCAACACGCATCACCATTCCGATCACGCCGGAGGCTTGCGGGCTTACGTGGCGGAGGGCATTCCAATCATCACCCACGAAGCACACAAGAAATACTATGAAGGGGTGATCTTAAAGAACCGGCACACGATCAATCCAGACCGGCTGGCGCGCGCGCCTCGTCCGGCAATCATCGAAACGATGAAAGGCAAGCGCGTCCTAACCGACGGCTCGATGACAGTTGAAATTCACTTGCTGCGGAACAATGCGCATGCCGAAGGACTGCTGGTGGCTTATCTGCCGAAGGAGAAGCTGCTGATTCAAGCGGACAGCTACATACCCCGTCCGGCCGCGCCGCCGCTGCCTGCGCCGAGTCCGTACACCATCAACCTGGTGGACAACGTCACACGCTTGAAGCTGGACGTCGACCGCGTTGTACAGATACACGGCGGCATCAGCCCTTACGCTGATGTGCTGGCAGCCGCAGGCCGATAGGACTAAAGATCAAGCAACAAGGAGTCAGCTTATCCTATTGCCGGCCTATTTGTCCAAGCGGCCGAATGTGAACCGACGAACTTGCGCAATTCGTCTCTGGCTTGTGCTTGCCCCAATTTCCTCGTTGGTCTCCCGGGCGACCATGAGTGGTGCCCGACGATTAACAGTTGCATATCAGGCCGCAACTTTTCTCGAACACGACCACCTTGAGTCCGCTGCATGTCGCAAATTCCTTGGCCATGGCGAGGCCGCTCCACCTTCGACCGACAATGGCCACATCCACGGGGTAAGATTTGTCATGTTCCTAGCTTTCGTTCGCCGCGTTAAACAAATCCATTCATTCGGTAGCACCGCGCCGCGGAACCGGCGAACAGATCGGCTTTCTCGCTGCTGCTCGCGCCCTTCGCCATCAGCTTGCAGGCATTCCAGAAGACGGGATAACTGTAAGAGATTTTGTCGACAGGGAAGTTACTCTCAAACATGCAGCGCGACGCCCCGAAGGCCGTGATACAGGTTTCAACGTAGGGGCGGAATCGCGCGTACACCTTTTCCGACGATGGCGGCTCTGCGTCTCCATCGAAGCGCAAGGCTGTGTAACTTTGACCGAGTCCGCCGAGCTTGACGAACACGTTGGGCCGGGCAGCGAGGGCCTTGATCGATGACGCCCAACGCGAAAACACTTCCTCTTGCTTGGTGCGGTAAGCACCTAGCCCGAGAACGCCGCCGACATGATTGAGGACGATTGTGGTATTAGGTAACGCACCTGCGAGGTCGGCGACTTCGCCGATCTGGGTATGATAGAGCGAAACATCGTAGGAAAGGCCAAGACGGCCGACCACCGCGATGCCCTCCCGGAACTTCTTGTCGGCCAGCATCCCCGCGTGCGTATTTGGATTCGGTCTAAGGGTGGCAGCCTCGGCCTCCCATGAGACGCCGTGGCGGATCCCGCGAAAGCGATCGCCCCCCGCGCGCATCAGCGCGTTCAAGACCGGCTCGACACGGCTGCCCAACATCATGTCCGCGTGCCCGACGATGCCGGCGGCTACCCTGGTTTTTCCGAACACGCCGCTGCCGCACATCGCCGCGACGCCGTTGGCGAACTCCACCTCACCGACAGGCCGCATTTCCTCGGGGCCTCGGTCGCGATACATCGAGCTCGCTTCCATGTACACGGTCGCGACGATATTGTGGCCGCTGCCGGTATCCTTCAGCAGGTCATCCAGCAAATATCGCCATCCGGGGCGCTGCCATAAATGGTGATGCGGATCGATGATCGGCAGTCCTGGTTCGAGAATCGGTTCTTTGTGCCGCGCAAGCCAATCCAGGCGAGGCGCCGGGTTCCCTGGCGCGGCCTGCTGTTGTTGTGCAGCCGCCTGTGGCGCCCACCTGGCGGCCGCGCCGCCAACGAGCACAGAAAATTCGCGTCGATTCATTGGTGACCTCCATTGCTGAGGGATGAGGAACTTCTTCAATTTACCTCAGGCTGGATTCCGCGCGAAGCAAACGGTGGTCGCCGCGGATAGGCGTTTCCACCGGCCGTATAACCGCCATACTGTAGAATATTTTAACGATGGAAGAGTCTTTAGGATTGCTCGGCAGTGCAAGTCCGCTTCTAGGAAATGGAGACCACTTGTCGCTGGTGGGGTAACTACTTATCAACACGAGAGGCTGTGGTCTCTATCGTGAACCAATGCTCCCGCACGCAAATCAGGAAGGGATCTAGGAATTTGACCAGCAAGGAGGACGTCGTGAAGTACTTGAAGGATGCCTTCGCGCATGCGCACAAGGCCATCGGCACCATGACGAATGAGAACCTGCTGAAACAGAAACGCGATCCTTACGTCGAGAAGCTCCGACTACTCGACGCGATGCGGCGACAATTTTCCTCTCACACACTTGGGATCACTACGGGCAAATGGTATTTCGGCGGTGAGCAATGCGTCGGTGGAATATCTACGAATGGATAGCCTTGCCGCGATCAGAGACACCACTGCAAATGACGCTCTGTTCGTTTTGGAAGACGGCACGAGCCATCGCATGTCTCTGGTCAATAATTTTCGAGTGCTCTACCTTGCTACCCGATTGGGTGGAACGGAGAGATTGGACTTAGCCAAGGTCCGGGCGGTTGAGTTTTCTGCCTGGAAACGATAGGTCTGGCACGCAGTAGAAGCGAGCCCCTCATGTGTAGCGACGCCCTTCCGCCGGCCGCTCGCGTACGACACTAACCTTGTCATCTTTGGAATGCCGAGGGTGGTCTGGTTCGGGATCAGGGGATCAACTCGCCTCGTTCCCGCAGCGTTGGCCCTCCCGGCCTTTAAGTCTGCGTTGGCTGATGGATGTCGGCGTCTCCAGGAAGATGCCCGCAGTGATCAGCGGGTCGCCCCAGCCGTCGAGGGAGCCGGACAGGACGACCCGCCTTCCCGGCCAAGGCTGAGTTCAACAGGCTCAAACGCTCGTTCGTGTGCCGTTTGGTTGCGGAACGGCGGATCGGCCGGCAACCAATAGAAGTCGTTGGTATCGAAATGACGGCAACCCAGTGTCTTTGCCAGCGCCGCGCTGAGCCTGGTTCTTCCAGAGCCTGGGGTATCCATAATATGAAGGCGCTGCGCCATGCCTATCCTTCAGTGCCTTTCTGTTTGGCCGGGCCTCCGCGTTTTGCTGCGGCGCCGCCCTTCGACAGCGTATCCGACAGGTCGTAGGCTTCCAGCAGCCAGGCGGTGACGGGCGATTCGACCTCATCCCGATGCGTGATGCGCACAATGTGTGCGAGCTTGGTTTTCGAGGCTTGGCGGATGCTGTGTACCTGCCCGTCCTTGAGTCTGCGGCCGAGAAAAATGCAGACCTCTAGGTACTTAGCTTTCGGGCGCACGAAGAAATAGCAGGCCTTCCGTGAAAACATGATTGCGGTGCCGGAAGCGTAGATTCGCTGCTCGCCGAAACCCGAGGCGGTCTCGCGCAGGCGCTTCCAGGCATCACGTAAGTCCTCCGGCAGATCCCGCGTCAGCGCGCTCTCCGTCGTCGTCCAGCAATCATGCGCCTCCCCGGCCGCGATCCACTGCTTGCAGTGATGGCACTCCCGCCCGGGCTTCGGCCGGCTCTGCCGCTTTGTCCCCGATCCCGGCATTCCCTCTCTAGTCTATTCGCTGTGCGTTAGGAGCCGCTTTGGTCGAGGGAAAAGTAAACATGGCGGAGACCTCCGACGCTTCGATGATGATGCCGCCGCACCTCTCCAAATATATTTGGTCGGAAGCTGGCGTCTTCGGAAAGTGCCGGAAACGTGAGGGCGGCCAGCCCGCCAGGCCGTTGGCGGCCCTGCCAGGCTTATGCGGCGCCGCGTCCGGGCCCGGGCGCGAACGGAGGATACGTTCGCGGATGCAGAACCTGCCGCTCCAGAAAGAAATCCGTGAGGACGGCGCACGACTGGGCAAATTCGGGATGCGAGTCAAATGCGTGAGGAACGCCGGCAAAGGTGTGCAACTCGGAGGGAATCTTGGCGGCGCGGAGCACCTCCAGCAGATGCTCGCTGTTCTCCGGAGGGATGGTCACGTCCGACAGACCGTGAAAAATCACGGTGGGCGGGTAACCCTCCCGGATATGTGAGAGGGGGCTGGCGTCACGGATTGCGGTCTCATCGCTTCCCGGAGGCATCAGCGCCTGCGCGACGTTCCTGACTTCGGTCGCCGGATAAAACGCGACGCAAGCCGCAAGCGCCATATCGGGCTGGCCGGCGGTAAACAGCGCGATGTGCCCTCCTGCCGAATAACCGACGATCCCGATGCGCGCTGGGTCGATCCCTAACGAGCCGGCGTTGGCGTGCACCCAGCGGATATGAGTCCTGGCATCCTCGATCTGGGAAGGCCACTTCGCGACGCCGCTCAGGCGATATTGTGCCGCGATGGATACGTAGCCGCGCGCGGTGATGGGCGTGACCCGATCGCCCATCGTGTCCTTGCTCCCGCGGGCAAACCCTCCGCCATGAAAGTGCACCAGGGCCATTCGTTTCTCGGTTCCCGCCGGCGGTCTGTAGATGTCGCAGCGCAGTTCGGTATCGCCGCCTTTGCCAACGCCGATATTCTTTTCCACCTTGACGCCGGATGCACCCGAAGCTTGTGCGAAGGCCAAACCGCTCAGCGAGTGCCCAAGCCCGGCAGCGCTGCCCATCCCGAGAAGAGTTCTGCGAAGTATCGATGGCGCGTTAGACATAGGCGGATTATACAACGTCCATTTCGAAGCCGGGGCCGAAAGCAGTCCGGAACCTTCGCAATCTACACGCTTCCGAATCCCGCCAAGCGCACCCGACTACTTCATCATTCTTGCCGATCAATGGTGGCTGGCGGTAGCAGGCGCCGATTTTGAAACCAAGCCCCTGCTCCCGGCGTTCGCCAGATTTTTCTGGAGCATCACCTTCGCATCTGCCGGCAATAAGAAGCCCGACCGCTCGAGTTTGTCGATTGCGTTGCGCAGCAGGGAGGAGTATGTCTCGACGTCTGCGTAACGCTCTTCGATCGACAAGCGCGGATCACCGCTTGAAAGCCGGTCAGCCTTGGTTCTGGCAAACGGAATGTATTGGCCGGAACCTTCACAGCCGTCGTTGTCCTGCGGTGCGGCGCGGAGTGCCCATCCGGTGTAAGTGGCAAGCGGTACCTGGACCTCCGGCAGACGAACACCGGCAAGGTCGTTGCCATCCCCGTCGGTCTTGGGCACAAAGCTCGGGTAAATCGGTCCGTTTGCCGGATTGTCTTGGTACGGAGATTTGAATATTGGCGGGTTGATCGTCGGAATTCCCTTCTCGTAAAAATTCGGCCCGTAGTTCAGCAAATATCGCGTTGTTTTAAGCCCCGAGTATGCGATGCCTGGTATCTGCGGGAATTGAGTCGAGTTCTGATCCGGCTTTACCAGCGTTCCATCCGAAAGCTTCGGAACCTGACTCGGAGGCGGGGTAGTTCCAGCGGTAGCCCATTTATCCAGAGCAACAAGCAGCGCTCGCTGTACTGCCTGAGAATCCAGGGGATTCTGAAATTGCTGACAACTGCCCTTCACATCGCTCCGCCCCGTTCCGTGTTGCATACTCGACATGAAATAGATTCGCGTGAAAGGCGAGTCTGGCAGGTCTCTATGACCAGTGGGATCGGTGGTCATCAGCGATGCAGCCTTGACCCAATACTCATTAGCGGAAAAGATTTCCACGGCAAACGGACAAGTGTGGGTTAGGGCACACTTTGCATAGCGGCTATCCGTCTTGCCAGTGATAGGATCCGTCGACGTTACGTTCGCGAAAGGAAATCTGCCTTCGACAAATAAATGATCTTGCCTGTTGCGCTCGGTTCGTCCCGGTTGCGACCAGCGGTAATTCATACTGATGCCGTCGCCTGCGGCGATCCATTGCATCATCCCGTCAAAGACCTGCTTCCCATTCTCAGCCTGATTGAAGCCTAGATAGCGGAAGTCGTTCAAGAAGCGGCCAGGTTGCGAAGAAACCTCGGTATAGATTTTGGAGATGTCGCCTGCGAGAGGATTGGGAGTCCCAGAATCGTCCTTAGTCTCGTAGCGAAGCCATGAATTCCAGTCGCGAACTGCCGCAAATCCGACGCCGTTGATCGTCGGATCTTTCGCTGTGTAACTAAATTCGTAAATATCGTTCTTGACAAACGGCGTTCCCGCAGGCAACAGCGCGATCTCTGTGCCGTCGGAATTATATTGCCAGCCGGAAGTGGGGACCTTTTCCGGTAAATCGTTCAAGTGAACGCGGTGGGTCAGGGTGGCTTTCGATTTGTCGAGCGTTGCGGCCGGATAGGTGAGCTCGTAGGAAGCGCCGGGGCTCACGATGTACTCGTAGGACGGACCGGTAATCGGTGAGCCGTCCGGATTCCTGGCGACGGGAACCGTAATGGTGGTATTGAAATCGGTTGTATCCGTCCCGGCCGAGGAATCCCAGCCGCTGAATGAAATCGAGTATCCCTGCGGCATCAGGAATGAATTCGCGAGAAGCGAGGCATCTTTCATGGAACCTGGATCGTTGCCGCCGACTCCGCGATTGAGAGCGGCGATTGTCTTCCTGCCGCGGTTTGGCGGCTCGTACAACATCTTATGATTGCCCTTCGCAAGATCAATCGGCTTCAGAATATAAAAGTCGAAAGAATAGTCGACTTTGCCCTTGGGGTTTTTCGGAGCAAGCTGCAGATCGACGATGACCGCATTTTTCGAATTCATCGGATCGAGCTCGCCAAACGCCTTCCCAACGATCTTTTCGTACTGTCCAACACCAGGCCAAGAGTAACCGCCGAAAGTAGGAGATTCCTTCGTCGTTATCTGAATTTTCTTCAGGCGCGCCTGAGCGGGCACGGCCGCGCACGCAGCAATTAAGAAGCATGCAAAAGTGACGCGCATGAACCCGTCAATACGCACTAAAGCTCTCTGCCCTAACAGACTCTCGCTGTGGGCCTTGCGGCCCCCCGTCGGCTTCAGATCGTGACGGAATTTCACAACATCATCGATCATTTCTTTGGCAGGCATTGGCGAAACCATAAGCGCCTTCCACCTATCAGAACGCCAGCCTCATGCTGAATTGCAGACTCCGATTCATGTTCACTTTTACCGACTGATTGCCTTGCGCGGTCGTCACTTGGCCGAAAGCCGCGTCCTGCATATTCGTGTCCGGGCGGTCAAACCACGGCGTGTTGCTCAGATTAAATGCGGAGGCATTGAACTCCAGGTTCACTCGCTCCGTGATGCGAAACTTGCGAACCACTGTAGAGTCGATATTGAACAGCCCGGGTCCACGCAAGATATTGCGGCCAACGTTGCCAAAGGTATTCGCCGGCGGATTGGCGAACGACGAGGCGGTGAACCAATACTGGCCCGGTCCCACGTGGCCCAGTATTTGAACCGGCGCAATCAGATTGGGGCGATTTTGGTTCCCGGGAGCGTTTAGGGATGTTGCACTGGTAACGATATCCAAGGGCAGTCCGCCTTCCCAAGTCCACAGACCGGTGAGACTCCAGCCACCGAGTACCGCTTTCCCTAGACCAGTAGTGGCCCACTTCTTGCCTGGGCCGAAGGGCAGCTCGTAGGTGCCGCTGTAAGTGAGAATACTCTTGCGGTCCCAGTCGGCGACACCCTTGTTCAGGTTGAGGTGCAGCTCATTTAACCCGCTGCTGCCTGCGAGAAAGTCGATCGATTTCCCGAAGGCATAGGAGATCGTCATGGCGAAACTGTTGGCAAAGCGCCGATTGAGTTTGACCTGCAGCGCGTCGTAGAACGTGGACTCCCAGTCCGGCACGTTGGTGGCTGCCGTTCGACCAAAGAGTATCTTTTCTGGCTCGCCGGCGGTTCCGCTGCCGGGAACCTGGCTGGCATTGATGTTGATGCTATTACCGGTGGGTAGGCCGGACCCAATGTTGACGCCGTGATTGCCGACGAAAGCGACATCCAACGCCAGATTGCCTGGGAGCTGGCGCTGCACGGCGACATTCCAGGACTCAATGTACGGCACCGGAATGTTGGCCGGGTATGCCGTGTAGGTCTGGTTGGGAGGGTTCGTGATGATGCCGTCCGCGGGAATAACGACCGCTTGAGGTGCGGGCAGTCCCGCCGCCATCGATCCGGCGGCAACGAACGAATTCGGGGCAATGAGCTGCTGATTCTGTTTAACCGGGTATTGCCACAGGCCGCTGGCTGTATAACGATAGAACTGGCTGATTCCAAACCCACCGCGAACCACCGTTTTGTCATCCAGACGGTACGCTAGGCCGAAGCGGGGGCCGAGGCTCAAATGGTGATTCTGGAAGCCTAGGTTCGAGGGCACGTTTCCAATCCCATTGAGCATGAGAGTATTATTCGCCGGGTTATAGTTCGCGGCGCCACCTGGAAACTGTGTGGTGCCTGCGGGCCAGTATTCCCAGCGGAGACCGAGGTCCATGGTCAACTTCCGGGTGACCTGCCACTTGTCCTGGACGTAGAGGTTCCAGACCCAGTCACGGTTGGTCGGGAAGATGACGGCTAGGTCCCGGCCGACTCCGTTCGGTTGGTCGAGAAGGAAAGCCGCGAACGCGTTGAACTGGCCGCTTGCGGGGCCGCCATTGAGCGCCGTTGGACCGGGCGTGAAGGTGAACCGTCCACGAGGGCTGAACGTAGCTGTTTGCAATAGATCACGCCGCTCCCGCCGCAAGTCAAAACCCCACTTGATCACGTGCGTGCCTTTAGTTTTAGTCCAGTTGTTCACGACATCGAAATTAGTCACCGCGCGCCGCCACGGGAGACAGCCATTGATCCCGATCATTGGTGTGTCGTACCCATTGACGAAGACCTCTGGCATGCCGCTGGTCCAGAAATCACCTAGGTTGGAATTCGGGATTCCTAACTTCTCGCCCAGCTTCATGCCCGTGTCCACGTTGGTGGCGCTATTGCGATTGCGAACGATCCCGAAACGTGCTTCCATCACCAGCGTCGGGCCGAAAATGTGGGAGTAGTTCAGCCCCGGACTCTGGTTTCGCGACGGCCCTGTTGCATCGAAGCCGCTATTGGAAGGGCCGCCATAGATCCCCAGACCAGGGCCGTACAAACCTGGATTCGTCACATTCGCCTGCTGGTAGCTGTAGCGGAAGAACATCCGGTCTCGCGAGGCGATCACGTAGTCGATCTTCACGTCGAACTGATCAATCGCCTTGGTCTGGTCTGTAACGCCTTGGTAGTTAGCCGACAGCCCCGAGGTCGTTGGCGGTGGCAGAAAACTCAGGTACTGCGCGGCGATCGGGCTGATTCGGACGGCGGGAATCTGCTGGCCCGGAAAAGGGGTCCGGCCCTGCCCGCTCGCATTGCCGGTGCCGGGGTCGTAAATGATCGTGGGGGAAGCCAGAAAATCCCCGCTACGCATAGCCATCGTTGGAATCGTTGGAAGCGCGACTTGTCCAAGGATGTCGTGGCTGCCCTGGTAATCTGCAAAGAAAAACAGCTTGTCGCGCTTGATTTTCCCGCCAAGGCTACCGCCGTACTGGTTGTAAACCGTATGCGGAACTGTGTTGACGAAAAAGTTCCTCGCCTGCAGAGCGCTGTCGCGATGGTATTCGAACAGGCTGCCGTGCAGATCGTTCGTTCCCGATTTCATGATCACGTTGACCACGGCGCCACCGGCTCGCCCCAGCTCGGGATCGTAATTAGTCGTGCTGACATCGACGGAACTGATGGCGTCGGTAGGCAATACCACCGCGGTCATGTATCCTTCGATGTTGTTGTCGATGCCTTCGATCATGTAATTATTCTTTTCGTCGAGGCCGTTCACAACCGACTGCAGATGCTCCTGGGAGTTGAAGAAAGGCGAATTGGAGCGGTATGTTCGCTGCACGCCCGGAACCAGCATCAAGGTGTTCTGGTAGTTTCGGTTGTTCAGCAAAGGCAGAGTAGTCAACTGCTGATTCACGATCTTGCTGCCTGTGTCGGACCGGTCGGTCTGCAGGACGGCGGCATCCGCAGAAACCTGCACGACTTCGGTTAGCTGCCCCGGCTGCAGTTCCAGATCCACGCGGACCGTGCTATTGGCGTCCAGCACGATTTCCGAACGCACCACTTTCCGGAACCCGGGCTGCTCCACCTCGATCCGA
>Ga0306922_10006456_pt1 | contig 11253 bp, 9 predicted proteins | sample sta12Cox44000082_FD_203758 | JGI IMG/M metagenome (GOLD analysis project Ga0306922, IMG submission 203758) | Lab enrichment of tropical soil microbial communities from Luquillo Experimental Forest, Puerto Rico - statoxic.12C.oxic.44.000.082 (v2)... | ecosystem: Environmental > Terrestrial > Soil...
CAGCATTGGCAGGCATAGCTGAGCAATGTCGATACGACGAACAGCACATCGAACTTCGGAGCGTTTAAGCGGTTAATCTCTTGTGAAGTTCTGTGAATCAATCGCAAAATGCGAATACGGCCGCGCGAATCGTTGCGCCAAAATACGAGACTCAGCTGGTTCCTGAAAGTCTTGGAGGTCGCTCCGCTTGGGTCAGCTCGAGTTCTTCCCGTGATAATCCGGCATTTGCCGGGAATACCGGGGTGCCAATCCTGGATGCGGGCGTCCCTGTAGGTTTATCGCAGGGCGTGTTAATTGCTGCTTTGAGAGAGCTGATTTTTGTGGGTTTGGAGTTGTTCTGGTAGTAGGATCCCTTGTATCTCGTGCGCCCACTGCACCACTGACCTTGCTTCATCGTCATCACAAGATGAAGGCATACAGCAATATCGAGCGGCACCGCGAGTGTCGCCGAACCTCTGGAAGGAGCCGCAAATCGCAGCGGATTAGTTCACCGTGTGGATAGTCGCGCTTGCCCTTAGGCGTCCCGTCACCATCGTCGCGATGGCAGCCTTGATGATGCTGCTCGGGCTCGTTGCTTTTTTCACGATGCCGAAGGATATCTTCCCGGCCGTTAACATCCCGGAGATCAATCTGGTCTGGTACTACCCCGGCATGTCCGCGCCCGAGATCGAACAGCGGATCGTCAATATTACCGAACGGGCAGCGTCACAAACCGTCAACGGAATCGACCATATAGAATCAACCTCGTTCACGGGTATCGGCGTAATCAAAATATACATGCAGGAGGGTTCGAGCACGGCCCTCGGCATTTCACAACTGGATTCGGTAACTTCCGCGATTCGCAATATACTTCCGCAGGGAATTGCGCCTCCCACCGTATTGGATTTTAACGCAACCAACGTGCCCATCGCAGATCTGATCGCGACTAGTCAGTCTCTGTCGGACACCGATTTGTACGATTATATGTTCAACTTCGTCGGCTTGTTCCTGTTCACGCAGCCAGGATTGCAAAGCCCGGCTCCCTTCGGTGGCGCCACTCGCCAGATCATGCTTAACCTCGTGCCCGATCGCCTCTACTCGCGGGGCCTGTCCCCACAGGACGTGCTCAATACATTGCAATCATCCAACGTAATCCTACCCGGCGGCACGGTAAAGCTGGGAAATTACGAGTACGCTGTAATGGTGAACGGCAGCCCGGTCAAGGCGGATGAGTTCAATCGGATGCCGATCAAATATCAGAACGGCGCGATGGTATTCGTGAGCGACGTTGCCAAGGCCAGCGATAGTCATGCTGTCCAGACCGACATCGCACGAGTCAATGGCCGGCGCGCCTCGTTCAGATATATTCTCAAACACGCCTCCGCATCGACTTTAAGCGTAATAAATGGAGTCAAGAACGTCATCCCCCGAATCCAGGCTTTGGCGCCGAAGGGGACTCATATTTTCCTCGCATTCGATCAATCCGAATTTGTCAAGGAGTCATTGGTCGATGTTTTCCAGGAGATCTTCATCGCCTCGGCGCTGGTCGGGCTGATGACAATCATTTTTCTCGGATCGTGGCGTAGCACGTTGATCGTAATTACCTCGATTCCGCTGGCGATTATGACTTCCGTCGCGGGACTCTATTTGACTCATAATACTATCAATATCATGACCCTGGGCGGCCTGGCGTTGTCGGTTGGCATGCTTGTTGACGATGCCACGGTAGAGGTTGAAAATATTCATCGCAATCATGCGATGGGAAAACCGCTGGGAGTGGCTATTCTCGACGGTGCCCATCAGATCGCGATGCCTGCCCTGGTTGGCACACTGAGTATCTGTATAGTGTTTTCACCCGTGCTGATGCTGAAGGGAGTCTCCAAGTTCCTCTTCACCCCGCTGGCGTTGGCGGTCGTTTTCGCGATGCTCACGTCTTACCTGCTATCGCGAACGTTGGTGGCCACGATGGCAATTAATCTCCTTCCGGAAGATCCTGAGGAGCAGGGAGCCAGCGGGACGTTTGGCGTCTGGTTGACGAAATTCGAGAGAGGCTTCGATCGCTTCAGGGAGAGCTACCGGCGCGGGTTAACCACCGCACTCGATCATCGCGCCCTTGTGCTGAGCTGTATAGCTGTAATTATTAGTTCGTCGCTGCTGTTGATGCGTGGTGTTGGTGAAGACTTTTTCCCATACGTGGACGCGGGTCAGATCCGGCTGCACGTGCGTGTACCGGCCGGCATTCGGTTAGAAGAAACCGAGAGGTTGCTCGACCAGGTGGAGGGAATTGTACGGCAGATAATTCCCCCGAACGAACTGGATGTGATGACGGATCATATCGGCCTCCCCATCTACTGGGCCTTGCTCTTCTATCAAACCGACAGCATCGGCCCACAGGACGCGGACCTTCAAGTCCAGCTCAAGCCCCGCCATCATCCGAGCCTTCACTATATTGATCAGATACGGAAAGTGGTGGCAGAGCGAATGCCCGGTGTCGCAATTTATGCGCAAGCCGCCGATATCACAAGCCAGGTACTCAATTTTGGCCTTTCTGCGCCTATTGACGTGCAGATTCAGGGCAAAGACGCTGCTGCTTCATATAGCATCGCGCAACGACTGGCGTCGCAAATGATGACTATTCCGGGAGCGGTTGACGTTCGAATTCCTCAACAGTTCGATTATCCGACCTTGATGGTCGATGTCGATCGGAGCAAGGCAATGGAGCTCGGACTGAGTGAATCAGGCGCGGCTCATAGCCTGCTCGACTCTCTGGCTTCGAGCGCGGTCGTCTCGCCGAATAACTGGCTCGACTGGAATAACGGAGTTCAATACAACGTGGCCGTGCAGACGCCTCAGCACGTGGTTTCTTCGATTACGGAATTGCTGAAAACGCCGGTGACTCCGGATAACCACTCGGCCAACAGTGACGTACAGTTCATCGGAAACCTGGCCAGCGTCCAACATATTACCACGCCTATCGGCATTACGCATGACAACGTCCTTAGGGCAATCGATGTGAACTGCGGGGTCGAGGGACGCGACCTTGGTGGGGTCACCGCCGACGTCCAGAACTACATTTCACAAGTCAAGAACATTCCACCCGGGACCGTAATTAACATCAGGGGTCAAAGTCAGGCGATGCGGGAGGCGTTCGGCGACATGGCCAAGGGTCTTATCCTTGCGATCGTGCTCGTCTACCTGCTGATGGCGACCAACTACCAATCCTGGTTCGATCCGCTCCTGATCATGATGGCTTTGCCGGGTGCGTTTGCAGGAGTGCTCTGGATGCTGGTGGTTAGTCATACCACGCTCAATGTCGAATCTTTGATGGGGGCGATCATGGCGGTCGGGGTCGCCACAACCAACGGCAATTTGCTGATCACCTTCGCTAACGAACACATGGAGAAGGAAGGATCGACTCCCGTCGTGGCCGCGATCGAGGCCGGCGCGGCGCGGCTGCGTCCGGTCCTGATGACTGCGCTGGCGATGATTCTTGGCATGTTGCCGATGTCGCTGGCCCTGGGTGCGGGCGGTTCGCAGAATGCGCCGTTGGGACGTGCGGTGATCGGTGGGCTGATAGCCGCCACGTTCATGACACTGATAGTGATTCCGATTGTGTATTCCCTGTTCGGTGGCACGCGGGTGAGCAAGCTTCAGCGTGATGCGCAGATTCGGCGGGTGGTGGAGCAGACGGAAGCAACCAAGGAAGCCCAGCTGTGATTTGTTATTGAAGCCCGGTCATAAATCCGATGAGCGAAAGATCTGAGCCGTATCAGACAAGGTGGACGTTTCACACCTTATGGATCGGTCTCGCTGTGCTCGCGCTGATTGCGGCCCTCAGTGTCGTCGTGGTACGAGGCGAGGCGATTCGCAGCCAGCGCGAAGAACTTGTACGTCAGGTGAGCCGCGGCCGGCCAGTCCTGGTGACGCAACTGATTCGGACACCACAAATAAGGGATATCCTCCTCCCGGGCGAAATCTACGGTTACTACGAGACTCCGATCTACGCGAAGATTCCCGGCTACATAAAGGTCATGTTGGTGGACAAGGGATCGCGTGTGCGCGCGGGCGAACTGGTTGCCATCATCGAATCGCCGGAGACCGATCAACAGACGCGTAACGCCAAAGCGGCATACGACATTGCCGCCCTCACCGATCGCCGCTATCAATCGCTGGTCAGACAACAGGTTGTGCCGCAGCAGGTCGCCGATCAGAGCCATGCGCAAATGTTCGAAACTTACGCAACTTGGCGTTCATACCTGGCAAGCCAGCAATACGAGCGCGTTGTGGCACCCTTTGACGGGGTGATCACCGTTCGGAATCTTCATCCAGGTGCGTTGGTCGGTAGTGCGGCCGCGGCCGGCACGTCAACTCCAGCCATTTACCAAATGGCAACGCTGCAGCCGTTGCGGGTTTACGTCTACCTGCCGCAGCCGCTCTCCCCGCTGGTCCGAGACGGAGATAAAGCTGTGGTTACGGTTAGTGAGTATCCTCAGCGCGATTTCACGGGCACCATCGCGCGTCATCCTGCCGCGCTCGATCAAAGTACGCGCACTATGCAGATCGAGGTAGATCTGCCCAACCGAGACCTGGCTTTGTACCCTGGTATGTACGCCAGCGTCAAAGTTACGGTTCAGGGCAGCAAGCAATCGCCCAAGGTTCCTGACCAGGCCTTAATCTTCGACAACAATGATACTCTCGTGCCGGTAGTTCGTGACAATCGCATTCATTTGGTCAAGGTCAGATTGGGGCTCGACGATGGCACCAACTGCGAGGTCACCCGCGGCCTGAACGGCGATGAGATCGTTGCCCTCGGGATGGGACAAACTGCGCACGAGGGCGAATTGGTCCGGCCGGTCAGCTCCAAGAAGGAGTAAGTCTCGAATCTCGTTTCCACTGTCGCCGAGTTGGTGCTAAGCACAAATGTATGGCACTGACTCAGGTGACCTCCGCGCGAGAGCGAGACCGAACTTCGGCGTTGGCAATCGGCCTGGCTGCCACCATAGTCAGTTGGACATTCGCCGTTGCCTTCGCGCCTGAGAAGTTAGACTCGCTTGCACGCTACTCACCATGGCTTTACGGTCCAGCGGCGACGGCAGCATGGGCACTCTGCAGCGGGATTGCCTACCTTTGGATCTCGCGCGATCGCCGGCAAAGGGTTCCGCTGAACTCACGCCAAGCCTATCGCTGCCGCGAACTCCCGATGGTTGCAACGGCGAGCGGCTGTACGGTCTGCGCGAACCGCGAGGAGAAAAATCGCCTGGGCGCAGTCACCGCCGGCTTCGCGCTCACGATCAGTGGATGGGTGGCAGCATTGTCCTTTATGCCAGACAGTTGGCTTGATTGGCTGACTAAAGCGCCGGCGGGGCTTTATTGTATCGTCTCCATAGTTCTTTGGATTACTCTGAGCGCGGCGATGTACTTAGTCTTCCGCGCCTCGTCCATCAAGTTGCCGTGAGACCCGGCGCCTGACGCGTCTGATTTCCCTTTCTCGGATCGTACCCTTCGATGGCCGTTTGATTTGTAAGGCGCCGTCACAGCCATCATCGAAAGCGCACTTCGCCTGAGTGATGATAAGAGGAAGTGCGTAAGGAGGCGAAAATGAAATACGCTATTGTGACGGGAGGCGCCCGCGGCCTCGGCTTGGGAATCGTGCGCGCGTTACTAGCCCATAAAGTAGTGGATCGGGTAGCAGTGATCGATCGTGCGCTCGTACCTGCGCCTGCGGAGATCGCGGATCGCATCGAGGGGTTCAACGGCGACGTTACGGACGAAGCGCAGATGCATGCGGTGGGGGAAGCGATCACGTCGAAGTTCGGACCGCATCCAGACGTGCTGTGCAACAATGCCGGCGGCGGCGAATCGGGATGGTTCGAAAGCGGACGAGACGCTGCATGGCATAGCGTCGAGATCTGGCGGCGTTACGTCGAGCTGAATCTCAACTCGGTTTACATAGTGTCAAAGGAAATCGTGCCGAGGATGGTCGCGGGGAGCGCGGTTTGCAATACGTCGTCGATTGCGGGGATGTTGGCAACGCCGCTTCTGGCCGCATACGCGGCAGCCAAGGCAGGCGTAATCTCGTACACCCGTACGCTGGCACTGCAATTGGGACCGAAGGGTATCCGGGTCAACGCGGTGGCACCCGGTCTGATCTACACGAAGATTTGGGAGGAGCTGGGTGCAGCTATCGGGGGCGGCGCCGAGGGTGCACGCGGTGCGTTCGATATGGCGGTACGCTCATTGACGCCATTGGGGCGCGAGCAGACTCCAGAGGATATTGGCAAAACCGTCGCCTTTTTGTGTTCGGATCGGGCGGCGAATATCACCGGGCAGGTGGTGGCGGTGGACGGCGGAATCGTACTGGGACGCCCGCCGCAGCGCGGATGATACGATATCGGTTCGGTCGCCTTTTGGTTTGGTCAAGTTTCGGGACTTCGCTAGTTTAGCGGTGCTACCGATTGAGCGCGATCCAATGTCGCGCAGGAGAGACGTCGATGATGGACGCGAAGCTTAGACTCGACATCTACCGCAAGATGGTTCTGAGCCGCAGGCTTGAAGAGCGCATTGCTGAATTGATCAAGAGCGGACAGGCAGGCGGCTTCATGCATCCGGGGGTCGGCCAGGAGGCGCTCCAAGTAGCGGCTATCGCGGCGCTGCGTCCGGATGACTACATGATGTACGCACATCGCGGGGTCGCCTATTGGGTGGCGCGTGGGATTCCGCTCGAGCGCATACTATGCGATCTCGCCGGCAAGGAAGGCGGCACCAACAAGGGACGTGGCGGCGTGATGCACGTCGTCGATCCGAGCCGTGGCGTGCTGGGGGAGAGCGGAACGCTCGGCGGATGCTTTCCGATCGCTACCGGGGCCGGGCTCTCGATCAAGCTCAACAAGCAGAACAAGGTCGTGCTCTGCTTCTTTGGCGACGGAACTTCTAACCGAGGGACATTTCACGAGAGTGCCAACCTGTGTGCAGTGCGAAGGCTGCCGGTAATCTTCCTGTGCGAAAACAACGGTTGGGCGGTCTCAGTGCCGACGACCACGTCCACCGCCAATCCGGATATTGCTGATCGTGCGCAAGGTTACAAGATGCCGGGAAAGACTGTGGATGGTAATGATGTCGCTCAGGTCTACGAAGCGGTAGCGGAGGCCGTGGCGCGCGCCCGCCGCGGTGAAGGTCCCTCGCTCATTGACGCCAAGACGTATCGCCTGTGGGGACACTGGATTGGCGACCCTGATGACTACCGCTCTCGTGAGGAGGTTGAGAAGGAATGGCGACGTGACCCGCTTGTAGCTTATGAGCACAAGCTGATGGCGGAAAAGATCCTGAACGAGGCGGAAGTCGAGAAAATCAACGCCGATGCCAAGACGCAGATTGATCGGGCTGTGGCCATAATGCAGACAGCGCAGTCCCTGACGCCGGAGTCAGCGTTGGAGGATGTGTTCGCCAACTAGATCGAAGCTGGCCGACGGGAAATATTGAAAATGCACACGATCACGTACGCGCGAGCGATCAAAGAGGCGATGGCCGAGGAGATGAGGCGCGATCCCTCGGTTATTTTATATGGCGAGGACGTTGCCAACTTCGGTGGAATCTTCAAAATCACCGCCGGACTCAAGGAAGAGTTCGGTGAGGACCGGGTCTTCGACACACCGATCTCAGAAAATGCGCTCGTCGGTGCAGGAGTCGGTGCTGCGATAACGGGCCTCCGACCGATAGTCGAACTGCAATTCGCCGACTTCCTGTTCACCGCCGCCGACGAAATCGTGCTCAAAGCGGGAATGTGGCGCTATGTACATGGCGGCGCATTCAAGGTGCCGATGGTGGTTCGCTGTCCGTCCGGTGCGGCGGGCGTCGGACCCGAACACGGCCAGTGCCCGGAAGCATTCTTCATGCACACACCCGGTTTGCGTATCGTATCGCCCGCCACTCCCGCCGACGCCAAAGGGCTGCTTAAGAGCGCGATCCGAAGCGATGATCCGGTCCTATACTTTGAACACAAGCTGCTGTACGGAACAAAGGGCGAGGTGTCTGAGGATCCGGATTTGCTGGTGCCGATGGGTGAGGCCGCGATCCGTCGTGAAGGCGATGCGCTGACGTTGGTCGCAATCTCGGCAATGGTGCCCAAGGCGCTAAAAGTGGCCGAGCGCCTGGCCGAGGAAGGTTACAACATCGAGGTGATCGACCCGCGCTCACTAAACCCGTTCGACCGTCCGGCGATAGTTGAGTCCGTAAAGAAGACCGGCAGGATCGTCGTGGCGGAGGAGGCTTACAAGACTCTAGGCGTCGGCGCGGAGATCGGTGCGATGTTGATGGAGGATGCACTGGACTACCTCGACCGGCCGCTCCGTCGCGTAGCGCTGCCCGACGTGCCGATTCCAACCGCATCCGTACTCGAGAAGTTTGTGTTGCCAAACGAGCAGAAGATCTACGACGCGTGCCGCGAACTATTGGCGTAATCTAAAACGTGAGTCCTGTTCGCTTCGGTTCCGCGAGCGACGGTCTCCCTAACAGGGCCGCCTCGGTTTCTTAATGACAGCGATCCAAATGCCCAAGCTTGGGCACACGATGACCGAGGGCAAAGTTATTTGTTGGCACAAGCAACCCGGAGAGGCGGTTCGCCAGGGCGAGGCCATCCTCACAATCGAGACCGACAAGACCGAGGTCGAAATCGAGTCGCCGGTTGCCGGCATGATGGGCGCACACGCCGCGCGCGAGGGCGATACGGTCGCGGTCGGCGGCATGCTGGTAACGTTGCTGGCACCCGGTGAGACCCAACCCGCAGTGAGCACGTCAGCGTCCGCGTCGAGCTCACTATCAGCGCCGCGCTCATTGTCGCCCGCGTCCGATGGCACTATGACTGGGCGACGCACGCTCGCATCGCCACGCGCCCGGCGGCTGGCGGCTGAGCATGGGATCGACCTCGGAGGAATCACTGGTCATGGTACCGACGGTGCAGTGACCGAGGATGACGTACGCGCGGCGATTGGCGCTCTTGCAGCCGCGCCGCCGGCTGCGCGGGCGACGGGCGTGTCCGTAGCGCCCATGGTCGCTGCGCTCGCACCGGCACGCCGCGAAAAGCTCACCCGGATTCAGCAGATCGGGGCTCGCAACCTCGTGGCAAGCTGGCAGAGCGTTCCGCATTTCGTACAAACGGTGCGCGTGGACATGAGCCGGGCGCTCGCCGCTCGCAAGGCCCTCAATGCTCCAGGCCGCAATATTTCTGTGACGGACCTGCTCCTATACGTGGCGGCAAGGGCGCTGACCGAGAACCCACGGGTCAACGCCGCCTTCGCTGACGGCGCGATGTTGATTTACGACCGGGTGAACCTGGGCGTGGCAGTTGATACGCCGGAGGGTCTGGTGGTCCCGGTGGTGCATGACGCACACCAGATGGGCCTCGCGGACTTGAGTGATCGCGTCAAGCAGCTGGTCCAGAAGGCACGCGCGAAGAAGCTTGCGCCTGCGGAGCTGGAAGGGGCGACTTTCACGGTTTCGAATCTGGGTGCCTTCGGCGTCGAGAGCGGCACTCCTGTGATTTTCGCGCCGCAGGCGGCCTTGATGTTCGCAGGGGTGGTGCGCGACGACGTGCTCGCTATCGAGGGTCGGGCGGAGGTCCGGCCGGTAATGCAAATCACGATCGCCTATGACCATCGCGGGATCGACGGTGCGACAGCCGCGCGCTTCACGATCAGAATCAGGCAATTGCTTGAAGCAGCGGAGTTTCCAGGGGTACCCGCGAACGTGCCAGCGCCGGCATTTGCGAAGCGCCAAGTTGCAGTGGAGTTCAACGGCGAGGGACTTCGGACCCGTGTGCGCCACGGCTCGATCGAGTGGGACAATTCAGCCGAAGCGGATGAGGGGCCCGACCCGGTGACATCGTTTATGGGCTCGCTGTGCTCGTGTCTGTTGATGTCGCTGCGAGTGGCAGCCCAGGCGCGCAAATTTGATCTGGCTGCGGCTTCGCTTTCGGGCCGTTGCACCGAGACAGGTCACGTCAAGGCGATTGACCTGGAATTGCGGGTATCCACCTCCGAGCCCGCAGACAAACTTGAGCGGTTGGTTGAGGTCGCCGAACGCGGATGCCATATACGGGCATTGGTGCGCTCTGATTTGCCCGTGACTCTGCGCGTCCTGCGGACCTAAGGCGTACAATCTGTTTCGATTGCACCCACAGCGCCTCCGAGAGAACGTCTCATGAGCGGTAGCAAGCAACATCTCGACGGCAAGACGTGCCTGATAACCGGCGCCACCAACGGGATTGGACGCGTTACCGCGGTGGCATTGGCGGGAATGGGGGCGGAGCTATTTCTGACCTACCGCGATAAAGCACGCGCCGACGAGACGATAGCAGAAATCCGGCAAAAAACAGGCAACGACAAGATTCATCTGCTTGAGGCCGACCTGGGGTCGCAAAGCCAGGTTCGAGTCGCCGCCGCGGAGTTTCTCGCCATGGGAAAGCCGCTACACCTCTTGATCAACAACGCCGGCCTGGGCAACACGAGCAGGACAATAACTGCGGACGGAATCGAAACGGTCTTCGCGGTCAACCACCTCGCCTATTTCCTGCTGACGATGTTGCTGCTCGACTGTATCAAGCGGAGCGCGCCGTCGCGGATCGTGAATGTTGCCTCGGAAGCGCATCGCTTTGGAACGATCAATTTCGATGATCTGGGTGGCGAGCAGCGTTATCGCACACTCGGCGCGTACAGCCAGTCGAAGCTGGCGAATATTCTTTTCACTTACGAGCTGGCCCGGCGCCTGGCTGGCAGCGGGGTTACGGTCAATTGTCTCCATCCGGGCGGTATTGCGAGCGGTCTGTGGACCAACAATGGGCTGTTCGCACAGTTGATCATGAAAGCCGCAAAGCCATTTCTCAAAACACCGGAACAAGGCGCGCGGACAACAATTTATCTGGCCTCTTCTGATGAGGTCGCGGGTGTAACGGGCAAGTATTACGCCGACTGCAAAGAGAAAATCTCCAACCGCGAATCATACGATCTGGACGTGGCCAATCGGCTGTGGGAGGTCAGCGCGCAGATGACCGGCATCGGTGCGTAAATCGACCGGGGTTCCTGCGAGCTGGTCTGTGAGCTGCTGGAGCGTCGCGGCCAGGGCCGTGCGAGAAATCAATATTCGCAACATTATTCCCCACCTAATCAATAGCTATCGCTGGGTTCCGCAAACGGACTCTTCCGTTACGATTCCAGTAGGGTTACAACTCCTAACTAAGTTTCCGTAATAGATAGCGAAACACTCGATCCTCTGAGATCAAGA
>Ga0306922_10006457_pt1 | contig 11252 bp, 15 predicted proteins | sample sta12Cox44000082_FD_203758 | JGI IMG/M metagenome (GOLD analysis project Ga0306922, IMG submission 203758) | Lab enrichment of tropical soil microbial communities from Luquillo Experimental Forest, Puerto Rico - statoxic.12C.oxic.44.000.082 (v2)... | ecosystem: Environmental > Terrestrial >...
TGCTGCGGACTCTCCAGTAATTGACAATCCGTCGGGGAATCCTGTCTACGATTTGCCATCCCTACCCGCCAGCCTAGACGAGAATGAACGACTGCTAACCGAACTCTAGAAATGGCTATGAAATGGTAGGCGGCGGAGAGTACGAGGTACTATTACCAGCTAAAGCTTAACGACCTATAGGTTTACGTTTGATTTGGGCGTATTTTGAAGCCTGGGGTTAACGAAATAAGAATTTACACAGCCAACTATAGACCAGCGCAGCGATGGGAATGGGCCTAAACTTGGAGGAAGTGTCCGATTGGCCTCCCGCCACCAAGGTTCCGTCTTTGGTCCCAGGTCAAGAGCGCGGCAGAGAAAGCACCGTCAATAATTTCGGGTAACAGGTCATCCGCAAGATGTTGCAAGTATTGACTGTGAATCCGGGGTAGAGAACGAATCTCTGTGAAGCGTCGAAACAACAATAAGCGACAAACAGGCGCAGCGGCAAAATCGTCCACTTCTCAGCCTACGACCAAGTGCCCGCCCAGGCTGGCGCAGATGTTAAGCCCGGTCCAGCGGCAGATTCTCGGGCGGTACGAAACGACCTGTGCCGAGCTAGGTTACAGCAGCCAGAAGACGAGAACGAGAGTTAAGCGTTTCGCAGAAGCGATGCTAAAACCCAGAATCCCCACACTTAGAGAAAAACAGATTCGAGCCGCGATTGAAGTTGACAGAAAAGCAGAGAAAGAGTTTCGTTTTTTTATCGCTAAAGGGCATCAGGTTTGGGCGCTACTCAGCCGATTGGAAGCATGGATCGACGCACAGGGAGAACATCACACCATACGAGACCAGGCAATGGAGATCTTGGTACCTCGTGACAGAGTCTTACTAGCACTGCGCACCGCTGGGCAGAAGGGCCTGTTGGATACGGAACTCCGGAAAATTTCTCCTCGAACTTGGCTCCTGGAGTTGAGAAAGGAGGGGGTGACCTTCGATAGATTCAAGGACGGCGAAATTTGGCGGACTGTTCTCACAAGGGAGCCAACGCAGAGGAAGCCCGTAAAACTGAGCGATGTGTACAGAGACATCAGTCAGAAAATCGAGTTGCTTGGGAATCCTCCGCCTTTCGAAGAAACCGGCCGAATTGCAGGCACCATGTCACGCCTGCTGCGATTTCACGAAAGGGATTTGAGAGTTTCTCCGTTCAACGACTTTCGTCGCGTAATGGAAGAGGATCTGGCTCGAGTTGCTGGGTGCCATTTGAAACGAATGGCCTATCTGATGGCCATAACTTGGCAAGCCGTGAAGTCTGATCAGCGCTCAAAGCGGGACTTGGCCGAGACGTTCTTTTGGAGGCTAGATCAGCGTCGTCGTAGGGCGACCCGTAAAAAGTAGGACATCCGGCCGCCTTCACTTAGTTCGTTTGTCCCACCGTTCTGCACGCGAACCCCTGAGATACTTCTTGTCGCAATAAGTTTTTGCAGGAGCCACGATGCGCTACCGAAATCTACTTTGGGCGTTGAGCAACTGGGGAATGCAATATCAGCTGGCACGTGAGATCGATTGCAGCGAATCTCGCCTTAGTCGTTGTCTGTGCGGACGATTAACCTTTTCCAAACAGGAGCGGGCCGCAGTCGCTCGGGCTCTCTGCTTCCCGGAAGCTTGGCTCTTCGAAGAATTCGAGCCTCCGGCGCGCAACGATTCAGCGAAATTGACGCATATCGGCGCGTGAAAGAATGGTCAGCCCATAGACGCAAAACGCCCCAGCTGTTAGCTGAGGCGTTTGCAAAATTTGCTCGCTGGCAGGCGAGCTTCAAGGAGCTATACCGATGCAAACATTAATTGAAGAACCCGAAGCGAGTCAAGGGGCAGTCTTACGAAAGCCGCGCCATAGGAGCTTGGCCCAGCACCTCTCTCCATCCGATCGCAGACTCCTCCTGGCAGCGAGCTTCAGGCTCCTTCTCAAGCGCCTCAACCATGGCATCGAGATCCGGCGTAGCGACGTTCTCAGGCTCGTCGACTTTGCCGACTTTGACGTTGAGGAGGTCGCGTGAACGCCCAGGGCCGAGCGGGAGGCGGGGTTTGGCGCTACCGACCCGTAGCCGAATCTCTGCCCTACGACCCATCTCGATTCCAGCAGCACCGGGGGCAGGAGCTCGAGCAGCATGCGCCGCTGTTCGCTCAGGCTGGAGGCTCGATATGAGTTCCAGCTATGCGGTCATCCGATCCGGAATCATTGAGCACCTACTATCGGGGAGACTGAGCCTGTTCGACTTCGGCGTCTACACGGTCGTGCATCTCCAGGCTAACTTCAGGACGGGAATCTGGAGAGGCTCAGCTCCGCGGATCCTTGCTACGTCGCCCAGGGGAGCTTCTCTTCGCGCCGTTCAGCGTGGACTTGAGACGCTCAACGAAATCGGCTTCCTTCGCTCATTTCATCAACGCGGCCTTCGGGGAAATTACCCAGTATTGATCGACAAATACGACGTGCGAACTGGCGCGCTGAAGGGGATGCGGCTAAACGCTTGGAAATCTGAGTCATGGGAGAAGCCAAGATATGAGGTCGTCGCAGAGAGCGTCGCACAGCCTGGCGCAGAGAATGTCGCAGAGAGCGCGCCTTCTTCAGTATGCAGTAAGCAAGAATCAGTAAAGCAGCTGCCTGCCGTCTTTTCTAAACCGGAAGTATCGGTTTGGGGTTTCCTCAAAATTAGACCCTGCGGACCTGAAAGTTTCCGGACACTTATCGAAAGCCAATGGGCATCACGAAACGGAGAGCTCGTTTCGGTTCTTATCGGAGAGACGGTCGACACATGGGAGGCAGCCGAAGGTCAAAAACTGCGCCGCACGCCGCAGCTGTTCCGCGCCCTCGCTCAACTACGACGGAAAGAGCAGGCGAGTCACGAACAGGCATCGGTCGAGCAATTTCATCCCATTAGGGTACTTACAGCCGAGGAGATACCGGCATGAACCCCGAGGCGGGGATTGAGCGGCCGCTCCCCAGCAGCCATGAAACCGAGAGGGCGATTCTCGGCGCCATCCTCGTTGAGAGCGTTGCAGCCAAAACTGTCATCAGCCGCCTTGCCGTGGACGATTTCGATCATGCAGCGCACAGGGTGATCTTTCGGGCGGTACATACACTCAGCGAAGCCGGCAAGCCTACTGACTTGCTGGCAGTTTTCGACGAACTCCAGCGAACGGAAAAAACCGAAGTTGCTGGCGGTATTGGGTACGTCGCGCAACTGGGAGACAGCATTCCACGTGGCCAGAATCTCGATTATCACGCTCACACGCTCAAAAGCCTGACTGCGCGACGGTCACTCGTGCGAGCCGCATTCGGATTGTATGAGGACGCTTTTAGCGCGCCTGATTCTGCGGAGCAGCTTCTCGACAGCGGAATTGAGAAACTTTCGGAAATTGCTCGAGGCCTCGAGGCTGATCGAGATTGCGGGACGACGTACCGTGAAGCCGCGTCCGCACTACTGGGTGAATTCGATTCCGGCGAGGGCGTACGGATCTTCACAGACGTCGACGAGCTCGACCGTCTGACGGGAGGCTTTCGCGCTGGCGAGCTTGTGATTTTCACCGCCGAGACCGGCGTGGGGAAAACACTTCTCGCGCAACAGACCCGGCGGCGATCGTGTCGCGATGGACGACATACTTTGTTTTGCTCAGGAGAGATGCGTGCGCAGCACCTGATTTCTCGCGAACTTGCGACCGAAGCTGAAGTCGAGCACTGGAAGATTCGTCGACCGGAACGGATCTCCCAGCCTGAACGGAGCGCTCTCATCAACGCAGCCAGCCGCGAGTGCGAACAGTGCCGAATTCTCGACGGCGAACTCACCATGGCGCGGATTCGTCGGGTAGCACGACAGATGAAAGCTCGCACCGGGCTCGATCTCGTGATCGTGGACTATGACGAGCTGGTAGACGGTCCCGGAAAAGATGAATTTGAACAGCAGCGAAACATCGTGCGCGCAGCAAAATCGCTCGCGATGGAATTGAAGTGCCCGGCGATCGTGATCTCACAGCTTCGCAAGTCGCTTCAGGGCGAGGACCGGAAACGACCCACACTGCAACGGCTGTATGGAAGCGGAGCCAAAGCGAAACATTCAAGCATTGTGATTTACGTCGATCGCCCATTTGTTCAAGAGCTCTGCGGAGATGAGACCGAAGCGCGAATCGTCGTGGCGAAGAACCGAGACGGAAAAGTCGGCGCGATAGACGCCCGATTCAACGTGAGGACACTCCGATTCGAAAGTATGCCGAGAGTGCAGCGAGAACAGCCGACATCGGTTACTCAATGACCATGGCAAAAACCAATTCTCCGATGCCTTCGCAAGTGATTGAAACGATGTGGCGCCTTGGAGAGGCTGTGGCCGTGACGAAAGCACTTATTTTTGGACACCTGAACTGATGGCGAGCGCACTCCAAGTCGAACGGTCAGCAGGCGGCACCCAGCCGCGAATTAACGGCTGCCTACTGACGATCGAAGAAGTTGCGGAGCTTCTGAGTGTTCCTGTTTCTTGGGTCTACGGTAGGACGCGGCGACGTGCGATAAACCGCATTCCTGGTTTCCGGCTCGGAAAGTACTGGCGCTTCAGAGAGACGGACGTGCTCGCATGGATTGAGCGACAGAAATCAGGAACGCGAAATGCTTGACTCGCAATATACAATCGCGGTCGCAGAGGAAAGCGGACGAGCTGGCCAAAGGGAGGAAGCTCGAATGGCTCGCCGCCGATACCAGAATGGTTGTCTGTTTATCCGTGGCAAGAAACGCAAGGTGTGGATTGCTCGCTGGCGTGAACAAGTGATCTCTCCTGAGAATACAATTCGAACGTTGCAGCGATCGGAAGTGCTCGGACCTGTCAGTGAGTTGTCAAGAAAACAAGCGCAAAGCCTTCTCGACTCGAAACTCCGAACAATTAACGCCGGGTCGCACCGGCCGCAGGCGACGATGCCTTTCAAGCAGTTCGTTGAAAGTGTTTGGAAACCTGGTGTGCTCTCGATTCTCAAGCCCACTTCGGCCAAATACTACGGGATTCAGATCGACTGCCACCTGCTTCCGGTTTTCGGCGACAAGAGACTGTGCGAGATTGGTCGTGCAGACGTGCAGTGCTTTGTCGCAGAGAAAAGAAGGCGTGGCTATTCGGGTTCGAGCATTCACGGCATGCGGACCGCATTGGGAAAGGTTCTACAATCTGCCGTCGACTGGGGTTATCTCGAACAGAATTTCGCCCGCGGGGTGAACATCGGCAGTCGTGAGCCCAAGACCGAGCGGCTTTATCCTTCAGCCGTCGAAGCTGTCCGGTTGATCGGATACCTCGGAGAACCGATGCGCACGTTGGTTCTGGTCGCAGTTTTGACCGGGTTGCGCATCGGCGAATTACTCGCACTTCGATGGAAGCATCTCGACTTTCTACGGGGAGGCGTCCAAGTTCGCGAGACTGTCTCAGAGGGAAAGTTCGGCACCCCCAAAACCAAGAGCAGCCGGCGGGATATTCCGATGAGCGCCCCGGTGCGAGAGGCTCTCCTCGCGCAACTCGGACGTTCACGGCAAACCGGTCCGGACGATCTGGTTTTCGCTACTAGGAACCAGACACCGCTCAATCCGAAAAACCTTCTACGACGCCAACTCCGGCCTGCATGCGAGGCTCTCGGCCTGCCGCTTATTTCCTGGCACAGCTTCCGGCACACGCACGCAACCCTGCTCGGCGACGTCGGCGAATCACTCAAGACGGCTCAGGCTCTACTCGGACACTCCGATCTTGAAACGACTCTCAACATCTACACGCACGCCATTCCCGAATCTCAGAAGCGTGCGGTGGACAAAGTTGCTGAGGTTTTGTTCCCAAATGTTCCCAAGTTTTCTGATAGCCTTCAGAACAACAGCGTGAACTGAGTTATGAAACAAGGACTTACAAGGTGGATGGAGCCGAGGGTGGGAGTTGAACCCACGACCTGCCGATTACGAATCGGCTGCTCTACCACTGAGCTACCTCGGCGTGAGTTTTGACTGTAACATCGGGGCGAAAAAACTGTCAAACCCAGGGACTAACGGTTGTGCGTAGTTGCGCTTGAAGGGCGCCTCCGAAGACGAAGGGAAAATAGATCATCGCGAGAACGGATACATGAGCCATGCGGCGCCGAAGCCGATCAAGAGGAACAGGACAAAAGACAATGCCGCGTACTTGATTCGTTCCAGCGTTGTGCGTCGCGTGAGGCAGCCAAGAGCCATGGAGACGAACAACGCGAAGAGAACCATCGCCCAGAAATGGCTCAGCATGACGTAACAGCCGGCATCTAGCTTCGCCGCCCTGCCGCGATTTCGTACGCGTCGAATGCCGCAATCAGGTTCACGATCCCTGCCGCAGCGATAAATCGGGTGCCGTAATCGCCCGCCGCGCGCGATACGTCTGGACCGGCACGTTCAAACGCTCGCGCGAGCAAATAGAATATTCCCGACGCTGCGTCCGCCCAAAATCCTAGGGTGCCAAAAGGATCGGCCGATCGCGGTGGGAAAACATTGCCTCTCATGCGAGAGCCGGCTATCGCGAGTCCTCCCACGGCGATGAAAAAAACGATCGCCCGCCCGGTACGGCGCAGAAGTAAGTGGCCGAGTCCTGGTACGAGCCACGACGCAACGGCGATTGAAAGCGGGCTGGAAGCAGCGGCGGTTTTTGGGGGACGCGGGGTGACCTGTTCGGGTTCGTGATTTTCAGGAGGCGAGAAAGATTCGTGCTCCGGAGTTACGTTCGGCGTTTCGTTCAATGATGCCTCAGGCGAGCAACGGAAGAATCTCTGCCTGGATGGCGCCGGTGACGCGCGCTTCGTGCTCGGCCACGTACACGTTAACTTCACTGCGGATGCCGAAATCGGGGAGATAGATACCGGGCTCGATCGAAAAGCACGTGTGCGGAATGATTTCGCGGTCGTCGCGAGTTTCGAGGCTGTCCATGTTAGCGCCGTTGCCGTGAATATTTTCCCCGATGCTGTGGCCGGTGCGATGGACGAAATATTTCGCGTAGCCGGCTTTGCGAATCGTCTCGCGCGCGGCGCGGTCAACTTCCCATCCGTGGACGGAGCGATCTTCGGCTACGGCTTCTTTTACCACTTCTACGGCCTTGTCGCGCGCTTGCTTCACGATGCGAAATATTTTCACGTACGTGTCCGGAACGCGGTTTCCCAGGTAGCCCATCCAGGTGATGTCATAGAACACGCTGCCGAGGCGGTCGAATTTCGACCACATGTCGAGAAGCAGCAAGTCTCCGGCGCGAATCGGGCACGATCCTTCGGCGGTTGGCTCATAGTGGGGGTTACCATTGTTGGGCTGCACCGCGACGATTGTCGCTTCGGGCAAAAGGCCATTCGCGCGGAACTGGTCGGCGATCCATTGCTGCAGATCGTATTCGCTGAGCGGCTTCCCTTCCCGGACAAACGCGGCCGCCCGCAGGAAAGCGTCTTGCCTTACGCGGTCGATGATTCTTCCCGCATCGAGATGCGATTCAAGCTGCGCATTCGACCAGCTGGCTTCGAATTTCTGGACCAGATTCGCGGAGCTCACCACTTTTTTCTTCAGCTTGCGGACCAGTTCGACAGTTCCCGCGTCGACGAGCCCGATGTATGGAATATTATTTTCGGGCGAATACTGCATGGCGATCGTTTTGCTGCCGGAGAGCAATTTCGGCAGCGTCTTGTGAAGTTCTTCCCAACCCGAGTAGACGTACTTGCGGCCGTCGAGCGAATCGAGCATGCCCGCTTCGATCCGGTGGACCAGCTTTCGCGGCTCGCCCTTCGAGGGGATGAAGTAAAACCAGCGGCGCGAGGCGAGGCCGTTGGTGCCGAGCTTTAGAATGATGTTGGCGATTGGATCGCGGCGGTGATGATCGTAGAAAAGCCAGCCGTCAATTTTGCTGGCGCGCAGTTCCGCTTGAATTGCTTTAACGTCGACCATGAAGGGATTCTTTGTTGTCTGGGGCAACTTTTTCGCCTTCGGCGGCTGCGATCCGTGCAGCTACTTGCGCTCGAGTGACGCCTACCACCGACACTCGCTTGTTGCGACTCTTCTCGCCTCCCACGATTCTAACAGCCGACACGGGCACGTTCAAACAAACGGCCAAGAAACGCCGCAGCGCGTCGTTGGCCCTGTCTTCCACGGGCGGCGCTGTAAGGCGCACCTTCAGCGCACCCTGAAACTCGCCTTCGATCGAATCGCGACTGGCGCGCGGCGTAACTCGAACTCCAAAAACAACTGAACGGTCGCGTTCGATAATTTCGATCACAACTTATTGCTACGCTGGCCAAAGATGCCTGTGCCGACGCGAATTTCTGTGGCGCCTTCCTCGATCGCGATTTCAAAATCGTGGCTCATGCCCATGGACAACACTGTTAGCGGCAAGCCGAGTTGCGCCCCAGTCTTGTCGCGCAATTCTCGCAATCTTCGAAAGTATGGCCGCACTCGTTCCGGCTCTTCGAAATAAGGAGGAATCGTCATCAGGCCGAGTAACTCGAGATTCCGCAGATGAGCCATGCCTTTCGTCAGCGCCGGCAAATCGGCTTCCGGCACACCACTTTTTGTTTCCTCGCCTCCCTGATGCACTTCGATCAACACCTTCAATCGGTTTCCTTCTGCTGCCGCCGTTGCGTCCAGTTTTTGGGCGAGCGCGATGCTGTCCACGGAATCCACACGACTGAATAAATTTGCGGCACGGCGCGCTTTGTTGCTTTGAAGGTGACCAATCAGATGCCACGTGGCGTCGAGACCCGTGACGGTTGCTCGCTTCGACTCCCATTCCTGCACGCGATTCTCGCCAAAATGGCGCACGCCGAGTTCGTAGGCGTCACGAATCGCTTCGGGAGGAAATGTTTTGGAGACGGCTACCAGCGTGATGGCTTCGGCTGCGCGGCCAGCGCGGGAAGCCGATCGAGCCATTCGCTGACGAATCTCCCTAAGATTGGAAGCGAGGAAAGTGTTTTGCGGCGCCATCCGCGCGATTCTAACACGTCAGGCAAACGAGAAATGACGCGAGCTGAATTGACTCGCGGGCGGCGGCCAGCTATTCGTGACGCAGGGCGACGATGGGATCTACGCGCATCGCGCGGCGCGCCGGAACGTAACGGGCCGCGAGGTCGGCGATTCCGGTATGCTGACCTCGGTGAAAAACGCCGGCAAATCAGTTGAGAAGAGGAACGAGATCGGCCTCTGCGCCGAATGCGTGCACTCCCGGCAAATTCGATCTGACCGAGGATCGCTCTTCTATTTTTGCGCTTTGTCGGAAACCGACGCTTCATTTCCGAAATATCCCCGCCTTCCGGTGCTGGTGTGCTCCGGGTATGTGAAGAAGACAATTTGAAAATTCCCTGCTTCTAGAGACTTCACCTGATTTATGCTTGCCGCGCATTTCATGGGAGGATTCGCGTGGTTCGTTACTTTCGCTCGATCGCCGCAGCATTTTTTCTAATTCTGTCTCTCGGGTGCAGTGTGTTGGCGCAGCAATTTCCAGAATCGACGTATCAGGATTTGCACTGGCGGATGATCGGGCCATTTCGTGGCGGACGCACGCGCGCTCTGGCTGGTGTAGCGAGTCAGCCGAATGTTTTTTACATAGGCGTGGTGAATGGCGGCGTCTGGAAATCCACCGATTACGGACGCACCTGGTTGCCGAACTTCGATTCGCAACCGACTCAATCGATCGGCGCCATCGCCATTGCTCCCTCCGACCCCAATATCATTTACGTCGCGAGCGGCGAAGGCCTCGCGCGCCCCGATCTTTCCGTTGGTAATGGCATTTACAAATCCACCGACGCGGGAAAAACCTGGACGCATCTCGGGCTGCGGAATGGCCAGCAAATTCCGGGCCTCGCTGTGGATTCACGCGATCCGAATCATGTGCTTGCAGCGGTTCTCGGGCATCCGTATGGCCCGAGCGATGAACGCGGCATCTATCTTTCCACTGACGGCGGCCAGAATTGGACGAAGGTGCTCTCCAAAAATGAAAACACAGGCGGCGATCAGGTCGAATTCGATCCTTCGAATCCCGATGTGGCCTACGCCTCGTTGTGGTCCGTTCGCCAGGGACCTTGGGAAGACGGCGACAAATACCAGACGACGGACGGCGGCCTTTTCAAGTCCGCGGATGGCGGTAAAACCTGGAAACCGCTCACAAGCGGACTTCCAAAGAATGTGATCCAATTTCATTTCGCCATCGCGCAAAGCCAAACGAGCCGGCTGTACTTGGTCGCCGGCACACAAGAGCCCGGCGAATACGGCTCAGGAAAGGGCCTGGGAATTTACCGCTCGGACGATTCCGGCGAGACCTGGACGAGGGCTACCGAGGATGGCCGGCCGGCGATGCGTATCGGCGGCGGTGATCTTCCGATGCTCGGCGTCGATCCGAAGAATGCTGACGTCGTTTACAGCACTAGCATCGTCACCGTACGTTCCACCGATGGCGCGAAAACATGGACCAGCATCCGCGGCGCTCCTGGCGGCGACGATTACCAGAACATCTGGATTAACCCACGCGATCCGAAAATTATTCTTATCGTCAGCGATCAGGGTACGATCGTTTCGGTGAACGGCGGCGAAACGTGGAGTTCCTGGTACAACCAGCCAACCGCGCAGATGTATCACGTGAGCGTCAGCAACGAATTTCCGTACAAGGTTTGCGGCGGCCAGCAGGAGAGCGGCTCCGTCTGTACGCTTTCACGCGGCAACGACGGCGAAATCACGTTTCGCGATTGGCATCCCGTTGGCGCGATTGAATACGGCTATGTGGCGCCTGACCCGCTCAATCCAGACATAATTTATGGGGCGGGACGCAACGAAGTTTCAAAATATCACTGGAGCACGGGGCAGGTGCAGAACGTCTCGCCAATCCCGCTCCGCGATCCCAAATTCCGTACCGATCGCACGCAGCCGATTATGTTCTCTCCTATCGATCCGCACGTTCTCTACACGACGGCGAATTTTCTGTTCAAATCCAGTGATGGCGGCAATCATTGGGACACCATCAGTCCCGATCTCGCGCGGGAGCATCCGGGAATTCCGCCTAGCGTTGAAGGGATGGTCAAGGCCGATCCGAAGAACGTTACCAAAGCTGATAAACAGCGAGGTGTGATCTACGCGTTTGCCCCGTCGTTTCGCACCGAGGACGTCCTGTGGGCCGGCACGGATGATGGGTACATCTGGAATACGCGCGACGGCGGGAAGAATTGGACCAACATTACTCCGCCGGAGTTGACGCCGTGGAGCAAGGTGACACAGATTTCCGCGT
>Ga0306922_10006459_pt1 | contig 11251 bp, 9 predicted proteins | sample sta12Cox44000082_FD_203758 | JGI IMG/M metagenome (GOLD analysis project Ga0306922, IMG submission 203758) | Lab enrichment of tropical soil microbial communities from Luquillo Experimental Forest, Puerto Rico - statoxic.12C.oxic.44.000.082 (v2)... | ecosystem: Environmental > Terrestrial > Soil...
GCCGGGATCGCCCCGTCATCGGCACCTGCTTTCATCGCCGCCCAGCTTGTCGGCGGCGCGATCGGCACGCTCCTGGCCGTGATCCTCTACCCAGTCCGCCGGGGCCGGGTCCAAGTCGAAGAACCTGCCCAGCTCGCGGGCTGAGCCGGAAGGAGGCTGGTGGTGGCCGGGATTCCAGAGGTGTTGTTCGTCTGCACCCATAACGCCGGGCGCTCCCAGATGGCCGCTGCCTTGCTTCACCACCAGGCAGCCGGGCGCTTGCACGTTACCTCGGCTGGGTCCCAGCCCGCCGAGCAGCTCAACCCCGCGGTCGTCCAGGCCATGGCCGAGATCGGCCTCGACATCTCCCGCGAGTTCCCCAAACCGCTGACCGCCGACAAGGTGCAAGCCGCGGACGTGGTGATCACCATGGGCTGCGGTGACGCCTGCCCCATCTACGCTGGCAAGCGCTACCTCGACTGGGACCTCCCTGACCCCGCCGGGCTCGATCTGGCAGCCGTCCGCCCGATCCGCGACGATATCGCCCAGCGGGTCCAGCACCTGCTCACCGAGCTGGTGATCACGCCCGGCTGACGCCACTCGCGCACGGGCCTTGCGGTGGTCACTGACCGGCCGCCGACGCGCTGGTGGCGCGGATCGGCTCACAGATCCAGCGCTCGCCGATCGGCTGGCGGGTCATGCTCAGGGAAGGGTGATGCTGGCCGCGTATATCTCGGCCTGCTTTCCGCTCACGGCCGGGTAGTCGCTGCCCCAACCGGCCACGATGTCAGTGCGCGAAAGGGCGGACAAGCCGGTGGTGTCACCGGGCCAGACGGCGCTGCTGCCGTAGCCGGCTGAGATCCGCGCCGGGCCGGATAGCCACCCGCGGGTGGTGGAGAAGGCGCGCAAATACAACGCGTAGCCAGCCGGGCTGCTGTCGGACAGCCAGCTCACATAGGCGGTGCCACGGCCGCCACCAGTCACCTCCATGATGTGCGGCACGTTCAGCTTGTCCTGCGTCACCTGATGTGGTGCCGACCAGCGCGCGCCGTGGTCGGTGGAGAAGGACAGCCACCCGATGTCGCTGGCGGACCCGGCGGGGTTGGTGCCCTGGGTGTCCCAGGTGGCGTAGAGGTTGCCGGCCGCATCGATGCCGATGTCACCGTCAATCCACCATTCGGCTCGCGACATCGTGCCGGCCTGAGGGTCCACGGCCACCGGTGTGGACCAGGTCGCCCCGCCGTCCGTTGACGACGTGAAGTAGCTGTCGGCCGGGTTCATCGTGTAGGTCGTGGGGTTGGTGATCTGGTAGCCCTGGTAGAGCACGTCTATCCGGCCGTCCGGTTCCACCACAAGCGGCGCACTGTCCCCGCCGCTAGCGGGGAAGCCGGGGCTGATATCTGACATCGCGCTCCAGGTCCTGCCGCCGTCGGTGGACTTCTGCATGACCACGTTGACGTCGCCGGTGGCGAACGCGCAGCTGCCGCCCTTGGCGCAGAGGTAAGTGATCGAGGTACGCTCCGGGCCGTAGTCCCAGGTGACGTACACGGTCCCGTCCGGGCCGACCGCGATGAAATCACGGTCTCCCCAGTTCTTAGCATCCGGCGGGATCAGCGACCACGACTGCGGGAACGTCAGCCCGTGATCGGACGAGGCATCCACCACCGGGTAGTACTGGCCGTCCCGGGACAGCATGAACGAGGCATAAACGGTGCCATTGGGCGCCACCGCGATGGCCGGATCCCAGGTGTTCTTGTTCGAGCCAACGGTATCGGGCAGGTTGACCGGCGCGTCCCAGGTGCGCCCGCCGTCGGTGGACCGGGCGACGGCGATTCCCCGGCACCCCATCCAGTCCTCATAGACATAGCCCAGCTTCGGGTCGACCGCTTGCTCCACCTCCGCGTTCTTGCCGCCGCAGCTGCTGACGTCAGTGATAGGGCCGACCTGGTAACCGGCAGCAGGCGTAGCCCCGGCCATGACACCAGCAGCCGCGGCCGCCCCCATTGCCAGGGTGATCGCACTGACCGCGGTGATGACGTGAAAGCCACGGACATGCCAGGGCATTGCCAACCTTCTTCCGCCGGCTGGAGCCGTCCGCAACGTCAGACTCAGCGACCGGCCGGTGATAAGTGTCGGCCATCAGCGGCACCCCGGCAACGGCCAGTCCACGATGTGGTTCGTTACCCGATCTTCGCGCGACTGCGCTGCCCGCGTGCAGCCCGAAAACCGGGCGACAGGCTAGTCAACTTGTGGCGCTCACAGCATGCGTCTCTATGGTGGACAGATGACGCCGGTCAAGCAGTTCCAAGTCACCTTCGACTGCGCAGAACCAGAGCGTGTCGCCCATTTCTGGTGCGACGTGCTGGGGTATGTCGTGCCGCCGCCACCGGAAGGGTTCGCTACCTGGGACGAGTTCGATCGCTCGCTGCCGCCTGAGCATCAGGGTTCAGCGTTCGCGTGCATTGATCCTTCAGGCGTGGGCCCGCGGCTGTTCTTCCAGCGCGTTCCCGAAGGCAAGGTCGTCAAGAACCGGCTGCATCTTGACGTGCGGGTGGGCACCGGGCTGGTGGGTGAGCAGCGCCTGGCCGCGCTGGAGGCCGAATGCGCGCGGCTGGTCCCGCTCGGCGCGGTACGTGTGCGGCTGTTGCCTGCCGATGACGAGAACGAGTCGTGCCTTGTGATGCAGGACATCGAGGGCAACGAGTTCTGCCTCGACTGAATGCCCGTCGCACGGCGGCGATCCGGACCCGGGCCTGATCCCAGCTCTGCGGGCTGATGGATTGCTAATGATCCACGTCACGGCCTGCGCCACGCCGGGCACATGCCCGCGGGCGGTTGCTGGCCCAGCACATTCGCTATCTCTTGGGTGGTCTGGTCCCAGCCGCGCAGGGTCGACCGCCGCTGTCGTGCGGCGGTCCGCAGCCGGTGCCGGTGGTGCTCGTCACCCAGCCAGTCTCGGAGCGCGGCGGCGAGGGCAGCCGGATCGCCGGGAGGGATCAATTGGCCGGGGCGGGTGCCATTGGCGGTGGAGCCGAGCGCTTCAGGCAGCCCACCCACGGCAGCGGCTATGACGGGCAGGCCGTGGGCGAGCGCTTCGGTGACGGCCATACCGTAGGTCTCCGACCGGGACGGCGCGACGAGCAGGTCGGCGGTGGTGTACGCGTGGCTGAGCGCGGCGCCGGTCAGGACGCCGGCGAGCTGGACGCGGTGGCCGTAGCCGAGGCGAGCGATACGGGTCCGCAAGTGCTCGACGAAGTCCGGGTTCCGGTCGAGCGGTCCGGCCAGCACGCAATGCCAGTTCAGGTCACCGAGGCCGGCGAGTGCCTCTACCAGGAGGTCTTGCCCCTTGTGGCGGCCGAGGACTCCGACGCAGATCAGGTGGCCGGGTACGGGCCGGGCCGGGGCAGTGACCCGATCGGCGCCGGGCCGGGCAACGTGCACCCGCCGGGCCGGGATCGCATACCGGGTCAGTACCTGCTGGCGGGTCCATTCGCTGGTGACGATCACGCCGGCGGCCGCGCGGAGCGCAGTCCGTTCGGAGCGCTGCAGGCGGGCATCAGGGCGTGCGTCGAGGATGGTGGCCAGTGGCATGTGCAGCAGCACCGTCATTCGCGTCCGGCCAGTGTGTGGCAGCAACTGCGCGGCGGACGGCGAGGCGATGAGCCCGTCGATCAGGACAGTCTCGCCGTCGGGGATGGCAGAAACGATGCGGGCCAGGCCGGCGTGGGCAGCCGGGCCGGGATCCGGCCACGCCCCGGCGACGGTCGTGACCTGCACATCCCATCCGGCCGCGGCCAGTCCGGCGCAGACGTGCCGGTCGTAAATGTTGCCGCCGGTGGGCTGGCTGGGATTGTCGAACCCCGCGGGGACTACTGCGTGGACCCGCACGATGTTCCGGCCCTCCAGAGCGCCTGCCGCACCGAGCCAGCCTCCGTCCTGCAGCCGGGCTGAACCGCACCCGCCGCCGAACCGTCCTACCTGACACCAGAGTGGCACGCAGAAATGGTGGACGCGGTTCGACCTGAGACGATCGGGTTCAGACGCCACGGCCGGTGGCACCGGCTCCGCCGGGGCCGGACAGCATGGGATCTGGTGTGAGACACGATCAACGAGCACCATTCTTGACGGCGCTAGAGCGGGCCCGGGCGACCGCCTACCCCGCGGGCGAGTATGTGGGCCAGGAGAGCTTCATGCGGACGGGCGAGGTCCGGGTGCTGGCTCACCAGGCCCGGATCGGTCCCGGCGTCTCCGTGCTCGACCTGTGCTGCGGAGTGGCCGGCCCCGGCCGGATGATCACGGTGGAGTCGGGATGCCACTATCTGGGTGTCGATTGCTCCGCCAGCGCACTCGCCACCGCCCAGGCGCTGGCCGGGAGTCTCCCCTGCCGCTTCGAGCAAGCTCGCATCCCGCCGCTGCCCGAAGGCCGCTTCGAGGTGGTACTCCTGCTGGAGACGATGCTGGCCTTCCCCGCCAAGGAGGCTTTGGCGGATGAGGTGGCGCGCGCGCTGGAGCCGGGCGGGCGTTTCGCTTTCACGGTCGAGGAAGGCCGGCCGCTCACGCAGCAGGAGCGGGCGCTGATGCCCGGTGCCGATTCAGTCTGGCTCATCGAGCTGGCGGAATTGGCGGGCCTGCTGAGCGAGGCGGGGTTGTCCGTGATCTGGCGGCAGGAGTACAGCTCCTCCCATCACGCGATAGCCGCGGCGCTGCTTCGCTGTTACCGGGCTGATTCACCCCAGATCGCCGGCGAGATCGGGGCGCAGGCCATCGCCGAGCTGATCAGAGCGCATGAGCTGTGGGGCGAATGGCTCGGCAGCGGGCGGGTGCGCAAGTTCGCGATGGTAGCCGAGAAGCAGTGACTCGCTTCGATGGAGCTCCGATGACCTCCGACTATGCGCGCTACCTGGCCGCCAAGACGACCGTCGATGACCGGGCGCTCAACCGGCATGTGCTGGCCGAGTTCCGCCGCCTGATGCCCGCGGGTGCGCCACAGGTGCTGGAGGTCGGCGCCGGCCTGGGGACGATGGTGGCCCGGCTGATGGACTGGGGCGCGGTCGGCGGCGGCGAGTACACCCTGCTGGATGCGGACCCGCAGCTGCTGGATTGCTCACGCCGGTGGCTGCGCGATTGGGCGGCCGCGCGGGACCTGCGCAGCGACCTGCTGCCGGACGGGGTGCAGGTGGGTGATCTACGGGTGCGCCTGGTGCACGCCGAGCTCGGCAGTTACCTGGAGTCCGGCTATGGGGCGCTGGCCGATGTGCTGATCGCGAATGCCGTCCTGGACTTGGTGGACGTGCCGGCCGTCCTGCCCGGATTGCTGCGGTTGCTGGTCCCCGGCGGGGCCTACTGGTTCACGATCAACTACGACGGCGAGAGCATCTTCGTGCCCGGCCACCCCCACGACGACCAGATCATGCAGGCCTACCACCGGGACATGGATGAGCGCGTTCGCTATGGCCGGCCGGCCGGGGAAAGCCGGACGGGCCGCCGCCTGTTCCACTACTTGCGGGCTGCGGGAGCGCCCGCGCTGGCGGCGGGTCCGTCGGACTGGGTCGTATCCGCCGGGCCGGATGGGAACTACCCGGGCGATGAGGCTTACTTCCTGCGCAGCATCCTTAACACGATCAAGAACGCGTTGCGAGACCGCCAGGACCGGGTGGAACCGGCGGACCTGGCCGACTGGCTGGCCGAGCGCGGCCGGCAACTGGCTGCGGGCGAGTTGGTCTATATCGCCCACCAGCTTGATTTCGCTGGCCGCTCGCCCCGCTAGCGCCCCGCCAGCGCCCGGCGAAGACGGCCCGCCCTGTCCGCTGCAGCTGCCACAGCCGGGCCGACATCGCCTGCCGCAACGGAATCCACCCGCGGTGCCGCTGGAAGGGGAGCTCGAACACAGCGGCGAACAGACGGGCGAAGCACACGGTCAGGGGCAGCAGGATCGCGGCCAGCACGAAGAATGTCGGCGCTCCGGTGGCGACCCGGCCCAGCACCAGGCCGTAGGACACGGCGATGACGATCGGCATATGCGTCAGGTAGAGGCTGTAGGAGCAGGAGCCGAGGCTCCGCGGCAGGACGCTGTCAAGGAAACGGGCGACGGGCCGCGGGCGCGAGGTTGCGACCGCGGCGAGGAAACAGCCGATCGCCGGAGCCCAGGCCAGATCGAGCCAGAACAGATTGAGGGACGACCACGTGGAGCCCTTGACCACCATCAACACGATGGCCGGCACCGCAGCGGCCAGCGCGTAACCGGCCCAGGGCTGGGACCGGGTGCGCTCACCGGCGGTGACGATCCCGGCGGCCAGCAAGCCGACGGCGAACAGCACCGCGAGGTCGGGGGTGAACTTGACCAGGCCACTGTTCAGCAGCGCAACATGGGGCGCCAGCACGCCAATGGTCACCACGATGGCGGCCACCAGGCCCACCATCGCGCGGGCACTCACCCGCCGGACGAGCAGCAGCAGCAACGGCAGCAGGAAGTAGAGCTGGGCTTCGATGGCGATCGACCAGAACGCCCGGTTGGGGCTGCCCGCGGACCAGAACCCCGCGTGGTGGCCCTGGGCGAAGGCGTCCTGCACCAGGAAGCCGTACACGGCGACGGACTTCCCGTTGGGCACCGGCCAGCCGGGCTGGGCCAGCACGTACCAGGTCATCACCAGGCTGAATACGAGCGCGGCCCAATAGGGCGGCAGGATGCGCCAGGCCCGCCGGTTCGCGTAAGTCGCGATCGACCTGAACCGCCACCCCGACCGCGCCGGGCCGAGGCCGAGTGAGAAGCCCGACAGCGCGATGAACATCGCGACCGCACCCCGGCCGTAGGTCAGCCAGGCCGCCCAGAACGGAGCGGGGTTGGCGGGGTAACCCGGCCAGGCACGCTCGAAGATGTGGTTGAGCACAACGAACAAGGCGGCCAGGCCCCGGATCCCGTCCATGCCGCCAACGCGGCCCGGCCGGGTGGCCGCAGTCGCCGCTGCTGGCGCGGCTGGCGCGCTGGCGGGCGGCGGACGCTCGCGGACGTCTGTCATCGGCCCTCGAACTCTACGTCTGCGGGACCGGCGAGCGGGCCGGCGTGCCAGTGCGACTCGGCGGCGCGGTCAAGACCCCGCATAAGCAGATCATGCCCACCGCGCCGGGCCTTAGTGCCCAGGTAGGCGGCGTTGGTCCGGGTAAGGTGCAGCGCGGTGGGGATCTGCCTGGCGACCGTGATGCCCAGGCGGGCCAGCTGAGCGCCCTTGTCCGGGTTGTTGCTCAGCAGCTCAATGCGGCTGACGCCAAGCGCGTGCAGCATCTGGGCCGCGCTGGTGTAGTCACGCTCGTCGGCCCGGTGACCGAGCGCCAGATTCGCGTCGTAGGTATCCAGGCCCCGGTCTTGCAGCGCGTAGGCGTCGAGTTTGTCATACAGTCCGATGCCGCGCCCTTCCTGGCGCAGATACAGCACGTAGCCACCGTGCTTGGTGATCCGCTCCACCGCTTCGCGCAGTTGCGGCCCACAGTCGCACCGCTGACTGCCGAATACATCGCCGGTGAGGCATTCACTATGCAGCCGCACCAGCGGCAGCCCGGCCGCGGCGGGCGGGCCGAGTTCAAGAGCCACGTGCTGCTGCGCGTCGGTCAGGCCGGTGAAGCTGACGACCGTGGCAATGGTTGAGCTGTTGTCACCCAAGCGCAGCGGGATCCGGATACGCCGGCGGATCGCCACCGCCTGGCCGGCGCCGGTCACGGGACGAGCCGTCCGGCCCCGCACCGCGTCGGGGGGCGCCGGCGGCGGCGTGCCGAGGCTGGTGGTCAGGTGCGGCCGCTCAGCCACGAGCGACCTCCAGCGTCCGCGGCGCCGGATCAGGCCGGCCCGATTCGCGTGGGCGACCCGGGCCACGGCGGCGGCGGACGGCGTCTCCCAGCAGCAGGCCCGCGCCCGGGGCAACCGCGGCCAGCATGAGCACCGCGTAGAGGGTGGCGACCGTGATCCCGGTGGCCGCGCCGAGCCCGGCTGCGGCGAAGGCCCAGGCGGCGGCTCCTTCCCTCAGCCCCCACCCGCCAACACTCAGCGGGATCACCACTGCGGTCTGGACCACCATCAGCAGTGCGACCAGTTCGCCCAGGGGTGCGGTGCAGCCGGCGACCCGGGCCGCGATGACGAACGTGGCCGTGTGCCCGGCCACGACCAGCACCGAGGCCAGCGTGAGCTGCGGCCACACGTCCCGGGCCAGCAGGCCGCGACGCAGGTCAGCGGTAACGGCCCGGGCGGCGCGTGCCAGCCGCGGCCGGCCGCGGCGAGCAGCCCGCCTCACGATCAGCGCGGCACATCCGGCTGCACCCGCCACCCCCGCCAGAACGTACGGCAGTGCGGGCCGGGCCGGCGACGGCAGGGCCAGCAACACCACGACGGTCACCACGGCCTGGATGACCTGACCCCACAGCCGTTCCCACCCCACCGCGCGCAGTCCCCGCACCACGTCTCCAGCGCGCCGGCCGTGCGTGACCGCGCGGTGCACGTCACCGAGAACCCCGCCGGGGAGCACGGAGTTGAGGAACAGCGAACGGTAGTAGGCACATGCGGCGCCCGGCAGGCCAATGCCGACGCCGAGTGCCCGGGCGACGACCCGCCACCGCCAGGCCGAACACACCGTGGTCAGGGCAGTGAGCGTGATGGCGGCCAGCACCGCTGGCCAGGTGACCGCGCGCAGCCCGTTCTCGAACGGCGCCGCGCCCACCTGCCGCCAGAGAAACCACAGCACGCAGCCGCCCGCGGCCACACGCAGCAACGGCGGGCTGAAGCGACGGATGGCCGGACCGACCCCGGCCGGAACTGAGTCCAAGCCAGCCACACCGGATTACACGGACTGGCCGGGCACATAGTTCAACCGTCCCGGCTGTGCAGGCATCGCAGGCCCGCGGCCGGTGGCGGTGAACCATCGTGACCGCGGACGCGTTGTCCCCATGAGGAATGGCGGCAGATGGCTCCGGAGGCGCGATGCCTACGATCCGGCTCGCGGACAAAGGCGCGCCGCCTACGATCCGGCTCGACAAAGGCGCGCTGCCTACGATCCGGCTCGCGACGGCCCTGGGGATGCTCGCCACAGCCGCCCTGCTCGGTGTCCTGTCCGCCACAGCTGGTCTCGGCGTCGCCGGCTGGATCACCGGGCTGGCCGCCGGTTCGGCGGCGACCGGGCTGCTCGTCGCCGCCCGCATGCGCAGCGACCAGCCGGCGATCCTCCCGGCGGACTGGGTCACCCTGACCCGGGCACTGCTGATCGCCGGGGTCGCGGGCCTAGTTGCCGACTCGTTTGTCCAGCCGGTGTCGATCACAGCGCTGGTCACCCTGTCCACCGTCGCATTGGTCCTCGACGCGGTAGACGGGCAGGTGGCGCGCCGGACCGGCACCGCCACCGCGCTGGGCGCCCGCATCGATGGCGAGGCCGACGCGTTCCTCATCCTGCTGCTCAGCATCGCCGTGTCCCGGGATTACGGCGGCTGGGTGCTGCTCATCGGCGCCGCCCGCTACGCGCTGCTGCTGGCGGGCTGGCTGATCCCGTGGCTGGCCGCGCCGCTGCCACCCCGGTACTGGCGCAAGGTCGTGGCCGCGGTCCAGGGCATCGTGCTCACCGTCGCCGTGTCCGGAGTGCCCGACCGCCGCGCCGGGATGACCGCGGTTGCCATCGCGTTGCTGCTGCTGGCCGAGTCGTTCGCACACGACGTGATCTGGCTGTACCGCACCGGCGCCGGCCCGCACGCCCGCCGGGCCGTGCGGCTGGCCATCACCGTGATGTCGGTCGTGCTCGTGTGGGGTGTTCTGGTTGCACCCGATCGTGTCTTGCAGCTCACCCCCGCCGCCTTTGCCCGCATCCCGGTGGAAGGGCTGGTCCTGGTTGCCATCGCAGTGGCGCTGCCGGCCTGGCCGCGACGGATCGTGGCCGCCGTTGCTGGAATCCTGTTCAGCCTGCTCACTCTCATCAAGATCCTCAATATGGCGTTCAACCTGGAGATCGGGCAGGCGTTCAACCCGGTGTTCGGCTGGGTCGACATCGGCCCGGCTGTTGGCGTGGTGCGCGCCTCGATCGGCCCCACGCGCACAAACATCGCGCTCGCCGCGCTCTGGCTCGGTCTCATCCTGCTGGTCGGCGCAATCACCGCAGCAACGATTCACATCAGCACCGTCGCCGCCCGGCACCGCCGCGCCACGGTTCGCGGACTCGCCGCCGTCACGGCAGTCTGGGCGCTGTGTGCGGGCCTGTCACTGCAGCTGAGCCCAGGATTCCCGGTCGCCTCGACGAGTGCCGCCATGCTGGCCGTCGCGCAGGTGCGCGCCACCCAGACAGCGCTCCGCGACCAGCACCGTTTCGATCAGATCATCCACCGCACCGACCCCGAAGCCAGCGTCCCCGCTTCGGACCTGCTCACCGGATTGCGCGGCAAGGATGTCATCATCGCCTTCGTCGAAAGCTACGGGCAGGTCGCTGTTCAGGGCACGAGCTTCTCCCCCGGCATCGACGCCGTCCTGCGCCGGGGCACCGTCTCGCTGGCCCGCGCGGGCTGGTCCACGCGGAGCGCCTGGCTCACCTCCCCGGGCTTCGGCGGGGTCAGCCAGCTCGCCCACTCCACTCTGCAGTCGGGGCTGTGGGTCAACACCGAACAACGGTATGCCGAGCTGGTCGCCAGCCGCCGGTTCACCCTCAGCGACGCCTTCGGCAAAGCCGGCTGGCGCACCGTGAACGACAGCCCCGAGGACGACATCGTCTGGCCGCCCGGCAGGCAGTTCTACCACTACGACCAGCTTTACGACCGGCACAACGTGGGCTACCGCGGCCCGGCCTTCAGCTACCCCTCGATGCCCGACCAGTACACCCTGGCCGCGTTCCAGCGGCTGGTGCTCGCCCCTGCCCGCACGCCCGTGATGGCCGAGATCGACCTGGTTTCCTCGCACTATCCCTGGGCCCCGCTGCCGGCCATGGTGCCCTGGAACAAGATCGGCAACGGCTCGATATTCGACCCGATGCCCGCGCGCGGCGAGACCCCGATCTCCATCTTCGGCAGCGCCAGCAAGGAGCGGCAGGCCTTCGCCAAGTCGATTCAGTACTCGCTGCAGGCCCTCACCTCATGGGTCACCGAGGTCAACGACCCAAACCTCGTGCTCATCCTGCTCGGCGACGAGCAGCCCGCTGGCCCGATCAGCCGCCCCGGGGCCAGCCACGAGGTGGTGATCTCGATCGTCGCCCGTGACCCTTCCGTGTTCAGGCAGATTGCCTCCTGGCACTGGCAGGACGGGCTGCTGCCCGGTCCCTCC
>Ga0306922_10006463_pt1 | contig 11249 bp, 8 predicted proteins | sample sta12Cox44000082_FD_203758 | JGI IMG/M metagenome (GOLD analysis project Ga0306922, IMG submission 203758) | Lab enrichment of tropical soil microbial communities from Luquillo Experimental Forest, Puerto Rico - statoxic.12C.oxic.44.000.082 (v2)... | ecosystem: Environmental > Terrestrial > Soil...
GGCATAGAGTTCGCTCTTGCTTTGGAAGTAGCTGTAGAAGCCGCCGCGCGTCATTCCGGCGCCCGCCATGATGTCGTCGATCGAGGCGGCGGTGAACCCATGCCGGTTGAACAGAAGCAGCGCGCTTTGAATGATCCTTTGCCGGACCTGTTCACGATGGTGAGGCTGACTGGCCATACTCATGCTCGCGCGAGTGTTGATAAATTGCCACTCTGCGCGAGATGTTCGCCAACATTGAGTTGTATGTTCTTGATCATATCCCCCCCGATTGTTCCTGTCCGCACTGCATCTGCGGAGTCCCATCCAGAAAAGGCCGTACGCCTGAGAGGCGCGATCATTCCATGATCACGAAAATGTAATCGGAGGTTGCACACAACCGCCGCGGGCAACAGGGTGCCAAAGCGCAAAGACGCACAATGCGCATGCGCGGTGGCAAAGCGTCAAACTTTGGGGAGTGACGATGAGTAACAGGATGAGTGAAAGCGGTCTGACGCGTTCAGCCGCAGTGTCCGCGATTTTCATTTCGGCGTCGTTCGCAAGTTCCTCGGCCTTCGCGGATTGCGCCGTGAGCGGCAGTGCTCCGGTCACGGTCACATGTAGCGGCACCTTCACAACGACTAATACAGCGAACGCCACGACCCCGAACCCTGACACCACCGACCGCATCCAGACATTCTCGGACAGCGTCAGCGCCACTGTGAGCAGCGGCGCGGTGATCACCGGCGCAGGCCTGGGACCAAGTTCGACGCTCAGTGGCTCGACCGTCAGCCTGACCAATAACGGATCCATCACGGCGACCGGCGTTACAGCGGTGACGGTGCAGGGTTCCGGAGCGGCTTTCGCGCTCTCCTACTCCGGCTCAGGCAGCATCACCGGTTCGGGCGCCGCGGGCGCGCTTCAAGTCGCGGGTGCGGGGTCGGGCACTACGGCGGTGACTGTCAGCGGAACGAGCGTCATCAAATCGCAGGCGTCGGGCGGCGTCTTCAATGCGTTTGGCATAGATACAACGGGTACCAGCGGCACCGTGAACGTCACGGTACTGAACGGGGGGGGCGTTCAGGGCGGCAACGCCATCCAATTCGACGGCACCGGCTCCAACACGCTGACCAATTCCGGCATCGTGGGAACCAATTCGGCCACCACCCCAGGCGCCGTCGCGACCAACGGCGTTTCAGCCAATAGTGTGAGCAACAACAGCATCACCGTCATCAATCACGGCACCGGTGTGATCTCCGGATCCAACACCGCCATCATCACCGGCAGTAGCGGTAGCGTCACGATCACCAACGACCTCGGCGGAAGCATTACCGGTACCAACACGACGCTCGCGATGGGCGCAAATGCGGCCTCGGTCGGCATCGCCGCGGGTTCGGTGACCGGCAGCAACGCCGGCACGATCAGCGGTTCGACGCACGGCATCGACACTAGTTTCCCCGGCAGCAGTACCCTTGGAAGCTCCGTCAACCTGACCACCAATTCGGGTACGATTCAGGGCACCGCGACCGTGGCGTCGGGATTCCAGGTTGGATCGGGCATCCTGGCCCAAACCAGCGTGACCATCGGGACCAATTCCGGGACCATCTCCGGAGGCCTCAATGGTATTACGACGAACACCTCCTTTGTGACGGTCAACAACAACACCGGCACCATTTCCGGCCTGAGCGGCAATGGCATCCTCGCCGCCACGACCGCGACCGTGACCAACGCAAGCAGCGGGCAGATCACGGGGGCGACCGCCGGCATCAGAGGCGTCAATGTCAACGCGACAAACTCCGGGACGATCAGCGCGACCAACGGAGCCGGCGTCGTCGCCTCGACCGGCACCCTCTCGGTGACCAACAACTCGGGGGCGACGATCTCCGGCGGAACGGGGATCAGCGCTGGCGGCACCAGCGCCGCCGTCATGAACAGTGGCACGATCGCTGGAAACGGCGGCATGTCTGGCACCGGGGTCGGTATCAACCTTGGCGGCGGCACTGCAAATATCACCAACAACAGCGGCGCGACAATTTCGGGGACCGGCCTCACCGGGGACGGCATTTTGGCAAGCGTCGGCGCCGTCGGGGTGACGCTGTCCAATGCAGGCACCGTAAGCGGAACTTCGCTTGGCATCAGCGCCGTCGGCGACGTGAACGTCACTGCCAATTCCGGCATCATCACGGGCGCCGGCGGCATCAGCACCAACGGTGCGGCGAATATTACCAACAACACCAACGGCCAAATCACCGCGACCGATGTCAACGGCGCCGCCATTAACGGCGGCACCATTGCGGTGAGCAATGCCGGAACGATATCGGGAGGCACGGGCGGGGCATTGAACGGAGGCCTCGGCGGCATCACCGTCACCTCCAATACCGGAACCATTACCGCCAGTAACCCGATGGTCGGCACGATCGCCGCCGGTGCGCCAATCACGGTGACCAATGGAAGTACGGGGACGATCTCCGCGAACGGCGGCAGCACCGCGATCTTCGCGTCGGGTGCTCTGGCCTCGGTGAACAATTCCGGAAGCATTACCGCAACCGGCGCCAGTGGGATCGCTGTCGTTGGAGCCGGCCTGTCCATCACCAACAATGCCGTCGCGACGATTTCAGGTGGGTTCGACGGCGTCAATCAGCAGTCGAGCATGACGACAACCGTCACCAACGCCGGCACGATCAGCGGCGCGGGTCGCTCCGGAGTGCGGCTCGGCAGCAACGCCTCGGTGGTCAACACGGGAATGATCACGGGTGCGACCGGAATAGCGTTCCGCGACCCAACCGCCACCAACACGGCGGTGGTCAACGGCAGCGTGTTCAATTCGGGAACGATCATGGGCACCGGCGGCACCGCGATCAATTTCGCGACTACGCCGGGCTCAGGCCCGTTCACGCTGACGCTCGGACCGGGATCGGTCATTACCGGCAATGTGCTGGGCACGGGCGGCGATCTGTTCCAGCTCGGCGGCGCCAGCGGTACGGACACCTTCAATGTGAGCAATCTCGGCTCTTCCCAGCAGTATCAAGGCTTCACCACTTTCAACAAGATCGACGGCTCGACCTGGCAGTTGACCGGCACGGGTACCCAGACCTGGAACGTGTCAGGCGGCGTGCTCGGCGGGACGGCGACGGTCGGTGGATTGAACGTGCTTTCCGGCGGGACCTTCATGCCGGGCAATGGCACGGCGGGTTCATCGATGTCGATAACCGGCAGCCTATCGTTCGTGTCGGGCGCGCAATATCTGGTCCAGCTCAATCCCACGACGTCGTCGCTGGCCAAGGCGGGCAGCGCGACGCTCGGCGGCGCGACCGTGGACGGGGTTTTTGCCAGCAACACAGTGTTGAAGACCTACACGATCCTCACCACGACGACCGGCAACGTCAGCGGGACCTTCAATCCGGTGGTGATTACCAACCTGCCTTCGACCTTTAGTGCCTCGTTGAGTTACGACGCCCACAACGTCTTTCTCAACATTTCCATGGGCGGCGGTGGAGGTGGCGGTGGAGGCGGCGGCGCCGGTGGTGGCAATCTCAACGTCAACCAGCAAAACCTCAGCAACGCACTGATCAATTTCTTCAACACAAACGGATTTCTTCCGCTGGCTTTCGCCACTCTGACGCCCGCCGGCCTCACGCAGGCCACAGGCGAAACCGCGACCGGATCGCAGCAGACCACGTTCGACGCCATGACCCAGTTCATGGGCCTGTTGACCGATCCCTTCATCGCAGGCCGCGGCGATCCCCTGGCCTCCTCAAGCGGCGCATCGCCCTACGCCGACGAGGATGGCAGCTTGAGCGCCTACGCCGCCAAGGGCACGCGCACGGCCAGCGAACGCGATGCCTATGCCGCGATCTACCGCAAGGCGCCATCGCCCATCGATGCTTTCGCGCAGCGTTGGAGCGTGTGGGCGGCCGGATTTGGCGGTTCGCAGACCACGGACGGCAATTCGATCCTCGGATCGAACAACACAACCAGCCGCATCGCCGGCACGGCGGTCGGCGCCGACTACCGGCTCTCGCCGTTCACGCTGGCGGGTTTTGCGCTGGCCGGCGGCGGCACCAGCTTCAGCGTCGTCAATGGCGGCACTGGCCGTTCTGATCTGTTCCAGGCCGGCGCGTTCGTGCGGCACACGGTGGGTCCAGCTTACATCTCCGCCGCGCTGGCCTATGGCTGGCAGGACATCACCACCGACCGCATCCTGACCATCAGCGGCGTCGATCACTTGCGCGCGGAATTCAATGCCAACGCGTTCTCGGGCCGGGCCGAAGGCGGCTATCGCTTCGTACAACCGTGGTTCGGCGGCATCGGGATCACGCCCTACGCCGCTGCCCAGTTCGTGACCTTCGATCTGCCCGCCTATGCCGAACAGGCCTTGTCGGGCGCCAATACCTTCGCGCAATCCTTCAATGCGAGGGACGTCACCGACACGCGCAGCGAACTCGGTGTTCGCACCGACAAGTCCTACGCCATGTCGGACGGGGTTCTGACGTTGCGCGGCCGCTTCGCCTGGGCCCACGACTTCAACCCGGACCGCAATCTTCTCGCAACCTTCCAGACGCTGCCGGGCTCATCCTTCCTGGTCAACGGCGCCTCGCAAGCCAGCGACTCCGCACTTGTCACCGCATCGGCCGAAAAGAGGTGGCTCAACGGATGGTCCGCGGCCGCCACCTTCGAGGGCGAATTCTCCAATGTCACCCGCTCTTACGCCGGCAAGGGGGTGGTGCGCTATAGCTGGTAGCAGCGACTTCTACGCTGCCACGTTCATCTCTTTTGCGAACTCCTCATAGGCCGCAATGGCATCGGCCGCATACATCAGCGACGGACCCCCGCCCATGTAGACGGTCATGCCAAGCGTTTCCTCCACTTCCTGACGCGTCGCACCCAACTTGACCAGCGCCTCGATGTGGAAACCGATGCAGCCGTCACACCGCGTAGCAATCCCGATGGCGAGCGCGATCAGTTCCTTCGTCTTCTTGTCGATGGCGCCGTCACGTCCCGCCGCCTGTGCCAACGCCGAAAACGCCTTCATGGTGTCGGGAATATCCTGGCGAAGCTTCCGCAAATCGCCTGAAATGCGCTTGGTAATGCCGATATAGCTTTTTTCCATGATTTGAACCTCTTGAGGAGTGATGCCGGCTGCGGCGCCCGCGCCGATTTCTCGCCGAAAATCGCCTCGGGGGCGTTGACCTTGCTCAAGAAATATTGCGCGCTTTCCATCGCCGCGGCCTTGGTTCCTTTGAGATAGCGCAAAGTGCGCGCCTTTCGCAGGGGCTATGCAACGAAGTTCAATTCCTTGCTTTGCCAAGCCGCCTTGAGGCTGGCGAAGCCTTTTGCGATTGCCGCCAATCATGACCACCATCGAAGGTCCGCTCTACGAAGCGCGCAAGAAGATCTATCCGCAGGCCGTTCACGGCAAGTTCCGCCGGATCAAGTGGGCGATCCTCATCTTCGCGCTGGGGGTCTATTACCTGCTGCCTTTCGTTCGCTGGAACCGCGGACCTGGTCTGCCTAATCAGGCTGTCCTCGTCGATTTCCAGCATTCGCGGTTTTATTTCTTCTTCATCGAGCTTTGGCCGCAGGAGGTCTATTACTTTACCGGCCTCCTGATCATCGCGGCCATGACGCTGTTTCTCATGAATGCGGTCGCAGGCCGGGTGTGGTGCGGCTATCTTTGCCCGCAGACCGTCTGGACCGACCTGTTCTACGCCGTGGAGCGCTGGGTCGAAGGCGACCGCCGCGAACGCATGCTCAGCGACAGGCGCGGATGGACGTTCACCTATGTCCGCCAGGCCGCCACCAAGCATTTCATCTGGCTGATGATCGCCTGGTGGACCGGCGGCGCCTGGGTTCTCTATTTTGCGGACGCGCCGACGCTGGTAAAGGATCTCGCGACGTTTCAGGCGCCCTACATCGCCTATGTGTGGATCGCGATCCTGACCGCGACGACCTACACCTTCGCCGGCCACGCCCGCGAGCAGATCTGCATCTATATGTGCCCGTGGCCGCGAATTCAGGCGGCGCTGACCGACGAATGGGCGCTCAACGTCACCTATCGCCGCGATCGCGGCGAACCGCGCGTGTCGGTCAAGAAGGCCGAACAACTGCGCCTGCAAGGCGAGCCTGCCGGCGACTGCATCGATTGCCACCAGTGCATCAATGTGTGCCCAACCGGCGTTGATATTCGCGAGGGAATCCAGCTTGGCTGCATCCAGTGCGGCCTGTGCATCGATGCCTGCGACAACATCATGCGCGAAATCGACCGCCCGACCGGCCTGATCGGCTACGATACCGACATCAACGGCCAGCGCCGCCAGGCCGGAAAGCCGCCGATCTATCGGCTGATCCGGCCAAGGACCGTTCTTTACGCCGCCATCATCGCAACCGTCGGTGGCCTGATGCTGTATACGCTGGCAACCCGAAGCTCCATGGATGTGAACGTGCTGCACGACCGCAATCCGCTCTTCGTGCTGCTGTCGGATGGCGGGGTGCGCAACAACTACACCGTGCGCATTCTCAATAAGGGTCCCAAGAGGACCTTCACGTTGAGCGTATCGGGCCTGGATGGCGCGGAACTCCATATTCCCGGCACCGAACCGCGTGCGGATGGCAAGCTTGCGGTCGAGGTCGGGGAGGACCAGACCCAAGAAATCCGGCTCTCCGTTCAGGTGAAAAGTGCGGCTTTGCCGCCAGGCCCGGTCCAGATCGAAATCAGGGCGACCGACCCCGCGACCGGAGAAAGCGCCGGCGCGGAGGACCATTTCATTCCGTCCACCCGGTAATCCGTCCGTTCGAGGCAGCCGGGGCTCGGCCCGGACCGTCAACGCCGGATTAACATTACCGGTCAAATTCGATTCCGCCGCCAACGGCCTTTTTCCGGCTTTCCGCTAAGGTTTTCCCGCCAGGAGAGCGAAGCGAGCGCGATGCATCGCACCGCTCCACGAGCGGGAACGAGGACGTGGCCGAATTTGCAGAAATAACCATGCTCCGTCGCGCATCGGGCGACGATGGCCGGGCCACGAGCCCGCACCCGGCCGCGGCTCTCCCGCAACGAAATCGATTGGCACCGCTCACGGAAATTCCTGCCGATCACTGGCGGGCGCTGGCCGAGCATGCCATCGAGCCGAACGGCTATTATCTGCCCGCGTGGGAATTGGCGGTGAATGCCTCCGCTCACGGCCGTACCGCAGTTTCCGCGCTCGGCGCCTGGAACGAATCCCGGCATGAACGTCCATCGCGCCTGATCGGCCTGTTGCCCGTCGTCTCATTGTGGCGCGCTTTTAGGATTCCCCTGCCCGCGCTGGTCAGCGCGAGCCCTTACGGTACGCTTTGCACGCCGCTGATCGACCGCAACTCCGCCGGCGAGGCCATCAAGGGATTGATCGATCAGGCACGCGCGGCCGGCGCGCATGCGCTGATCCTGCGCGACGTCTCGCTCAACGGCGCCGCGATGAAAGCCTTCTCGGAAGTGCTGCGGCAGGACGGCATGCGGCTAGAGATCCTGCAGTCGCATCATCGCGCCTGTCTCGACGCAAGACGCGATGCCGACGATGTCCTGCAAGACGCGCTTCCCGCCAAGAAGCTGAAGGAATTGCGCCGCCAGCGCAACCGGCTGGGCGAGCACGGCGCGGTGCGCTTCGACGTGGCGCGGACGCCGGAGGCGGTCGCCTCTGCAACCGAGATCTTCCTGACACTGGAGGCAAGCGGCTGGAAAGCCGAACGCGGCACCGCGCTCCTGCAAGACGAAGGCGATGCATGCTTCATCCGGCGCGCTACGCGAGAACTCGCAAGCAGCGGTCAATGCGAGATCGTGACGCTTTACGCGGGCGAAACACCGGTGGCAGCCGCGATCGTACTCCGCCATCAGGATCGCGCGTTCTACTTCAAGCTCGGCATCGACGAGCGTTTCGCCAGATTCTCACCGGGCGTGCAGCTCACCCTCGACCTGACGCGGCATCTGTGCGCCGACGCGGTGCTTGCCACCGCCGATTCCACCGCCAGCGCCGACCATCCCATGATCAATCCGATCTGGCGTGGACGGCTGAAGATCGGCGACGTGGTAATACCGCTGCGCCGCCACGATCCGGTTGTTTCGCTGATTCACGCGATGATGGCCACGAGGCAGTTTGCACGCGACGTGGCTCGCCGCGCCTTTCGTCTCTTTCGGGATCGCTAGATATCACGTCGTGATATCGAGCAGAGACTTTGTCGTATCGGCGTATGTTTGAATGACCTTCGCATTTGCCGCGAAATCGTATTTCGCAACGAGCAATTGAACGAATTGGCTGGCGAGGTCGACATTCGGCGCCGCGACCAGGCCGTTCTGGTCTGCGAAGGGAGCACTCGGGTCAAATTGCGCGACAAAGCTTGGCGAAACTGTCGTTACAGTCGCTGCCGTGCCGCCGGGCGTCGAGCCGCTCGATTGATCGACCTGGTTGACCTGCAGCGGCACATAGGCTGCGGGAAGATTCGAATTGTTGCTCGAACTACCCGTGCCGCCTGATGCGCCCGATCCAACTGTTGCAGGCAACGGACCTGTCGTCAGAACGTTCGCAATATTGCTGGCGGCTACGTCCAGACGCAAACTCGCCGCGGAAAGTCCGGATGTAGCAATCGAAAGCGTACTCATGACTTCTTGAGCTACAGGACAAATAATACCCGTCCATTCACTCGATCCGTAAAATGCTGCGCTTTGTATTTTAGTGGCGGTAACACTCCACTAGACCGCGGCCGCCTGCGCGTTCACTTCCGCCGACACCTGGCGGATGGCACGGGCCAGCAGATCGGCCGGTTGCGCGCCGGAGACGGCGTATTTCTGCGCGAACACGAAGGTCGGCACGCCGGAAATACCCTTGTCGGACGCTTCCTGCGCCTGCGAGGAGACCAGCGCCACGTCTTCATCGGTCGCAAGGCGGCGACGCACGTCGTCAGGGTCGAGACCGCTATCGGCCGCCGCCTGCACCAGCACATCTGTCGCGGTGAGGTCGCCGCCGTCGCGGAAATACAATTCCATCAGCCGCTGTTTCATCTCGGCCGCCTTGCCCATCGCCTCGGCCCAGTGAATCAGGCGATGGCAATCGATCGTGTTCGGCTGCCGCCTCACGAGATCCGGCCGGTAGGTCAGGCCCTCTTCGCCTGCGGCGGTGACGACGCGCCCCGCGATGCCCTTATAGGCATCGACCGAGCCGAACTTGGTGGTGAGATATTCCTCGCGGCTGATGCCTTCGCGCGGCACCCAAGGATTGAGAAAGAACGGCCGCCAGTGCACTTCGACCGGAACGTCCGGAACGAGCGCCAACGCGTTCTCGATGCGGCGCTTTCCGATGTAGCACCAGGGGCACACCACGTCGGAGACGATATCGATCTTTAGCGGCTTTAAGGTGCTCATCGGGGGCGTCCTTGTTTCAAGCCCACCAGATAAGCCGCAACGTGACGGCAAACAAGGGACCCGAGTGACCTGTGCAAGTGACCGATGCAAGTGACTAGGCCAGAGCGGCCGCCATCGCCCGCATTCGCTCGGCGGTCAATTCGTCCGCCGGGAAAAACGTCTCGAGCGCCAGTTCCGAGAGCGTGATGTCAACCGGCGTCCCGAAGATCATCGTCGCCGACATGAAGCTCAGGACCTCGCCATCGAACCTCAGCTTGAGCGGGATCACGACGTTATCGGCCGGCAAGGGCGCCGATCGCGCCGGGATTGGATAGGATTTGAGCTCCTGATAGAGCCTGATCAGCCCGGGATCGGCGGTCGCCTCGCACTGGCGATGCAATCGTTCCAACAGATGCCCGCACCATTCCGCGATATTGACAGTGCGCGCGGCCAGCGCCTCGGGGTGAAAGGCCAAGCGCAGGATGTTGATCGGCTGTCCAAGCAGCCGTGGCGGCACGTCCTTCAACAGCGGCAGCACCATGCGGTTGGCCGAGACCAGGTTCCAATGCCGGTCATAGGCCAGCGCCGGGTTTGGCTCATGCGCGCGCAACACAAGATCGATGGCGGCTCGCGCCGATTTGAGCGCGGGATCATCGAGCGAGCGCTGCGGGAAGGCCGGCGCGAATCCTGCCGCCACCAGCAGCACGTTGCGTTCGCGCAAGGGCACATTGAGCCGTTCGGCGAGTTTGAGCACCATCTCGCGCGCCGGCGCGGCGCGGCCAGTCTCGACGAAGCTCAAATGCCGCGCAGAAATCTCGGCATCGCCGGCAAGATCAAGCTGGCTCAAATGGCGGCGCTGACGCCATTGGCGCAAATGTTCGCCGATCAGGGTGGGGCTAATTTCATCTGCGCGAGCGGTGGCGGTTCGTGCGTTCATGTTGAGAAAACTAGCACGCGAAATTCATGCCTTCCATTACCTCGGACGTAATGGATTGGCCTCCGCCAGAGGTTCATTTTCGCGTTTACAGGAGGTGACGCGTCGGATTCCGACGCGCTGATCCCCTCCCCGCCCGCGTAAGGAGAACCCAAGATGATCCATCCGTCCTTGTTTCTGCGCCGCGCCATCCAGGCCGACGCCATCTTCAGCGGCGTATCGGCCGTGCTGCTGACGCTTGGCGCCGCGGACCTCGCCGCGCTCCTCAACCTTCCGGAAGCGCTGCTGCGGGAAACCGGCCTGTTCCTGGTTGCCTATGCGGCGCTTGTCGCCTGGCTCGGCACCCGCGCAACCATGCCGAGAGCCCTCGTTATCATCGTCATCGCAGGCAATTCGGCCTGGACAGTGGCGAGCATCGCGCTTCTGTTCATCGATGCGGTAATGCCGAACCTGCTCGGCCAGGCGGCCATTGCGATGCAGGCGATCGTGGTCGGTGCGCTCGCCGAACTGCAATATATCGGCTTGCGCCGGAGCAGCGGGGCCGTGACCGCCTAGTGGTCCGATTCCAATCCACTAGCCCAAGGCTTGCCGTTCCACGGCCACCGCGGCGGTCCCGAGCGTCCCGGAAGCTCTGGGCCTCGCGGCGGCCCTTGCTCTTGCCGAGACCTCGGAACGGCCGCGCCCGTTCAGGACGATCCCGTTCAGATGGCCGTCGTGGACAAGCTTGCCGTTGAGGTGGACAGCGTTGCCGTTGAGCTTCTTGGCCTCTTTCTCGGCGAGCCTCAGCGCCTTCCGCTCAGCCTTGGCCTTCAGCCGCAATCGTTCGGCCCTCGCCTCGGCGCGTTTTTTCCTGCGCTTCCTCTCGCAGGATCCGCATTTGCATCCGATCGGCTTGAGGTAGGCCTTGAAGTAATCGGTGCCGTAATCGTAGTTGATCTCTTCGCCGGGCTCGATGTTCTTGATCGCGCGGAT
>Ga0306922_10006468_pt1 | contig 11236 bp, 13 predicted proteins | sample sta12Cox44000082_FD_203758 | JGI IMG/M metagenome (GOLD analysis project Ga0306922, IMG submission 203758) | Lab enrichment of tropical soil microbial communities from Luquillo Experimental Forest, Puerto Rico - statoxic.12C.oxic.44.000.082 (v2)... | ecosystem: Environmental > Terrestrial >...
CTGGTGATCACTGGCGGGCCCGGCGTCGGCAAGACGACGCTGGTCAACTCGATCCTTAAAATCCTCCGAGCAAAGAACGTCCCGATCGCGCTCTGCGCACCTACGGGTCGCGCAGCCAGGCGCCTGTCCGAGAGCACCGGGCTGGAGGCCAAGACGATCCACCGCCTGCTTGAAACGGATCCGAGAACCGGAGCTTTCCGGCGCACGGAGGAAGCCCCGCTTGACTGCGACCTACTTGTCGTCGACGAGATTTCGATGGTCGATGTTCCTCTCATGCGAAGTCTGTTGCGCGCCTTGCCCAACCGGGCCGCGCTGCTGCTCGTCGGCGATGTCGATCAACTGCCTTCGGTGGGCCCCGGGCAGGTGTTGGCGGACGTTATTGGGTCCAGTGCAGTGCCAGTCGTGCGGCTGACCGAGGTCTTCAGACAGGCCGCCGAAAGCCAGATCATCGTCAATGCGCATCGCATCAACCAGGGCGTGATACCCGATTTCGCTTCCCTCGATGGCGGTGACTTCTACTTCGTCGACGCCGCGAACGCGGACGAGGCTGTTCGAAAGCTGCTGGCAATCGTGCGGGAGCGGATCCCGAAGCGCTTCGAGTCGACGCCGTGCGCGACATTCAGGTGCTCTGCCCGATGAACCGAGGCGGTCTCGGTGCTCGGTCGCTCAATATCGAACTGCAGAAGACACTGAATCCGCCTGGAGAGGTCCGCATCGAGCGCTTCGGCTGGACCTTCTGCCCAGGCGACAAGGTCATGCAGGTCGAGAACGATTACGACAAGGAGGTCTACAATGGCGACCTCGGTGTCGTGTCGCGCATCGACATGGAGGAGGGCGAGCTCACTGTCGACTTCGATGGTCGGGACGTCGTCTACGGCTTTGGCGAACTTGATGAGCTGGTGCTGGCCTATGCGACGACAATCCACAAGAGCCAGGGCTCGGAGTACCCGGCCGTCGTGATCCCGCTCAGCATCCAACACTACCCGATGCTGCAGCGAAACCTGATCTACACGGGCGTGACGCGTGGGAAGCGCCTGGTGGTGCTCGTCGGGCAGCGTACGGCGTTGGCGATCGCCGTCAAGGGAGATCGGAAGCGGAGACGATGGTCAAGGCTACGGGAGTGGCTAACGAGCGGAGGCATCGAACTGTAAGTTGACAGAGATCTACATCGATGGTGATGCGTGTCCGGTTCGGGAGGAGATCTACCGCGTGGCGGCACGTCTTCGGCTCAATGTTTTCGTCATCTCCAACGGCTCGCGACCAATCAAGCCGCCAGGGGTCGCGAACGTGAGAATGATTTTGGTCGGTGACAACGCGGATGCGACCGATGACTGGATAGCGGAGCACATCTCGGCCATTGACGTGTGCGTCACCTCCAAGACCCCGCTGGCATCACGTTGTCTCAAGAAAGGGGCGCGCGTCGTCTCTCCTACCGGCAAACAGTGGACGCAGGCGAATATCGGGAACGCACTCGTCGGTCGCGAGATAGCGAGGCACCTCCGGGAGCTCGGAACGAATACCCGCGGACCCGCTCCTCTGACCAAGAGGGACCGGTCCCGGTTTCTTAGCACGCTTGATACGGCCTTGAGGGATGCATTGAGAGAGGCGGCACGGAGCTGAGCCGAAGCCCCGCACAGTCACCCTCCACGGAAAAGCGCATGGTAGTCCTCGCGTTTACCGTTAGAATCCGCCTGAGGGCCGAGATCTATCAGCCCTTGCGGTTTGGGAGCACCGCTTTGGCTACGGGACGCGTCGAACGAAGACTGGCCGCCATTCTCGCTGCCGATGTGGGGGGTACTCGCGCCTAATCGGGGCGAACGAGGAGGGTCCGCACGAGCCGCTCAAGACAATCGTAAGCAAACTGGTCGATCCGAAGGTTGCTGGGCACAAGGGCCGCATTGTCAAGACCTCACGCCGACGGGATTGAGTTCCCAAGGGCCCATTTTGTCCCCGTCGGTGTGGTTTGTGGTGTGAGGATCTGCACTACGCTACGGAAATAGGAGGTCGTTATGGTGAGGCTTGGTGGAGCGGCGTCGCCGACTTACATTAGTGTATTCCGAGGACTTCGAGCACATTTTCTTCGCCATGCCATAGAACTCGACTGGGTGCTTTACTCTGATTACGATGCCTTAGTTGAGGCATTTGTCAAACGCGAGATCGATCTGGCTTGGAATGCTCCTCTGGCGTATGTGAAGATAAAAGCGTCGTCTCCAAGATCCCTGTCGCGTGGTGGCGATGCGGGATGTTGACATCAACTTTATGACGCACTTTATCACCCACGCTAGTTCGGGTATCACCGCAGTCGAGGATCTCAAAGGCAAGCGGATCGCCTTGGGGAGTCGGGGATCGATGCAGGCCGGGTTCTTGCCGTACTATTTCTTACAACAGCTAGGGCTCGATCCCGCGTATGATTTGGCCGTTTGTAGCTTCTATGACGAACGCCAGGGCGGTTCCCAATCGGATGAGCGCGATGTCGTTGAGCGGGTCGCTCGGCGCGAGTATGATGCCGGTGCTGTCAGTCGGCGAACTATCGAGACCTTAGTAGAGGGAGAGGGGACGCCGGCGCCGGGCAACTTTCGGATAATATGGTCCAGTCCAGGCTATAGTCACTGCTGCTTCACGGCGCACCGCGACATGGATCGGGCGCTGGTCGACAAGATCACCCAGGCCTTTGTCGCCATCGATGCACAGGATGCCGCGGGCAAAGCTGTTCTCGAGGGCGAGGCGTGCAAGGCCTTTGTGCCGGGCATCACCACCGGTTGGGAGACGCTCGAAAAAGCAGCCGAGCAAGCCGGGATTCTTTAAGTCAATAGTCCTCACCTAGTTCTGCCTTAGTAAACCGGGCCGAGGCAAACTAAAAACGACCGGCAACGGCTTGCTGTTCGAGTTCAACCGTTCGGTCGACGCGATCCGCCGAAAGAAGGTGGGATGCTCCAGGCCAGGAGGCACGGATTATGGCGCTACTCTTCAATATATGCTTGCGGTCGCTTTGTTATGCGCCGGCTGGAGTATTCCGGATGCGAGAGCTCAGATGAATCCGCCGTCGTTTGAGCTGATGGAAGCGACGATCCCTCAGTTGCAGTGGGCGCTGTCGGCCGGAATTGTCACATCTCACGACCTGGTGGCGCAGTATCTCGCGAGGCCTGCGACCAGCACGGGCCGGTCCTCAACGCGATTAGCGTCACAAATGGCAATGCTCTCGCCGAGGCAGATGCACGTGATGCAGAGCGCCGGACGGGTGCGCGCCGCGGGCCGTTAAACGGGATCCCGATAATCATCAAGGACCGGAAATGGCACTCACCGAACGATTGATGCAGCCGCGGGACGGTCGGCTTGCTGTGCCGAAGCTGACCCGCTCCCGCAAGTGCAGGCTCTCGGTAGCTGACCCATTCCGGACCTCCGTCGAAGGGCGGGCGCGGCCATTGCGCGTACCCGCCCCACGTCCTCACCTATTGCGCGGCAGGCGCATTGCCGCAAAGCGCTATAAGGCACGTGTGCATTTAAAAAATCGGCGTAACCGGCTGGGCGACCGATTTCTGCGTTGATGCAACGGTGCGTTCGTCAATCTCGCACGATCACCACGTGGTGGCTGTCAGTGACGCGCACGCTAAGCAATCGGCCACATTTGCCGGCAGCGGCGATTATCGCCCATCATAACTGGGTTTAGAGCGGCCTTATCACAAATCGGAGCGTGCGCGTCGTCAGCGCCGCCGTTCTGCTGGCAGAACCAACGTGATCGCCTGATGGACAAGGACCGCTGAAGGCCTCGCGAGTATGTCTCAGCGGGTGTGGCGTTTCTTTCCTCATCGGCGCAGGAAGCAATCGATCTCGGCCCCGCTCCGGCAGCCTCCGAGGACATCGTCGTCATTGAGGCCGGCTGACGCCGCGATAGCAGTGCGCAATTGCGCCGGACTCTTTTGGTGTTCCATTCTCGGGGCCGTCATGCCCAAGCTGCTCCTGATCCGGCACTGCGAGGCGACCGCGCAATACCCGGATGCTCCACTGACCGCGGCCGGAACCAAAGCCGCCGAGACGCTGGGCGCCGGGTTGCGGGACTTGTCTCCGGACGCGGTCTATTCCAGCCCGTACGAGCGGGCACGTGCCACCGTGCGGCCGTTTGCGGTCCTGGCCGGCTTGCCGGTGCGACTGGATGACCGACTTCGCGAGCGGGTTCTCTCCGAGCACGAACTCGAAGACTGGCTGGACCACGTGCGCCGGTCGTTCGCCGAGCCGAACTATCGCGCGCCAGGCGGGGAGGGTCTCGACGAGGCGCAAAGCCGCGCTGCAGCCGCCTTGGCCGACATCGCCGCCGCAGGCCACCGGTTGCCGGTCGTGGTCAGCCACGGCAACCTGATAGCTGCCGTACTGCGATCGATGGATGCGGCGTTCGGCTTTGCGCAGTGGCGCAGCTTGCGCAACCCGGACCTGTTCGAAGTGGAACTCGAAGCCGGCCAGCCGGTCAGGTTCGTCCGGCTCGACCCCTAACGCCGCTTAGAGACGGCGGACGCAAATCAAAGTAAGCTTTGCGCACCCGATGACATAGGCGAAAACGAGCGGCGGGCAGCATGGCAATCGACATTCCACATGCGGCCGGCGGCTCCTACCCGTTGCGGGCCGGCAACGCCGTCCGCCCGTGGGTCGACGGCGTGCCTGCGTTTCGGCGGATCGGCGAGGCGATCGAAGCGGCCCGACGCAGCCTCTGGCTCACGGTTGCGTTCTTCCGCCCGGACTTCCGAATGCCGGACAGCCGACAGTCGTTATTTGAGGTCCTCGACCGGGCGGCCGCCCGGGGTCTCGACGTGCGCGTCATATTCTGGCGGCCAAATCCCGAATTTTCGGGGGAAGGTGGGACATTCCCGGGATCACCGGATGACCGGCGTATGCTCGAGGAGCGCGGTTCGAGGTTCTGGGCGCGGTGGGACCGCGCCCACGGACCTTATCTGCACCATCAGAAAAGCTGGCTCGTCGATGCCGGACATCCCTCGGAGGTCGCCTTTGTCGGCGGGATCAACCTTACCGCGCGGGCGCTCGGATCGCCCGGCCATGACGCCGGCGGACGTCACGATGCCTATGTCGAGCTGAACGGGCCCGCTGCCACCGACGTCCACCACAATTTCGTACAGCGCTGGAACGAGGCCAGCGAGCGCGACCTGGCCGACGGTAGATGGGGCCACGATGCCGCCGACCGGCTGCCGTTTCCGACCCGGCTGTCAGCGCCGCGCGGCCCGAGCCGGGTGCAGATCCAGCCGAATATTCCCGCCGGTCTCTACGCCGATGGCACCCCGAGTCCCGGCGCCGATTCCTATGACATCGCCGCCGGGGAACGAACGATCTTCGACCAGTACCTGCTTGCCATCGATGCGGCACGACAGGCTATTTACATCGAGAATCAGGCGATCCCGATACCGCCGGTCGCTGCCGCGCTGGAAGCGGCGTTGCAGCGCGGCGTCGAGGTCGTCATGCTGGTCCCGGCCGACCCCGAGGACCCGGTTCGCGCCGCGCGGCGCGATCCGCTACACCGCCCGCTCTTCGAAGCCGTGGCAAGCCTCAGCGGGTGCGAGCGCTTCGCGCTCGTCGGCATCGCCGGCCGCAATGGGCAGGGCGAACGCCACAACGTCTATGTGCACGGCAAGCTGATGGTGATCGATGACGCCTGGGCGACGATCGGGTCCTGCAACCTGCACGCCGGCTCGCTGATGGGCCATACCGAGATGAATGCCGCGATCTGGGATGCAACCGTCGCGTGCGGTTTGCGGGTCGCTCTGTTGGCCGAACATCTGGCAAAGGATACGGCGCATCTCGACGCCGCTTCGGCGCTGCGGCTCTATCGTCAGATCGCGTTCCACAACCGCTGCCGCCGGGATGCCGGTGAGGCCGACTGGCGCGGTCTCGCGTTTTGCCTGGATCCCGCAACTTATGCGATGTGACCGATCGGCATGCGCGGGAACGGCGAGGATCTGCGCAGTCTGTGCGCTTGTCTGCTGACGGCGTGCTGGGTTGGTGTTGCGATTGCCGTTGTGACGGTCCCTGCTCCGTTGCGCGCCGCGGACCCAAGAGATGCTCGTGCGGTCGATGCCCTGATCGCTCGCCAGATGTCCACCTACCATGTGCCGGGCGCAGCGCTCGCTTTGATCCAAGACGGCCGCGTCGTGCTCGTAAAGGGCTATGGTTTTCGCGATCTGGCGACGAACGCTCCCGTTACCTTGGGAACCCTCTTCAACATCGGCTCGATCTCGAAATCGTTCACCGCGCTCGGTGTCGCTCAGCTGGTCGATCAGCATCAGGTCGATCTGGACGCGCCGGTCATCAGATACATCCCCGATTTGCGGCTGAGCGATCCGCAAGCCACGCAGGCAGTGACATTGCGGCAGTTGCTATCCCATGCCAGTGGTCTTCCTGCGGACGACCAATGGCCCAGGCAGGTGCCATCGAGCCGCGAGGGGATCGTCCAAGAATTCGCGACAATGCCGATTACCGCGCAGCCGGGAACCCGGTTCCAGTACTGCAGCCGATGCGTGGTGCTCGCCGCTTATGTCCTCGAACGGGTGACGGGCCAATCTTGGGAAGCCTATACGCGGACGCACATCTTCGAGCCGATCGGGATGACCACGGCCGGCTTCGGAGCTCTCGGGCTGGAGGACGCCTCCGACCGGGCATTACCGTATCGGGACGAAACTGGCGCGGGCGCGGCGCCGGTGACCTGGCCGCGTCTCCAATACCTCGGGCCCTTGGCGCCGGCGGCCGGTATCGATGCGAGCATAGCGGATATGGCGCGGTATGCGCTGCTTCAACTCGGCGACGGCACGGTGTCCGGGCGCCGGGTGATCTCCGCCCAAATGCTGGCGGAATTGCATCGTCCCGAGATCGCCGTCGGGGCGGGCTGGGCTCGCCCCGACATTCAGAGCCTGCATTATGCGCTCGGCTGGTTCACCGGAGAGGATCGCGGCGTGCAGCTTGTGTACCACAATGGCGCTAATCCCGGCTTCAGGGCGACGCTCGTGTTCGCCCCATCGGCGAAAGCCGGCGTGGTCATTCTGACGAACGGGCAGGCGGGCGGGTTCACCTCCGCGACGGTGTCGCTTCTCCTCGAGCAGCTCCTTCAGTAGCGCGGCATGCGGGCGGCCTGTGAGGCGCCCGGTACGCTCAGCGGATAAAAGCAGGCATCCAGTTCGCTGCACGCCGCGATGATCTGGTTTCGAGAGTCTCGCCCTCGAAATCGTGGAGTACGGGATCCGAGGTGAATCTTTCGCTGTCCTCCAGACAGTTCACATTGGCGACTGCCCGTGTCCCGGCCGCCGTTTTTGCGATTGCGGCGATAAAGACACCGCAACGTCGGCAAATCAGAAAATCACAAGTCCCGGTGCCAAATCGATAGTGTTCTACCAGCTGCCAGTCGTCTGCCCAGACTTCAAAGTTTCCGCTACGATCGGAAATCATGCGTGGCCGGTGACTGCGGCAAAATGAACAGGTACATGCGCGGAGAGAACAACTTTCCGGTGGCCGCGAAAGCCGCAGCCGAACATGAATATTGCCGCAGTGGCAGCCGCCCTGATGTTCCATGATGTCTATCTCCACCTTGCGCTGATCGCCAATCGAGTTACTGGATACGTGGTGGCACACGTCATTCGCGTCAGGGCAGGAATTTCAGCCCGGCGGTGACCTTGTCGACAATCTTTCGGTCGGCGTGGAGTCCAAGCCCGACAAGATCGAGCGCGGCGGTTGGCGTCGCGGCGACGCTGGCGCGGTTGTCGGCATCGTTGGCGGTCTTGAACAGCGGCTCGGTATAGATCGCGAAACGGAGGTTGCGGCTGACCGCGCGGCCGTGGGTGCGGGCGAGTTCGGCGCTGCTCGCGGCGTATACGAAAATCGGCTCGCGGATCATCGGCGTGTAAAGCCGGCCGTCGCCGTCGCGATAGGGCTCGCCGACGATTTCCGGATAGCCGTCAGCGAGCCCGCCCGAAAGAAAGGCCGCGACGTTTGCGACCTGCCAAGGGGACAAGTCTGCGCGGATGACGAGCGCTGTCTTGGTGCTGTACATCATGCCGCGCATCCTAGCGTCGCCGCGGGAGCCGTCTTGAACGTTCGTGCGCGATAGGTGATGGCCGTTTCCAGCGATTTCCTGATCGTCGAACCGCCCGCTGCCGGCATGCAGCGGCTGCGGGCCCGCTTTTCGGGGCACGCCTACGATCGGCACCGGCACGAGACCTATGCGGTTGGCGTCACCGAGGCAGGGCTGCAATGCTTCCACTATCGCGGCGCTGCACGTGCGAGCACGGCGGGACGGGTCGTCGTGCTCCATCCCGACGAGGCGCACGATGGCCATTCGGGCGCGCCCGGCGGGTTCACCTATCGGATGCTTTATGCCGACCCATCGCTGATTGCCGCCGCCTTGGGCGGCCGGGCGCTGCCATTCGTCGCCGTGCCGGTTTTCGACGACCCAATCTTGCGCCGCGTTGTCGCCGATGCTTTTGTCGACTTTCCAAAGCCGATCGAAGACCTGGCGATTCCGGCTCTGTTTGCCGCACTGGCCGACGCCTTGGCGCGGCTTGCCGGGGCCCCCTCCGTCACGCGGCGCCTCCCCGCGAAAGCCCTCGATACGGCGCGGGATCTCCTTGACGTGGCGTCCGGCCCGGTACGCTCCGCGACGCTGGAGGCCGAGACCGGCCTCGACCGTTACGCACTTGCGCGCGGCTTCCGCACTCGGTTCGGCACCTCGCCGCACCGGTACCTGATCGGCCGTCGCCTGGAGCGTGTGCGGGCGGAGATCGCTCGCGGCGTCTCGCTCGCCGACGCCGCCTACGCTGCGGGCTTTGCCGATCAAAGCCACATGACGCGGCATTTCAAAGCCCGCTTCGGCCTACCGCCCGGGCGCTATGCGGCGCTGTCGCGCGGCGGCGCGCAAATCGCCGAGCAGACCCACGTTATTGCTCGAGCCGTTGGGGTCGGGGAGGCTCAGGCGTAAGCCAGCGCCCAGTCCGGCGCCTTAAGCCAGCACTGCTCGTCCGGCACATCGCCGCGGCGATAGAGCCGCGTCACCCGCTCCCAGCCGCCCTTCTCGAACGCCGCCGCCAGCGCCCGCTCGGACCCGGGGTCGCGCGCGCCCTCGACCGCATCTTCACTTCGATGAGAAGGCAGCCTGTGTTCAGACCCGCCAGCCTTGCCAGATATCGGTCATCAGTTCCCAGCGCTTCTGGTCGATGTCCTTGAACCAGAGTTGAAAATAGATGGCATAGCGATCGACAGGCGAGAGGTTTACGGCTACCGCATGGGCCAATTGATAGTGACACAGCACCACATCGCCGGGATCGGCCAGCAACTGTAAGGGCGGGCCGAGCGGGATGTCGGGCATGCCGTTGCGCAATGTCTCCGGCCCGTGCTCGCGGATGTGCCGCTCCAGGCGGTGATGCGATCCCGGCCAGACGGTGAAGTTGCCGGCGAACTCGCTCCGCACCGGACTCAGAAAAACGCCGACCAGGACGGTGAAATTGCTGACCAGGACGTCCGCCGGAACGCCGTTCAACGGGGTCGGCAAGCCGTCGATATGCGGCTCCGGCGGTGATGGTCGGGGCGCATTCCGGGCTCGTCGCAGGGCAATCTGCGCAACGTTGTACCCGAGCACGAGCCGGTCGAACCCGATCGCCTCGTCAAGTTTCGCGGCGATCCTGCTTTCCGTGAGCAGCGCCATCAGCACTGGCGCGCGCTGGAGCGCCGGGCAGTAGGATTGATGATCGTACTCGATTTGACGCTTCGGGTCGAAATTCGTCGCGAGATCTTGATCAATCGCCGTGTGCTGGCTGTCCGCGCGCCGCCCGAACGAGAGGAGCCGGGCAGAGGTTGGGAAATTGGGCGTAGCCGTCGCGCCCCAAGCGGCCGCGCCAATCCGCCTCGGCCGCTCCTTCAGTTGCCATCGTCATTGGAGTTCGGTGGTCCAGATTGCCATGTGGCGATCCTAACACGGTCTTGGTATGTATCGGTTTGAATTTGGACCGTCGCGCGGACGTCGAAGGGCTGCTATCCAACTGAGTCCTTCAGGCTGGCTCCAGACAATGACGCCTGTGGTGAAGGCTTTCGGACGCCGGCCCTCAGAGCGCGGCGCGGACAGCTACGACGGGCCGGCATCCGAAACCCTTGTGTGGACGGCCCCCGCTTCGCAAGGACTTGTTGCAGCTGGGGACGGGTCTGGTCGATTGCGGTCATGTGTCCGGCCTTGATGTGCGGCCGTGGTGACCGCGGGCCCAGATGGGTTACGCGGATCGGGCCCCAAACATCACGACGGGGTGGACGCCCCAAAGGGTTTCCCGGGGTATTCCGATCCTCGGTTCGACCGATCGCCATCTTGCTGCTGTCCCTGCAAGCGCCAGGTCAGGGTGCGGTGAGCGAGCTTTTTAGACCGGAAGAGGCCGGCGATAAACCTCACCGCTCTTCATCATGGCCCAGAGCGTCCGAGCCATCTTGTTGGCCAGCGCGATTGCCGCAAGCTTCTTTGGCTTGCGCGCTAGCAGGTTGAGCAACCAGGGCGACGCGCGGCCCGGCTTGGCGAAGCGGATCACCGCCGTCGCACCGAGCACGACCAGCTTGCGCAGGGCTTCGTTGCCCTGCCGGCTGATGCGGCCCTGCCGACGTTTGCCGCCTGAGGAATTGTCCTTCGGGGTAAGGCCGAGCCACGCAGCAAAATGCCGCCCGGAACGGAAGCTCTTGGGGTCGGTCACCCTGAGAGCAAAGCTGACGGCGCCAATTGGCCCGATCCCGGGTTGGCTCGCCAGACATTGGCTTACCGGGTTTTCCCGGTGCAACGCCATCAGCCAAGTCTCGATCAGCTTGAGTTTGGCATCGAGCGCATCGAGTTGAGCGGCGAGCAGCCGGAGCATGTCCAGCGCTAACGCCGGCACACTCGCCTCCTCCGCATGCGCCTGTTGCAGCAGCTCGGCTACTTTCACTGGGCCTTTGGTCGCGATCACACCAAACTCCGCAGCATAGCCCCGGATTGTATTGATCACGGCCGTGCGCTGCTTGATCAGCAGATCGCGCCCCCCCAGCGGCATCAGCTCCGCTTGGCTCTCTGCGCTTTTCATCGGCACAAAGCGCATCCCTGGCCGGCTGATCGCCTCACAGATCGCCTCGGCGTCGTTCGCATCGTCCTTGCCGCGCTTGACATACGGCTTGATGTATTGCGGTGGTAGCAAAACCACCTCGTGCCCAAGCACGCGCAACAACCGAGCCCAATAATGCGAGGCAC
>Ga0306922_10006472_pt1 | contig 11235 bp, 9 predicted proteins | sample sta12Cox44000082_FD_203758 | JGI IMG/M metagenome (GOLD analysis project Ga0306922, IMG submission 203758) | Lab enrichment of tropical soil microbial communities from Luquillo Experimental Forest, Puerto Rico - statoxic.12C.oxic.44.000.082 (v2)... | ecosystem: Environmental > Terrestrial > Soil...
GCAAGCCCGTCACCGCCAGCTCGCGCCCGACGATTACCACGACGATCCAGGCGTCGATCTTGTCGATGGCGAGCAGCGACACCAGTGCGGCGGCCACCAGGAGCTTGTCGGCGATCGGATCGAGGAGGGTGCCGAGGGTCGTGACCTGATTGCGGCGCCGCGCGAGCATTCCGTCGGCCCAGTCGGTGATGGCGGCCAGGATGAAGATCGCCGCGGCGATCACCGCGTGCACGCGCGACGAGGAGATGAGGAACACGATGAGGAGGGGCACCGCAACGATGCGCGTCAGAGTGAGTCCGATCGGCAAGTTCACGCTGGAGCTCCGTCGCCGGAAATGCGCATCGTTATTATCGGTGGTCGCCCACGATCTTGTCAAACTTGGGCACGTATCGCGGTACGAGCTCGGTCGTGTCCAGACGCAGGCACGCGTCGACGTCCGCGGCGCGCCCCGCGGCGATCAGCCGGCGGGCCCAGGGCGCGTCGTGCTTGAGGCGGCCGATGTCCGCGCCGTAACGGCGGCCCGTCGCCAGCGCGTCGCGGGCGGCTTCGGAGAGCACGGCCCCCGGCATCGCCGCGATGATGCGGTCGATCGCGAGCCCGCCGCACGTCCAGTCCTCGAGCGAGTGCCGGCCGTGTGAGCCCGAGCACACGATGGTCACGTCGCGCCCGCCTTGCACCGCCCACGCGGCGGCGGCGGTGACGTTGACGAGCGCGGCGATGCCGATCGCCTCGGCCGCGCGCGCGGCGAGGAGCGCGCGGGTCCCGTTGCTGGTGGTGAAGTACACGGTCTTGCCCCGCACGTGCGGGCTCTGGAACTCGACCGGTGAGTTGCTGAGATCGAACCCGGGGATCGGCTCACCCTGCCGCTCGCCGGCGACCAGGGTGCCGCCGTTGCGCGCGTCCCCCGCCCGGCGCCGGGCCTCTTGCGGATCGGCGACCGGAACGATCGCGTCGCATCCGTTCGACAGGGCGGTGATGATCGTCGTCGAGGCGCGGAGCACGTCGATCACCAGCGCGGTCACGCCTGCCAGATCGCCCGGGACAACCGCATCGGCTGTCGGCGCGACGTCGATGCGCACGGGTCAGGCGCGGCGGTCCCGGAGCGCGCGGATCTTCAGGCGCAGCGCGTTCAGATTGATGAACCCCTCGGCGTCGCGCTGGCGGTAGACCGAGTCCGCCTCGAACGTCGCGAAGTCCGTCCGGTAGAGCGAGCGCGGCGAGCGGCGCCCGGTGACGGTGACGTTGCCCTTGTAGAGACGCAGGCGCACCGTGCCGGTGACGTCGCGCGCGCACTCATCCACCAGCGACTGCAGCAGCTGCCGCTCCGGCGCGAACCAGAAGCCGTAGTAGATCATCTCGGCGTAGCGCGGCACGAGCGAGTCGCGCAGGTGGAGCACCTCGCGGTCGAGCGTGATCGACTCGAGGGCGCGCCGCGCCACGTGCAGGATCGTGCCGCCGGGTGTCTCGTAGACGCCGCGCGACTTCATGCCGACGAACCGATTTTCCACGAGGTCGACGCGGCCGATGCCGTGCTCGCCGCCCAGCCGATTGAGCCGTGTCAGGAGCGCGACCGGCCCCAGCGGCTGGCCGTCGACGGTCACCGGGTCGCCGTGCTCGAATCCGATCTCGATCGCCTGCGGGGCGTCGGGGGCCGCCTCGGGGTCGCTGGTGAGCTGGAACATCTTGGCCGGCGGCTCCGCCCAGGGATCCTCGAGCACCCCGCCCTCGTAGGAGACGTGAAAGAGGTTCCGATCGGTGCTGTAGGGCCGCTCGACGGTCACCGGCACCGGGATGTCGTGGCGCTTCGCGAACTCGATCAGCGCGGTGCGCGAGTTGAGCTCCCACTCGCGCCACGGCGCGATCACCCGGAGCTGCGGCGCGAGCGCCGCGTAGGTCAGCTCGAAGCGGACCTGATCGTTGCCCTTGCCGGTGGCCCCGTGGGCGACGGCGTCGGCCCCTTCCTTCCCCGCGACCTCCACCTGCGCGCGCGCGATCAGCGGCCGCGCAATGGACGTGCCCAGGAGGTAGGCACCCTCGTACACCGCGTTGGCCCGCAGCATCGGGAAGATGAAGTCACGGACGAACTCCTCGCGCAGGTCGACGATGTGGACGGCCACCGCGCCGGTGCGCGTGGCCTTGTCGCGGATCGGGATCAGCTCTTCCCCCTGGCCCAGGTCGGCGCAGAACGCGACCACGTCGCACCGGTAGCGCTCGATCAGCCAGCGCAGGATGACCGACGTGTCCAGGCCTCCCGAATAGGCGAGGACCACCCGCTTGGGATCAGGCGTCATCGAGCGAGCCTCCGAGGAGATGGAGCAGCACGGCCTTCTGGGCATGCAGGCGGTTCTCGGCCTGTTCCAGCACGATGGACCGCTTGCTGTCGAGCACGCTGTCGGTGATCTCTTCGCCGCGGTGCGCCGGCAGGCAGTGCATCACGAGAGCGGAGGCCTTGGCGAAGCCGACCAGCGTGTCGTTGATCTGGTAGCGGCTGAAGGCTTCGAGCCGCCGCTCGTGCTCGGCCTCCTGCCCCATGCTGGTCCACACATCGGTGTAGATCACGTCGGCGCCGGTGGCGGCGGTCCGCGCGTCCTCGGTGACCTCGATCCGGCCGCCGAGCCGCCGCGCGGTGGTGACCACGCCCGCGTCGGGCTCGTAGCCCGGCGGGCACGCGACGACGATGGCGGCGCCCAGCAAGGCCCCCAGGAGCATCACGGAATGGCAGACGTTGTTACCGTCGCCGACCCACGCGATCCGGACCCGGGAGAAATCGATGCCGCGCTCCCACAGGGTGAAGAAGTCGGCGAGCGCCTGGCAGGGGTGCTCGAGGTTCGAGAGCCCGTTGATGACCGGCACCGTCGCGTACCGGGCCATCTCCGTGATGGTCGAATGCGCGTAGACGCGCGCCATGATGCCCTCGACCCACAGGGACAGGTTGCGCGCGACGTCCGGAACCGACTCGCGCTTGCCCAAACCGATCTCGCGGCCGTCCAGGTGCACGGCGCGGCCGCCGAGCTGGATGAGGCCGACCTCGAACGTCACGCGCGTCCGGAGCGAGGGCTTCTCGAAGATCAGCGCGCACGTCTTGCCGGCCAGCGGCGCGATGACCTGCCCCGCCTTGCGCCGCTGCTTGAGGCCGGCCGCGAGGGCGAAGAGCCCGAGCGCGACGTCGCGCGTCAGGTCGGCCGCGGACAGAAAGTGCCGCATCGTCAGGCGCGTCCGAGCGCGGTCTTGATGATCCCGAGCGCGCGGTCGCAGTCGCGCTCCTCGACGATCAGCGGCGGCGTCAGCCGCAGCACCCGCTCGCCCGCCGACAGCACGAGCAGGCCGCCTTCGCGACAGGCGTCGACCACCGGCCCGACGGGACCGGCGAGCTCGGCGCCGATCAAGAGCCCCTTGCCGCGCACGGCGCGCACGGCCGGGGTCGAGGCCTGGATGCTGCGCCCCATCTGCGCGGCCCGCTCCCAGAGCTTGCCGTCGAGGATGGTGGTGAGGGTCGCCAGCGCGACCGAGGTGATGAACGGCGTCCCGCCGAAGGTCGAGCCGTGCGTGCCGGCCACCAGCACGCTCGCGATCTCCTCGCGGGTCAGCATCGCGCCGATCGGCACGCCGTTGGCGAGCGCCTTGGCGAGCGTCATGATGTCCGGCTCGATCCCGTAGTGCTCGTAGCACCAGAGGCGCCCGGTCCGCGCCACCCCCGTCTGGATCTCGTCGACGATGAGGAGGGCGCCGGACTGATCGCAGAGCTTGCGCAGGCCGCGCAGGTAGTCCTCCTCGCCGATGTTGACGCCGCCCTCGCCCTGGACGCACTCGATGATCACGCCGGCCGTCCGATTGTCGATCGCGCGCTCCATCGCGCGCAGGTCGTTGTAGGCCACGTGCTTGAAGCCCGGCACCAGCGGCTCGAAGCCGTGGTGGTACTTCTCCTGGCCGGTCGCGGCGACGGTCGCGAACGTGCGGCCGTGGAACGAGTTGCGCGTCGAGACGAACTCGAAGCGGTCGGACGAGATCCGCTCGCGCGCGTACTTCCGGGCGAGCTTCAGCGCCGCCTCGTTGGCCTCGGCGCCGGAGTTCGAGAAGAACACGCGATCGGCGAACGAGTGCTCGATCAGGAGCTTCGCGAGGTGGATCTGGGGCGCCGAGTGATAGAGGTTGGACACGTGCAGGAGGGTCGCCGCGGCCTCCTGGATGGCGCCGGTGACGCGCGGATGGCAGTGCCCCAGCGAGGTCACCGCGATGCCGGCGCCGAAGTCGAGGTACTCGCGCCCGTCGGAGTCCCACACGCGCACGCCGTCACCGCGCACGAGCACGATCGGCGCCCGCGCGCCGTAGTTCGGGGTGTGGTACTTCGCCGACCATTCGAGAAGCGTCTTGGTGTCCATCGCCGTCGACCTCACAGAACGATTTCCGTTCCGATCCCGTCCCGAGTGAACAGCTCGTGCACGATCGCGTACGGCTGGCTGCCGTCGATGATGTGGGCCTTCGCGGTGCCGCCCTCGAGCGCCCGCAGCGACGACTCGACCTTCGGGAGCATGCCGCCGTCGATGACGCCTTCCTTGACGAACCGCTCGGCGTCCTTGCGGGTCAAGGTGCTGACCAGCCGGCGCTCGACGTCGAGAATCCCCTGGACGTCCGTCAGGTGGATCAGCTTCTCGGCGCCGAGGGCGGCGGCGACGTCGCCGGCCACCAGATCGGCGTTGATGTTGTAGGTTTCGCCCTCGGCCCCCACCCCGACCGGCGCGATGACCGGGATGAAGCCGTCCTCGGTGAGGAGCCGGATGGCCTCGGTGTTGACGGCCTCGACCTCCCCGACCAGCCCGATGTCGACCTCCTCGCCGGTCGGCAGCCTGTGGGGCCGCCGGCGGGCGCGGAGGAGGCCGGCGTCCTTGCCCGACAGGCCGATCGCCCGGCCGCCGTGGAGGTTGATGCTGGCGACGATCTCCTTGTTGATCTTGCCCACCAGCACCATCTCGACGATCTCGACGGTCTCCTGATCGGTCACCCGCATGCCGCCGACGAAGCGTGGCTCCTTGCCGAGCCGCTTCATCAAGGCGCCGATCTGGGGGCCGCCGCCGTGCACGATGACCGGGTTGAGGCCGACCAGCCGCAGGAGGCTCACCTCCTGGGCGAACGAGTCCTTGAGATCGGCCCGCTCCATCGCCGCCCCGCCGTACTTGACGACGATGGTCTTGCCGCGGAACTCACGGATATAAGGAAGGGCCTCGACGAGGATCTCGGCCCGCCGGGGGTCGATCACGGGCGGGCCTCGCCCTGCGGGCTGCGGCTGCGCACTGCCGTCACGCTGGCGCTCTCAAAGGATGTACCTCGACAGGTCCTGGTCCCGGGTGATGTCGCCGAGGCGGTCGCGCACATAGGCCGCGTCGACGGTCAGCTCCTTGCCCGGCAGATCGGGCGCGTCGAACGAGATCTGCTCGAGGAGCTTCTCCATCACCGTGTACAGGCGCCGGGCGCCGATGTTCTCCGTGCTCGTGTTCACCTGCATCGCGATCTCCGCGATCGCCTCCACCGCCTCCGGAGCGAACCGGAGGGTCACCTGCTCCGTCTTCAGGAGCTCCACGTACTGCGTGATCAGGGCGTTCCGAGGCTCGGTAAGAATGCGGACGAAATCGCCCCGCGTCAAGGGGTCCAGCTCGACGCGGATCGGGAAACGCCCCTGGAGCTCGGGGATCAGGTCCGACGGCTTGGCGATGTGGAACGCGCCGGCGGCGATGAACAGGATGTGGTCCGTCCGGACGACGCCGTACTTGGTCGTGACCGACGAGCCCTCGACGATCGGCAGCAGGTCGCGCTGGACGCCCTCGCGGCTGACGTCGGGGCCGTGGCCCCCTTCCCGTCCGGCGATCTTGTCGAGCTCGTCCAGGAAGACGATGCCCGAGTTCTCGGCCCGCCGGATCGCCTGGGTCACCGCCTCGTCCATGTCCACGAGCTTCTGGGCCTCTTCCTGGGCCAGGAGCCGCCGGGCCTCGGCCACGCGCACCTTCCGGCGCTTGGTCTTGGACGGCATGATGTTCGAGAGCATGTCCTTGAGGTGGATGCCCATCTCTTCCATGCCCTGGCCGGAGAGGACCTCGATCATCGGCAGGGACTGCTGCTGCATCTCGAGCTCGACCAGCCGCTCATCGAGTCGTCCGGCCCTGAGCTGCGCCCGCAGCTTGTCCTTGGTCGTCTCCCGCGAGGCGTCCGGCGCGACCTCCTCGAGGGAGCTCGACGAGAACGGCTCCTGCGCCCGCCGGGGCAGCAGGACGTCGAGCAGCCGCTCTTCGGCGAGCTGCTCGGCCCGCTCCTGCACGCCGGCCGTCATCTCCGCCTTGACCATGTTGACCGACAGCTCGGTCAGGTCGCGGATCATCGACTCGACGTCGCGGCCGACGTAGCCGACCTCCGTGTACTTGGAGGCCTCGACCTTCAGGAACGGCGCCTGCGAGAGCTTCGCCAGCCGGCGCGCCACCTCGGTCTTCCCGACGCCGGTGGGCCCGATCATGATGATGTTCTTCGGCGCGACCTCGTCGCGCAGCTCGGGGGGAAGGTTCTGCCGCCGCCACCGGTTGCGAAGCGCGATCGCGACTGCGCGCTTGGCCTTCTGCTGGCCGACGATGTAGCGGTCGAGCTCGGCGACGATCTGCGCGGGGGTGAGCGTGAGGTTGGGATTCATTGTAACGGGTGCCTTGAGGTCGGCTCACACCGAGGGTGGCCTGAGACAGGCGCGGCCTGGCTCCGCACGGCGATGTTCAGAGTTGCGGTCTGCGAGCCCGGCTCGACGGTCATGGGCCCCGCGACGAGCCGAGGGTGGCCTGAGACAGGCGCGGCCTGGCCCCGCACGGCGATGTTCAGAGTTGCGGTCTGCGAGCCCGGCTCGACGGTCATGGGCCCCGCGACGAGCCGAGGGTGGCCTGAGACAGATGCGACCTGGCTTCGCACGCCCGATCTGACGGACGGTGCGCTGTGATCCCGGCTCATAGCACTTCCACCGTGAAGTGATCGTTGGTGAAGACGCAGATCGTGGCGGCCACGCGCATCGCCTCGGTCGCGATCGCTTTGGCGTCGAGGTCGGAGTGCCCGATCAGCGCCCGCGCGGCGGCGAGCGCATAGGGGCCGCCGGAGCCGATGCCGATCAGGCCGTCGTCGGGCTCGATGACGTCGCCGGTACCCGAGACGATGAACGAGTGCTCGCGATCGGCCACCGCCAGGAGCGCCTCGAGCCGGCGCAGCACGCGGTCGGAGCGCCAGTCCTTGGCCAGCTCGACGGCGGCGCGCGAGAGATTTCCGCGGTGCTCCTCCAGCTTGGCCTCGAAGCGGGCGAAGAGTGTGAAGGCGTCGGCGGCGGCCCCGGCGAATCCCGCGAGCACCCGATCGCCGTAGAGCTTGCGCACCTTGCGGGCGCCCGCCTTGACGATGGTGTTGCCGATCGAGACCTGCCCGTCGCCCGCGACCGCCACCTGCCCGCGGTGGCGCACCGCGATCACCGTCGTCGCGCGAATGCGTTCTCGTGAAGTCATGGGACGCGCTCTATCCGAGATTGCCAGAAAAACGCGCGGCGCGCCCGCGCATGTCCGGCCGCCCCGGTCATTTCGCGCGGGCGCGTGGATGGGCGGCGTCGTAGACGCGCATGAGCTGATCCGCGCCTACGTGCGTGTAGCGCTGGGTCGTCGACAGGCGGCTGTGGCCCAGGAGCTCCTGGATCACCCGAAGGTCGGCGCCGGCGTCGAGCAGATGGGTCGCGAAGGTATGGCGCAGGGTGTGCGGGCTCACGCGCCGGGTGATCCCGGTTGACCGGGCGCTCCGCCGCACGATCGTGTGCAGCGAGCGAACCGTGAGCCGCGCGCCGCGCGGGTTGACGAAGAGCGGACCGGCCGCGTCGCCGCGGCCCTCGAGGTACGCGGCGAGCGCGGCGGCCGCCCGGCTCCCGAAGGGGACGATCCGCTCCTTCCGACCCTTGCCGAGCACACGCACGGTCTGCTGGGCGCGGTCGACGTCGTCGAGATCGAGGCCAGCGAGCTCGGAGACGCGCAGGCCGGTCGCGTACAGGAGCTCGAGCACGGCCGCGTCGCGCGCGCGGGCCGCCCCGCCGCGCGCTCCGGTATCCATCAGGGCCGTCGCCTCGTCGATCGGCAGGAAGGAGACGAGCTTCCGCGGTGGCCGCGGGCCGCGGACCTCGCGCGCAACGTTCCGCTCGAGCACCCCGCGCCGGACCAGGAACCGGAACCAGCTCCGTACGGCGGCCAGCTTGCGCGCGATCGTCGCCGAGTCGAGCGAGCGCGCGTGCAGGTGGGCGAGGTAGCCGCGGATCGTGCGGGTGTCGACGCGGCCGAGCCAGGTGGACGGATCGCCCGGGCCGGCGTACTGCGCGAACTCGAGGAGATCGGTTCGGTAGCTGCGGAGTGTGTGCGGTGAGGCGTCCTTCTCGAGCGAGAGGTGGCGGAGAAACGCGGCCAGCGAATCCTTCATGTCACCGGGAGCTCGACCTCACGCTCGAAGTCGCACCCCTCACGCGCGCAGCTGCGGACGGTGCGGTTCTTCAGCACGCGCTCGGTGACGAAGGCGGCCCCGCACTTCGGGCACGGCTCGTTGACCGGGCGGCGCCAGACAACGAACTTGCAGTTCGGGTACGCCGAGCAGCCGAAGAAGGTCCGGCCCTTGCGCGAGCGCCGCTCGACCAGCTGGCCCGTGCAGCCCGTCTCGGGGCACGCGATGCCGAGCGTCACCGGCTTGGTCGTCTTGCACTCCGGATAGCCGGAGCACGCGATGAACTTGCCGAAGCGCCCGTGCTTGATGACCATCGGCTTGCCGCAGGTCGGGCAATTCTCGTTGGCCGGCTCGTCCTCGGCGCGGCCGCTGCCGTCGAGGTTGCGCGTGTAGCGGCAGTCCGGATAGGACGAGCACGCCAGGAACTTGCCGAAGCGCCCGCGCTTCTCGAGGAGCTCGCTGCCGCACTCCGGGCAGGTCTCGCCGGTTGGCGCGCCCACCTTCTCGCTTTGCATCTCGCGCTTGGCCCGGGCGAGGTCGCGCTTGAACGGCTCATAGAACTCTCGGACCGTGTCGACCCACTTGCGCTGGCCCTCCTCGATCTTGTCGAGGTTGTCTTCCATCTGGGCCGTGAACTCGACGTTCATGATGTCCTGGAAGTACGGGATCAGCTTGTCGGTCACCGCCATGCCGAGCTCGGTCGGCGAGAGCGTGCGCCGCTCGCGATGTACGTAGCCGCGATCGTTGATGATCGTGCCCAGGATCGACGCGTACGTCGACGGCCGGCCGATGCCGAGCTCTTCCAGCGCCTTGATGAGCGAGGCCTCGGTGAAGCGCGGCGGGGGCTGGGTGAAGTGCTGCTTGGGGTCCAGAGCCAGCAAGGTCAGGACCTCGCCCTCTTCCAGCGGCGGAACCTGCCCTTCCGGCTCCTGCTCGGGCTGCGCGTCCTCTTCGTCGCGGCTTTCCTCGTAGACCGCCGTGAAGCCCTTGAACTTGAGCGTGGCCCCCTGCGCCCGGAACACGCACTGACCGGCCTCGATGTCGGCGCCCACCGTGTCGTAGACCGCCGGCATCATCTGGCTCGCCAGGAAGCGCTCCCAGATGAGCCGATAGAGCGCCATCTGGTCCTTGGTGAGGAACTGCGCGACAGCTCTGGGCTCGTTGCGGAGCTCGGAGGGACGGATCGCCTCGTGCGCCTCCTGAGCGCTGCCGCGCGAGCGGTAGGTCGGCGGCGCCTCCGGCACGTAGTCGTCGCCGATGCGGGCGATGACCCATCCACGGGCGGCGGCCTGCGCCTCGCGGGCCACCCGGACCGAGTCGGTCCGCATATAAGTGATGAGGCCTTCGGCGCCCTCGGACCCGAGATCGATGCCCTCGTAGAGCTGCTGGGCGATCGTCATCGTCTTGCGCGCCGTGAAGCCGAGCTTTTTGCCCGCCTCCTGCTGCAACGTGGAGGTGATGAACGGGGGCGCCGGGTTGCGGCGGCGCTCGCCGCGCGTGACCGACTTGACGACGAAGCGGGCGCCCTCGAGCGACGCCATGAGGGCACGCGTAACCTCCTCGTTGCCGAGCGAGGCCTTCTCGCCCGCGACCTCCTTCAACGTGGCCACGAACTCGGGCGGCCGCGCGGCCTTGAGCCGCGCGTGGAGCGACCAGTACTCGACCGGCACGAACGCCTTGATCTCGCGCTCGCGGTCGACGATCAGCCGCACGGCGACGGACTGCACGCGACCGGCGGAGAGGCCGCGCTGGACCTTCTCCCAGAGCAGCGGCGAAAGACTGTAGCCGACCAGGCGGTCAAGGACGCGGCGCGCCTGCTGGGCGTCGACCTTTTTCAGGTCTATCTTGCCAGGCTGCGTGAACGCCGCCTTCACCGCGCGCTCCGTGATCTCGTTGAACGTGATGCGGTAGACGTTCTTCTTGGCGACGTCGAGCTCTTCGGCGAGATGCCAGCCGATCGCCTCGCCCTCGCGGTCGGGGTCGGTGGCGACGTAGAGCGCCTCGACCTTCTCGGCGGCCTTCTTGAGGTCGTCGAGGATCTTCTTCTTGGCGGGCGAGACGACGTACTTCGGCTTGAAGTTCTTCTTCGGGTCGACGCCGAGCTGAGACTTCGGCAAGTCCCGCACGTGCCCCATCGAGGCCTTGACGATGTACTTCGAGTCCAGATACTTCTGGATCGTCTTGACCTTCGTGGGTGACTCCACGACGACCAGGGACCGTTTCGCCGCCACCTACGCTCTCCTCGCGCGCGTCTCGAGCGAGACCCACCGCTGTCCCGCAAGCTGCCGGGCCCAACCGCCCAGCTCGAGGGTCACGAGCAACGCCGCCGCCCGTGCGGGAGCGAATCCCGTGCGCGCGATCAGCTGCTCGATGTGCTGCGGCTCGTCCGGAGCCAACCACTGCAGCATGCGACCCTCGTCACTCCCATTCTCGGGCGCGTGTGGCTCGCCCGGCGACGCCGACAACCCGCGTACGGCGCGGCGCCATTGCTCTGGCAATTCTGACACGATGTCCTGCCAGCATGTAACGAGTTTAGCACCGTCCTGTATGAGCCGATTGGCGCCGACGCTCGTCGGCGACGTGATTCGGCCAGGAACGGCGAAGGTTTCGCGGCCGAGATCGCCGGCGAATCCCGCCGTGATCAAGGCGCCACTGCGCTCGGCGGCCTCGACCACGACGACGCCGAGCGCCAGCCCGGCGAGCGTGCGGTTGCGCGCGGGAAAGTGGCCGGCCAGCGCAGGCATCCCGGGCGGG
>Ga0306922_10006474_pt1 | contig 11234 bp, 9 predicted proteins | sample sta12Cox44000082_FD_203758 | JGI IMG/M metagenome (GOLD analysis project Ga0306922, IMG submission 203758) | Lab enrichment of tropical soil microbial communities from Luquillo Experimental Forest, Puerto Rico - statoxic.12C.oxic.44.000.082 (v2)... | ecosystem: Environmental > Terrestrial > Soil...
CGCCCGCGATCTCCGCCACCCGGAAATGGGCCATCACCCTCACCGTCATGGTGGTGGCGTTCATGCAGATCCTCGACACCAGCGTGACGAACGTCATCCTGCCGCACCTGCAGGGCTCGATGTCGGCCGGGCTCGACGAGGTGTCGTGGGTGATCACGTCGTACCTGGCGGCCAACGCCGTGATCATCCCGGCCACCGGCTGGCTCACCGGACTCTTCGGCCGCCGGCGGTTCTTCCTGATCTGCGCGACCCTCTTCGTCGTCAGCTCCTTCATCTCGGGCGCGGCGCCCGACCTGACCACGCTGATCGTGGCGCGGATCTTCCAGGGCCTCGGCGGCGGGCCGATCATCCCGCTCTCGCAGGCGATCCTCTGGGAGATCTTCCCGTTTCACCAGCGCGGGCTCGCGATGGCGGTCTGGGGACTCGGCTTCATCCTGGGCCCGATCCTCGGGCCGACCGTCGGCGGCTATCTCGCCGACGAGTGGTCGTGGCGCTGGATCTTCTACATCAACCTGCCGGTCGGCATCGTCGGCTTCTTCCTGGCGGGCGTCTTCCTGTTCGACCCGCCATATCTGCGGCGCGCGGCGCGCATCGACTGGTGGGGACTGGGCCTGATGGTCGCCGGCTTCGGGTGCCTGCAGCTCGTTCTCGATCGCGGCGAGCGCGAGGACTGGTTCGCCTCGCGAACGATCGTGGCGATGAGCATCGTCGCGGTCTGCGCCCTCATCGGCTTCCTGATCCGCGAGCTGATGGCGAACGAGCCGATCCTCGACCTCACCGTGTTCGCCGATCGCAACTTCGCGACCGGCGCCACCCTGAGCATGATCATCGGCTTCGGCACGTTCTCGGGCATGCTCCTGGTGGCGATCTTCACGCAGAAGCTCCTGGGCTACGACGCGTGGACGTCGGGCCTCGTGCTAGCGCCCGGCGGGCTCGGCAACGTCTTCTCGCTCTTCGCCTCGGGGATCGTGACGCGCGTCGACCAGCGCCTGATGCTCGGATTCGGCTGCCTGCTCAACGCCGTCAGCCTCTACATGATGACCTCGTTGACGCTCGGCATGGACTACTGGGCGCTGGCCCTGCCGCGGTTCATCCAGGGCTTCGCGCTCGGCTTCGTCTTCGTGCCGCTCTCGACGCTCACCCTGGCGACGATCCGGCGCGACAAGCTCGTCAACGCGACGGCCGTGTACGGCATGTCGCGCAATGTCGGCGGCAGCGTGGGCATCGCGGTGGTCACGACCTTGCTCGCCCAGCGGAGCCAGATCCACCAGACCACGCTCGCCAGCCACATCACCGCGTGGGACCCGGCGACGCGCGAGCGCCTGGCGCAGTGGGCGAGCCATTTCGTGACCCGCGGCAGCGATGCCTTCACGGCCGAGCGCCAGGCAATCGTGATGCTCTACCGCGAGACGGTGACGCAGGCCCAGCTCCTGGCCTACGCCGACGACTTCTGGCTGCTCGCGATGATGTTCGCGTCGGTCCCGCTGTTCCTGCCGCTGATGCGGCGCATCCGGATGGAGCCGTCGACGGCGGCCACCGCGCCGGCGTCCGAGCGCGCTGCCGCACGCGCGGCCGAGGACGTCGCCTGACGCGGACCGCCGCTCGACGGCCGGCGAGCGCCTCGGGGCGCCGCGGTCAGGTCTGCTTGGCTTCGAGCTCCGCCCAGCGCGCGTACAGCCGGTCCACGTCGGCGCGCGCGGCCTCGAGCGCGGCGTAGCGCTGCTGGAGCGCCCCGGGATCGGACGCGACGGCCGGATCGTCGGCGTCGCGCTGGCAGGCCTCGACCGCGCGCTCGGCGTCGAGGATCGCCTGCTCCATGCCGTCCCACTCGCGCTGCTCCCGATAGCCGAGCCGCCTGGGACTTGCGCGCAGCCGGCGCTGCCGCGGCGCGCGCCGCCTCCCACTGCCCGTAGTCGGCGAACGTCGCCGTGCCGCCTCGGCCGTCGAGGGCGACGATCACCGTCGAGACGCGCTCGAGCATGAACCGGTCGTGCGTGACCAGGACGAGCGCGCCGTCGAATTCGGCCAGGCTGTCCTCGAGCACCTCGAGCGTCGGGATGTCGAGATCGTTGGTGGGCTCGTCGAGGATCAACAGATCGGCCGGCTCGCGCATCAGCCGCGCGATCAGGATGCGGGCCTGCTCGCCGCCCGAGAGATGGCCGACCGGCACCTCGAGCTGCTCGGGGCGGAACAGGAATCGCTTCGCCCACGCGGCGACGTGCACGCTGCGGCCCTGCCACGTCACGGCATCGCCCTCGGGCGCGAGCGCCCGGCGAAGGCTCTGGGCCGGATCGAGGCCGCCGCGCTCCTGCTCGAATCGCACGATCCGCAGATCGTCCGCCCGTTCGATCACGCCCGCGTCGGACGCCTCGACCCCCGCGAGCACTTCGAGCAGGGTCGTCTTGCCGCTGCCGTTGGGGCCGATCAGCCCCACGCGCGTGCCGGGCGTGACGGCGAGATCCAGATCGCTGACGAGCCGCCGGCCGCCGCGCGAGATGGTCAGCCCGCGCGCGACCATGAGCCGGCGGGTGCGCCGCTGCGACGACGCGAAGTCGATGCCCGCCGTGGGCGCGAGCGAGCGCGCGCGGGCGTCCTCCAGCTCGTCCATGAGGCGTCCGGCCTGCTTGATACGACCCTTTGCCTTCGTCGAGCGCGCCTTGGCGCCCCGGCGCAGCCACTCGATCTCGCGTCGCACCGTGTTCGCGAGCGCGTCGTGATAGGCCGCCTGGCCGCGCAGGAACTCGTCGCGGCGCGCCAGGAACTCGCTGTAGCGCCCCTCGGACTCGAACAGGCCATCGGGATACGCGCGGTTGAGCTCGAGCATACGGCTCGCGACGTGCTCGAGGAAGTAGCGATCGTGGCTCACGACCAGGAACGCGCGCGCCCGCTCGGTCAAGAGATCCTCGAGCCACAGGATGCCTTCCACGTCGAGGTGGTTGGTGGGCTCGTCCATCAGAAGAATGTCGGGCTCGGCCGCGAGCTCGCGCGCGATCGCGAGCCGCTTCTTCCACCCGCCCGACAGGGTGTCGACACTCGCACGCCCGTCCGCGAACCCGGCGCGGCTGAGCGCATGGGCGAGTCGTCCGGGCCGATCCTCCTCGTCGACGGAGGCCAGCGCCGCGAGGATGACTGCGTCGACCGTCTGGCCGAGCGGAAAGGCGGGGTCCTGGGGCACGTAGCCGACGCGGACGCTGCCGCGCAGCGAGCGCGAGCCCTGATCGGCCGGCTCGATGCCTGCCAGGATCTTCAGCAGGGTGGACTTGCCGGAACCGTTCGGGCCGACGAGGCCGGCGTTGTCGCCTTCGAACAACCCGAAGGTCAGACCGTCGAAGAGCCGGGCCCCGTAGGCCTTGCTGACGCCCTCACAGCTGAGCAGGAGCGATCGAGCCATCCGACCTCACTTCTTCTTCTTCGGCTTCTTCTTTTCCTTCCGCATGCTCGTACCTTTCGCCATGGGCTCACCCCCTCTCCTCGGGCTCTGCCGCGATCGGCTTCGCAGAGAGTATAGACGGTGTCGTTTCTGGGTCTGGGCATCCAGCCGCCGGCGCGGGCCCGGGCAACAGGCTCGGCGAGGGCCGCGTCGACAGGCTCGACTCGGACCTGAAGCTAGGGGCGAGCTGCCGCCTGACGCGGTTCGCTCGCACCGCTCGTGAGCTGAGCTACGCCTGTTCCTGCGCGGCGGTCGGGCCCTCGCTCATCAGCGTGGTCCGGCGCATGTCGCGCGGCTCGTGGGCCGGGAACGGGCGGGCGCGGTGCATGGTCTGGCGGTTGTCCCACATGACGAGGTCGCCGACCCGCCACTTGTGCGAGTAGACGAACTGGCGCTGGGTGGCGTGCTCGACCAGGTCGCGCAGGAGCAGCCGCGCCTCCGGCAGCGGCCAGCCCAGGATCGTGCCCGCGTGGGAGGACAGGTAGAGCGACTTGCGACCCGTGGTCGGGTGCCGCCGCACGAGCGATTGGCGCACCGGTTTGAACCGCGCGCGCTCCTCGTCCGTGAAGTCGGTGAAGCCGATCTGCTGCCGCGAGAAGAGCTGCGAGTGCTCGCAGATCAACCCCTCGATCTCGCGCTTGGCGTCCTCGTCCAGCGCATCGTAGGCCGCCGGCATGTACGCGAACTCGGTGTTGCCGCCCCGCGAGGGCACGCTTCGGGCGTGCAGCAGCGAGTACTTCGCCGGGATCACCTTGAACGAGCTGTCGGAGTGCCAGAGGCGGTTGCCGATGGCGAACAGCCGCCGCCGATCCTCGCGCGCGAAGACCTGGTTGTTCTTGTCGAGGTTCGACACGTCGGCGAACGTCGGCGGGAGCCGGTACTCGTCGGGCGCGCGCAGACTCGAGTTCGCGGTCTGCTCGAGACTGCCCAGGCTACGCGTGAAGGCGAGCTGCTGGTCGTCGGTGAGGGGCTGGTCGTGGAAGACCAGCACTGCGTACCTGTCCATGCCCGCGTGGACCGCCGCCACCTCGTCCGGGGACAGCGGCTTCGTGAGGTCGAGGCCCTCCAGCTCTGCGGCGAAGCACGGACCGACCTGGCGCGTAGTCACCGACATCGTGGCGGGCATTCGAAGGCCTCCCTCTGGCGTTTGCCTGGATTCTAGACTCTACCGGACCCCGCGGTCACCTCGTTCAGGAAGGCGCGGAGCGGCACCAGCAGCCCGGCGGGGTTGTCGCCCTGCACGGTGTGGCCGGCCTTCTCGATCTTCACCCAGCGGCCATCGGGCAGCGCGCGGGACAGCTTCTCGGCATCCTCGTCATGGAACACGTCGCTCTCGGCCCCGCGCACCACGAGGGTGGGACATTTCACCCCGGACACCGCCGACCAGAGCAGCTCGCGGCGCCGCTCGTTGGCCGCCGGATCGATCCGGCCGCGGTGCCGCTGGTCGTACTTCCACATCCACTTGCCGTCGGGCATCTGTCGCAGGTTGTGCAGGAGGCTCCGCCGCAGCAGCGTGGCGTCGCGGCGCGGATTGAACGCCAGCGCGCGGTTCACGAAGCCCTCGACCGAATCGAGCGGCGTCGCCTCGGAGGTAAATGCCTGGATCTTCGCGCGGCCGGCCGCGCGCGTCTCCGGGCCGACGTCGACGAGCACGAGCCCGGCCAGGCGCCGGCTGTGTGTGCCCGCCCACTCCAGCGCGTTGGCGCCGCCCAGCGACATGCCGACCAGGACGAAGCGATCGAGCCCGAGGCGGTCGACGAAGGCGTCGAGATCGGCGGCGTGGCTCTCGGTGGCGTAGTCCATCACCGGCGACCACTCGCTGTCGCCGTGGCCCCGCTGATCGAGGGCCAGACACCGACGCTCGGTCTTCAGCGACGCGCACACGAGATCCCACGTGTGGACGTTGAGCCCGCCGCCGTGCAGGAACAGCATCGGCGGCCGCCCGGGCGTGCCCCAATCGAGATAGTGAAAGCGCATCCCGCGCAGGATCACGTGATGCGCGTCCGGGAGGGTGAGGTCCGGCAGGGTGAGCCCGGCGGTGGCCGACGAGAGCTTCAGGTGCTCGCGGAACTCCTCGGGGCTCAGGCTCACGCGGGCGCCTCCTGGCCGGAGCGCGCGCTACGCATACACGTCCTCATCGACCTGGCTCAGGTCGGGGTATGGGGCCGACAGCGCGTACTGCACGCCGTTGTCGATCTCCGCCTTCACGTCGGTCTGGATCCGCTCGAACACGCTCGCGTCGGCCAGTCCCTGCTTCTCGAGGCGCGCCGAGAGCGTCTGCAGCGGATCGTGCTTGCTCATCCACTCGCGCTCCTCGTCCCGCGTGCGGTACTCGCGGTTCACGTCGCCGACGTGGTGGCCGTAGTAGCGATAGGTCTTGCACTCGAGAAACGCCGGCCCCTCCCCGCGGCGCGCGCGCTCGACGAGCCGCCGCATCGTCGCGTTGACGGCCTGGACGTCCTGGCCGTCGACGCTCTCGGCGTGAACGCCCAGCGCCTTCGGGCGCGCCAGGATGTCGCCGGCGATGGTCTCGCCGCACGGCGTGTACTCGCCGTAGAGGTTGTTCTCGCAGACGTAGACGACCGGCAGCTTCCAGAGCGAGGCCATGTTCATCGACTCGTAGAGGAGGCCCTGACCGAGCGCCCCGTCGCCGAAGAAGCACACGGCGACCTGCTGGCTGCCACGCATCTTCGCCGAGAGGGCGGCGCCGGTCGCGATACCGGCCGAGCCGCCCACGATGGCGTTGGCGCCGAGATTGCCGGTCTCCGGATCGGCGATGTGCATCGACCCGCCCTTGCCGCGGCAGTAGCCGGGCTCCTTGCCGAGGAGCTCCGCGAACATCCGGTTCACCGATGCGCCCTTGGCCAGGCAGTGACCGTGGCCGCGGTGCGTGCTCGTGATGAAGTCGTCGCGGCGCAGCGCCTCACACACGCCGACCGCGACCGCTTCCTCGCCGACGTAGAGATGGGCCAGGCCCGGCATCTTCGCGCTCTTGTAGAGCTCGTTCACCTGCTCCTCGAAGGCGCGAATCTTCGCCATCTGGCGGTACATGTGGAGGTTCTGCTCCAGCTCCATCCGCGGCTCGATCGTCTGGGTCGTCATCTGGGTCCCCCGTCTGTCCTCGTGCCTCACGCGAGGCTGCTCCAGCGGCGGCCCCGTGTCAAGCCACAGTCGCGCCGGGGCCGAGCAGAGGGCCACGGGCATCCGAGTCAAGCAATTTTTCCGAATGGCGGTTGTCAGCACGGCACCGATAGGGAACATTTTCCGGCAGCGCAACCTCACGCCCGGATTCGCCCGGCGCGGCCGACGTCCGCTAAAGCCACATCGCACCGAGCCCTGATCGCGCCCGGCGCCTTGGCACTGCCGTTGCTCTTTCCCGGAATCGATCGGAACAACCCGGACTCGGTGATGTTGGCGCAGTGAATCCTCACACGCTGGAGAGTGCGACATGCGGTGGACGGGAGTCGTAGCGGTTGCGGTAGCGGCGCTGGCCATCCCGGCGATGGTCTTCGCTCAGGATGCGCCGGGCGCGTGGTGTGGTGGCTCGTACGGCGCCGATGGCACGAACTTCGCGCCGTGTCCGACGGCGCAGGCCGGCGCACAGGTCGCCGGACAGGCTTCGGGTATCCAGAGCCAGAGCGTGGCGACCCAGCCTCAGTATCCGGCCAGCCAGGTCACGTTCCAGGACGGCCGGGCCTACTTCCAGAGGCAGGAGCTGAACCTCAACTTCCGGCATTCGGCCGATCGGCTCAACGAGGTCCAGTCCCCCGGCGACGGCGGCAACTAGGCGCTCGCTCGCCCGAACGCGTCCAGCCTGACGGTGCGGGACCTCTCCCGCGCCGTCGTATTTTTTCCGGCACCACCACGTCGCCCTTGACAGAAAATCGCGCCGCTCGTATTCTGCCGCGCACTCGCTCACGCGGCAGGAGGAACACATGGTGGCGCTCCGGTACGCATCGCTCGGCTTCGTCCTCCTGCTCTTCGGATGCGCGTCGATGAATCCCAAGCCGATCGAGGTCGACATGCCGACGGCGCAGAAGCACTTCATCGTGCGCGCCGACGGCGACCAGCTCCCGCGCTAGCCCCGGCGCCGCCGCGGCGCATCCTCACGCGTCGAGGTACGCGAAGAGCTTCGGGCCGAGCTGCCGGCGATACTTCTCGAGCACCGGCTCGACCGCCCGCACGAACGCGTCGCGCTCGTCCCACGTCAGCCGGATCACGTCGTTGTCCTCGACGGCGAGCTTCGCCATGATCTCCGCGTCCTCCGCCGCCGCCAGCCGCCGCTGATACGCGGTCGCTGCGCGCGCCGCCGCGTCGACCGCCGCGCGCACCTCCGGCGGCCAGCCCGCGTAGTGCGCCGCGTTGCACACGAGGGCCGACGCGCCCCAGAAGTGTCCGCTCAAGGTGATGTAGCGGTGGTAGTGGTGGACGCCGAAGTTGTAGATGTTGGTGAGCGGATTGTCGTGCGCCTGGAAGCGATCGCCGCCGATCTGCTCGACGAACTCCTTGATGTCGGACGCGATCGGCTCGAAGCCGAGCGCGCGGAACACCTCGCCGTGCAGCGCGCTCGTCTGCGTGCGGATGCGCAGGCCGCGGCAGTCGTCGGGCGTGCGGATCGGCCGCACCCGGTTCGTGAGGTGGCGGAAGCCGTTGTCCCAGTACTCGAGCAGCCGGCAGGCCGTCGTGGCGCCGACCTGCCGGCGCGCGATCTCGCCGTACTCGCCGTCGAGCGCCCCGAACGCGACGGCGCGGTCGGTGACCACGAACGGCAGCTCGAGGAGCTGGAGCTCGGGCGCCGCCCGCGAGAAGCGCACGGTCGACATGTAGCAGAACGACAGCTCGCCGCGCTCGACCATCGGGACCAGATCCGCGGCCGGCCGGCCGAGCTTGACGATGCTGCCGATCAGCTCGAAGGCGACCCGCCCGCCCAGGCGCTCGCGGAGCAGCTCGCCGAACCGCGCCGCGGCGCGGTTGTGGATCGAGGTCGGCTCCTGGTAGCCGCCCAACTTCATGAGCACTTTCGTGGACGCGTTGTTGGTCACGAAGGGCTCTGCTATACCACAGAGCGTGAGCGACCTCGAGCTGGCCCTCGCGCGCCTGGGCTACACCGAGTTTCGTCCCGGCCAGCGTGAGGCGATCGAGACGCTGTTCGCCCGGGGTTGCCTCCTGCTGGTGGCGCCCACCGGCGGCGGCAAGAGCCTGAGCTACCAGCTGCCGGCGACGATCCTGCCCGGCACGACGCTCGTGGTGTCGCCGCTGGTGGCGCTGATGGCCGATCAGGTCCAGGCACTCGAGGCGCGCGGCGTCCGCGCGACCTATCTCGCCTCGACGCTCGAGGCGTCGGAAATGCGACGCCGCATGGGGCAGATCGCGCGCCGCGAGCTCGCGCTCGTCTACGTCGCGCCGGAGCGGCTCGTCTTCCCGGGTTTCCGCGGGCTCCTGCGCGAGCTCGAGTGCCCGCTGGTGGCGATCGACGAGGCGCACTGCATCAGCGAGTGGGGCCACGACTTCCGCCCGGAGTATCTCGAGATCGGGGCGGTGCTCGGCGACCTGCCGCGCGCGCGCGTGCTCGCCTGCACCGCGACGGCGACCCCCATCGTCCGCGACGAGATCCTTTCGCGGCTCGGCCTGCCGCCGGACACGCCGCAGATCGTGCGCGGCTTCGCCCGGCCCAACCTGGCGCTGCGTGCCGCCGAGATCGGCGGGCGGCGCGAGCGCGAGAGCCTCGTCGACGGCGCCCTCGCGGAGGCGCTCGGCGGTCCCGGACGCGCGGGCGGCACGGCCATCGTCTATGCCCCCACCCGCAAGCAGGCCGACGAGGAGGGCGCCCGCCTCACCGCGCGTCGCTGGCGCGCGCGCGCGTATCACGCCGGGCTCGACGGCAAGACGCGCGATGGCGTGCAGCGCGAGTTCGCGGACGGCCGGCTCGAGATCGTGGTGGCGACGAACGCGTTCGGCATGGGCATCGATCGGCCGGACGTTCGCGCGGTGATCCATCTCGGCCCGCCCGGGTCGATCGAGGCGTACTACCAGGAGGTGGGTCGGGCCGGCCGCGACGGCGCGCCGGCGATCGGGCTGCTCCTGATCAGCACCCGCGATCTGCCGCTGCGCCGGGCGCTGCTCGAGCGCGGCACCGGGGATACGACGACGGATCCCGCGATGGTCGAGCACAAGTGGAGCATGTTCCTCGAGCTGATCCGCTGGGCCGAGGGCGGCAGCTGCCGCCACGATGCGATCCTGCGCTACTTCGGTGACGAGGCGGAGACGCTCGCGGGCTGCGGGCGCTGCGACGTGTGTCTGGCGCTCGGCGAGGATCCGGAGGCGCGCGATCCGGAGCGCGTGACGTTGATCGTGCGCAAGGCCCTGTCGGGGGTCGCGCGCGTGCACGGGCGCTTCGGGCTCCAGCTCGCCGTCAAGCTGATCCGCGGCGAGCCGGACGAGCGGCTCGAGCGCGCCGGGCTCACGGCCGTGAAGACCTTCGGCAATCTCAAGGAGCATGCGGCGCCCTGGCTGGTCGCCCTGCTCCGGCGGTGCGTGTCGGCCGGCTGGGTGAGCTTCGCCGGTGTCGAGCGGCCGGTCGTCACGCTCACCGACGACGGCCGCGCCGTGATGCGCGGCGAGCGGCCGGCGCGCCTTCTGCTTCCCGCCGAAGGCCGGCGGAAGAGCGCGGAGCCCGTCGCGGCGCGCCATGACACGCCGCCGTCCGAGCGGCCGGCGCGGGGGGCCGGCCAGCGCGAGCCCGCCGAGCTCGACGCGGCCGCGCTGGATCTTTTCGAAGCGCTCCGCCGTTATCGACTGACCGTGGCGCGAGCGGACGGCGTGGCCCCGTTCATCGTCGCGAGCGATCGCACCCTGCGCGACATCGCCGCGCTGCGCCCGCGCGACCTGGCCGAGCTCGAGCGGGCCCACGGCGTGGGCCCCCACAAGGCGGCGAAGTACGGCGCGGGAATCCTCCAGGTAGTGGCCAAGCAGGTCGGGGGTCAACTACACTCCGGGTAGGAGGCAGCGGATGAAGCTGACGACATGCCTGTTCGCGCTGACGATCGCGCTGACCGGATGCTCGAGCACGACGCTTCCCTACAAGCCCGTGAGCCAGCCGTCGGGCGTTTACCTGTCCGCCGACTACGTGCTGCTCGCCGACCGGCTCCGCGTGGAGGTCGACACCTACGGCTATCGACTGGAGGATGCCCAGATCGTCAGGTCGGACAACGCCGTCGTGCGCGCACAGACTATCGAGCAGCCGCCGACGGCGTACAGCAGCGGCTCGAGCGTCGGGTTCGGATTCGGCGGCGGGAGCTGGAGCGGCGGGCGCGGCGGCGGCACCGCCGTCGGTACCGGCGTCGGCGTCAACATCCCCATCGGCGGCGACACGCGCGTCGCGGGCAACACGGTGCTCTACTTCGCCCTCGACCAGATCGGCCCGGCGCCCTGGCGCCTGAACGTCAAGGTGGCCGAGGCGAGCCCCGCCGAGATCGTGCTGCCGCCGCGCTAGCCAATCGGAGGGGGCCTCGACGGCCCCCTCCGAGCCTCCCCCAGGATTGCGCGGGCAAAGCCCGCGCTCGAACCGCGCTCACTCGGACACGTCTAGCGGGCGCCGACGCGATCTGGCACGGTCACGCGCTGCGGAAGCGGGTCACCTTCACGAAGACGACCGCCAGCATCGGGACCACGAAGGAGATCACGGTCGTCAGCACCAACAGCACGCCCAGCTGGCTGTAGTCGGCGGGCGTCGTGATCGCGCCCGACGCGTCCTGCAACTGGCGCGTCACGACGAACGCCTGGTTCAGGTACTTCGTCCCGAGCT
>Ga0306922_10006475_pt1 | contig 11233 bp, 19 predicted proteins | sample sta12Cox44000082_FD_203758 | JGI IMG/M metagenome (GOLD analysis project Ga0306922, IMG submission 203758) | Lab enrichment of tropical soil microbial communities from Luquillo Experimental Forest, Puerto Rico - statoxic.12C.oxic.44.000.082 (v2)... | ecosystem: Environmental > Terrestrial >...
TATCGGGCCGTTAGCTGATGCCGTCGCAGGCTTCTCCGCCGGAATGGGGGATGCGGGTGGAAGGCTCGCTGGATCCGATGTGGCCTGGGCAGCCGCGGGTTGAACCGATTGATCTTTCGCGTGTATGTACCAACACTTGCGCTGTGTCGCTTTATCCAAGCGATAGTACCAGTGGCTGCCCGCCGGTGCGGGAGAATTCGGTTCAGCCAGACAATCATCGGCCCGTGCGGTAATTGTTGACGCTGCAACGCTAATGCTCCACGCGAGAAGCGTAGCGACGAGCGTGATCGATCTTGGCCTTGCGATTTGGCCTGCCATGATGCCCCCCACCGCCCGGGTAATTCCAGCCGTCCGTTTAGACTAATGCATCGCAATTGTGAGTGCAGTGCGACCTTTCCAAGGATAGTTTGGTCCCTCGAACCATTTTGAGCAGTATTTCTCGTTGTACCTCGTAGTTAACGTCGAGCTTGGTCATCCGGCCTGAGAGGGCCCAAGTTTAGTCCCCATGGGATGGTCGGTATCAAGCGCGCTCGGGCAACTCGTCAATGCCTAAGAGTTTGCGCGGCATTGGTATCGATTATGATGGGCTCCTCCGCCGGCGCCTTATGGTGGCGTGTCGCCTATTGGCAGAAAAAGGAGTACGTCCCTTCCATGCGTTACTTGATGCTGTGGCTTACTCTCCTACCCACTCTCGCCCTGGCGCAGGAGCTCTCCGTGGAAGATCGAGCATGCATTACAGCGGCTGCCGCCAAGCTACCGCCAGTTACGGCGCTTAAGATCGAGGGAAGCCGTGTGGTGGCGCAACAGTCGGCGCAAGGACAGCGTAATTCGAAGCTGCATCACGTTAAAGTGGAAATCGACGCCACCGTGGCCGGGCAAACGTCAACCTACGTCTTTAACTGTGTCCGCGATGGTCAGATGACGATTGTCCAGCCCATGGGCATGCGGTGAGCCCAATCGCGCTCGCGAAGGCTTCGGTTGAGTGAACTATTAAACGGCGGATCTGGGTCGCGCAGAGATGAAAGAGGGCGGAGCGGCAGCAATTGCTTCCAGCGAATTCCTCACGTCGCTGACCAGTTGTTCAAAGATGCTATCGCGGAGGCAAATGGTACCGCCGCAGCCGTAGCATCTTAATTCCGGGTTGTCGGCGATGGCTCGCAGCGTGAAGAGATACTCCTCATTGCAATGCGGGCATAGAACGGGTCGCTTGAACACTCTGCCGGTGTCCAAACCCATGACGGTTCCCCAACTCCCTATCCGGCGAGGTAATGATCTAAAATCGTATCGCGGTTGAATAGTGCAAATGGGCCACACGCTAAGAATAAGTGAAGGGCGGAAGTGACCCTCCACACCCGCGGCTGGCGGGCTCCCGGCGCATGATCGGCTTGCCGACCGAACGTGGAAGGACCTGTTGGCGCGCGCGAACGACGATCGAAGCTTGGCTCGCGGTCCTGCCGGTGCAGTCCGCCGACGACAGTGACCTTGTGCTTGCGCTCGAGGCGGTGCACGCCCATCGTTTGCCGTTTTGGGATGCAATATTGTGGGCGTCAGCTCAGCGTGCCGGCGTGAGGCACATGCTAAGCGAAGATTTTCAGGATGGTTTTGAGAGCCTCTCCCGCAATCGTAAGTTGGTTCTAGCGAGCGACGCCTAACCCTTCTTATGCTGACTCTTTTGGAGCCGTCCCCCCGGGCCGCCACCGTTTTCGTCGATGAATTCGATGCCTGCTTTCCCCCGCGCCTCCGCCGTTCTCGTCGATGAACTCGCCCCGACGCTTCCGCGCGCGCCCCGGCAATTAGCCTTTCGTTAAAGCTTGCCGGTTCGACCTGCTGCTGGCGCTGGCGTAAGAAGTCAATCGACGACAAGTGGAGAGCATCAAGAGTCCGTACCGGAATCGGAAACGGGTCCAACGCACGCGCCAGCACCGGTGGCGCCAGCTCGAGCAGCGCCACACTGCCGATTAGCGCTCGTACGGCATCGCCATGCGACCGATCGAGCCCGCGAGCATGAATCCGGTTCCACACCTCGTATTCAAGGAGACGGCTTGATACCAGCTGCTGCCGCCACAGATCTTCGGCCGGAAAACGATCTTCGACGAGCAGATGTGCCAGGGCGACCGAACTATGGAGATAGATCACCGATCTTCGCGGTCCCGTTGTAGATCCTGCATCAGATCGCGCAACGTCATGACTGGCTTGCGCGGCGGTGGGTCACTGCCAGCGAGCAGTGGGGGTGCCAGCCAGCCGTCACGGACCGCCTCGGCCAGCCGCGCATCTGCCAGAAGAGGACTGCGGCCCGGTTGTGGCGGTACGATTTCCGCAACCACCCGATCGCGGTCGGTGATCAGGACGGTTTCGCCACCAGCGGCGAGGCGGACATATTCGCTAAGCTTGTTTTTGAGAATCGTCAGATCGACTGAACGCATATCTCCCTCTCGCCGGCGGGTCGTTTGGCGAACTTGTTAGGAAGCCGAATTGCCCAGCGCGATCAAGCTGCGGTCGGTTTCGCCAGCGTTTGATCCGTTCTTGGCGCAGCGAATTGAACTAAGTCACCATCCTAAATCCGACAACTGCGAAGTGATGATCAAACGTGTAGGCGAGCCGTATTCGCGCACGCTTCATGATGATGAAGCTAGTTGCGTCGACAGCGGACAATTTGTGCAGGTCGGAGCGCCGGAAATATTCCCACGACCGGTGCAGATCGCGTAGCTCGCATGGAAGGATCTTGAGGGCGCCCGATCGCGTCGCCCACTCCTTCCACGCCAAAGCGACATCCCTATTCGCGTTGCGATCGAGAAACGTGAATGTCTCGATGACCACGGGGACAGAGGTGTGAAGCCTAGCGCCGGCGGCGCACAACAGGTCCCATTGCTCCCGCGCCCGTTCATGCAACGGGTCCCGCGACAGCGCCAGAGCAATCCATGCACCACTGTCGACAAAGACTGCTTCCCTTTGTCGGATCACGGCTCGTCGTGAACGCTATCGTGGTCGAGCGAACTGCGCTTAGGCTCGCCATCCCAGATCGCGATTGGACCTTCGGCCGCCGGCATTAACACGACTTTGCGCACCGCCTCCCGGACAAGTGCTGCAACGCTACGCCGCGACCGTGCAGCCACCTTGCGTAAGGCGTCGAGCTCCTCTTTCCGCAGATAAACTTGAGTCTTTTCCATATGTGTCAATTTAATGAGATAACTGACACATGTCAATTGGCCACGTGCGCCGCTCTCGAGCGGGCCTCCACTCGTGAGTTGAGACAGTCATCGACGCGCTGGAGGACGCTGGAGGACGCTGGAGGACGCTGGAGATTATAAGGCATTCGAAGCGGCCGTCGTGAAACCGCCGTTGAACGCGAACTCGTGCTCCGATTAGCGAGTCTGCTGTGGCATTTACGCCGCGCAACAGCAATCGATACCGGACTTCTTGAGACTCCAAGCGAACTCGATACAGCTCCAAACCTGGATGGCGCTACTCGCGCAGGAGGGAGCGACTGCTCGAATCGTTCGGATTGCGAGGCCAGAGAATCGTGCAGCGTTCGGAGACAGCGCAGATCAAGGCCAGAATGTCCCGCTAAATTCTGAAATCGCGCAACGGTTCCTGCAGCTCGACTTTAATGGGTTTGGGCGGGTCGGACGCTATGAAGCCGCGTTGTGGCGGCAAGTGTACCAGGTGATCTTTGTCCTCGATGTGCTACGACGTCAGTCAAGCCGAGAGCCAAGGATCAACGATAGAAATCTCAAGATCGGCAAAATGTCGGACGTTTCGGGTCGCCAATGTAGCGTGGCACGCCAGCGCAATGCCGGCAATTTGGGTGTCACGCATGTCCACGGATCGCCCACTTTTTTGCCGGGCGGCCACCAGCGATGCCGCTTCGGCCGCGGCGGCGCTGTCGAAATCCAAGACACGATTTTCCAAGTCCTCCCGCAGGAGTCGGTCAAACTCCAATTCGAGTCTTTGCCGCCGCCGACCTGATGGTAGCAGTGCCAGGCCAAAACGCGCCTCGAACAACGTGACGCTGGTGATCCAAACCGATTCGGCCGGCTGGCGATCCAGCCATTTCACCACGGCGGTGTCAGGAAGTGAACGCATCAGTGTGCCAAGGACGTTGGTATCAAGGATAATCACTTAGTGAATTTCACCGCTTGCGGCGTTTGACCGTGTAATTCGGGCAGCTCGGTGGTCAAACCCACCTTCGCAAAACGTGCCGCGATGCGTGAGCCGAGTTTGCTGACGTGGTGATTTTGTGCCTTAACCGCGTCGCGCAGGATGTGCCGAACCTCATCTTCCATGCTGCGGCCATGGCGCGCGGCTCGGCGTTTCAAGCGCACTTTCACGCTCTCTTCCAAATGGCGCACAATAAACTGGGCCATCGTCAATCCCAATAATGCCGAACCTAGTAATTAGATATCACGATATCAAAATAAGTACCCAAACGTTTCCGGGCGCTTTGCCGCGATGCGGACCAGGCAGGCGATTTCGTTGCTATCCCACGTTCCCGGGCCCGTCGGCTAATTTCGTCCATGATCGGCTGTGCCTCGTCCACAAGCCTCGACCGCAACCAGTTGGGAGAATAGGTTGCCGGCAGTTCGCGTTCATAAGCAGGAATTGGAGATAGCTGACAAACTGTCCGTCCCCAACGCATCGCTGCCGAGACATATAGGCGCCTCGAAGACCGCCTTCTTGTAGTCGGCGGATATCGCGTTCGGCGTTCCCTTTTTCGGCCGCCGACTTAGCGTGGCCGGGCTTAAATGTTCCGGGACGCGTTCGATGTCCCCGTCCACCCCCGTCACCTACTGCCTAACTCTTCTTTTAGTGCCGCTTTCGTAGCCGCAGCCCCGGGCCCCCACCGTTTTCGTCGATAAATTCGACGCCCGCGTCTTTGAAGGCACGGGCTATCACTTCAACTGTCGCTCGACGTGTGTCGTGAGAGACACCCGCTTCGAATCGCCTATAGCGAGGTCTACGCCACTTTGGCGCGGAGAGTGGGAATCTCACTGACATCCTCTTTGCGCTCGGCATTCCATGTATCGTACGCGGCTTGCATGCGAACCCATACTCCGGCGCCGTCGCCAAACAATTTGCCTAGCCGAACCGCCACCGCGGGAGAGACCGGTTTGCGCTCGCGCAAAATGTCATAAAGATGTTGGCGGGAGACGCCGAGAAGGTGTGCAATCTCGGCTTTTGTCCTGCCGGTGGCTGGAATCACATCCTCCCGCAGCAAGGCGCCGGGATGGGTCGGACAACGATTCGCATTACGCTTGGCAAAATGAACCATGATGACTTTCCTCAGTGATATTGTTCGAAGTCGACGCGCTAGGCTCACCTGTGTGCTGAGCTAGCGCTCACGCTAGCCGGACGGCATCAGGGTCTGGGCATTGGGATTGGTCACCTATGTTTCTGATTATCGACCGGGTTCACGCAGCCACCGGCTCGATCTTCGCCAGCTTCTTGCCGAGCGCACGGGTGGCCATCTGCAGGTCGTAGTCGTTCTGGAGGTTGAGCCAGAGCTGCGGTGTGGTGCCGAGCGCCTTGCTCAGCCGCAGTGCGGTATCGGCAGTGATACCTGTCGTTCCCTCCGCGATGCGCTCGACGCGCGTACGCGGGACATCCATCTTCCTGGCCAGCGCGCCAGCAGACAGTTTGAGCGGCACCAGGAACTCCTCGCGCAGAACTTCTCCCGGATGCATGGGTGCGAGTTTCTTGATCATCGCTGATTGTCTCCTCAATGGTAGTCCGTGATCTCGACCCCTGTCGGCCCTTCCCGCGTCCATACAAAACAAATCCGGAACTGATCGTTGATCCTGATCGAGTGCTGACCGGCGCGGTCACCCTTCAGGGCCTCGAGCCGGTTGCCTGGCGGTGCCCTGAGGTCGGCCAGTTCCGCCGCGGCGTTCAGATAGCGTAGCTTGCGACGGGCGACCTTCAACAGATTGGACGGAAATCCCTTCGGGCTTTCACCGTTGAACACCGCTTGCGTGGCTTCGTTCTTGAAGCCCCTGATCATATGAGTTCATGTATCAATAAATGATACGACTAGCAATGGGCTTGTCTCAATATATGATACGGTAAGATTTGCCCGCCGACAGGCGGCGGAATTCTGAGCCAGCTTTGTTTCGGCCCGGAACCGACGAAGGAGCCTTAGCACCGCTGAGTGCACTCCTCTGCACAAACCTTTCCCACTAGCCTAGCTCCTTTTCTGATGTCGCTTTCGAAGCCGCTTCAAGGGACCGCCGCGCGTCGCTTTTTGGGCTTCGATCGGGAAAACTCGTCACCTTTCATAGGTTGCTGTCTGACGCCGGCTCGCTTTAAAATTCTAAGTGCCTTTGAAATGTTGGCGCGAGCAGCACGTTCCGCGACGTAGCTTTCTGTTCGCAATGCCGAGACTTTCTCCGCTACCGCCAGGTTGATCAACTGATTGAGAGCTACGCCCTCTGATTCGGCCAATTTGCGCGCCTCCTGCAGCAGCGACGGCCGCAGCCTTAGTGCAAAGTTACTTTTTCTCATGGCTTCTGCTCCAATCGCTTCACTGCTTCGCCTGGACGCATAACTTTAACGCCGAACTGTTTCGCGGGACGCACAAAGTCCCAATCCGGCGCGGCGATTGGCAATGATGTCGGCGATCCGGTTTGGTGAAATCCCAAGTGCCTTCGCGAGCTGATTTTGCGAAAGGCCATATTTCGCCAGAAATTCGTGCTTTATCATTTCGCCAGGGCTTACTGGAGCAAATTCATTCGCGGCCATTATTACCTCTCGTCAATGGTAGTCCGTAATTCGAACATCGTGTGCTTCGCCATTGACCCATCTGAAGATTACCCGCCATTGATCGTTGATGCGGATCGAGTAAAAATTCTTCAAGTTGCCTTTTAGCTTCTCCAGCCGGTTTGCTGGTGGCACTTTTAGATCGTCTAAACGAACCGCCGCGTTGATCGCCTCGAGCTTGCGTTTTGCCGGACGAGCAAAACCTTGGAATTGGCGTGCGCCTGCAGCCGCCGGGTCGATTCCTCAGCAACCAGCAGCGGCACAATCACCGAGGCATCCCAAAACTTCACCGGCTGTACCGCCGCTCAGCAAGGAGCGCGGCCACGGCCGAGGCGTCGCCATTTGGTCGCGGCGGCTGACTGGTAAACAGCGAACTGGTTAGCGGCTTGCGGGCCGGCCGCACGATGCCCTCACGGATGAGCCGTGACAGCCGCCCGTCCTGTTCGCCCTCGCCGAGTTTGGTCACCGGCTCAAGGCGGGCGACGGGGCGACCGCGGTCGACAATAAGCACCGGCGCGCCTCTCTTAAGACCATCGATGAGGGCACTGAGGCGGTTTTTAGCCTCCGTAATGCTGGCTTTTTTCATGACGAGCTATAACAGTTGAGTCTATCAGGCTATTCAAGTCTCATTCCGCCGCCGCATGCTAACACGTGTTTTCGCTTAATTCGCACGCCCCGCGCACAGTTCTGTGCGAATTGGATTCCTGCATACGGCTGCGTGGCGGCGAAGCGCGCTTGCGGCCAAGGGTGAAGGATCCGCGGTTTGGAGGGGCCAGTCGTTGCCGACGAAGTTTGGCCGCGTGGTCTAGCTCTTCTTCTGGTGCCGCTTCCGTAGCCGCACCCCGGGGCCTCCGCCGTTCTCGTCGATCCGTTCAGAACCAGCCAAGGCCAGCCGGCCTTGGCTGTCGTTCTAGCCCGCAGCCCGCTGAAGTAACCGATGAGGGCCTCTGTAGACACATTATTATTCTTACCGCTGCCGCCCCGTTACCGAATTGGCGGCAGGCCTGCTCTTTTGAGGTCGACGGCTGGATGCCTATGCTGTGCGCTTCAGGTCTAATCGACCAAAATGGGTTTGTTTTGTTATTTGCGCTTGCAGATCGCGGCACTGATTCCGTGCGACGAACTGCCTGGCGGACGTCTCATCAGATCGGTGCAGGGCGATGCGAATTTGCCTAGCCGAACCGCCACCGCGGGAGACACCGGTTTGCGCTCGATGTTGGCGGGAGATGCCGAGAAGTCGTGCAATCTCGGCTTTTGTCCTGCCGGTGGCTGGAATTACATCCTCCCGCAGCAAGGCGCCGGGATGGGTCGGGCAACGATCCGAATGCCGTCTGGCGGCGTAAATCATAACAATTTCCTCAGTTGATTCGGCCGGCTGGCGATCCAGCCATTTTCACCATGGCGGCGTCAGGCACTGAACGCATCAGTGCGCCAAGGACGGAGGTATCGAGGATAATCACTTAGTGAATTTCACCGCTTGCAGCGCGAACCTAGTAATTAGATATCACAATATCAATGCAAGTACCCAAACGTTTCCGGGCGCTTTGCCGCGATGCGGACTAGGCTGGCGATTTCGTTGCTATCCCCGGTTCCCGAGCCCGTTGGTTAATTTCGTCCATAGTTGGTCGTGCCTCGTCTGGCGGCCAGCCGCAGGCCTCGAAGACGCGATGGGTGTCAATGCCGCCGGCGATGACCTGGGAAACATTCCCGGCCGCGAGAACCGCTTCTAAGCGGCCCTCATTCTGCATGTATCATCGCCTCGGCACTACTTGCCGGTTGATCTAGCGTTGAAACCAGTTTGGCGGCTGGGGCCGTCGCTAATGGCGGCCCTGCTTCAAAGCGCGTCAAAAAGTGGTCAAGACAAGTCGTCGCCGGCAAACTCAACGCGAGAACGCATTTTACTATAAAAATTTTCGTGCCAATCAGGCTGCTTATTCTGAAAATCCCAGGGGCTCCAGCGTGGCGGATTATCGAGTCGTTCCGACTCGCCCGGTTTTTTCGCCGTCCCAGTGCGTTCCTCAGCCGAGCTCTCGCTCATTAGACCCCCAATCCCGGTGCTCAGTGCCGGTTACGCTATCACGGTCAACGGCAATTTGACCGCCCCTGTCGCTCGCCAAAACAATAAAATTGCCGATGTGGCATATGGGCAACGATAGTTCGTACTGAGACTGAGGATCGACAAAACGCAGCACGAACGCGCCAAGCTGGATTCACGCCAGCACACCACAGCAGCCGGATTCGCGTTTGTACGCTCTGTCCTTTTGGTCCGTGACCGAAATGGATTCGTTGTCTAATCGCGCGTCGCTCGTCAACAACCTTTTGAGTCTAGAGCTGTATGCCGGGATCAGGGTTGTCTCCGCGGTCGGTATGACGCCGCCGCATGATGGGCTTTCGAGGGTGCGGCCTCCCTTTTCGTACGCGGCGTCGCTGGTCAACAACCTTTTTGAGTCACTCTCACGCTGCTCTCACGCACACCCCAGCCGGCGATCGATACCGGCAAAGTCGCGATCAACTTTTACGCAGCTCGTTCGATTCTATAAGGCCGGACAAGAAGATCGGCCGGAATTTTCCATGCCTCGCTAATCTTGTGGATCATGTCGACCGTGAGGGGGCGTCGGCGGGAGAGAATTTCCGACGCACGCGGTCGTGACTTCAACAGCTCGGCCAGTTCTGCCTGGGTATGCCCAAGTTCGTCGATGGCATAGTTGAGTACGTCGATCGGATCAAAGCGTTTGCTCAAATCAGTAGGCCATCGCTTCGATTCGTAGATCTCGACAAGTGCGAGAAACACGTCAAGCCTATCGCCTGCCTCGGAACCCTCGGGTGCACCCCAGCAGGCCTCATTTCGGCAAGCGCGGCTTTATGATCTTTGTCGGTGCGGATCGGTCGGATTTCCATGCGCCGTTTCCTCTAGTACTGCGATACGGTCAAGGCATCGATGCGATCGTATTCGGCATGACTGCCAATGAATTTCACAAAGGCCACCTGCCGACGGAAATCAAAGGCGACCACCAAGCGATAGTTTCCTCCTGCAACTTCGAACCCGGCGCGCTCGCGGTTTAACACTTTCGATTTTGGAGCGGCACTTTGGACCTCATGAGCCGGTACCAGCGTTCAAGTGCAACCCGTGCCTCTGGATGCTCGTTCCAAAACGCGACGAGACAAGCGAAACGCGGAGCGGCTACACTTCTCGTGGCAGGACCTGTCATTGTTGAGTGGCGGCCAGCCCCCCGGGGCTTAGTTCCTCTTCTCGTGTCGCTTTCGTACCGCACCCCGGGCCGCCGCCGTTCTCACTTGAACTCGACGGCCGGCGAATTGATTTTTAGCTCAGATGGGAGAGCAAACCTCGTGCGGCGGACCGCACCAGTCGCTTTTCAGCCTCCCACTGGCTCTTGGTATCCATAGCGATGAGAAATTCCACCTTGCCGGCTGACAGGGTCGCAATTGGAATACCGTCTCGGTAGATCAAACGATTGTCGGTCAATGCAGCCAGCCTCGCGCCGGGCGTGAGGACGCCGATTAAATTCAGCGGATCCGCGCCCGACAGCGAAATCCATTGGTCTGAAGGCGGTCGGCGACGCGTTTCGCGCAACAGCCCAATCGCTTCAGGGAGCGCATATTGCTCGCCCGAGAATCCGGCTACAAAACGACCACCGCGGATTTCGCCTCGCGCTTCGAGCCGGCGATAAACGCGCAGCAAATCACGCCAGGGCGGCAGCCAATTCGCTTCGCGGGTGAGCAGACGCCAGAACACGACCCCGTAGCGTTGCAACAATGCCCGCGCCACGTGTTCGATCGCAACCGCGCGCCCCTGGTCATCAGCAGGGGATGCGCGTCGGATCAAGGCCCAACGTCCGCCGCTCTCAATGTCGAAGCGCAGGATCCGCCCGCGCCGTTTAGCACCGGAGACCGGCCGTCGCTGGTTTGACGGCACCAACAACCCACGCAGCCCGGCAAAACTGTCCGAGGTCACAAGCCCGAGGGCGACGAGTTCGCCTAAGCCCTCTTCGACCTGCGGCCGCAACAAATGCGACGCCTCGGCCAATTCGTCGAAGAAGAGCGCGCCTTGGGCGTGGAGGCAGTCGAGCAGCACCTGCGCACGCGGCCCCGGGGGTGTGGTGCTCGTCTGCGGCAAGTGCGCGATCCACGACGGCAGCTGTCGTCGGTCTAGCAGCGCGATTGGTGTCGATCGCACAGGTGTTGCCATGCGCGCCCGAGCTTTCCCGTTCACGGGAGGGGTAAGGCGAGCCCACATGGCGCGCCCGGCCATGCAATGGGCGTCAAGCCAGGCCGGCTCGTAGCCCTGAAGCCGCGCTGGCAAGATTTCGGTTTCCCAGGCTCCGGCTGGCGCCTCAAAACCTTCGAGCACCGTCAATGCCGTCGAAAGCGCGTGCGGTCCTTCGAGGCGGGTGTCGTCCCCGACATGCTGCCAGGCAAACAGGAAGCGCAGGAAATCGCGGGCTGCGACCGGCTCAATCTC
>Ga0306922_10006477_pt1 | contig 11232 bp, 5 predicted proteins | sample sta12Cox44000082_FD_203758 | JGI IMG/M metagenome (GOLD analysis project Ga0306922, IMG submission 203758) | Lab enrichment of tropical soil microbial communities from Luquillo Experimental Forest, Puerto Rico - statoxic.12C.oxic.44.000.082 (v2)... | ecosystem: Environmental > Terrestrial > Soil...
ACGTTCGGCGCCGTCAACCTCGAGGACATCTCCGCGCCGCGCTGTTTCGAGATCGAGCGACGGGTCATCGAGGCGCTGGACTGCCCGGTGATGCACGACGACCAGCACGGCACGGCGATCGTCGTGCTGGCCGCGCTGATGGGCGCCAGCAAGCTGCTGGGCCGCGACATGTCCTCGCTGCGCGTGGTCGTCTCGGGGGCCGGCGCCGCGGGTGTCGCGTGCACGAATCTCCTTCTGGCAATGGGGGTTTCGGACATCACCGTGCTCGACTCGCGCGGCATCCTGCACACGGGGCGCGACGACATGAACGGCGTGAAGGTCGAACTGGCGGGGCGCACGAATCCCGATGGTCTCACCGGAGGAATGGTCGAAGCGCTCGAGGGCGCCGATGTCTTCCTCGGGGTGTCGGCGGGCGTGGTCCCCGAGGGGTTGATCGCCACCATGGCACCCGACGGGATCGTCTTCGCGCTGTCTAATCCGGACCCCGAAATACATCCCGACGTTGCGACCAAGTACGCGGCGATAGTGGCCACCGGCCGCAGCGACTTTCCCAACCAGATCAACAACGTGCTCGCGTTCCCCGGGGTTTTCCGTGGCGCGCTGGATGCCGGGGCGCGCCGCATCACCGAGAAGATGATGGTGGCCGCGGCCGAGGCGATCTTCTCCGTCGTCAGCGACGACCTCGCGGTCGACCGGATCGTCCCGAGCCCACTGGACTTGCGCGTCGGTGAAGCGGTGGCCGCCGCCGTAGCCATCGCTTCAGACGCTTCCGTGTGATCAGGCTGGCCGCGCTGCTGCTGGCCGCGCTGCTTGCAGTGGCGGGCTGTGGGGACCGCCGTCCCGCCCCGGAGCTGGTGGTCGGATCGGGTCCCGACTCCGAATCGATGCTGCTGGCCGGCCTCTACGTGGCGGCGCTGCGCTCATATGGCTTCGCGGCGCGACCCGAAACCGCGCCCGACCCGATGGCGAAGCTGGACTCTGGCGAGTTCACCGTCGTCCCCGCGTTCACCGGTAGGACGTTGCGGCGTTTGCAGCCCGGCGCATCGGCCCTATCGGATTCCCAGGTCTACCGGGCGATGATCGCGGCGCTGCCGGAGGGCATCTTGGCGGGCGACTACACCACCGCCGCCGAGGACAAACCCGAGCTGCTGATCACGCAAGCCACCGCCAAGGCATGGAGCGGCCTTACGGACCTGAGCGCAGACCTGAGCACTCTGACGAAGCACTGCGACGGGCTGGTGATCGGGGCCGTCGCCGGTTTTCAGGCACCGTCGTCGATAGGATCCTGCCGGCTACCCGCACCGCGCGAATTCGCCGACGCGCCAACGATGTTCGCCGCGATACGCGCGGGGGAGCTGACGGCGGGATGGACGACCACCGCCGATCCCGGCGTGCCTGGAGACCTGGTCGCGTTGGCCGACCGCAAACCCGCACTGATACCGGCCGAGAACGTGGTGCCGCTGTACCGCCGCAACGCGTTAAGCGATCGTCAGCTCCTGGCGATCAACGAGATAGCCGGCGTCCTCGACACCGCGGCCCTGGCCGACATGCGCCGCCAGGTGGCCGGCGGCGCCGACCCGCAGGCGGCGGCGGGCGCCTGGTTGGCCGAACACCCGCTGGGCCGCTAGTACTTGGGCGGCGGCCATCGAGTCTGCGTCGGTGGCGTCGACTCTGCGCAGAGGGAGGCGATCCTCTGCGATCGGCCGCGCTGAGCGCAGACTCGACGGCGGGTGCGCGCGTCAGTGCGTGGGCGGCATCAACCGGCCCAAGACGGGGCCGAAGAGATCCTGATAACGGGACCCGCTCAGCCGCACCATGACGTCCAGTATTTTGGCGTCGACGCCGACGAGGACGCGGGCATTTTTCTTGCGCACCGCCCGCAGGATGATCTGCGCGGCTTTCTCCGGGCTGGTCCTGGCCATGCGTTTGTTGAACGTCTTGGCCAGTTCGTCACGGTCGACTCCCTCGGCGGCGGTGGCGTTGCGGGCGATCGCGGTCTTGATGCCGCCGGGGTGCACGGTGGTCACCGCCACCGGGTGGCCCGCCAGCACCATCTCCTGGCGCAGCGCCTCAGTGAAGCCGCGGACCGCGAACTTGGCCGAGTTGTACGCGGCCTGCCCCGGCACCGAGAACAACCCGAACACGCTCGAGATGTTGATGACGTGGCCGTCCCCGGAGGCGATCAGGTGCGGAAGAAACGCCTTGGTGCCGTTCACGACGCCCCAGAAGTCGACGTCCATCACCCGTTCGATGTCCTTGAACTGGCTGACCTCGATGTCGCCGGTGTAGGCGATGCCGGCGTTGTTGTAGATCTGGTTGACCTTGCCGAAGTGCTCTTTGACCGCGTCGGCGTAGGCCAGGAAGGCCTCGCGCTCGGTCACGTCGAGTCGGTCCTCCTTGACCTGCGCGCCGATCGCCTTCAACCGCTCCTCGGTTTGCGCGAGGCCTTCGGTGTCGACGTCGCTGATCGCCACCAAGGCGCCCGAGCGGGCCAGCTCGACGGCCAGCGCCTGCCCGATACCCGAACCGGCGCCGGTGACCGCGGCGACCTTGCCGGCGAACCCCTGCATGACCACCCTCCTCTATGTCCATTGACTCTCGTCGAGGCTAGCCGGTACCCGGGGTACGGCTTGCATCCGGTCCTTGCGCGCAGAATCGGCGGCAGCCCATAATCCTGCCGTGACAGACGGCGGCGCAAGCGCTGAAACGAAGAACGATCCGCGCGCCGACGTTGTCACCCGCCAGTACGAGCGGTGGCGCTACCCGAGGCCCATAGAGGACCTCGAGGCATTGCCCGATGGCCAGTGGTTTTGGTTCGATCCTTCCCACTTCCACCGGATGTTATGGCCAGATCGGGACTATGCAGGCCTCAGCCAAACGCCGTGTCGATGATCTCCTGCTGCTCGACGGCGTGCACCTTCGACGACCCCGACGACGGGGCCGACATCGCCCGGCGCGAAATGCGCTTGATGCCGGTCAGTCTCTGCGGCAGTAGCTCGGGTAGCTCGAGCCCGAACCGCGGCCACGCGCCCTGGTTGGCCGGCTCCTCCTGCACCCAGAAGTACTCCCTGGCGTTCGGGTAGCGGTCCAGCGTTTCGTCGAGCCGGCGTTTCGGCAGCGGGGCAAGCTGTTCGATGCGCACGATCGCCACGTCGTCGCGGTTTTCCTTCGCCTTGCGGGCGGCCAGCTCGTAATAGATCTTGCCGCTGGTCAGCAGGATCCGGGTGACCTTGCCGCGGTCGCCGACGCCGTCCTCGTAGGTGGGCTCCTCCAGCACCGACCGGAACTTGATCTCGGTGAAGTCCTTGATGTCGCTGACGACGGCCTTGTTGCGCAACATCGACTTCGGCGTGAAGACGATCAGCGGGCGCTGAATGCCGTCCAGCGCGTGCCGGCGCAGCAGGTGGAAGTAGTTCGACGGCGTCGAGGGCACCGCGATCGTCATCGAACCCTCCGCCCACAGCTGCAGGAAGCGCTCGATCCGGCCCGACGTGTGGTCGGGCCCCTGACCCTCGTGTCCGTGCGGCAGCAACAGCACCACGTTGGACAACTGGCCCCACTTGGCCTCACCGGAGCTGATGAATTCGTCGATGATCGACTGCGCGCCGTTGACGAAGTCGCCGAACTGCCCCTCCCACAACACAAGTGCGTCCGGGTTGCCCACGGTGTAGCCGTACTCGAAGCCGACGGCGGCGTATTCCGACAGCGGCGAGTCGTACACCAGGAACTTGCCGCCGCTCGGGGTGCCGTCCGTGTTGGTGGCCAGCAACTGCAGCGGGGTGAACTCCTCGCCGGTGTTGCGGTCGATGATCACCGAGTGCCGCTGGGAGAAGGTGCCGCGCTTGGTGTCCTGCCCGGACAGCCGGATCAGCTTGCCCTCGGCGACCAGTGAACCCAGCGCCAGCAGCTCACCGAACGCCCAGTCGACCTTGCCCTCGTAGGCCATCTCCCGGCGCTTTTCCAGCACCGGTAGCACACGCGGGTGCACGGTGAATCCCTCGGGCATGGCCAGGAACGCGTCACCGATCCGGGCCAGCAGCGATTTGTCCACCGCGGTGGCCAGCCCCGCCGGGACAAGCTGGTCGGCCTCTACCGATTCGCTGGGCTGCGCCCCGTGCTTTTCCAGATCGCGGACCTCGTTGAACACTCGCTCCAGCTGGCCCTGGTAGTCGCGCAGCGCGTCCTCGGCCTCCTTCATCGAGATGTCGCTGCGGCCGATCAGGGCCTCGGTGTAGCTCTTGCGCGCCCCGCGCTTGGTGTCGACGACGTCGTACATGTACGGGTTGGTCATCGACGGGTCGTCGCCCTCGTTGTGCCCGCGCCGGCGGTAGCACAGCATGTCGATGACGACGTCCTTGTGGAACTTCTGCCGGAAGTCCACGGCCAGCCGCGCCACCCAATCGCACGCCTCAGGATCGTCGCCGTTGACGTGGAAGATCGGCGCCCCAATCATTTTCGCGACGTCCGTGCAGTACTCGCTGGACCTGGAGTACTCCGGTGCGGTGGTGAAGCCGATCTGGTTGTTGACGATGATGTGGATGGTGCCCCCGACGCGGTAACCGGGCAGGTTCGTCAGGTTCAGCGTCTCGGCAACCACTCCCTGGCCGGCGAAGGCGGCGTCACCGTGCAGCATCAGTGGCACCACGGAGAAGGCGTCATCACCGTTTTTGTCGAGCAGGTCCTGCTTGGCCCGCACCAGGCCCTCCAGCACCGGGTCGACGGCCTCCAGGTGCGACGGGTTGGCGGTCAGCGACACCTGAATGTCGTTGTCGCCGAACATCTGCAGGTAAATACCGGTGGCGCCGAGGTGGTACTTGACGTCGCCGGAGCCGTGGGCCTGGGACGGGTTCAGGTTGCCCTCGAACTCGCTGAAGATCTGCGAGTACGGCTTGCCCACGATGTTGGCCAGCACGTTGAGGCGGCCGCGGTGCGGCATCCCGATGACCACCTCGTCCAGGCCGTGCTCGGCGCACTGGTCGATCACGGCGTCCATCATCGGGATCTGGCTTTCGGCGCCTTCGAGCGAGAAGCGCTTCTGCCCGACGTACTTGGTCTGCAGGAATGTTTCGAACGCCTCGGCGGCGTTCAGCTTGCTCAGGATGTATTTCTGTTGGGCCACAGTCGGTTTGACGTGCTTGGTCTCGACCCGCTCTTCCAGCCAGGCTTGCTGCTCGGGGTCGAGGATGTGGGTGTACTCGACGCCGATGTGGCGGCAGTAGGCGTCGCGCAGGATGCCCAGCACGTCGCGCAGCTTCTTGTACTCGCAGCCGGCGAAGCCGTTGACCTTGAACACCCGATCCAGATCCCACAGCGTCAGGCCGTGGGTCAGCACCTCGAGGTCGGGGTGGCTGCGGAACCTGGTGCTGTCCAAGCGCAGCGGGTCGATGTCGGCCATCAGATGCCCGCGGTTGCGGTAGGCCGCGATCAACTCCATGACGCGGGCGTTCTTGTCGACGATCGAGTCCGGGTTGTCGGTGCTCCAGCGCACCGGCAGGTACGGATTGCCCAGCTCGCGGAAGATCTCGTCCCAGAAGGTATCCGAGAGCAGCATTTCGTGGATGGTGCGCAGGAAGTCGCCGGATTCCGCGCCCTGGATGATGCGGTGGTCGTAGGTCGAGGTCAGGGTGATCAGCTTGCCGATGCCCAGCTCGGCGATGCGCTCCGCGCTGGCGCCCTGAAACTCGGCCGGGTATTCCATGGCGCCGACGCCGATGATGGCGCCCTGGCCGGCCATCAGCCGTGGCACCGAGTGCACGGTGCCGATGGTGCCGGGGTTGGTCAGCGAAATCGTCACGCCGGCAAAGTCTTCGGCGGTCAGCTTGCCGTCGCGCGCCCGCCGGACGATGTCTTCGTAGGCGGAGACGAATTCGGCGAATCGCAGCTCGTCGCAACGCTTGATGCCGGCCACCACCAGGGAGCGCTTGCCGTCTTTGCCCTGCAGGTCGATGGCCAGGCCGAGATTGGTGTGCGCCGGAGTGACCGCGGTGGGCTTGCCGTCGACATCGGCGTAATGCCGGTTCATGTTCGGGAACTTCTTGACCGCCTGCACCAGCGCGTAGCCCAACAAGTGGGTGAAGGAGATCTTGCCGCCGCGGGTGCGCTTGAGCTGGTTGTTGATGACGATCCGGTTGTCGATCATGAGCTTGGCCGGAATGGCCCGCACGCTGGTGGCCGTCGGCACGTCCAGCGACGCGGACATGTTCTTGACGACGGCCGCGGCGGCGCCGCGCAGCACCTGCAACTCGTCGCCTTCGGCGGGCGGCGGAGCGGCGGCCTTGGCCGGTGGCGCCGTGGCGGGCGCCGGCGCGCCGTTGCCCGCCGCGGCGGGCGTCTGAGTGGGCTGGGCGGGCGCGGCGGCGGGTGGCTGCGCCGCCGTGGCCGGCGTCGCTTGCGGGGCGGCGGCGTGCCCGTCACCGGTACTCGGGGCCGCTTCGGTGGTGGGCTCGGGGTTGTAATCAACCAGGAACTCGTGCCAGCTCGGATCGACCGACGAGGGGTCGTCGCGGAACTTGCGGTACATCTCCTCGACCAGCCATTCGTTTTGCCCGAATGGTGAACTTGTGTTGCTCACGGCCGCTGTCGCCTCAATTCCTTTGTCCTGCAGGCCTGTACGCGCCAACGCGCGGCGCCTGCGCCTCTCTGCGCCCCGGTTTGGCGGGGCACGTGACACCCGCGGCGGTCCTGGAACGTTTCCGCCCCATAAAGGCTAACCTTTCCTCGGCAATTCGCGAGGGTGACCGGGTTGGGCGGTTTAGCCCGCTTCGTGAATCGGCGGCAACAGGTGCAGCGTGCTTGGCCAGCGCGTCGGCGGGGCGCCGAACGCCTGGCGGGCGTTGCGGACGATCTTTTTGCCCACCATCCGGTTGCCGGCGCCGCCGACCACGGCCCCGATGCCGACGGGCAGCATCTTGCCGAACATCAGGGCGCCGCGTCGCACGGCATACCGCTTGACGAAGTACTTGAGCATCCGGGCGTTGAACCGCCCCAGCGTCGACAACGGCAGCGAGGCCATGCCTTCGGCCAGCCAACCGCCATTGGTCCGGGCCGGACCGATCAGTTCGCCGAGGGCGCGCCTGCTGTCGTCGCCGACCAGGACGGCAAGCACCAGGGCGCGGCGCCGTTCCCGGTGGTCGGTCGGGATGTTGTACACCACGGCCTTCGCCAGCACGAACAACGCGGTGGCCTCGACGAAGAAGACGGTTTCCCCCGCGCCCGCCGTGAACGCGGTGAACGTCCCGACGCCGGGGAATGTCGCGGCCGAACCCACCGCGGCACCGCTCGTCGTCAGCGCGGCCAGGTAGCGTTTTTCCAGCTTGGCGTCGATCTCGGCGGGGCTGGCGCCCGGGTGTGTCCGTCGCAACCGGTCCACGTAGGCCCGCGCGGCGGGGCCGTGCACCCGGGAGCTGCGCTCGATGACCTGCGCCAATGCCCGGGTGGATGCTTTGGGCCGGCCACCCTCGGTGGCCCGCGTCTGCTCCGGCTTGGTCATGTCTTTGTTCCGTCGGGGCCGCATATTGCCTCTCCTGCTAATGGCGTCCCTTCAGGCTAACGCGCCCGCGCGGCCGATCGCCGCACCCGGAATAATGCACGCTGGATACAGATCGGCGACGATTCGGGACGTTCGTCGGGGGTACGCCGGGTTGAGCGCATAGGGCCGAGTGGCCGGCCGCAGTCGTCGCGAGCTGAAACGAGGTGGGTACATGACCAGGGCGACGCCCAGGTCGCCCGGGGGGACCCGGGGCGCGGCGGCGAGTGGCGCCCACTTCGCGAAGCGTCGGAACTTCTCGCCGAACCCCTGGAACGCGCTCTGGGCGATGATGATCGGCTTCTTCATGATCATGGTCGACTCGACCATCGTCGCTATCGCCAACCCGACCATCAAGGCCGATTTGCACATCGGGTACGACGCCGTGGTGTGGGTGACCAGCGCCTACCTGCTGGGGTATGCGGTGGTGTTGCTGGTGGCGGGGCGGCTCGGTGACCGGTTCGGCCCGAAAAACCTCTACCTGATCGGTCTGGTGGTGTTCACCGCCGCGTCGTTGTGGTGTGGGCTGTCGGGCGGCGCCGCGATGCTGATCACCGCGCGGGTCGTGCAGGGTGTCGGTGCCGGGCTGCTCACCCCGCAGACCTTGACGACGATCACCCGGATCTTTCCGGCGCAGCGGCGCGGTGTTGCGGCGAGCGTGTGGGGTACGACGGCGGGCGTCGCCAGCCTGGTGGGGCCGTTGGCCGGCGGCGCGCTGGTCGGCGGGCTGGGCTGGCGGTGGATTTTCTTCGTCAACATCCCGATCGGCATCGTCGGGCTGGCGCTGGCCGTCTGGCTGATCCCGGTGCTGCCCACCCAGGCGCACCGGTTCGACCTGGTCGGTGTCGCGCTGTCCGGGGTGGGCATGTTTCTGATCGTCTTCGGCCTGCAACAGGGCCCGGCCGCACACTGGCAGCCCTGGATCTGGGCGATAATCGTCGCCGGCACGGGCTTCATGTCGGTGTTCGTCTGCTGGCAGTCACTCAACACGGGCGAGCCGCTGGTTCCGTTGGACATTTTCCGTGACCGGGACTTCGGCCTGTGCAACGTCGGGGTGGCCGTCGTCTCGTTCGCGGCGACGGCGATGATGGTGCCGCTGCCCTTCTACGCGCAGGCGGCCTGCGGCCTCTCGCCGCTACGCTCGGCCCTGTTGATCGCGCCGATGGCGGTGGCCAACGCTGTGTTCGCGCCATTCGTCGGCAGGATCGTCGACCGATACCATCCGCGGCCCGTCGTCGGGTTCGGCTTTTCGGTGCTGGCGATCGGGCTGACGTGGCTCGCGTTCGAGATGGCGCCGGGTACGCCGATCTGGCGGCTGGTCTTGCCCTTCTTTGCCGTGGGCGTCGGGATGGCGTTCGTGTGGTCGCCCTTGACGGCCACCGCCACCCGTAACCTGCCCCCGCACTTGGCCGGCGCGGGGTCCGCGGTGTACAACACGATCCGCCAGCTCGGAGCCGTGCTGGGCAGCGCCGCCATGGCCGCGTTCATGACGTCGCGGATCGCCGGCGAGATGCCGCGGCAGCTTCCCAGCGCGGCGGCTGGCGAGGGCGATGTGACGTTGCAGCTGCCCGAGTTCCTGCGCGCGCCGTTTTCGGCCGCGATGTCGCAGTCGGTGCTGTTGCCGGCGTTCATCGCGTTGTTCGGGATCACCGCGGCGCTGTTCCTCGTGGGGTTCCCTTCGGCTCTCGGTCGAAAAGGCGGCGGCCGCAATTCGTCTGCTCCTGCGGATGGCGACTTAGTTGATGATGGCTATGACGATGACGACTACGTCGAGTTGATACTTCTTCGTGAACCGGACGCCGGGCCGCCGCCGCGTGCCGAGCCGCTGGAGGAGCGGTTCGCCCAGCCGCGCCGGGCGCCCGCCGACGATTGGCATAGCGACCCGGTCGACTCGTGGGACGGCCTGCTTGGCTTCGCCCACAACGGCTCCCATGTGGACGATAAAAAGCGCTTTCGCCCGATAGCGTCACCGAGCGCGGACGATCCCACCGGCTACGGTCGGCACTCGTCGGGATAGTCCGTCAGCGCGAGAAACGCGCCCAGGTCGATCAGGCCCGCGGGCGTGGCCGGGAGGTATTCGGTCAGCGACTGCGAGCGCACGATCACCGCCGCGTACTGTGCGCGGCTGACGCCAACATTCAGCCGGTTCCTGTTGAGCAGGAACGAGATTCCGCGCGGCACCGCGTCGGCCGACGAAGCCGTCATCGAGATGAAGACCACAGGCGCCTGCCCACCCTGGAACTTGTCGACGGTTCCCACCCGGACCCCGCCGAGCCCGGCGGAGCTCAACCGCGCACGCACCAGCTTCACCTGGGCGTTGTAGGGGGCCAGCACCAGCACATCGGAGGCGGCCAATGGCCGGGTGCCGTGCTCGTCGGTCCACGGCGTGCCGAGCAGCCGCCCGATCTCGACGGCGATCGCGTCCGCCTCTTCCGGGCTTTCGGTGGAGTTGCCTTGGTGGGCAACGGAAATCACGTGCACGCCGGGCCCATACCCGTCGACGCGCCGCGCGGCGGTGCACTGGGTGTGCGACTGCAGCCTGCCCTCGTAGGACAGCGCGGATACCGCGGCGCAGACCGCCGGATGCATTCGATACGAGCGGTCCAGGAAGTAGCCGCGTTCGTCGGGCAGCGTGCGCTGGCCGTCCACCAGCCAATCCAGCGCGGACGCGTCGACCGGTTCCGGATGCGTTCCCTGACTGACCTGCGGCAGCTGCTGGGGGTCGCCGAGCAGCAACAGGTTGGCGGCCGCCGGTGCGACGGCGATGGTGTTGGCCAGGCAGAACTGGCCCGCCTCGTCGATCACCAGCAGATCCAGGCTGCCCGGCGGCACCCGGTTGGCGTTGGCGAAATCCCATGCTGTGCCGCCGATCACGCAGCCGTCGCCGTCGGAGATGAAGGCGTCGTACTGGCTGGCGTCGATCTCCTGCCAGCGCGGCGCGTCGTGGTCGTAGCGCTTCTTCGCGACTCGCGCCGGATCCAGCCCGGCGTCGATCACGCAGTCCAACAGGTTTTCCACCGTGGCGTGCGATTGCGCCACGACACCAATGCGCCAGCCGTGGTCGGTGACCAGTTGCCCGATCACCCGGGCGGCGGTGTGCGTCTTGCCGGTACCCGGCGGCCCATGCACAGCCAGGTACGACGAGTCCAGGTCCAGCACGGCGGCGGTGATGTCGGCGGTGGCGTGGGTGCCGCGCGGTAGCGGGCCGCCGCTGTGCGTGCGGGGCGCGCGGCGCACCAGGATGTCCATTAGGGCGCTGCGCGGCAGTTGCGGCAAGCCGGCGGCCAAGGCCGCGGCGGTCGATTCGATCGACTCCCGCAGCGCCGCCGTGGGAACGGGCGGCCCGGGGGTGAGCGCGAACGGCAGCTGGTGAAACGCGTTGCCGTCACCGCCAACCCGCTCGACGATCACCACTTCGGTGGGTACCGCCGGATCGTCGGCCTCGATCAGTTCGGCGCGGCCGGCCGCCCGCCGGTCGGGATTGTCGGTCATGCTCGCCGGGGCCGGGGGCTCGTAGAGCGCGAAGACGTCGGTCACCAGGCCGCCGCGGGCCAGCTCCCCGCGCAGCCGCACCCGTCGCTGCGGCTTGCGGGCGCGGGGAGGGGTGTGCCATCCGACGTCGACCGACGCCGTTTCGGCGATGAAAACGTCCGTGTCGTAGGCCCATTCGTCGACGGGGAAGTTCAGCCGGTCGAAATGCGCCCACC
>Ga0306922_10006479_pt1 | contig 11231 bp, 10 predicted proteins | sample sta12Cox44000082_FD_203758 | JGI IMG/M metagenome (GOLD analysis project Ga0306922, IMG submission 203758) | Lab enrichment of tropical soil microbial communities from Luquillo Experimental Forest, Puerto Rico - statoxic.12C.oxic.44.000.082 (v2)... | ecosystem: Environmental > Terrestrial >...
CATGAGTGATGCGCATGACCGCCGCAGCTGGCGCGGTACTGCGGGTTGCAGGCTCACGGCAGTAGCGGCGCGCCGTTGGGTGAGCCGGGGAACGGGTCGAGCAGGTACGGGAAGCCATCGAGATAGAAATCATCGGGGCTCACCGCACCGCTCGCATGGGCATGTGCCGCATCGGGGCCTGCCGCGCGCGCACCGTCGGTGTACGGCTTGCCACCGTTCGGGTCATGGGTCTCGCTGCCGCAGTTGCCGACCGCACCACAGAGGGCACCCATGGCTGCGCGGAGCGTGATGTCGACGACGTCATCGAAGGGACGCCGGCCGTTTGGGAAGCCCGCCAGATCGCCCCCCAGCACGCCCAGATCGTTCTGCGCGGCCGGCGCCGTCGCTGCGACCGAGGTGTTGAGGCGCAGCATCTCCGCCGGGGTCACCTTGAGGGGCTGATTGAGGCCCTTGACCCCCGTCAGAAAGACGCTCACCAGATCATCACGCGGTGTCTGCGGCGGCAGTGCGGCGTTGCCGAACAGCACGTTCAACAGCACCGGCAGGCTCGGATGGGTCACGTAGGTGAGGAACTGCGCGTCCTGATGCGGCACGCTGCCGTTGAAGCGATCCTTGTCGGGGAGCCCGATGACTACTTCGTTGACGAGCGGCATGCCGAGCCTGGACACCTGCGTCCAGCCGCCATGATCGCGGCGCGAGCCATCCTCAGCGTCGGCGCCGTCACGCTCGGAGGTCCGCGCCTCCTCAGCCGGCACGCTGGCGGTGGTCCACGCGCCGATCACGGGATCCTTGCGGACCAGGCAACTGATCGGCACCTCGAGCGCGATCGAGGTTACGTTCTTGTCGGCGATGGTGTTCGGGGCGGCGTCGCGGCGACCGACGGGATTGAGGTTCACGAGATCGAAGATCTCGCCGAGGTTCACCACGAAGCCGTCCTTGCGCTGGCCGACGAACACCCGTCCGGGTGTGGCGCAGCCCGGGATGGCGGCGCTGTAGATGAAGTTCGCCGCATACGCCGGGTAGTTGTCGATCGATTTGTTGCCGATGTTGTCGACCGGCTTGAAGAAAGTACGGCCGCCGAGGGTGGCGTTGGTGACCGCCTCGCGCTCGCCGGAGCGCGGATCGCCGCGCACGACCTCGATGGTGTAGCTCTGGATCACATTGAGGTTCGCCCCGGCCGGGTTCACCGGACCGATGTTGATGAGCGGCACGGCGACGTTGCGGCCGCCGGCATTCACCGTCAGACCCTTGAGGGTGTTGGTGAAGCGAAACTGGAAGGTGAGGTCGGGCCGGGCATCGCCGTCGTTGTCGATACGGATCTCGTAGAGCGCCTTCGGGTCGAGCGTGAAGTAATTGGGCCCGCCGTAGGCGTCCTGCAACGGGTTATAGTTGGCGATGAAGGTGACGAACTGCTCCCGTCCCGGCTCATAGCTGCGGAACATGTAGAAGTCGGTGCCGTCGACCTTCGGCTGCCCCGCGATGAATGGTGCCTCGCGATGGCTCGAGGCGAGCGCTGCAAGCGGCACCGCAGCGGCGGTGCACGCCAGTACGCCCCATAAAGTCCTGCGTTTCATGGTAGTCATCCCCTTGGCTGAAGAGAGGCGGTAATCGCCTACTTCTACGGGTGAGCGCGTCGAGCGGATGCAGCTGCCGAAGCGCCGCGGGCGTGGCATCCTGTTCCCAGCCGAAGGAGTCACCATGCCGGCCGACTTTCCCGTCGTCTTTGCCCTCTATCCCGATGTCACGCAGCTCGACTTCACTGGCCCGCTGGAGGTGCTCGCGCGGCTGCCGCAGGCGCGCATCGTGCTGGCGGCTGCGCGGGGCGGTACGCTCGCGGCCGGTGGCGTGACCTTCGCCGACGTTGTGCCGCTCGCGCAGGTGGAGGACTGTGCCCTGCTGTGCGTCCCAGGCGGCTTCGGCTGCAGCGCTGCGATGGCGGACGGCGAGTATCTCGGCGCGCTGCGTCGGCTCGCATCGCACGCTCGCTACGTCACTTCCGTGTGTACCGGTTCGCTGCTCCTCGGCGCCGCCGGGCTGCTCACGGGACGGCGCGCGGCCTGTCATTGGGCATTTCGGGAGATGCTCAGGCTCTTTGGCGCACTCCCCGACGACCGGCGCGTCGTGCGCGATGGCAACGTGTTCACCGGTGGCGGCGTCACCGCCGGCATCGACATGGCGCTCGCGGTCAGCGCCGAGATCGCGGGCGAGGATCATGCACAGGCGGTGCAGCTCGCCATGGAATACGCGCCCGAGCCGCCCTTTGCCGCCGGCCGTCCCGAGAATGCCCGCCCCGAGATCCTCGCCCTGGTACGCGCGCGCTTTGAGCGCGTCTGGCCGGACCGTCTGGCGGCGGCCGAGCGCGCGGCGCAAGCGTTGGCCCGAGACTTCGCGCACGTCGGAGGGTCTGATACGCTGTCAGGCCCATGAAGTGGCTCGCCGCCGCGCTCGCCGTCGCCATCATTCTGCTGCAGTACCGGATATGGCTCTCCGACGACGGCGTCCGCCAGGTTACGCGGCTGCGCCAGGCGGTCGCGACACAGCACGCCGAGAACGAGCAGCTCGGCGAGCGCAACCGACAGCTCGCCGCCGAAGTGCGTGATCTCAAGACCGGGCTCGATGCGCTCGAGGAGCGCGCCCGCAGCGATCTGGGCATGATTTCCCGCAACGAGACTTTCTACCAGGTCGTGCCGGCCACGCCTGCGCCGGCGACGCACACGCCCACCCGAACCGCAGCGGCGCACTGAGCCGGATCTCCGCAATGCACTACTGGCTCGTCATGCCGGCTGCCGGCTCCGGCAGCCGCTTCGGCGCCGCATCCCCGAAGCAATACGCGAAGCTGGCCGGGCGCACGGTCATCGAGTGGGCGCTGGCGCCCTTCCTCGGCGACCGTCGCTGCGCCGGGATCATCGTGGCGCTCGCGGCCGAGGATGGCGAGTGGGCGCGGATCGCGGCACGGCTGCACGCCGTGCAGCAAACCGCGTCGGCAGGCACGCCATCGCCCACTGTGACCGCGGTGGCGGGCGGTACGCAAAGGAGTCTCTCGGTGCGCGCTGTGCTCGCGGCGCTCGCCGAGCGCGCCGCGCCGGACGACTGGGTGCTGGTGCACGACGCGGCGCGTCCGTGTCTCGAGAGCCAGGATCTCGAGCGACTCCTCGCAGCCCTCGCCTCGCACTCACTCGGCGGACTGCTCGCGACGCCGGCTGCAGACACCCTCAAGCGCGCGCCGGCCGCCGCGGACCGCGAGCCCGGCGCGCGCGTCGCCGAGACCGTCGACCGCACGACGCTGTGGCGCGCACTCACGCCGCAGATGTTCCGCTACGGCAGGCTCTGCGCCGCGCTCGATGCCGCACACGCTGCGCAGCGTTTTCCAACGGATGAGGCCCAGGCACTCGAATGGCAGGGCGAACAGCCGCTGCTCGTGCCGGGGGCCGCGAGCAACCTGAAGATCACGACCGCCGAAGACCTGGTGCTCGCGGCGGCAATACTGCAGTCACGGCACGGCTCCCAGACACGAGGCGCTCCCATGAGAATCGGCTCGGGCTTCGACGTCCACGCTTTCGGGCCCGGTGACTTCCTCATGCTGGGGGGAGTACGCATTGCTCACTCGCGCGGCGTCGTGGCGCACTCCGACGGCGACGTGGTGCTGCACGCGCTGTGCGATGCCCTGCTCGGCGCGGCGGGTCTCGGCGACATCGGCCAGCATTTCAAGGATACCGACCCACGTTGGCGCGGGGCGGATAGCCGGCGCTTCGTCACCGCGGTGCTCGCCATGCTGCGCGAACGCGGTCTCGAGGTCGCCAACGCCGATGTGACGGTGCTCGCGCAGTCCCCCAAGATCGCACCCCACCGTGAGGCCATGCGTCAGGAGATCGCCCGACTTCTCGGCATCGACGAGGCGGGCGTCAACATCAAAGCGACCACCACCGAAGGTCTGGGCTTCCTCGGGCGCGCCGAGGGCATCGCCGCGCAGGCGGTGGTGCTGCTCGGCGGGGGCGCGCCGTGGGACGCGACGAGCTGAGCGCCCGCGAGGCGGCACTGAGGCCGCCACGTGCCTACGGCGTCCCCGCGGCCAGCGGCGCGCTGCGGGGAGAGCCCGAGGATTTCGTGGTGGAGGAGGAGCTGGGTTTTGCGCCAGCGGGCAGCGGCGCACATCTGCTGCTCAAGGTCCGCAAGCGCAACGCCAACACCCAGTGGGTGGCGCGCGAGCTGGCGTTTCTCGCCGGCTGCCGCGCCGCGGATGTCGGCTATGCCGGCCTCAAAGACCGCCGTGCGGTCGCCGTGCAGTGGTTCTCCGTGCCGCGCCCACGCACCGCAGTCGACTGGCGCGAGACGCGCGGCGGCGAGTTCGAGGTTCTCGAGGCGCACGAGCACACGCGCAAGCTGCCCCGCGGCGCACTCGCCGGCAATCGCTTCGCGGTGCGCATCCGTGCAGCAGGCGGCGACGGCGCCGGGCTTGGCGAGCGCCTCGCACCGCGGCTCGAGGCGATCGCGCAGCGCGGCGTACCGAACTACTTTGGCGCACAGCGCTTCGGGCGCGACGCGGGCAACCTGCGGCGTCTCGACGCGCCGCTCCATCGGCTTCCGCCACATGAGCGCGGCTTCGTGCTGTCCGCGGCGCGGAGTGTGATCTTCAATGCGCTGCTCGCCGCGCGGGTGACCGCGGGCAGCTGGGAGCAGCTGCGCCCGGGTGATCTCGCCAACCTCGACGGCCGCGGCAGCGTATTCCGCGTCGAGGACCTCGACGCGCAGCTCCTCGAGCGCTGCCGGCGACTCGAGATACACCCGAGCGGGCCGCTCTGGGGCGAGGGCAACCCGGCAAGCGCGGGCGAGGTGATGGAGCTCGAGAGGATGGTGGCTGCGCGCTACCCGGATGCCGCCGCGGCGTGCGCGGCGGCGGGCATGGCGCAGGAGCGGCGGAGTTTGCGCATCGCGGTGCGCGAGCTGCGCTGCGAGGTGGAGGCACAGGCGGTGCGCATCCATTTCCGCCTCGCGCGCGGCTGCTTCGCGACCGTGGTGCTCGCCGAGCTGATCGAGACCGAGGGCGCGATGCCGGAGGGGAGTTAGCGCGGCGGCCGGTCAGTCGGCCGAAAGCAGCACGTAGACCGCACCCGTGCCACCGTCCACCGGCCGCGCCGAGACGAATGCGAGCACGGCGCCGGTGCGACGCAGAACCGCGCTGACCGCTGCCTTGAGCACCGGCCCGCGATGACCCGAGCGCAGCCCCTTGCCGTGCACGATGCGAACGCAGCGCACGCCTTGCTCGAGTGCGCCGACGAGGAACTCGCGCAGGGCGGGCTTTGCCTCGGCGACCGTCATGCCATGGAGATCGATCTCGCGCTGCACGCGGTAATCGCCGCGCCGCAGGCGGCGCAGCACCGCGGCCGGGATCTGCGGGCGATGAAACGCCACCGCTTCGCCGGTGAGCTGCTCGAGGTCTGCCGTGTGCGGGTCGAGGCTTTCACGCAGCACCGCGGCCCGATCGGCACGTGTGAAACGCGCGCGCGGGCGGACCTTCGGCTTCCGCTGCAGCGGGGAGTGCGCGCCCAAACGCCTGACACCGCGCACCGCCTCCCGGAAGAGCCGCGCGTCCTCAGTCTCCTCATCGGGCTCGTCATCGTCCGGCAGGGTCGTCACGCCACGCTCCGCCGCCCGTGGTCTGCTTCCAGTATAGTCAGCCAGCTCCGTGCTGCGCACCCAATCCCGCGACAAGTGAAGATTCTGGTCAGTAACGATGACGGCTATCGTGCCGAGGGCATCCGCCGCCTGCGCGATGCGCTTTCGACCCTCGCGGAGGTGACGGTAGTCGCCCCCGACCGCAACCGGAGCGGCGCGAGCAACTCTCTGACGCTCGATGTGCCGTTGCGCGTGTTCGAGTCCGAGCCCGGAGTGTATTTCGTGCCGGGCACGCCCACGGACTGCGTGCATCTCGCCATCAGCGGGTTGTTCGACTTCGAGCACGACATGGTGGTCTCGGGTGTGAACGACGGTCCCAACCTCGGCGATGACGTGCTCTACTCCGGCACGGTGGCCGCGGCGGTCGAAGGACGCTTCCTCGGACTCCCGACCATCGCGATGTCGCTCTGCACCGGCGGCGGCGGTGGCGGTCACTTCGGAACCGGCGCCGAGGTGGCGCGTGTGCTCGTGGCGGAGCTCCTGCAACGCCCGCTCGAGTCTTCGCTCATTCTCAACGTCAATGTGCCCGATGTGCCCTTCGCCGAGCTGCGCGGCTTCCGCGCGAGCCGCCTCGGCTACCGCCACCGGTCGGCTCCGGTGATGCGGGCGCAGGACCCGCGCGGGCGACCGGTCTACTGGGTGGGGCCCGCGGGACCTCAGCAGGATGCCGGCCCCGGAACCGACTTCGACACCGTGGCGCGCGGTTTCGTGTCGGTGACTCCGCTGCAGGTGGATCTGACGCGCCACGCCGTGCTGCCGGCGCTCGGCACCTGGTTGGACGGGCTCAATGGCTGACCTGCGGCTCGCGGGAATCGGGATGACCTCCGCGCGCACGCGCGATCGTCTCGTGCAGCGCCTGCGTGAGCAGGGCATCTCCAACCTCAGCGTGCTCGAGCGCATCCGCAACGTGCCGCGCCATATTTTTGTCGATGAGGCCCTCGGCAGCCGTGCCTACGAGGACACGGCGCTGCCGATCGGCTTTGGTCAGACGATCTCCCAGCCCTACATCGTGGCGCGCATGACCGAGGCACTGCTCGAAGGCGGCCCCGCCGACAATGTGCTGGAAGTCGGAACCGGTTGCGGCTACCAGAGTGCGGTGCTCGCACCGCTGGTGAAGCGGCTCAGTACCATCGAGCGCATCGAGCCGCTGCTGATACGTGCACGCGAGCGGCTGAAGGAGCTCGGCATCCGCAACGTCCGCTTCCGGCACGGCGATGGCGCCCTCGGTTGGAAGGCGCACGCGCCCTTCGATGGCATCCTGGTAGCCGCCGCGCCGCTTACGGTGCCCGAGCCGTTGCTCAAGCAACTCAGGGTCGGGGGACGCCTGATCGTGCCGATCGGGCCCGAAGGTCAGCAGCAGCTCGTTCGCTTCACCTGCCGTGAACAGCGCATCGAGCGCCAGGCGCTGGGGCCCGTCGCCTTCGTGCCGCTTCTCGGCGGTACCGCCTGAGGGATTAGAGCCGTCTTCGCGAACGTAATGAGGTTCAACATTCTAAGAATCACGTAAGACACTGATATACATTGATATAGCTTTGACACGAAAGCTGCGAAACCGACAAAAACGCGGGTAAACGGACCACGAGGCACCTGAATTTGCCCGACAGTCCAGCAGGCGGAGGAAGAAAACTCGTTGTTCCTCAAATAAGTTGCGCGGTCTTCTCCTTGGCGTTTAACATGCTCGCCCTGTCTCCGTACGACGACACGTGGAGGGTGACCGGCAGAAGACACAGGGAGGAGGGGCGTCGCAACAAGAGCAATAAGTTCGAAACAAGAACAAGAACAGTACAATTGTTCGAGTCTGTCAGCTTCGAATGATTGTTTGGTTGGTTGACCCTCCCCTTGTGTCTTCTGCCGGTCTTCCTCGCCCCCACCGGCCCCCGCCCGCCCCCGACTCAATTGAGCTTGCTGTAACCGCTAGCTCAGGAACAGCGCGGCGAGCACCTTCCGGTCCTCCTGCACCAGCACGTTGAAGGTGCGGCACGCCGCGCCGAGCTGCATGACCTCGAGCCCGATGCGCCGCCGCGCGAATTCACTGCGCACTTCGGGCGGCGCGAAGCGCGGCCTCGGTCCGGTGCCGACCAGCACCAGCTCGGGAGAGAGCGCGAAGATCGACTCGAGGTGAGCGGGCGCGAGCTCATCGAAGGTGGCCGGCGGCCAGTCGGTGATGAGCCGCTCGGCGGTCACCAGACAGCTGCGATGCACGCGCTGCTCGCCGATGCGCAACTCAGTGTCGGAGTAGCTGCGAATGAGATTCGCCTGCGAGGGCGGTTCGAGGGTGAACTTCACCTTCGATACGATAGCGCCGGTGCGCGAGCTCGTCATGGTCATTCCCGATCTCTACCGGCCGCGTGAGCTGCGCGTGACCTCCGCGGACGGCAACGCCTTCGCAGACATACCGGGAATCGGCAGCGCTGCGCGCTTCGGCGCACGGACGACGCTGGCGGCCGGATGGCGCAGTTGGCTCCTCGCTCACATCGAGCGCGCCGACCTCGAGGGGATCGCGCCGGCGTGCATCGCCGCGGCAGCACTCGATCCCGCGCTTACCGCTGCGGTGGCCAACCCGGCGACGCCGTCCGTGACGCGCTGGATCGCTACCGCGGTGCATCTGCAGGCGGGGCTCACGCGCGTACATCTCGACGCGCGCGGCCTGCTGCACCTCACGCCGGCCGAGCAGGCAACCCTCAGCGCGGGGTTTATACGTACTTTCGGCTCGTCCAATCAGACACTCGCACCGTTGCCATCCGGAGAGTTCCTCCTCGGCACCCCCGGGTTGCCGCCACTCGCCACGGAGGAGCCCGGCCGCGCGGCCGGGGGCGAGCTCGATCGACTGGTGCCCTCGGGGCCCGCGGCCGCGCCGCTGCGGCGCCTGCTCACCGAGATCGAGATGTGGCTGCACGGGCTGCCGCTCAATGAGGCGCGCCGCGCGCGCGGTGAGGCGCCCATCACGGCGCTCTGGCCCTGGGGCGCTGCAGGGCGGATAGTGCGCCCCGAGCCGCGGGCACGGTCCGGGCTGCCGGCAGCCTTCGGCCGGGACGCATGGCTCCAGGGTCTTTGGCAGCTGAACGGCGCGGCCTGCCAGACACCGCCGGAGCATTTCGATAAGGTGCTCGCTGCGGGGGCGTGCGGGGCCGTGCTGGTCGTGGGAGCGGGACAGGTGGGCGATGAGGCATCAGTGGCCGGCGCGTTGCGTCGGCTCGATGAGCGTTTCGTTTCTCCGGCGCTGCAGGCGCTGCGTCGTGGCGCGCTCGATGGCGTGACCGTGATTCTCAACGACGTGTGTGCGCGGGTCGCGCGCCGCAGTCTCCGCAAGTTCTGGCGGCGAAACCTGCCAGGGCTCGAGGGCTTCGCGTGAGTCTGTGCATCGTGCGCCGCACCGTGCCGCCGGCGGCCCTGTCACTGAGCGGCACGCTTCACCCGGTGCTCGAGCGCGTGTACGCCGCGCGCGGCGTGCGTTCGGCGGCCGAGCTCGATACCTCACTCGAGCGGCTGTTGCCCGTCGGCACACTCGAGGGGATCCCGGCGGCGGTGGAGCTGTTGCTGGCACATCGCACGCGCCGCGTCCTGGTGGTGGGCGACTTCGATGCCGACGGGGCGACCAGCTGTGCGCTGGTGGTGCGGGCGCTGCGTGCCTGTGGTTTTGCCTTTGTGGACTTCCTCGTGCCGAACCGCTTCGAATTTGGCTACGGCCTCACTCCCGAGATCGTCGCCCTCGCGGCCGCGCGCGCGCCCTCGCTGATCGTTACCGTCGACAACGGTATCTCCAGCAACGCCGGAGTCGCCGCGGCACGCGAGCGCGGCATCGAGGTGTTGATCACCGATCATCACCTTCCCGGCGCACGGCTTCCCGACGCCAACGTGATCGTCAATCCCAATCTTGCCGCCAGCCGCTTCGCCAGCCGCGCGCTCGCCGGAGTGGGCGTCGCCTTCTACGTGATGGCAGCGGTGCGACGCGCGCTCGACCGCGCCGGCCTGTGCGGCGCGACGCCGGGAGTGGCGGAGCTGCTCGACCTCGTGGCCCTCGGTACCGTCGCGGATGTCGTGCCGCTCGATGCCAACAACCGCGTGCTCATCGCGCAGGGCTTGAAGCGAATCCGCGCCGGCCGCTGCGTGGCGGGGATCCGCGCACTGCTCGCACTCGCCGGGCGTACCGCAGCGGATCTGACGGCGGCCGATCTCGCCTTCGGTGTCGCGCCGCGCCTGAACGCGGCCGGCCGCATCGATGACATGACCATCGGCATTCAGTGCCTGCTGGCCGATGACGAGGCACACGCGCAGCGGCTCGCGGCGCGGCTCGATACGCTCAACGAGGAACGCCGCGCCATCGAGGCGCGCATGCAGCAGGAGGCCCTCGGCGCGGTGCGACAGCTGCGTGAGCCGGCGGCCGGAGCGCCGCAGCGCAGCGGGGTGTGCCTGTTCGACGAGAGCTGGCACCAGGGCGTCGTGGGGCTCGTCGCGAGCCGCGTCAAGGAGCGCGTGCGCCGTCCGGTGATCGCTTTTGCGCGCGCCGATGCCGCGACGCTGCGTGGCTCGGCGCGCTCGACACCCGGCATTCACATCCGCGATGTGCTCGACTCGATTGCCGCGCGTCATCCGGGGCTCATCGATCGCTTCGGCGGCCACGCCATGGCAGCCGGGCTGACGCTCGAACGCGCGAAGCTCGATCAGTTCGCGCGCGCCTTCGACGACGAGGTGGCCCGCTGCCCGGCGGGGTCCATCGCGGCCGACGCCGTGGAGACCGACGGCGAGCTCGCCGTCGGCGAGATCGCGCTTGCGACCGCCGAGGCGCTGCGCGCCGGCGGACCCTGGGGACAGGCCTTCCCCGAGCCGAGCTTCGACGGCGTTTTCAGCGTGCGCAGCGCGCGCGTCATCGCTGATCGGCACGCGAAGATGTGGGTGGAGGTGCCGCGCAGCGGTCGCAGTTTCGATGCCATCGCGTTCAACCATCTCGAGGACGGCGCGCCGTTCGAGCCGCCGGTCGGCCCCATGCATCTCGTCTACCGGCTCGAGGTGAACGAGTATCAGAGCGAGCGGCGGCTGCAGCTGCTGGTTGATCATCTGCTGCCGGCCGCTCAGTGAGCCTCGAGCCTTGCCGCCGGGTGAGCCGGCCGTTTAGCATCCCGGGGGTCGCTTCACTCCCACGGTTCCGCTGCAATGGAAGTCAATCAGCTCCGCCGCCAGCTCAAGGATCTTTCTGAGCGCATCAGTGCGCTACGGGGGTTTCTTTGAGTACGACCGCAAGCAGGAGCGGCTCGAGGAAGTCGCCCGCGAGCTCGAGGATCCGGCGGTGTGGTCGAATCCGGCGCGTGCCCAGGAGCTCGGGCGCGAACGCGCGCGCCTGAGCGCCGAGGTTGCCGAGATCGACCGTGCGACCAAGGGGATCAGCGACGCCGGCGAGTTGCTCGAGCTCGCGGCTGACGAGAACGACGAGCCCGCGGCGCGGGACATCGAGCGTGATGCGGAGCGCCTCGAGTCCGCGGTGCGACATCTCGAGCTCAAACGCATGTTCCGCGGCGAGATGGACCCCCACAGCGCGTTTCTCGACATCCAGGCGGGGGCTG
>Ga0306922_10006481_pt1 | contig 11231 bp, 9 predicted proteins | sample sta12Cox44000082_FD_203758 | JGI IMG/M metagenome (GOLD analysis project Ga0306922, IMG submission 203758) | Lab enrichment of tropical soil microbial communities from Luquillo Experimental Forest, Puerto Rico - statoxic.12C.oxic.44.000.082 (v2)... | ecosystem: Environmental > Terrestrial > Soil...
ACCTCGCGGGTGGGGAACGTCTCTCCCTACCCGGGGTTTCCGGCCAGTCAAAGCCTTCTGAACGCCCTGCGGCCGTTTCCGCAGTTCAGTGCTGTGTCCGGCGGCTTTGGTCCTCCCGCACCTCTCGGCGTGACCGGTGCACCCACGGGCGACACGTGGTACGACTCGTTGCAGGCGAAGGCGACCAAGCGTTTTTCTCATGGATTACAGGCCACCGGGACGTTCACCTGGTCCAAAGCGCTGATCTCCACGCGACAGAACTTCTGGGATCCGACGAGTTCGTCGAAGACCTACCAGAATACCGATCAACCGTTCCTGCTCAATGCCAATATCGTCTACACGGTGCCGAAGTTGTTCGAAAATCACAGCGCGCTATCCTGGGCGACGCGGGATTGGCAGGTTGGCGCGTTCCTGCAATATGCCAGCGGCCTGCCCTTGACTCCTCCAAATTCCAATACGCCCAACCCGCTAATGGCGAACAATGGGGGCACAACCGCGAACTACCAAATCCGGGTTCCGGGTCAGCCGCTCTATCTGAAGAATCCCAACTGCGGCTGCATCAACCCCTATCAAGATCAGGTGCTCAACGCAGCCGCGTGGACCAGTCCGCCAGTTCCCGGCATGTTTGGGACCAATGCGCTCTACGGTGATTTCCGGGCACCTCGCCGGCCGCAGGAGAACTTCAACATCGGCCGCAATTTCCGGGTCAAGGAGCGGTACAACCTGCAGATCCGTGCCGAGTTCGTAAACATCTTTAACCGCACGTACCTGGGCAACCCGAGCACAACGCTGCCCGTGGGTAACACCCTGACCCGCAATCTCAACGGTCAGTTGATAGGTGGCTTCGGAGTGATTAACGACGTAGTTTCTTCGGGGGCTATTCCATCCGCGCCATCCAACGGAAACTACAACACGGCACTCGGCGGATTGCCGCGCACCGGCACTGTGATCGCGCGATTCACGTTCTAGGCTGGGACTCGGGCGAGAAACCCGCGGCTGGGTTGTTTGCTCCGCCCTCAGCCATTGGAAATCAACCGAGCGGCGACAGCGGTTCTCGAACAGGGCGCAGTGCGCTTGGTGCCTAACCTGGCTTTTGGATTCGGCATCGGCCGCGGATTCGACTTCGCGAGGAGTCGTGATCCGGTGCGTCGCGACCCTGTTCCTGATAAGCTTCGGTGCGGAGCAAGTGCCATGAGCGTGAAATCGGCCGTTCCGCTGGGGCTGCCTGGCAGCCTCTGACTTGCCGCGCAGGTAAAGGAATTCCGCCCGGTGACGAAAGTGGTGCTTTGCAACGCGCTCCCTTGGACGGGTTGAACCGGGGGGCGTGGCGATGCGGGCGGGCATTTGCGGTGGGAGTCGGTCCGCGCGGATCGCTCGGGAACTGGCAGGGAGAGATTCCTCGGCCAGAGTCCAGCAACGACTCGATTGTTTCCGCACTGCCCGGTGATCGCGGAGGGGGCGCGACCAAGACACGGACTGTTCGCCGTTACGAACGAGATGGAGAGTGCGTATGGAAGAAGATCAAATCCTGAAGCGGCGTACGCTGCTGGGAGGCCTGGCGGGGTTTGCTGTTGGTCGGGTTGTGTCCGGGGGAATCGCCAGGGCGGCGGAGCCCGCCAGCACCGTGACGACGACGCTCAGCACCTACATGAGCGCAGCCCGGGACAATGCGATTCCGGGCGAGGTGATCGAGAAGACGAAGCATCATATCCTCGACACGATTGCCGCCATGATCTCCGGCTCTGAGTTGCCGCCCGGGCGTGCCGCGATCCGGTTCGCTCGCGCCTACGGCGGTGAGAGGGTGGCAACCGTCGTGGGTTCGAACGTCCTGTGCGGACCCATCGAAGCGGCGCTAGCTAACGGCGTGCTGGCGCATGCCGACGAGACGGACGATTCATGGCCGGGAGGATGGCATCCCGGCTGCAATGTGGTGCCGGCCGCGCTCGCGACCGGGGAGCGGTTCGGGATCAGTGGAACCCACCTCCTGCGTGCGGTCGCGCTTGGCTACGACGTGGGAGCGCGTGTGCTCACTGTGTTGCGCCCTGGGGTGTTTGAGACGCACAAGAGCACCCACAGTATCGGAGGGGTCTTCGGCGCGGCTGCGGCCGCAGGCTGCGCCGCTCGTCTGAATGCCCAGCAGATGCGCTGGCTGCTCGACTACTCGGCACAGCAATCGTCGGGCATCGCGGCGTGGGACCGTGATACCGATCACATTGAGAAAGGCTTCGTATTTGGTGGAATGCCGGCACGCAGCGGTGTTACCGCCGCCTTGCTGGTCGACTCCGGCTGGAACGGAATCGACGACATCCTGTCGGGAGATGACAATTTCCTGTTGGCTAACGCGCCCTACGGCGATAGAGCGTTGTTGGTCGATAAGCTCGGCGAACGCTACGAGATTATGCGCACCAGCATCAAGAAGTGGAGTGTGGGATCGCCCATTCAGGCGCCGCTCGATGCTCTGGAAATTCTTTTGAAAAGGCGCCCGTTCAAGGCTGACCAGGTACGGGAAGTGACGATCCGGATGAACCCGGGATCGGTTGTCGACAACCGGGAGATGCCGGATGTCTGCATTCAGCACATGATCGCCGTGATGCTGGTCGACAAGACGGTGACCTTCCGTTCGGCGCATGATAAGCCACGCATGGAGGACCCGGAGATTCTTCGGCAGCGTGCGAAGGTAAGGCTTGTTCCTGCTGCCGGCCAACCGTTGGTTGTAGTTGCGCTGTCGGATGGAACGCATTTGAGCGAAGATGTGAGTGCTGTGCTCGGCACGATGAATAATCCGATGACGCGCGACCAGGTCGTAGCCAAAAGCCGTGATCTCATGGCGCCTTTCATCGGCCAATCGGCCAGCCAGGCATTAATTGAGAAAATTCTCGATCTGCAGAATATGAGGGACATCAGGGAGCTGCGCGCCTGGCTCCAGCGGAGGTGACTCTTATCTGAGCTTTAAACGCGTCATGGATGCCTTTCTCAAGGATCTGAAGCACTCTGCCCGCATGTTCCTCGAGACGCCAGGTTTCACCATCGCCGCGATCGCTGCTCTGGCGCTCGGGATGGCCACCAACGCCGCGATCTTCTCGGTGGCGAATACGGTCCTATTCAAACCGTTCGCTTACCCCGATCCTGACCGGATTGTGATGTTTCAGAACATCTTTCGTGCGGGCCGCAGTGGCAGCGCATCGCCTACGGAATTCAATTGGTGGCGGCAACAGACCCAAGCGTTCCGGGAAGTTTCGGCGTACGACTTCAACGTTGTCAACTGGACCGGCGAATCCTTCCCGGAACAGATCCCAACGATGCGCGCCAGTGCAGACTTCTTCCGGCTGTGCGGTGCTAATACGATCGAGGGCCGTACCTTCGAGGCCGCCGACGACGTGCCGAATGCGCCGAAGACCGCAGTGCTCGCCTATGCGTTCTGGCAGCGGCACTTTGGCGGCGATCGGAAGGTGGTCGGCAGGCGCATGACGCTGAGCGGCGTGCGCTATGAAATCATCGGTGTCCTGGGCCCCCAACTCCCAGACGGTCAGATCACCGAAAGATCCTCGTTATCCGGCGATATCGAAATCTACGAGCCACCGGACGTCTATCTTCCATTCCAGCTCGACCCCAACAGCGCGAGTCATGGTCATTACTTCAATGTAGCCGGGCGCCTAAAGCCCGGCGTCACCCTGGCGGCCGCGAACGCTCAGTTACAAGCCACTTATCAAGAGTACTCGCGCAGGTGGCCGGACGATTCCTCCTCTGAGAGGCGGTTCGGTGTACAGCCTTTAAAGAGTGGCATCACGGGCGGCGTGCGGAATTCGTTGCTGATCCTTCTGGGCGCGGTCGGCTTCGTGCTGCTGATCGCCTGCGCCAATGTCGCCAACTTACTGCTGGCGCGTGCGGCGGCTCGGAAACGGGAAATTGCGATCCGGGTGGCAGTGGGGGCCAGCCGCGGACGGATTGTCCGGCAACTTCTTACCGAAAGCCTGATGCTATCGCTCGTCGGCGGGGTTTTGGGCCTGGCGGCAGGCTACGTTGGCATCCGCACCATTCTGGCCCTCATCCCCGACAACATCCCGCGCATCGGTCTGGGGGGCTCCAATGTAGACCTCGACTGGCGTGTTTTGGGATTCACTTTGGGCCTGTCGCTTCTGACCGGCACGGTGTTCGGACTCGTTCCCGCTCTCAACTCGTCGCGTGCGGACTTGAGCAGCACGCTGAGACAGAGCAGCAACCGTTGCAGCACTGGCTTGGGGCACAATCAGGCGCAGGCGCAGCTGGTAACTGCTGAGATGGCGCTGGCCGTGGTGCTGTCGATCGGTGCGGCGTTGTTGATCCGAAGCTTCCTTTCGCTCCGGCAGGTGAATCCCGGCTTCGACGCGCACCATGTCTTGACGATGCGCATGTCCTTGACGGGTCCTCAGTTCGACAAGCCGGAGGCGGTGACCCGAGTGATTCGCGAAGGGGTTCGCCAAATCCGCGCACTTCCGGGCGTCGAGGTGGCGCGACTTCCTGCTGTGTGCCTCTGGAGGACCGCTTGCACGGAGCCTTCCAAATTGCGGGACGTCCTGAAGGGCCAGCTTCCGGGGGCCCGACGGGATGGACGCTGGTTTCTCCGGGCTACTTCGAGACTCTCAAAATTCCTGTCCTCCGGGGCCGTGCCTTTCGGGAGGAGGACGAGAGCGGACCACCGGTGGTTATGATCAATCAGACGTTGGCGAAGCGTTTCTGGCCGGATAGCGATCCATTGAAGGACGAAATCATGATCGGCGATCAGGCTCCGCGCCAGGTTGTTGGTGTCGTCGGAGAGGTGCGCGAGGAGGCGCTCAACCGCGCGCCACGCCCCAACCTGTACCTGCTTGAGGCGCAGATGACCGACACCGGCTTGATGACGACCGAACCGTGGGCTTGGTTGATCCGGACTGGCGTGGCGCCGCTATCGTTGAGTTCCGCGATTCAGAAGCAACTGCGCGAGGCGAGCGGAGGCCTGCCGGTGGCCCACATTCGCACGATGGAGGAAACCGTATCGCGATCCACGGCGGCCGAGAACTTCAACACCGTGGTGCTCACCATTTTCGGGTGCTCGGCGCTGCTGCTGGCGGCGATTGGAATCTACGGACTGATGGCATACTCGGTGGCCCAGCGCGTCCAGGAAATTGGAGTCCGGCTGGCTTTGGGCGCCGAATCCAGCCACATCCGGAATATGGTGGTGTTTCAGGGCCTGCGGCCGGCTCTGGCAGGTGTGGTCTGCGGCTTGGCAGCGGCTTTCGGGTTGACCCGCTCGATCGCCAGCTTTCTGTTTGGTGTGAGGGCGTGGGATCCCCTCGTCTTTTCTGTGGTTCCGCTCATATTGGCCGCCGTAGCGTTGGCTGCTGTATGGTTGCCGGCGCTGCGAGCAAGCAGGGTCGACCCCATCGAGGCGCTGCGGTGCGAATGATACGAGCTAGGATCGACACCCTGGTTGTCAAGATTTTTCCGGAATTGGCTTACTTGCATAACGGCCTCTGAGGGAGGCCCACGCGCGCCAGGGTCTTCGCCAAAGCGCGGATCGCCGCGCGGCAAGTCCTGGCCAGAATCGACTTTGGGCTATGCCAAACCAAGGGCTCATCCACGGCTTGGTCCAGCAGCTCAAAATCCATCCTAGCTCGCGCATGGCGGTGTCGAGGTCGCGTGCCGTGCCCCGGATCGTGGCCGACGGTTCGCTTCACAACCATTGGGCGACGTGAGACTCGGCAGGATCCTGAGGCAGGCCGAGAGCGGTAGCGGGCGCGAGAGGCCCGTTTGTATGGTAAGTCGGGACGCCGTTCGTTCCTAGATCGATATTGGCCAGTTCGACACACGGCACCCCATAACGGGGTCTGCGCGGACGGGACCTGTGAGCGGATTTCAACGACCATCACCAAGTCGGTCGGGCGGTCTCGTGCTCGACAATGTCGTGGTGTTGATCCGCAAAGCGGGACGCAAGCGTCTCAAAACCCCTGGCTGCGGACGTTCCGGTATGCCTCGCTCCATGCTTGCACGATTTCGAGGGAACGCTGGTATATAATCGTCGCCACGGAGGTTCCATGAGAGCGAGCGTGATGCCCCTCGCAGTCGCGGCCCTGATCTCCTTGCCGGCGTTTGCGCAGTGGACCAACTTCAAGACCCCTGGGATTCCCCGCTTAGCGAGCGGCAAAACGAACCTTTCCGCACCCGCGCCGCGGAGCGCCGACGGCAAGCCGGATCTTACTGGAATTTGGCAGGCAGGAATGGCCGGACCGGCCGGGCAGTACGGCTACGATTACAACGTCGCCCAAAACTTGCCGGCAGATGCGCTAACGCCGTGGGCCCAGACTGTACGGCAACAGCGGGTGCAGAACTTCAGAAAGGATAGCCCGCTCGCCCATTGCCTACCGGTGAGCGTGCCCTTTCTGAATTTCCGCGGCTTGTCCCGGATCGTGCAGACACCGGGACTGATCGTGATCCTGTATGAGTCTCCGAATAGTCCCCATCGGTCCATCTTCATGGACGGCAGAGAGTTGCCCAAAGATCCCAGTCCCACCTGGCTGGGGTATTCGGTCGGGCATTGGGAAGGTGACACCCTCGTCGTCAATTCGGTAGGCTTCAACGACGAGGGCTGGCTCGATGTGGGCGGCAACCCGCAAACTGAGTCTCTCCGGCTCACCGAACGCGTCTTTCGTCCGGATTTTGGACACTTGCAATTAGAAGTGACCTTCGACGATCCGAAGACCTTTACCAAACCGTTTACTCTGCGCATGACCAAGACCTACACCGCGGACACGGAAATCTTTGAGGACGTGTGTGAAAACGAGCGCGACAGTACGCATTTGACCGGAGGCTTCAAGGTGCCTCCAGGAACTCTCGCCACATACGCAGGAACCTACGAGTTGCCGGGACGGGAGGCCGTGATCACGACCTCAGGCGACCATCTGATCGTAAAGGATAGCGCGAATCCTCACGACCAGCTGTTCGTGGCTCTGTCGGACACCGAATTCCTGTCGAGCGTGAGCGAAGTCTACCTAACGTTTTCGAAGGATGCGGGGGGCGCCGTCACGCACTTTACCCGGACGGGCGGGGGCAAGGACGAGAAGGCGGTTCGTAGGAGCAGCGCGGCCGACCGATAGCCAAACCTTTCTGGGAAAATCCGGTCGCGCTGCGCGCGAGAAGGGCCCGAGCCTGCCGTGGTCGATTCCGGCTTTCTGCTGCTCGGCGAGAACTACGCCGAAAATCGCCTCCTCGATGTTCGCCTCTGCCTGGCCACCAGCGGGATCGGGGAACGGGTTCCGGGCGCTTCGAAGAAGCGTGAAGTGGGGATTCCTGAAAAGCGTGGCATAGTTCTGTGGCATACGGTTGAATTCGATAATGATCGGGTGTGTCAGCATCTGCTTGTCGGTTCTTCCCTCCTGAATTGTCGCCGGGAAGGTGATGCTTGCTAGTCACCCAACGCGAAGGCCACCAGAGCATTTTGCGTGCTGGCACCGGTGGCGATGACCACGAACTGCCTTCCTGAGCGCGTGCGGTAGGTCATGGGGACCGCAGCGTTCGCAAACGGGATCTTCCCGCGCCACAACTCCTTGCCGCTCTTCTTATCGAAAGCGTAGAGGTAGTTATCCCCGCCCCCAATGAAGACCAACCCGCTTCGAGTCACCATGGCGCCGCCGCGGCTGTTCGGAGACCCCAAGCGATCCGGCAACCGAACTCCTTTGAGGAGCGGATGGTTGCGCAGCGCGGCGCTACCTTCACCTAAGGGCACCTTCCATGCAATCGTCCCCTGATTCAGGTCGATGGCCGCCAAGACTGCATAGGGCGGAGCAATGAGCGGAAGGCCTCCAGGCAAGTTCAAGGATTCTCCGCCGCGCGCGAAGACATTCGAGTACGCCACGCCGACGAGGGGGTCGGATCCATCGTTTTTGGCCACACGGTTCAGGCCGATCGAATTGGCCGCGCGCACGAACAGGTAGCCCGTCTCCGGATCGAAGGCCGCCCCTCCCCAGTTGGCGCCTCCGCCCTGAGAGGGGCGCTGTAGTGTGCCGCGAAGTGAAGGAGGCGTGAAGATCGGGCCGATGCGGTACTTTTCCATCTCACGGCGCGCACGCGCCTCGATCTCCGGTGTCAGATTGTTCGCATCGTCGAGCGAGACTCCCTGCTGCACAAAGGGCGGCGGCTGCGTCGGAAATGGCTGAGTCGGATACGGTTTTTCGCCGGGCACGTCGCTATCGGCCGGCACGCGGCGCTCTACAATCGGCCAAACCGGCTTTCCACTCACCCGATCGAAGACGAACGTAAAGCCTTGCTTGGTGACGAGCGCCACTGCATCAATCCGGTGGCCGGTCACAGTGAGGGTGACCAAGTTGGGTGGCGCCGGATTATCCCAGTCCCAAAGCCCGTGGTGCACCGTCTGGAAGTACCATTTGATCTTTCCAGTGGCGGCGTCCAGGCAGACCAGTGACTCGGCAAACAGATTGGCGCCGGGACGCTCGCCTCCGTAGTAGTCACTCGAAGGCGTCGAAGTCGGCAGGTAGAGTAGTCCGCGCGTTTCGTCGACAGTCATCGGAGCCCAGACATTACCGTGCCCATTGTTCCGCCAGGTTCCGCTCTCCCACGAGTCGGCGCCCGGATCTTGGGCCGACTGCGGGATCACCGAGAAGGTCCACACACGCTTGCCCGTGCGCGCATTGAACGCCTGTACATAGCCGACGGGATCGGGCAGTTGCACGCGGTCGGGCACTTGGCTGCCCACGATGACCAAATCCTTGTACACCGCCGGTGGCGAACTCTGGGTGGCGTGCGTGATGTCCGAGATTCGGGGCAGACCGGTTAGAGAAACTACTCCGTTGTCTCCAAACGAGGGCACCGGCTTCCCCGTCTTGGCATCCAAGGAGAAAAGACGATGTCGGCTGTTAAGAAACAGCCGCAGCTTTCCGCCATCACGCCAGAAGGCCGTCCCACGAAGCTTCCACCCGCTGGCCGACAGAATCTGGCCGAGGCTATAGGCCTCGCCATCGAAGCGCCATAATTCCCTGCCGGTTTCGGCATCGAGGGCTGCGATGCTGTTATAGGGCGTGGTAACGTACAGGACCCCGTCGATCATCAAGGGAGTGTTTTCGAAGAAACCTGGCGTCGTGCCGTATTTCTCTAGCGGCGTCTCCCAGTGCTTCCATTGCCAGGCCGCTTGCAGCCGACCAACGTTGTCCCGAGTGACGTCGGCCAGCGGTGAGTACCGGCTGTTACCCGGGTCTCCGCCATAGTATGGCCATTCGACCAGCCGCGACGGCGGGCCGGCTTGCGGAGCCAGTGACAGCGATCCGGCTGCCAGAGCTGCCCAAAGGCCGAGCAGCCGCCCGTTCACGCCAACCTCTGGTGTTTCACGGAGGTGATTCTATCCGAAGCTTTTGCAAGGATGCAATGCGGGTCCTTCCGTATTCCGATGGAAGCTGGAAGTCGCCCAACAGTACGATCCACGGGGCAGCCCTTACCGGGGAACTCGCTCTTCGAGACTATTGGAAGGCCGGCGAATTACCTGGCCGTTGGCCGCCGTAACATCCCGGGGCAGCCGCGTGCCGCAACTTATACGCTACCGCCATTGACACGCCGCCACTACGGTGAGAAAATACGCCCGACTGGAGGTTCGATCATGAGGCACTTGCGGGCAAAGTTGCTGGTTTCGGTGGCCGTTGCTGTGGCGGCTCTGCTCATCCTTTCGGCGCGGGGATGGGCGCATCACGGCACCGCTGCGTTCGACACCGAGCAGATGGTCACGGTCAAGGGAGTGATCACCGACTTCGTGTATACGAATCCTCATGTCCAAGTGTATTTCGAGTGCAAGAATGAAAAGGGTGAATCTGAAAAATGGCAGGGCGAGCTCACCGCTCCCAACAAACTGAACCGCGCCGGCTGGACCAAACACACCTTGAAGCCCGGCGACGAGGTGACCGTAACCGGCAACCGCGCGAAGAACGGCGGTCGTACTTTGTGGATCCGCAAGCTAGTTGGGCCGGACGGCAACTCCCTGCAACTATTCGAGGAATAGGAGGTCTCTCCATGGTGCGCAGCTTTGTTCCCCAGGTTGCGGCTTTAGCGTGGGCGAGCCTGCTGTGTGCTCAGGCGCCGGCACCTGCTGCGCCGTCCGCGCCCGCGCGCGATCTCACAGGCATCTGGATGGTGCGCAATCCCTCGTCCATGCGTGCCTATGCCGGCGCGACTTTTACGAAGGAAGAGCCGGACCTGACCCCATGGGCGCTGGCAAAGTACAAGGAGGCCAAGAACTCCAATAATGGGATCTACACTCTGGAAACGACCAACGATCCCGTGATCACGAAATGCTATCCGCCAGGAGTCCCGAGGGTCTATTTCCACCCCTATCCGTTTGAATTCGTGAGCACACCGAACTACCTGCTCATGTTGTACGAGTACGATCACACCTTGCGCCGAATCTACACCGACGGGCGCGCCCTGCCTCGAGACCCCGATCCTAACTGGATGGGCACTTCGGTGGGCCGGTGGGAAAACGATACGACGTTTGTGGTCGAGAGCGTGGGGTTCAACGACAAGACGTGGCTCGACCGGCTGGGCCATCCTCACAGTACGGAGCTGCGCGTAACCGAGCGATTCCGGCGCACGGACCGGGACCACTTGCAGATCGACTTCATCATCCAAGATCCCAAGGCCCTGCAGAAACCTTGGACCTCAACATTCTTTGCCGAGCTGCGACCGAAATGGGAACTGGGCGAGATCTCTTGCTCCGGCGATTATTTGGACTTTAAGACCTTCGAGAAGTAACTTTATCCTCCGATCGCCTTAAATCGTCGGCTCTGAGCAGGAATTCGTGAGGCGTGCGGATTGACGGGTGTTCCGAGAATTGGGTATTCCGGTTAAACTCGGAACTTGCCTAGCGACAACGAGTTCACCCGGATCCTGCAATGGCCCGGCTACCGCGTGTACCGACACACCATTGACGAGAAGAACAAGACCCTGGAGTTATGGGTCCGACGTAAGCGCGGCAACCGAAAACTGGAATGTTCCGGCTGTGGTCGCAAGTTTGAGGAGGCCTACGACGCCAATGAGCGAGCGGTTCGGGATTTACCGTGGAGCAGTTTGACGACTACGGTGCACATCGAGGTGTATCGGGTGAAATGCCCAGAGTGCGGCGTCAAGATCGAGAAAGTGCCGCTGTTGCCGAGCAAAGCGCCGTTCAGTAAGCGCTTCGAGGATGCGGTAGGGCAGGCGTGTGAGAGTGCGGCCGCGCG
>Ga0306922_10006484_pt1 | contig 11230 bp, 8 predicted proteins | sample sta12Cox44000082_FD_203758 | JGI IMG/M metagenome (GOLD analysis project Ga0306922, IMG submission 203758) | Lab enrichment of tropical soil microbial communities from Luquillo Experimental Forest, Puerto Rico - statoxic.12C.oxic.44.000.082 (v2)... | ecosystem: Environmental > Terrestrial > Soil...
CGAACACCAGGAAAAAGTCCCACACGTTTACCCGCACCTGCACACTGTTCGCGTAATTCTCACGATAATCGGCGGTGTTGGTCAACAGGATCGACGGTTGCGTAGGATTTGCCATCATGACCTCACGGCGCAATCGCACCGGAATTCGCAGTGTAACAAAGGGGAACGCTCTTCGCTTTCTGCCTTTCGCTTTTCGTTAAAAACGAACCAGCGGACGAGAGGCTGTAATGCGAATAGCGTCCTCACTTCGATGGCATTGTGTAATACCCGGTGCGGTGGCGGACCTGCAGCTCCGACGGGTCAGGATAGTCTTTCGTAGCGGGATCAATCTTGATCTCGATGCGGCGAAACTCCGAGTCCGAGAGCCTCGCGCTTGGATAGTAAGCGATCAGGTATTGGGTGCGCAGCTCGTCACTGATCTGGCGGAAGGCTGAATCGAGCTGTTCGAGCGAGCTGGCATAGTAGTACTTGCCGCCCGTGTCGCGCGAAAGCTGGATGAGTGCGTGCTCTCCGCCGATGTCGCGCCCAGCATTACTCTCGATCGGCACGATGATGATGCTGTAGAGAATGACCTCAGCCTGTTGTGCCTCGCGTACGGCGTCGTGATAACTGGTCTTGCTGACGGTGTCACCGCCATCGGTAACGACCACCATGACTTTGCGTCCGCGCCGTTCTAGCAGTACGTCAGAGGCAAGGTAGAGCGTGTCGTAAAGCGCAGTTGCGGCGCCGGTATGAACCCGGCTAATGCCGCGATCGATCACCCGAATGTCGGCGGTGAAAGGCGTGAGTTGATCCACAACTTCGCTGAACTGAAACAGCGATATTCCGTCGATCGGGCGCAGGATGGTGTGCGCGAAGCGGCGGGCTGAGTCGAGCTCCAGCTTCTGGTCATTGCGGGTGCTGAGGCTGGTATCGATGGCGATCACGATCGAAAGCGGCAATTCGGACTCGCGCTGAAAAACCGCGATCTTCTGCGGTTTGCCATCCTCAAATACCTGAAAGTCTTCCTGCTTGAGTGACGATACCGGGGCTCCACCGGAGTTCGTTACGGTGGAGAATACGTTGACCAGCTTCACATTGACGCGAAATGTCGAGCCTTGGTCCTCCGCAGGCGCGGCTTCCGCAGGACGAGTCACGGTGTTTGAGGCGGATGGCGTGCTTGCGTTGGGCGGACGAGGTACATTGGTTTGTGGTTTCGCGGCGACCGAGAGCACCGCCATCAGGCAGAAAATTCCGCCAAATTGCCTGATGAACCAATGCTTTGCCAGAAGGTCAGCGACGATCCGAGAGGTTGGCGACATTCTTTGACTTAAACCCCAGTATCACTACTTTGACGCGCCAAAGGCACTTCCGGAGGAAAGGGCTCGCCATCAGCCCAAACCGCCCCATCCTCGAAATATTCCTTCTTCCAGATAGGTACTGTTTTCTTGAGGGTATCGATTAGCCAGCGGGACGCGTCGAAGGCGGCGGCGCGGTGCGCCGATGCCACCGCAATGAAAACGCTGGTCTCGCCGATTCCCAACCGTCCCAGCCGGTGCACCAGCGATACTGCCCGCACGGCATAGCTTGCGAGCGCCTGCTGAGCAAGCTGTTCCATCCGCTGCAGTGCCATGGGCTCGTAGGCCGTATAGTCGAGAAACAACGTGCGCCGCCCGCGTGTTTGGTTACGGACGATGCCGTCGAAGACAACGACAGCTCCGTCCGCCGGCTGCCTGATGGCGGCGGCGATCGCAGCTCCGTCGATTGGCTGACGGACCAGGGCCGCATGTTCCGTGGTGGGAGCCGAAGCTAGGGCATTGCCGACGGTGCCATCGGGAGCGCCTCCGCTGACCGGCGGAATCAGCGCAACTTCGTCGCCTTCGTGCAGTCGGGTATCACTCGCTGAGTACTCATAGTTCACGGCCAGCGCGATGGCCTGGTGAAACTGCTCCAGTTCCGGGATCCGCTTCTGTAAGGCTGTGTACAATTCGCCCAGGGGGGAGCCATCGGGCAGCTCGAACGGCTCACCGTCACGACCGGCAAGCTCCCGAAGCATACCCAGGTAACGCACATTGACGCGCATGCACCTAAGCATACCGCACCGACTGTCGCGCTGCTTTGTATTCCTAAGCGCGCCCTTCTCGCGCATAATGATCGGTGGTTTCCACCGAGACGCCTGTGGCCGCATCCAAAGTGGGGAGAAAAAAAGGAAAGGTTTCAGCATGAAAACGCGAAATTTGCATGCCGCCAGTTCGTCTGCGCGGTTTGTTCTGCAATCTACGCTGTCTGTTGTGGTCCTCCTTGTTTTTGCAGTCTTTTCAAATACTTCCTCAGCACAAACCGCCAAGAAAACCAGTCCGTCGGGCACGGACTCGGCACTTGTTTCCCGGGGCCAATACATTGTCGAGGACGTTGCCATGTGCGGAACTTGTCACACGCCTCGGACAGCCACTGGCGAGCTCGACCGGAGCCGGTGGCTTGCTGGGGCACCCGTGCCGTACCAGCCTTCAAGGCCCACAGCCGATTGGCCCACGATCGTGCCTCGAATCGCCGGCTTGCCGCCGGCAAGCAACGCCGGAATGATCACCTTGCTGACAACTGGGATCTGGATAACAGGCAAGCAATTGAAGGATCCGATGCCGAAGTTCCACATGACAGTCGCCGACGCCGAAGCGGTGCTGGCTTACTTGAAGTCCCTTACTCTGGGACGGTAGGTCGTAGCGATGTTTGCCAGTTCGTCGATCTAAGATCGAGATGTTTGTTCGCATCGAGCAGTACGCAATGATCGGTGACTGCGAAACGGCAGCACTGGTAAGCCACCAAGGCTCGATCGACTGGCTTTGCTGGCCGCATTTCGCATCGCCCGCCTGTTTCGCTGCGCTGATGGGAACAGAAGACAACGGCTACTGGTCGATTGCCCCTGAAAATCCGGTGCCAGGCAGGCGGCGGTATCTGGATCACACTCTCGTCCTCGAAACTCTTTTCGAAACGCCAGACGGACTCGTGGCGGTGGTCGACTTCATGCCGGTTCGGCAACGCAATTCTCATCTTGTGCGGATCGTTCGTGGTCTTAGCGGAAGTGTGCCCATGAAGATGAGGCTGGCATTACGGTTTGAATATGGCCGCACTGTTCCATGGGTAACTCGCACTGAGAATGGAGCCTTGAGGGCTATTGCTGGTCCCGACATGGTGGTGTTTCGTTCCACGGAAGAGCACCGCGGCGAAAATCTGCAGACCTTTAGCGAGTTCACGATAAAAAAGGGTGAAACAGCAACTTTTGTGCTTACGTATGGCCTGTCTTACGAGGATCTACCCGAGACGATTGATGCAGATAAGGCGCTGCGAGAAACGGTGAGCTATTGGCAAGACTGGACCGCCCGCGCGAACTTAGTCGGCGAATATGCCGACGCCGTCGAGCGATCACTCATTACTCTCAAAGCTCTGACCTATCAGCACACCGGCGGTATCGTTGGCGCCCCGACCACCTCGCTACCGGAGCGGCTCGGAGGCGAACGAAATTGGGACTACCGATATTGCTGGCTTCGTGACGCTACCTCAAGCCTCCTCGCTTTGATGAACGCCGGATACTTTGAGGAAGCCTGCGCCTGGCGTGATTGGTTGTTACGGGCGGCTGCCGGGAGTCCGGATCAGGTGCAAATTATGTACGGCATCCGCGGTGAGCGGCAGTTGATAGAGTGGGAGGTGAACTGGCTCCGCGGTTATGAAGATTCACGGCCCGTGCGCATCGGAAATGCTGCTTTCTCTCAGCTTCAGCTCGATGTTTACGGCGAGGTAGCTGACGCGCTGCTACACGGCTACCTTGGCGGAATTCCGGTCAGCGCTACTGCCCTGGGGCTGCAAGGAGCCCTCACCGACCACCTCGTCACCATTTGGGAACAGGCCGATCATGGAATCTGGGAAGTCCGCGGCGAACCACAGAACTTCACCTACTCAAAGGTCATGGCCTGGGTCGCGTTCGACCGTGCACTTAAGATCGCGAAGAAGTTTGGTTTGCGGGGAGATTTAACCCGTTGGCGCGAAACTCGAGATCAGATTCATCGCTACATTTGCGACAACTGCTTCGATCGGGAGCTAGGGAGCTTTACGCAGAATCCCGGATCGAAAGAACTGGACGCGTCGTTGCTGCTTATGCCACTCGTGGGATTTCTGCCGGTGAGCGACTCCCGCGTGCAGGGCACAGTAGCCGCCATTGAACGACAGCTCATGATTAACGGGCTCGTGGTGCGCTACAGAACCGAAATTGTTGACGACGGTCTTCCTGCGGGGGAGGGCGTATTTCTCGCGTGCAGTTTTTGGCTGGTCAGCGTTCTTAAGATAATGGGGCGGGACACGGATGCCAAAAACCTGTTCGATCGGCTACTCTCCCTCCGCAACGACGTCGGCCTGCTCGCGGAGGAATACGACCGAAGGACGGAAAGGCAATTAGGCAATTTCCCTCAGGCCCTTTCGCATATCGCGCTAATCAATGCGGCCTTCGAATTCACACGCGCCAGCGGACCTGGGCACCAACGCTCGCAGTCGAGGCCGTCGAAGGCCGACAAGCGACAGTAATCACCGCAACCTGCAGCTGGTGAATGTGTTCCTCCGGCACCTCACTCTAAATTCCGTCTTCGCTATGATAGTAGCGGGGTTAGCGAGATACGGTTTGCGCCGCCGGTTCCTTGCCGCCCGAGGAGAGAAAGTTTGGAATCCACTCCGGCTGCGCTTTGGTACAAAGATGCTGTTATCTATCAGGTGCACGTTCGCGCCATGTACGACAGCAATGGCGACGGCATCGGCGATTTTCGCGGCCTGGCGCAAAAATTAGACTACCTGCGCGAACTGGGCATCACCGCCATCTGGGTCATGCCCTTCTTTCCCTCGCCTCTACGCGATGACGGATACGATATTTCCGATTACACTTCGGTCCATCCCAACTACGGATCGCTCGACGACTTAAAAGTCTTCCTGGATGCTGCACGCAGTCGTGGCATTCGCGTCATCATCGAGCTGGTGCTGAATCACACCTCTGACCAGCACCCCTGGTTTCAGGAATCCCGCAGCTCAGTCGATAGTCCGCGACGCGACTGGTACGTCTGGAGCGACACCGACACTCGTTACCACGGCGCACGCATCATTTTTCTCGACACGGAAATGTCGAATTGGGCCTGGGACCCGGTCTCCAAGGCTTACTACTGGCACCGCTTCTTCAGCCATCAGCCTGATTTGAATTACGACAACCCGGCTGTCCGCGAAGAAATGTGGAATGTCATGAAGTTCTGGCTCGAGCTGGGAGTCGACGGCTTCCGGCTTGACGCTGTGCCGTACCTGGTCGAGAGGGAAGGAACATCATGCGAGAACCTTCCCGAGACGCACGCAGTCATCAAAGAGCTTCGCCGCCGCCTCGATGAGGACTTTCCGGGCCGAATGCTCCTGGCGGAAGCGAACCAGTGGCCTGCCGATCTTCGCGCTTACTTTGGCGATGGCGACGAATTTCATATGGCATTTCACTTTCCGCTGATGCCGCGAATGTTCATGGGGCTGAAGCTGGAAGACCGTAAGCCCATCACCGAAATCCTGCAGCAGACGCCGGCAATTCCAGACCCGTGTCAGTGGTGTTTATTTCTCCGCAACCATGATGAGCTGACCCTGGAGATGGTCACCGACATGGAGCGCGACTACATGTACGACGAATATGCCCACGACAAGGGAATGCGGCTCAATCTCGGCATACGCCGTCGTCTCGCGCCGTTGCTCGACAACGACCGCCGGCGCATCGAACTCATGAACGGTATGCTGTTTTCGCTACCCGGAACGCCGGTGATGTACTACGGCGACGAAATTGGTATGGGCGACAACATCTTCCTGGGCGATCGCAACGGCGTGCGCACTCCCATGCAATGGGACGGTGGCTGGAACGCGGGCTTTTCCGCTGCCGATCCAGAAAGCCTCTACGCCGCCTTGATTCTTAATCCTGTTTATGGCTATCAGGCGGTAAATGTAGCTTCGCAAAAACGTTTGCAGCACTCGTTGCTCTCGTGGACGCGCCGTCTTCTGCAGGTTCGCAAATCGACGCCAATATTCAGCCGCGGATCGATTGAGTTTTTGTATCCGGCGAACCATAGAGTGCTGGCTTACGTTCGCAAGCTTGGCCGGGAGACCGTTCTGGTAGTCAACAATCTCTCGGCCTCGGCTCAGGCGGTGGAGCTCGATCTGAGCGAATTCAAGGGGAACATCCTGGTGGAAATGTTTGGCCGAAACATCTTCCCACGCATTGGCGAGCTACCGTATTTACTGACGCTGGGACCTTACCAGTTCTATTGGTTCCGTCTGCGCCGCATCTGAATTCTTAGGAGTACGTATTGGCCGACGAAGACATCCTCTCCGACGACTTACTCCGCCAGCTCATGAGCGTGGGCGAAACGGACATCCTTGTCGGCATTCACACGCACAACAATGCGAAAACCATCGGTCGAGTTGTGCAAGCGGTTCGTGAAGGTCTGCTGAAACACTTTCCCCGCGAGCGTGTCGCAATTTTGAATGTCGACGGCGGATCGCAGGATGGCACCACCGACTTAGTCCGGGCTGCGGCGATTAGCGATGTGGGCGATGCGACCCCCTTCTATGCCTTGCGAACCCTGCACTGTATCAGTAGTCAATACGACAGCGTTCCGTCGGCGGGAAAAGCCATGCACATTGTTGTGGCGGCTTCCGATCTGTTGCGGGTGAAAGCATGCGCCATCGTTGCGCCGGAGTCATTCGAGATTCAGCCCGACTGGATGAATCGGCTGCTGCGCCCCATCTATGGCGAGCACTATGACTTTGTGGCTCCCGTGTACAGCCGGCAGCGCTTCGACGGAATGCTGGTTACCAATCTGATGTATCCCATGACCCGCGCTGTATATGGCAAGCCGATCCGTGAGCCGCGGCCCGGGGAGTTTGCATTCTCCGACCGGCTTGTCAGCGATCTTGTCGGGCACGAGCTGTGGAATCAGGATGCCGGCCGCTTAGGTCCCGAGGTGTGCTTTACGGTGTCAGCACTGGCGGACGATGCGCGCATCTTTCAAACCTTCCTGGGGCCGAAAGGGCACGTCGATCAGGGACCCGCCGACCTGGTTCCTGCGCTTCGGCAAACCGTGGCGCCGCTATTCTGGTCGATGGAAGCGACCTTCGACTGGTGGAACACAATTGGTGTGTTGCAGGCTCTGCCTTCAGATGGTCCAGAGTACGAAGTTAGCATGGATCCTGTGCACGTCGACCTGACCCGCCTTCATCAAATGTTCACCTCCGGGGTCACGGATCTTCAGGACGTGCTGAGGTCGATCGTTTCGGCGTCGACACTCGCCCAGCTGCAATCCGCAGCTACCAATGAGGGGAACAATTTTCAATACACCGACGAGCTATGGGTCAAGGTGGTTTACGAATTCGCCGCCTCCTATCATCGCTCGGTCATTAACCGCGACCACATCATCCAGGCTCTCGCGCCTCTTTATCGGGGAAGGGCATACGCATTTCTGACCGAAAACCTGAAAGCGTCAAAAGATGAACTGGCGATGCACATCGAAAGTCTCTGCCAGACTTTCGAACGCCAAAAGCCGTACCTGCTCGAGCTCTGGACGGCACAAGAAAGAGGTTCGTGATGGGTGACATGATCGTAAGCGAACTGGGACAGGCATGGAGCGAATTCGCGCGCGCCTTTGCACATTTGTTGCCGCGCCTGCTGGCGGTGTTGATCATCGCGGTGGTGGGATGGGTAATTGCTTATCTGATCAAAATTGGTCTGCGCAGCGTGCTCCGACTGGTGAAGTTCGATCGCCTCTCTGAAAGAGCGGGAGCATCTCGACTGCTGAATACCGCCGCCCTGCCATCGCCATCTGAGGTGTTGAGTCAGTTGGTCTTTTGGATTGTGTGGCTGAGTATCGGCCTTGCGGGAGTGAGTTTTCTGGGAATTCCAGTGCTTCAGCAGGACATCGCCAGCATTCTCCTTTTCCTGCCCCGCTTGCTGGTGGCGATGGTGATTGTATTTCTCGGTCTGCTCGCTGCGAACTTCTTCGCGCGAGCAGCTCTTTTGGCAGCAGTCAACTCTGACCTGCCATCGCCCCATGTCTTGAGTGATGTTGTGAAGGTGTTAATCGTCGTCCTGACGATCTCCATGACGTTTGAGGAACTCGGCCTGGCGGAGAAGACAATTCTTATCGCATTCTCCCTTGTTTTCGGCTCGCTCATGTTGGGCCTGGCGATTGCCTTTGGCTTGGGAGGCCGTGACCTGGCGCGGCAATTTTTGGAACGAAGATTTTCCGAGGACCGCGCCAGACCGAGGCCCGAAGACCATTTGTCGCCGCTTTAGTTAGTTGGGAGTACCACCTCTGCTGCCCGATGTGGGTTCATCCCACGTCTTTTGCAAGAAGTGCATGACCGTCTGGGGCGTGATGATTCCCAGAACTTCACGAACCTGCTTCCGGCTGACGACGGGCAGGACACCAGGGTTTTTGCTCAGCCGCTGCAGCACGATTTCTAGCGGATGATCGGGGTGGGTGTGGGCAAATTCCACCAACAAGAAACCGCTGATCGGTGTGTCGCCTGCGCCCTGATTGACGAGCTCTTCGACCTGATCGCGCACGATTAGGCCCATGTAGAGTCCATCGTCACCCACCAGAAGCGACTGTAAACTCGACTTTTCCAACAATTCCAACGCATACTTGGCTGTCGCATTCGGCCGAACCATCGTAAAGTCGCGCGACATGATGTCCAACGCTCGCCAGCTTCCCCCGGGCATGCGCGCTCCTGGCGTAGGCAAGTGGACGTCGTCCTGTTCGAGCAACGCGTGATAAAGCGAAGTCGGTTGATAGTGCTTGGAGATCGCAAAGCTGACCATGTTGGCAATCATCAGCGGGACGAAGACTTGATAGTCCTGTGTGAGTTCAAAAATCATGAACACCGACGTCATCGGTGCTCGAATGATGCCTGCGAAGAGAGTCCCCATTCCCACCAGCGCGTAGGCCCCAGGATCGCCCGTCGGGAACGGGGCGAAGCGATGCATAAATGTGCCAATCACACCGCCCGCCATGGCGCCGAAATACAGGCTCGGTGCGAAAATGCCGCCCGCATTCCCCGAGGCATAGGAAATCATGGTCGCAACCAGTTTCACAAGGCAGAGTAGCGCCATCGTTTTAAGCAACAGGCCGCCATTCAGCGCCTGATTGACGAACTCGTAGCCGACTCCCATTACCTGGGGCACAAAAATCAAGATGACTCCGATAGCGAGTCCGCCCATCGCCGGCTGGATTAACCTGGTCCGCGCCGGCATGCGCTTGAAGACTCCACGCAGCCAGAGCAGGCCCTTGCAAAATGCCAGCGAGAGAATTCCGCCGATAACTCCCAGTACCAGGTAGGCGATCAACTCGGCAGGGTGGGCCAATTGGTATTGCGGGACATGAAAGATTGGGTTGTTGCCCAGGATCGATCGTTCCACGATGACCGATGCGACCGACGCCACAACCGTCGAGCCGATCACGGCCGCATTCATGTCGCCGATGATTTCTTCCAACGCGAACAGGACTGCCGCCACCGGAGTGTTAAACGCCGCCGAAAGCGCAGCCGCTGCTGCTACCGGAACCAGGCTTTGTGCCCGCGCCGGTGATAGGTTGAACCACTTCCCGATCGCGGAAGCCAGTCCGGCGCCAATCTGCACCGAAGGTCCTTCGCGTCCCATCGAGTGCCCGGAACCGATGCATAGCACTCCCGTTAGGAATTTTCCAAAGGCGACGCGTCCGGGAATGTCGCCTTGCCGCAGGTGATAGGCGGCTTCGGTTTGGGGAACCCCGCTGCCCCGCGCTTCAGGAAAGAACTTCAGAAGCAGAAATCCCGTCAGCAGGCTCATCAAGGTGGGAACAAGGATGTACCGAAGATTCGACGGCGAAATGCCGAAAAGCAGGTAGGTCGTGCCCTTGATGGCCAGCGTGAAGAGAACGGCTGACAATCCCGCGAAGACCGCGATAATAATGGTGAGGGCGAAGAAGACGTGGTTCTCGCGCAGCCGCAGTTTCTGCAACAGGAGCAGCTGCGGCGCGCTCACGGTCGCTCACCATTGTGTTGCCGTCCAATCAGCAACCACGCCTGGTCTCGATCGGAGGGGTTTCCACAGGCTCCCGATGCGGTCTGTTCCATTCGGAAAATCAGTTCGACTCCGGTCTTCACCGTATCGGTATCTGCCGGCAACTTGGCTTTCCAACTTTTCGTCGCACGAATGGCTTCGGTTTTCAGCGATTGCAATTCGTCGATCGTCTTACGATTAGATGTGACGCTTAGACAGTCCTCAACCCGCTTCAGCGCTACTTCAAGCCCTGCCTCCAAGCGCTTCTGTCTGTCCCACTGAGTGAGGTGCGGCACCAAGGGATCAGAGCCCAAAACGGCACGAGTCAAAGTTAGCAGTTGCTGGGTTTCATGCGAAGCCGGGTTCGCATCCTGTGCGGCTCGCAGGTACTGTTCCGCCTGTGGATAGTTGCCCACCTGAAACGCCAGGTGGCCTGCGGCGGTCAGTGCCTCGACGTTGCTGCCATCAAGCCGGATCGCGGCAACATACTCTTCGAACGCATGCGGCAAATCGTTGGCTTCGGCAAACAGCCTCGCAAGTTCGATGTGCGCCGCAACCGAATCAGGAGTTCGGTTCTCGAGGACGTACAATTCCGACGTCGCGAGGTACAGTTGCTGATGAGCCAGCAGGAAGCGGACCAACTCGAGTCGTACCTGACGGCGTTGATCGAGTCGATCGTTTGGCCAGCGCCCGTACAACCCACTCTGGTAGTAGCGCACCGCTTCCTGAACCTCGCCTTGCTGCGCTGCTAGCCGTGCCAGCGAGAGATTCACATCGGGATTCTCAGGATCCGAGTCCCGTAGGCGAAGCAACAGCCTTAGCGCCTGCTGATTGTAATTCTCTACGGCAAGCGCATTTGCTAGTGCCAACATGTATTTTGGGTCATTCTCGACATTCGCTGTTGCGCTTCGAAACGACGCTACCGCCTTGTCGGTTTCACCAGCCTGCATATACTCGACGCCGCGTTCAAACCACACGGCAGCGATCTTTCGACTGAGTTGCCGCTCATGAGCGGCCATGTGCCGAGTAAAGATGAAGACTCCCACGGCTCCCGCCGAAAGAGCTGCCAGTAATACGATTTCATTGTTCAGGATCCGGGAAATTCGAGGCAGTTCCACAAATACAAGCTCCCAAAGCGGAAACCAGGAAGAGTTTTTC
>Ga0306922_10006487_pt1 | contig 11229 bp, 9 predicted proteins | sample sta12Cox44000082_FD_203758 | JGI IMG/M metagenome (GOLD analysis project Ga0306922, IMG submission 203758) | Lab enrichment of tropical soil microbial communities from Luquillo Experimental Forest, Puerto Rico - statoxic.12C.oxic.44.000.082 (v2)... | ecosystem: Environmental > Terrestrial > Soil...
CCGGCCTTTTCTGAGGGATCGCTCCAGCGCCCCATGATGTCCAACTCGAATCCCGGAAATCGCAATGGATAAGCCGTCTCGCTCACGCGCACACGCGTAACGGCGCCAGAGATTGGCACAATGAAGACCCTGGTGTTTGGCGGCGCATTGCCGGTGGCGCTCGTTATTGCCGTGATTGCGGTGCCGCTGAGCTCCGCAAGAACCAGGTCCGTTTGGAAATGCGCCACAGGCGTGTAAGGATTGATTGTCCTTTGGGTTTCCAGATATGACGCGACGTGGACATTGTCCTCTTGGGGTTTGAGGGCTCGCAACGGCTTAAGCAAGTCATTCCCCTGACGCGAATCGCCACAATGGCAAACAAACATGTGGAATCGCGTCCCCTGTTTGGACGGTAACACCTGGCCGACGGCGTGCATTTCATCCGGTGCCGCCGCAACGAACTTGACAAACGCCTGGAGCAACTCGGGAATTCGTCCAACCTGAAACGTCAGTGTTCCCGCCAGAACGTCGGTTACTGGATAGAGCCGATACTCAAGCGCCGTCGCCACGCCGAAATTTCCGCCTCCACCACGAATCGCCCAGAAAAGATCTGGATTGGAGTCCTGACTGGCTTCGACTTGTCTACCGTCCACCGTCACAAGCTGGGCTGATATCAGGTTGTCGCACGGGGCACCGTACTTCGGCATCAAAAGGCCCTGGCCCCCGCCGAGTGTTAGCCCGGCAACTCCGACCGTTGGGCACGCACCTGCCGTTGTGGCCAGGCCGAAGCGCTGAGTTGCCTCGTCTAGCTAACTACGCGCGCTGACATGAGGTTATCGCAAGCGGTTCCATACTTCGGCATTAAGGCACCCTCTCCGCCGCCGAGCGTCAGGCCAGCAATTCCCACTGTTGGGCAAGCCCCCAAGGTCGTGGCCAGACCGAAGCGCTGGGTCGCCTTGTCCAAATCGCCACCCAGGCAACCTGCCTCGACACGCGCCACGCGCTTGTCGACGTCTACTTCAATACGTTTCATTCCGGAGAGATCGATCACCACGCCCTCGTCGCATACTCCAAATCCGGCGGCGCTATGACCTCCTGCACGGACGGCGAGCGGCAAATTTTGCTTCTGAGCAAAATCGAGTGTTCGCGCAACGTCGGACGCGCTGGCACAACGCACAATCAGCGTTGGATGCCGGTCGTATGCGCGATTCTCGACGAGGCGCGACGATTCATAGTTGGCCGCTTCTGGCGTGATCATATGGCCAGTAACCTCGGAAGCCAGCTTCCGGATAGCTGCCGCATCGAGCCGAGCCCCAGTCTGTCCACGTTCTTCGAAGATCAGCCGAGGACCAGCAAGCGCGTTCATTGGGCGCCCATAAAGCGCCGCTGCGGCGGAAACCGCCGTCTGCTGTACGAATCGTCTTCGAGTGAGGAGCACTTTCATGTGCTCCTCCAAGATTTCGGCCCGAGCCTCCCTATTGATCTCAACATAAGAGTTTTCTTATCAGTCAAAAAAACGAAGTCTTCCGTACCGACCATCCGGTTGTAGCCCATATGTCACTTTTGACGCTGGTCCGTCTTTCTGCGCTCCACGGTATCCGGGTCCTCGCAGCACCAGGGCGCGCATGCCGCGCTGCTTGGCGAGCTTGGCCAGCTCGATCGCGTCAATCGAACGCGGCAGGCTATCGGGATCGGAATGCACATGAATAACGATCACCCAAGTCAGGTCGGCTTGGGCGCGTGCCGGCTGCGCAGCCAACACCGCGACCAGCGGGGCGACCAGCAACAGCCTTGGGCCGAATGACCCTGGTCGTGGCATCATGTCGCGCCTCCATTCATCGGCCTGCGGCGGCTACCAGGTCGCCGTAGGGGCTGACGCCGCCGTGGATATGGGCCACGCGCTCGACATCGAGATGCCAGCGCGCGACGTCGTCCACCAGGCTGATCGTGTACGGGCTCGGGGCGGGCAACGGCGGCGCGCCCGGACGCGGTATGTACGAATCGGCCTGAATCAGCAGCTTCTGCTTGGGCAGATATGCCACCAGTAAGCCTACGGCGTGCAGGTGGTTGGGCAGCACGTAGAGCTCGATGGTTTGGTCGGCGTCGGTCAGTACGCGTTTATCTTTGATCGTTTCGAGCATCGGGGCTCGCGGAGCGCGCGCCAGCCGGTCGGGATTCAGCGTGTGGGGATTCTTAAAGATTTGCTCTTCGTAGTATTTTTTGTGCGATTCGTGGGTGATGATGGGAATCGCTTCGGCCACGTAGGCGCGAAGTCCGCCGGCGTGATCGGCATGATGGTGAGTGTTGACCACGTACTTGATCGGCTTGTTGGGATCCATCTGCTTCACTTGCGCCAGCGTCGCCATGGTGTAGGCGTCGTTTACGGGCGCCTCGATGACGACCACGTAGTCCTTGAACTCGACGAGGAAGCTGCCAAAGCCACCAGGCGTGAGAGCCCAAACGCCATCCGCAATCTTCTCGGCGTGACGCTCCCGTGGTGCCTGCGCGCCGCCCGTCGCCGGATTGGCCCGCACTTCGAGCGCCGCCGGGCTATTCGGGTGCACGTCGGCCGCCATCAAATCGAGCGTCGGATAGCCGCCTTCACGCATGACGACGTGCATCGGAAATTTCACGCCGCCGAAGTCGCGATAGTCCGAGTAGGTTCCTTCGATCGGCGTGTCGCCCGTGTAGGGCACATCGACGAACGTCTCGACGCGCTCGACCAGATTCTGCGCGTCGAGCGTGCCGGTTACCATGTATTTGCCGAAAGCCGTGAACGCGACTTGTTTCTCTCCACGGGCAGTCGTTGCTCTCGCCGTGTCCGCATTGGCGGCGGCGCCTTTGAGGAAGCCATGCGGCGTCAGCCAAACACGTAGCGCGCCGGCTTCAGTCTTGCCGTCGATGGTTTGGTTCTCGACCATCTCGCCGGGAGCCGGCCGGATGCCGCCCTGAAAGGTGACGGGGTTGTATGGGCCGACGCCACCTCCGCGCGGAGGCTTTTCATCGTCGATGCGCACAAACTCTTGCCGCATTGCCGGCGTTATGTAATTCACCAGCATGGTGTATTTCGTGATCGTGTACCGCGGCCAGGCACCACCGGGTTCGAACGCCTGCCCCGTCGCATAGAACGATCCCTTGCCGCTGTACTGAACGGACTGCAGCCCAGCCGTTCCCATCGCTGCCACGGCTGCGTCGATCGCTGACTTCGCTTGTGGGGCTGCTGTGTTCTGCGCCGCGACGGGAAGCGAAAGCAGGATTGCCGCGGCGATGGAGGCGACAAATTTGTGTTTCATTTTGAACCTCGTAGCACTGGCGTTATTTGCCGGACTGGTCCGCGAGCGGCAACTGCAGCATCACACGATCCTCGCTGCCGATCACGCGCGTGATGTGACCCTTGCCGGTTGTGTCTTCGACGAAGTAAATGGCTCGCAGATATGCGTCCGATCATGCTCACGCCCGAAATCTCCTCCACCTCCCTGGTTGATTTGGCCAATCAATGCATAGGAAGTGAAGTCGGTGCCGGGGCCCAGGCCGGCGTTCCATCTTCCCATTGGTTATCTGTTAAGGGCCGTTGGCCGGAGCCATCCGCGTTCATCACAAAAAGCTCGGCATAAGGTTGAGGAACGTCGTCGTAGAGCGGTGCTTCATCTTTGAATCCTAAACGGGCGCTGCTGAAGAGAATGTGCTTGCCATCGGGAGACCATACAGCATGCGCATCGTTACCCGGCGCCGTGGTCAGTCTCTTCAAGCCGGTCCCGTCGGGTCGGATTGTGTAAATGTCAAAGTCACCTTCACTAAAGCGCGTGAATTCGATGAGATCGCCCTTTGGTGACCAGCCGGGGAAATTGTCAAATGCAGAAGTCAGTTGCGTCGTGGCCCCATCGTCCAGATTCATGATCCGAAGACCGTATTCCGGCTCTTTCCAGAAGCGATACACAATTCGCCTACCGTCCGGCGACCAGCTGGGAAACCCGCTGTTTCCCTCACTCCTGGTGAGCTCATGGAGTTCCGAGCCATTCGGGCGCATCAGCATCACGCGGGCTGGCCTGCCGCGAGGAAGAAAAAATGACCCTTGCCCAAAAGCGATCCAGTCATCCTTAGGCGACCATTGCGGTCCAAGCGCGAAAGCGCCCTCCTCACCGGGAAAGATGAGCTTGGCATTCGTCCCATCTGCATCCATTACGGACACCGAAGTCATCCCCAGGAAGCCTGTACCAAGATCAGTCACCGCAATCTTCCTTCCGTCGTGTGAATAGGCGGGAAATGGGGCAGAATCGGCTAGCTCGAATTCCGTGTCGATGCTAAACAATTGCCGGTTTTGGGGCCATTCAGAGGACCATTTCTGATATACCACCCCTTTACCATCACGCGACCAACACGGGTTACGCATCTTTCCGGAGGCACCTTGGTCCCCAGCTGTAAAGGCTAGACCTATCCGTGATCCTTCCTTCATGACGTATCCGATTCTGTTCTCGCTGAGGAACTGCGGTGAAACTTTCAGGCCCGGCCCTGATGTGTGCTCCTGACGAGCGCCAGTCGCAATGTCCACGGACACGATCTGCGAATCGACCGGTTTTCCCAATCCCGCTACCCGGGCGAGATGAGTGTCTTGAATCTCCATAACATAAAAAACGACTCTCTTCCCATCTGGACACCACTTCGGGGAGCCTGCAAATTTGCCCGCAGGCGTCAGCCTCCGCACGTCCGTACCATCAGCCCGCATCAGATAAATGCTGACAGCATGTGATTGTGCGAATTGTCCGCGGTCTCGCCTCACCGGCGTGTTGCGGTCCGATGAGAACGCGATCCATTTCCCATCTGGGGACCAGGACGGCCGAAAACTGCCAGGCGCGTGCGTGAGGTTTTGCACCTTTTTGCTCTGTAAGTCGAGCACCCAAATGTCTGCGGCCCCAGTACCGCGTGAAGACACGAACGCAAGCTGTTTTCCATCCGGTGAAAGGGCTGCTTGATCGTCATATGCAGGATCATCGGTCAGCCGTTCGAGGCCTGACCCATCCGGATGCACTCGATAGATGTCAGCCGAGGCGCCGCGCTCAGAAGTGAAGATGATCCACTTTCCGTCAGCGGAGAACGAGGCGTTGTAGTCAAAACCGGAATGCGGCAAAAGCGGGCGCTCGTCAGAGCCGTCGGTTTTAGCGATGAACAGCGTCGACTCGGAGGGCCCGATACGGTGAACAAGAATCTTCTCTTTCGCGCTCAGGAGGGGCGTGATTGCGGACACCATCAAGGTCGCCAGCAAAGCTCTTCGTAGCATGACTACTTCCGCTAGCAAGAGGTTCATCAAGGCTAGCACATGATGTGAACGATTCGTTAGCAGCGGGTAGATAGACGGGAGCGGCCCGCTTTGTACTATTTGTACCGATTGTTCTGGGAGGGCGGTTGCAACGCCGTGAAGCAGTGGCCCTGCCGCAATGGGCGAGGACCGAGGATCACGAAGCTACGCAAATCTGCTTGCGACGTCGCGTGGAGCTCATTTAGTCACGGCGGGCGGTTCAGAGAAACCAATGAGCGTACCTTCTGGAGCCCGGACATACGCGACCTCAAGGCCCCATGGCATTCGCCTTGGTGCCGTAATCGGCGTCGCCCCCTCGGCGATCGCCTTGGCAAAAGAAGCCGGAACGTCGCGCGTGAGAAAAGCGATCTCGATACCAGCAGGCCGCCCGTCGGCTGGCCGCTCATACCGATTCGGCATCAACTTCTCGCCCAGCGAATGGGCAGCAATGGCCAACGTGGACCCACCTGTCTCCAATTCGGCGAATCCCAGGGTTTCGTCGAAAAAGCGAAGCTCCAGTCCAAACACCCGTCGATAGAAATCCACGACTGGTGAGACCTCGTCGACGTACAGAACTGTTCCTCCGAACTGCATCGTCATATGATACCTCGCCCCGTCGCCGGAGGCTTTACCGATACCTCCAGGATCGGCGGCACTGATGCGAAGCAGTTTGAGATTATTGTCCGAGCCCGGTAAGAGGGAAACCAGCAACGCCGCAGCGACCGATTTCGTTGTACATGATTTTGTACATAGGAGGCGGGCATACAGCGGGTTGTGCGGTTCTTGCGTTCGTACCTTTTCAATAAGTTGCGTGTTATCAGTAGGCGCGTATCGTTCGATTCCCGCCGCCGGCACCAGATTTCTCTTGTATTTTGATATGGTTGCAGGCGATGTGGTGTATCGTTCGGCTCCCCCCGCCTCCACCTTAGTGAAAATAAATTGGTTAGGAACACAAGAGAAAACAATGTTGCCAGACAAGGTACGCGCGGCACTCATCCCGTGTGACCGCCTGGTTGGAATCTAGCTGTCAAAACTGTGTCGAACCACAGCTCAGTTGGGAGAGCACCTCGTTCGCAATGAGGAGGTCGGGGGTTCGAATCCTATCTCGTCCACCAGATTTCAAAAAAGGGTCGCTCATTCGGCTGACGGAACGAAACACTATGTTGCTCCCGCCCTTTGCGAAAAGATCCAGAAGCCATTACCGCGCACATAGGCTCGGCGCCTTGGAACACTGACCTGCACGTCAGTTCCTTTGTCAGTAGAACTTACGCAGGAGAATTTGCCTCCAATTTTTTCCGCGCGTTCCGCCATGCCCCGGAGTCCCCAGTGACCGTTTGTCTGGCTGGTTTGCTGGGCGGCCAAGTCGAAGCCACGCCCGTTGTCCCGGCAACTGAACACAAATTGCCGTCTCTGGTAATCGAGGCCTACCGCGATTCGTGAACCTTCGGAATGACGGAAAGCGTTTGTGAGAGCCTCACGCGCGATGCAAAATATCTCCTCAACAACGTGAGTCTGGAGCGTATCGCTTCCGCCCTTGCGTTCCGCGACAAACTCAATCGATGTGCTGCCATTCAGATCGTTTGCGAACCCCTCAATGGAGGCTTTAAGTTCACCGTCGGTGAGATGTTCCGATCTGAGCCTGCTGACTCGATTGCGCCCTTCGAGAATGATTCGTTCGGCCGTTGTCAGCGCTTTTTCTAAACTCTTTTTTGATTCATGGTCGGGTGGAACTTTCTCGGCCGCGACGTGAAAAGTGAGCAACAGGCCTTGAACTCCTTGTAACAGAGTGTCGTGAAGCTCCCGCGCGATACGAATCCGTTCGTCGGCCCGCTCCTCCGCTCGCATCCGAATGGCTCTTGTCGCAAATCGCAAGCGGAGCCGATACGCCAGCCAGAGAAGAACGGCAGCCGCAGCGAAACAGAGACCAACAAACCAGCGCCGTTCGTAGAAACGAGGGAGGATCGCAAAGGGCACGGAAGACACCGGCCCAGTCCAGAGATCGTTCCCATTCGAAGCCATCACCTCAAATGTGTATCGGCCAGGACGCAGATGAGTATAGATGGCCTCGGTCCGAGGCCCTACATCCTGCCACGTGGTGTCGAGTCCATCCAGCCGGTATCGGTAGACAACGTTTTGAGGACGGCTGAGATCAAGACCGAAATACCGCACCTCGAGATATTGTGTGTCCGGGGGGAAGGTTGCGTTCGACTTCAACGGATGGCCATCTGCCTCGATGCTTTTGATCGCGAGTTGCGGTGGATGGCGCGGCTCCGGCAGATGCGCCGGATCGACGGAAACGACACCGTTCAACATGGAAAACCAGAGCCTCCCGGCCGCATCGCCATGGACAGAATTTCTGCCTTCGAGATATATATCGGGACCGACGAAATCTCCTTCTTGGAAATTGATCGACGAGACCGAGTGGGCGGGGTCGGCCATCGCGGCACGAATCTCGGCGGCGGGTATACGCACGATGCCGCGCACTCCATTGATCCAAAGATCGCCGCCAGCCGACTCCGCCATTCCGGTGACCATCTTCGCTTGCTCGGGATGGAGAAACGAGAACAGTTGAAACTCTGCTCCGCGGTCCACTGCAATTCCGTGAGTGCCGTAAACCAAGATTCCATAAGAAGTCTGAACAAACCCCACCGGTTGCACTGGCACGGACACGGTTTCCAGGTAACCGCCTTTGACTCTTCCAATGACCTTGTTCGAGGTTGTAAATGCGAGATACAGAACGCCCTTGGCGTCTCTTAACAGTGCGCAAACTTCCGGCAGCCCAAGATCGGGAAGATACCGCGACCACTTTCCCGCTTTGTATAGCCAAAGCCCATGTTCGGTACCGTCTCCGGGCGCCGCGAGCAGATTTCCCCCGGGTAATTCGAGCACATCGAGAAACACATAGTGATCCGAGGAAACCTCAGACTTTGGCAGTCGCGGCAAGCGGCGGATTTGACCATGTTCGATCGTCGTAATTCCCGCAAGATCCAGAACGTAGACAAGTCCTTCTTCACCGCAGACAAGATTCGCGAGGTCGGTCGACGCCCGGTACACCTCTACCGTGCGGCCGTTCCTCGCAACAAGGATTCGACCGTTTTGATCTCCGACCCAAACCCGACTTTGCGAGTCCACGCAGGAGAACCATGCCCCTGCTCTAGCCCCCGCGACAAGCGGGACGAGTCTCGATTGTTCGAATCGGTCGAGGCCGCTCGTTCCACCCACCCAAATGTTTCCATCCTGGTCGCGCAAAAGCGTGTGTTGTCCGCCGGAACTGAGTCCGTCGCTGACGCGGTAAGAATCCAATGGTTGGGCCAAATCGGCGTTCCGGTTGGAGATCTGGCGCGGCGACAATCGTTCGAGACCCTCGTGCGTCTTGGACATCCACAAACTGCCGTCGGCTGCGACCAACACATCGTCGATTTCGCCATAAGTATGCGGTGTCGCCATCCTCTTGCCGGTGGCGGTGATGTGCTGGAGATTTGAGGCACGAGCCGTCGCGCTCGAGACTTTGGGCCCCTGGCCCGCCACCCAAAGTGTTTGATCCGGGCCCTCGGCAATTTTCACGGAGCCATAGACGTACACGCCGGTGGAAGTGAAATTGATCTGCCGAGCGGGCCTTCTGTAGAGGAGCTCGTTTTCGACCACCCACTGTGTGTCACTTGAGTCGATGAACAGCTTGCGGATGTAGCCGGCGCCTTCAATCGGGTCTCTTGCCCGGTGCCAAACGTCATCGGAGCCCAAGTGAATAACATGCTTGTAGTTCAGAACAGCCCATATCGCGCCGCTGGAATCTTGTTGTGCATTGGCCAAGTTTTCGATCGACTCATCTTCGACGCGGTCGTAGACCTTCGTGTCTCCTTTGCGAATGCGGACTGGCGGTCCATGGAATCCGAATACCCAGAGATCGCCAGTTTTTGAAACCAGCAGAAATTGAATGGTTCTGGTTGATAGTGATGCAGAGCCTGGCTTCGGTTGAAAGGCTTGGAATTTCAGGCCGTCAAACATAAAGAGTCCACCCTCCGAACCAATCCAGAGGGTGCCATCTGGAGTCTGCGCAAAAGCAGAGACTGCTTGTGGTGCTCCATCCTTGCCGGTCCACGAATTGTGGACCATTTGTGAGATATTTTGATTTTGGGCGCGGAGATCCATGGCGAAGAAAGCGCACAAAATCAGAACGACCGTGATCGACTGGCCGGCAAAATGGAAGCGGCTGTGAAGATCACCTACCATTTGCGGTTGTCTTCCCTTCGCAGGCAATCTGCACCGATCGGGTTGGCCTATGTAACGGCTCGATTATATGCGTTTCTCAGCGCCCAGGCTGATACCCACTCGAAAGAAGGGTGTCGGACCCTATCCTCTAGTGGGAGAATGCGGAGGATGAAAAAGGTGCCGGCTGGCCGATAGGCGAGCGTCGAAATGCCAAAGCAGTCCTCGAGAATTCGCATCTTAATTGTCGATGACCATCCCGTATTACGGGAAGGATTGATGACCATCATCGAGAGTCAGGCTGATCTTAGAGTGGTGGCGGAAGCCGGGACTGGTAAGGAAGCTATTGCACTGTTCGAAGAGCATGTGCCGGACATCACGCTGATGGATTTAGGCCTGCCCGATATTCACGGCATCGATGTGATTAAGAGATTGCATGCGCGGCACCCGGACGCGCGGATCATAGTGCTCACCACGTACCTCGGAGACGTGCAGGCCCTTCGCGCCCTGCAGGCCGGGGCCGTTGGTTACCTCCTGAAAGCTACACTCCGCCGGGACCTGCTGGATACCATCCGGGCAATACACGCGGGACAGCGACACGTACAGACGGAAGTGGCCTCTGAAATTGCAACTCATACGGGGGATCACGCACTGACGGAGCGGGAGATCGAGGTTCTGAAGCTGATAGCTAAAGGCTGTTCCAACAAGATTGTGGCAGATCGCCTTGAGATAACTGAGGATACCGTCAAAGGACATGTCCGGAATATCTTGGAGAAGTTAAAGGCCAACGACAGAACTCATGCCGTGACAATCGCGCTCCACCGTGGCTACTTCGAAATCTAGCGCTTCATAACGGTTTCCGCAGGTCGCATGCCATTTCGGATAGCCACTGCGAAGGAACAGCGAAACAAGGCACCCTCCGAAAGTGGGGTTATGGCCCACCACGATTGAGCGATTCCAATTCATTACTTTGCTGGTTGAGACTTTCTGCGATGAAAGTCGCTCGCATTTTCGTCCCGACTGCCCTGCGAAGGCTGGTTCGGGGTTAGGCGCGGAACGCGTTTCGGAAACGGAGGGAGTAGCACGATGGCGTCTGTAGTAATGGTCGTTTCAGGTGGGAATGCGTGGACGATGAAGAATGCCAAGCCTCATCCGACGGGTTTTGGTCCGAAGAGTTTGCGGTTCTGAAGCAGTTCGTGCTTACGGTGTGAGTAGGAGACGCCGAACAGATGGTGGTTGAACCAAAGGAGATCGTGCGAACACTCCTCGATTCCATTCAGGACCCACGGGTGGTGGAGGCCTTGTGTGCGCCGGAGGTGACGTACGTCTCGCTCAATTACAGTAATTCGGACCTGCAGAAAATCATGCCTTGGTGCGGCACTGCTAACGGCGTCAATGCAATCATCAAAACGTTTCATGATGTCGCGAAGTTCTGGGACATCGATTCGTTCCTGCCCGAGGTCATCTTCGGAGAAGGAGAAAACGTTGCCGTCTTCGGTCGCTTTACGTATACGTCGACGAAATTGCGGAAAACAGTTGCTTCGCCCTTCGCAATCTTCTGCAAAGTGAACGATGGAAAAGTGACCTACATGCAATTCATGGAGGACACGTTCTGCACAGCTTCGAGTTTTCGCTCGGGTGGAACCTGGAAATTTCAAAAGCGATCCCTACGGCAGCGAAGTCGAAATTTGAGGGAATGAAGAAGGCGACTCTCGGGAGTCTTGGTGATGCGAATCAGCTCAAGGAGAATA
>Ga0306922_10006489_pt1 | contig 11228 bp, 11 predicted proteins | sample sta12Cox44000082_FD_203758 | JGI IMG/M metagenome (GOLD analysis project Ga0306922, IMG submission 203758) | Lab enrichment of tropical soil microbial communities from Luquillo Experimental Forest, Puerto Rico - statoxic.12C.oxic.44.000.082 (v2)... | ecosystem: Environmental > Terrestrial >...
CGGGCTCGAAAAGCAGGGCATCCCGCGCGACCAGCGCACGCGCCGGGCGCGCGAGTTCGTCGAGCTCGTCGGCCTCGACGGTTTTGAGGACAGTTACCCCTCACAGCTCTCGGGCGGCATGAAGCAGCGCGCGGCGATCGCCCGGACACTGGCGATCGATCCGCACATTCTGCTGATGGACGAGCCTTTCGGCGCGCTCGACGCGCAGACCCGCAGCCTGATGCAGGCCGAACTCCTCAACATCTGGCAACGCTCGCGCAAGACCGTGATCTTTGTCACGCATGATGTCCATGAGGCGGTGTTTCTTGCCGAGCGGATCGCGGTGATGTCGGCCCGCCCGGGCCACATCAAGGAGATCGTCGAGACCGGCTTTGACAAGAATGATCCCGGCCTGTCGCGCAGCCCGGCCTTTGTCGAGATGGTCGATCACATCTGGAATCTGGTACGCGGCGAGGCGATCCTCGCCGAACGCGGCGCCGTCGCATGACCGCGGTCGCCGCCACGCCCGTCCTGTCGACATTCCGCTGCCGACAGCGGAAAAAAACTTTGGCAATCCGAAAAAACGTCAGATTGTTACGAAAAGATAGCCGGATCAAAGGGTTGGCTCAACCCAGGAGAGTCGAGCGACAGCCGAATTTGAGCGCGTTGGCAGCGGGCTGGCAGTGGAATTCGGCAGCGCGTCCGGTCGCCTGAGTTGTTAGCATAAATATGACATTGCTAATTGACTTTTTCACACAAGATCGTTATATAGGTGTCGCCGCGACCCTCGCAACTGGGCATGGACTGGACGCCATTCCCGCGAAGCGGGGAAGCCATGGGCGCCGGGCACCTCCGTCTCGGCCGCCGGCCCCGCTGCTCGGACGGCCGGCGCAGACGGGCCGTTCCGGGGGTTGCGGAGGTGACGAAACTGAGCGCCGCGGTGGCTCGTGACAAGTGTGTTGCCGCGCTATACGCCGCTGCTTCTGCTGGCGCTCGCATGGGAGGCGGTCTCACGGCTGGGCATTGTCTCGCCCTCGGCCCTGCCGCCGCTCGATACGGTCGCGACCGCCTGGTTTGACCTCGCCGCGAGCGGCGATCTGTGGAGCAATGGCATCGCCTCGATCTCGCGTGGGGCCGCTGGGCTCGGCCTGGCGATCATCTGCGGCAGCGCCATCGGTGTGTTGATGGCCTGGTACCTGCCGGTTCGGGTGGTGATCAATCCGATCGTTCAATTCTTCTACCCGATGCCGAAATCGGCTCTGATACCGGTCATGATTTTGTGGCTCGGCTTTGGTGACGCCTCAAAGGTCGTGGTGATCTTTATCGGCTGCATGCTGCCGATCACCTTGAGCGCCTTCAACGGCGCGCGCGGCACCGAGCAGGTGCTGATCTGGTCGGCGCGCAGTCTGGGCGCGAGCCGGGCACGCGTGCTGTGGGAAGTCGTCCTGCCGAGCGCGCTGCCGGAATTGCTGAGCGGCATCCGGACGGCGCTCGCCTTCGCCTTTGTCCTGCTCGTCGCCTCCGAGTTAATCGTCGCCAGGCGAGGCCTCGGCTACATGATCGGCTTTCTCGGCGATGGCGGCGTCTATGACGCGATGTTCGCGGTGGTGATGACCGTAGCGGCCCTGGGCTTTGCCGCTGACCGTGGCTATCTGATGCTGATGCGACGGGTCCTCGCATGGCGCGAATAAACGGTGCAGACAGCTTGGTTCTGCCGCGGCCGGAAACGGCCGGGATCAGGCTCGATCGACTCGGCGCGGCGATGGGGCGCCGGGTTGGCAGCCTGTTGCCGCTGATCGCCCTCGTCCTTGCCTGGGAGGTGTCGTCGCGCAGCGGCGTCGTCAGCTCGTTTCTGCTGCCGCCGCTGTCGGCAGTCCTGGAACGGGTCTGGGAGGATGCGCTGTCGGGCGAGTTGATCGTCAATCTCGGTTTGACGCTCTACCGCGCGCTCGCAGGGTTCGCGATCGCCGCCGTCGGTGGTGTGGCGCTCGGCATCCTTATGACCCGCAACAAACTCATTCGCTGGTTTTTCGATCCGATCGTCTCAGTCGGCTTTCCGATGCCAAAGATCGCCTTTTTGCCGATCTTTATGTTGTGGCTCGGGCTCTACGACGTCTCCAAGATCTCGATGGCCGCGTTTAACGCGATCTTTCCGGTGATTGTCGCAACGATTGCCGCGGCCGAAGGGGTCGACCGCGAGCTCTTGTGGTCGGCGCGCAGCCTCGGCGCCGGCGAGCGCCAGCTGTTGCGCGAGATCATCCTGCCGGCGGCGCTGCCGCAGATCATAACCGGGCTGCAGGTGGCGCTCCCGGTCTCGATGATCGTGACCATCGTCACGGAGATGCTGATGGGCGGACAGGGGTTGGGTGGGGCGATGATCGCCGCGTCGCGCTTTGCCGACTCGCCCGGCGTCTTCGCCGGCATCGTCGAGATCGCGGTCGCCGGCTTGTGCCTTGTCAAAGGCATGACCGCGCTGCGGCGCCGCCTGTTGATCTGGCACCAGGAAGCCCAAGAGCCGACGACAGTCTAGGCGAGCTTACTGCGTCTTCGCCGCCGCATCGAGCCGCTGGGCGGCTTCGGTTACGAGGCTGAGATCGGCGTATTTCTTGACTTCGAGCGGCGCGCGCAGAAAGCCTAGCTGGTGCTGCAGATCGGCATTGTTTTGCAACGCCTCGAGGTTCGGCAAGGCCTTGGGGTCGCGGTAATAATCTTGGTTGGTGAAGATCCATTCCTCGAAAAATGACGGCTTCTGCTTTGTCACTTGGGTGACGATGTCGACGGCCTCCTGATGATGCGCGGGGTCGGTCAGGTAATGCAGCGCATGGAGATAGTCTTCCAGGAAATCGACCATCACCGCGCGTTGCTTTTGCAGAAACCCGTCGCGCGCCACTCGAATGATCATCTGCGACCGGCCGATCGCCTCCTCCTGGGTGAACAGCGGGCGCGAAATTGCGATCAGCTCGGGATCGCGGCCAAACGGCAAAACCGAGGTAATCAGATCGACTTTGCCGTCTTTGAGCATCGCCTTCTGGTCGGGGAAGCGGACCTCGATGATCGTCAAGTCGCGCTTATCCTGCAGATGATGTTTTGCCAGCATCGCGCGCGCTGCCATGTCGATCGCAGCACCCGTCTGGTTTGTCGCCAGGATCTTGCCCTTGAGATCCTCGACCGTTTTGATCGGGCTGTCGGTGCGAACGACAAAGGCATTGGTGTGATACCCCGGTACCCCGTCCTGAAACTCGTCGCCGATGATCCGTAGATCCGCCATCCCGGCATTCTCGATCCCGAGCGCAAAGGTCGAGTAGGCGAGTGCCGCGCAATCGATATCGCCGGTGGCGAGCGCGGTCATCTCGGCCGGGGTGCCGGCAAAGTGGGTGAGCTCCGGGATGTAGGTCTTGCCGGCATGCGGCGCGAGCCCCGGTTTGACGAACATCAGGGTCACCAGATCCGCCGGGCTCACCACCCAGCCGAGGCGGAGATGATAGGGTTCGGCCGCGCGTGGCGAAGTGACGCTCCACAGCGCCAACGCAAGAGCCGCTGCGATTTTGAGGAAACGCACGCTTCTTCTCCCTGCCCTGCCTCTTGGTCCGCTCAAATGTGGACGAGAACATCGCACCGATCACTTGAAAAAGAAACTCGGCCTAGATGATTGCATCGATATCGATATCGATGTAGCAAGCGTCGATGGGTCAGATCGTAATCCGCAATCTCGACGCCGCAGTGATCGAAGCGTTGCGCCGCCGAGCCGCAGCCTGCGGCACCTCGATGGAGGAGCAGGCGCGCCGCGCGCTGACAAAGGCGGTCGGTCTGGACCGCGATGCGGCGGCCCGCCGGCTCGCGGAGATCCGCCACATGATTGGCCGCCTCGAAGGGCCTTCGACCCTTGACGATCTGCGTCGCGATCGCGACCGGGACGAGGCATGACGATCATCGTCGATGCCAGCGTCGCGCTCAAATGGGTGATCGAAGAGGACGGATCGGAGGAGGCCGGAGCGCTGCTGCGGGGAGAACCGCTGGCGGCGCCGGACCTGCTGGTCGTCGAATGTGCCAACGTTCTCTGGGCAAAGGCACGGCGCAGGTCACTCACTCGTGATCTCGCCGGAGCGGCCCTCGCCGCGATCCAGGCGGCGCCGCTCGAGCTGCTGCCTGCGGCCGGTTATGTCACCGCCGCGCACGCGATAGCCTTCGACCTCGATCAGACGGTTTACGACAGCCTTTACCTCGCCGCCGCCTTGGCAGAACGGGCTAGCCTGATCACCGCGGACAAAGCTTTTGCCGCAGCGGCCGCGCGCCATGGTCTTTATGCGTCTGGGGTGAGGCTCCTGGGCGGTTGAGGGCCGTCCCCTTTTTGGGCCCCGCGCAAAAGCCGATGGGTGATCGCGGCGCAGTCCGTTACTCGATTACTTCGTCCGCACGGGCGAGAACCATGCGTGGGATGGTCAACCCGAGCGTCTCAGCCGTTTTCAGATCGATGACCAGCCGGAATTTTGTTGGTTGCTGGACCGGAAGATCGGAAGGTTTGGCGCCCTTCAAGATCTTGTCGACATAGGTCGCAGCGCTGCTATGGAGATCGCGGTCGGTGACCTCGTAGGCCATCAGGCCACCGTTATCAGCGGCGAACGCCGGATAGGGATAGATAGCAGGCAATTTGTAGCGACCGGCGAGTTCGGTGACTCGCGCGCGCCCAGCACGGAAGATGCTTTCTGCCGTGGTGATGAGACCTTCGGCGCCCTCCTTGGCCCCGGCGTCGAACGCAGCGGCCAGGTCATCGGCGGTCCGGATGTCTCGGATCAGCAGTGCCACACCCAGCGAAGGGCTGCTTTCTTCAACGCCTGCACTTGTAGCGGCGAAATCGGGTCGGCGAGATACGCCAGAGCGAGAACCCGCGAGATGCTGGGCACCGCCTCCTTCAGCAGCTCGAGGCGCTTAGCCGCAAGCTCGGACGTCATCTGTGACATCCCGGTGATGTTTCCACCGGGTCTCGCCAAGGAGTCGACGATTCCGGTCCCCACGGGGTCGCCAAGCGCGACCATAACGATTGGAATCGTGCTGGTTGCCTTCTTTAGAGCAAGGGCCCCTGGTGTTGTGGTTACGGCAATGATGTCCGGACTGTGGCCCACACATTCAGCGGCGAGCGCCGGATACTGTTCGGTACGGTCCTTCGCCGACACGTAGTCGATGGCAAGCGTTTCCCCGTTGACATACCCGAGCTCGCGCAAATCTTGGAAGAACGCCTCGAACCGACGGGATGGCGACTGCGCTGTACCTGGATCAAATGTAAGAAAGCAGAGCCGCGGCATTTTCTTGGGCTGTTGCCCTGGCACGCCGTGCGCCAATGTCACCGCGCCGGCAAGAAGGGTGATAAACTCGCGTCGCTTCATTCGATAACTTCGTCGACGCGGGCAAGGATCGAGGGTGGGATTGTCAGCCCCAGCGCGTCTGCGGTTTTGCGATTGACGACGAGCTCGAACCTGGTCGGCTGCTCGATCGGCAGATCGCCCGGCTTTGTTCCCTTGAGAATGCGGCCGACAAAATAGGCGGTGCGGCGGTAGGATTCTACAAGCCGCGGGCCATAGGTGAGTAGTGCACCGCTTTTCGCCATTATTGCCCAACCCGAAATGAGAGGGAGGCGATGCTTCATGGCGAAATTGATGATCGTGTCGCGGTTCTCGACGACGAAACCCTCGGAGAAGGCGATCAGCGCCTGTGGCGGGTCCGCCGCGATGGCATTCAAGGCTCGGTCGAGCTCCGCGCGATTGGGTGTTGAAAAAAAAGCAAGGTGGATGCCGAGCTGCTCCGCCTGTGCGCCAAGATCCTCCCGCTCGCGCTCCTCGCCAGGGTGCAGCGGATTGGTGATGACCGCGACCCGGTGCACTTCGGGCGCGAACTCATGCAAGAACTCAAGGCGCTTGCTGTTGAGTTCCGCCTTCATCAGGGTGACCCCCGTCGCGTTGAAGAGCGGGTGAGCCAAGTCCGTTGCGATGCCTGTCGCGACCGGATCAGCACTGAATTCATAGACGACCGGCACCGTCCGATAACCCTTCACGACGATCGGCGTCGCCTCAGCATGTGTCACGATCAGCTCGACATGCCGCCGTTCGAGCTCCGCGACGAGTGCCAGAACGCGCTCGCGCGAATAATCGGCATATAGGCATTCGAGGCTCAGCGTGTCGGGCTCGTGATAACCCTCGGCGGCGAGCCCATCGCGCAGTGCGGCGACAAATGCAGCCGCACCTTTCTCGTCGCCGGCACTGACGAACCCGACGCGCACCGGCTCCGCGCTTTCCGCCGCCGAGGCGCGCAGCGCGAGCACAGAGCCGCCGAGCACCGCAAGCAGATCACGTCGCTTCATGTGCGGATGGCTCTTGTGGTGCATTCCGTGGACTGCAGGCCCGGATGGGGTTGGCCAACTCTAGAGTTCATTATTCGATCACCTCGTCGGCGCGGGCGAGCAGCAATGGCGGCACCGTTAGGCCGAGCGCGTTGGCGGTCTTCAAATTGATGACCAGCTCTACCTTGACCGACTGCTGGACCGGCAGGTCGGCCGGTGTTTCGCCGTTGAGAATGCGGGCGACATAGCCGCTTTCCAGGCGGTAGGCAGCGGCCAGGCTGTCTCCGTAACTGATCAGGCCGCCGGCGACGGCAAATTCGGGGTTTGCCGCGATCGCTGCGACGGAATGGCGGACGGCTAGTTCGGCGATGTGCTCGCGTTGGTTGTCAAGGAATGGGTCGGGCTGGATGATCAGCACTCCGGGCCGCCGTTGGACGAGCGCAGCGAACGCGGCATCGATCTCACGGTCATCGCCGGCCGCCACGATCTGGAGCGGCACCCCTTTGACGCGCGCCGCCTCCTGCATGCTGTTTATGTCCGACTGCAAGACGCCGTTCTTCGGGTTTACCAGAAAGGCAATCGAGCCGGCTGTGGGTGCAAGTTCGTGCGCCACCTCGAACTGCTTTGGTAGGAGCATTTTGCCCATCGAGACGACGCCCGTCACGTTGCCGCCCGGGCGGCCCAGGCTGGCCACGAGGCCAGCCTTAACCGGGTCTCCGCCGGTGTGGAACACGACCGGGATCGTCGAGGTCGACGCCTTGGCGGCAAGTGCCGCGGTTATGCCGGTCGCCGCCAGGACCGCCACCGGGAGGTGCAGCAGCTCTCCAGCCAGCAGGGGCAGCCGATCGTAGTGCCCCTCGGCGCAGCGGGTTTCGATCTTGACGTTTCGGCCCTCGACAAATCCAACATCAGCGAGGCCTTCGCGCAAGGCTGTAGCGGTCGGGCCAAATGCGTCAGCAGAGCCGCTTTCGAGGATGCCGATCACCGGCATCGCCTGCTGCTGCGCGCGGCCAGCGAGCGGCCATACTACCGCCGAGCTGCCGATGAGGGTGATGACTTCGCGGCGCAGCACGTTCAGAACACCGGGGCGGCTCCGGCGGCTATCCGGATCGGCGCACGGTGTTCGTCGTAAAGATGGCAGGCGACGAGGCGGTTTTCGACATCCGTGAGCAACGGCTCTTCGTCTCCGCAGCGTGCCATTGCGTGCGGGCAGCGCGGGTGGAAACGGCAGCCCGACGGCGGGTTGAGTGGGCTCGGCACCTCGCCCGAGAGGATGATCTCCTCGCGCCGCTCGTCGGGGTGACTCGGCAATGCCGCGGAAAACAGCGCCTCAGTGTAGGGATGCTTTGGTGTGCGGGCGAGGGTGCGGGCGTCGCCGCTTTCGACAATCTTGCCGAGATACATGACCACGATCGTGTGGCTCATATGGGCGACAGCGGCCAGATCGTGAGCGATGAACAGATAGGAGAGCCCGAGCTCGGCTTGCAGGTCGCGTAACAGATTCAGGATTTGCGCCCGGATCGACACGTCGAGGGCCGAGACCGGCTCGTCGAGCACGATAAGCTTCGGCGAGAGCGCCAGAGCCCGCGCAATCGCGATGCGCTGGCGCTGTCCGCCTGAGAATTCGTGCGGAAAGAGATCCGCCGCGCGGGCCGGCAAGCCGACGAGATCGAGCAGGCGAAGCACACGGCTGCGCACCTCGGCGGTGGGCAGCGACTCGTTGGTGACGAGCGGCTCAGCGATGATCGCGTCGACACGCATGCGCGGGTTCAGCGAAGCGTATGGGTCTTGAAAGACGGCTTGCACCGATTTGCGGTAATACCGCCGCCCGGCCGGGTCGAGCCCCTGCAGGTCATGCCCATCAAAGCGGATGGTGCCGCCGGTCGGGTCCTCGAGCCCAAGCACCAGCTTTGCCGTCGTCGTCTTGCCGCAGCCGGATTCGCCGACGACGCCCAATGTGCGGCCAGCCTCGATTGTGAACGAGATCCCGTCGACCGCACGCACGACGCCGCGCTCGCCGCCAAAGATCCCGCGCCGGGCATGGAAATGCTTGGTGAGGCCCGCCGCCTCGAGAATGGCCATCAGGCTCTACCGCTCTGAACCAGCATGTCGGGAGGCGCGGGATCCGAGGCAGCGAGCCAGCACCGCGCCGTGTGCCCTCGGTCCGGCGTAAATTCCGGCGGCGCCTCGACGCGGCAGCGCTCGACGGCGCGGACGCAGCGTGGAGCAAACGCGCAACCCGGCGGCAGCGCCGCCAGGTCGGGGGGCTGACCTTCGATTGCGGTGAGCCGCTGCTCGCTGTCGCCCATGCGCGGGATCGAGTTTAGCAATGCCTCGGTGTACGGGTGGCGGGGCGTATTGAAGATGCGCGAGACCGGGCCCGACTCGACGACCCGTCCGGCATACATCACCGCCAGCTGGTCACACATCTTGGCGACGATGCCGAGATTGTGGGTGATAAAGATCAGCGCCAACCCATGGGCGCGCTGCAGCTCGCGCAACAGGTTCAGATACTGGGCCTGGATTGTCAGGTCGAGGCTGGTGGTCGGCTCGTCGGCGATCAGCAAGCGCGGCTCGCACGAGATGCCGATGGCGCCGACGATGCGCTGGCGCATCCCCCCCGACATCTCGTGCGGATATTGCTTCACCCGCGTTTCGGGCGACGGAATGCGCACCGACTTCAACAGGTTGCGCGCCTGGTTCCACGCGGTGGCGCGCCCCACTCGTTCGTGCACTCGGATCGGCTCGGCGATCTGATCGCCGAGCGTGAACAGCGGGTTCAACGAGGCCATCGGATCCTGCAGGATCATCGCGATCCGCTTGCCTCTGATATGCCGCATCTCGTCGTCGGACTTCTGCACGAGGTCCTCGCCCTCGAACAGCATCCGGCCACCGACGATCCGGGCCGCGGGAGGCAATACCCGCAAAATGGTCAGCGCCAAGGTGCTCTTGCCGGAGCCGGACTCCCCGACGATGCCGAGGGTCTCACCGGCATTGATGCGCAGCGAGACCTGATCGACCGCGCGCACCACCCGGGTCCCCCGGGAGGAGACGTAATGGGTGGAGAGGTTGTCGAGCTCGAGCAGCGGGCCGGTTTTCACCGGCAGCCGCCGCCCGGTCGGCTCATAGCTGGCGGAGCTGGGGGTCGAGTTTGACACGCAGCCAGTCGCCGAGAATGTTGGCCGACAGCACCATCAGCATGATGCAGAGGCCCGGCAGCACGCTCAGCCACCACCGGCCGACCATCAAGCTTTGCTTGCCATCGGAGAGCATCAGCCCCCAGGCGGGCTTGGGTGGCGGGACGCCAATCCCGAGAAAGGACAGCGAGGCCTCGGTGATGATCACGACGCCGAGCATCAAGGTGCCGATCACGATCGCCGAGTTGATCACATTGGGCAGGATGTGCCGGTACATGATCGTCCATTTCGAGCAACCGGCGACGATCGCCAGCCTGACAAACTCGCGTTCTTTCAGCGACAGGACCTCGCCGCGAATGACCCTCGCATAGCGCGTCCAATAGACCAGCCCGAGGATGATGACGATGTTCCACATGCTGGGCCCGACGATCGCGGCGAGAAAGATCGCGAACATCAGCCCCGGAAGCGCGAGCCAAGTGTCGGTGATGCGCATGATCACCTGGTCGACCCAGCCGCCGAGATAGCCCGAGATGATGCCGAGCGTCGTGCCGACGGTGCCGGCGAAAATCACCGCGGTGAAGCCGACCACCATCGAGACCCGGGCGCCAAAAATCAGCCGCGACAGCACATCGCGGCCGAGCTGGTCGGTGCCGAGCAGATACTTCGTGCTGCCGCCGGTCTGCCAGAAGGGTGGTTTGAAGCGCGCGGTCAGGCTGCCGATCTCGGGATTGTGGGGCGCCAGAACATTGGCAAAGATCGCCACGAGAGCAATACAGCCGAGGATCAGCGCCGGAATCAGCGGGAAGTCCTTGAGCCTCAGAAAATCGAAGCGCGAAGAGGCTCGCGTTGGAAAATCGTAAGTTTCTACAGGGGCGGTTATGGTCACAGCGGTCAGCTCTCCAGGCGAATGCGCGGGTCGATCACCGCGTAGAGGATGTCGACCACCAGGTTGACGATGACGATCATGGCACCACCCATCAGCACGACCCCCTGAACTACCGGAAAGTCGCGAAACGTGACGCCCTCGTAGAGCAGTCGCCCGATCCCGGGCCAAGCGAACACGACCTCCACGACGGTCGCCACCTGGACCATGATGACGAGGTTGATCCCGGCCAATGTCAGCACCGGGATCAGCGCGTTCTTGAACGCGTGCTTGGCGATCACCAGCACCTGCGGCAGGCCCTTTAGCCGGGCGAGCTTGACATATTCCGAGCCCAATACTTCGAGCATAGAAGACCGGGTCAATCGCATGTGGGCGGCGGCGAAATACCAGCCGAGCGCAAAAGCCGGCATGATCAGATGCAACGGAGTGCCGGCGCCGGACGACGGCAACCAGCCCAGATAGACCGAAAAGATCAGGATCAGCACCAGCCCGACCCAAAAGGACGGCATCGACAACCCGAGCAAGGTGAACAGCTTCCCCGCTCTATCCCAAAAGCGGCCGACCCGCACCGAGGCGAGGACGCCGCTCGGAATGCCGATTATCAATGAGAAGGCCATCGCGACTGCTGCCAGATAGAGCGAGTTCGGAAGCCGCGACAGATACAGGTCCATGACCGGTGTGCGGTAGTAGAAGGACTTGCCGAGGTCACCGTGCGCGAGGCTCGCCATGAAGATGCCGTACTGCACCCAGAGCGGCCGGTCGAGACCGAATTGATGGTGCAGGGCGGCGATATCGGCTTCGCTGGCACCCGGCTCGACGAGCAGCGCCGCCGGGTCGCCGGTCACGCGGACAAAGAAAAAGATCGTCACCGACAAAAGGAATAGTGACAGCGCGCAGT
>Ga0306922_10006490_pt1 | contig 11228 bp, 9 predicted proteins | sample sta12Cox44000082_FD_203758 | JGI IMG/M metagenome (GOLD analysis project Ga0306922, IMG submission 203758) | Lab enrichment of tropical soil microbial communities from Luquillo Experimental Forest, Puerto Rico - statoxic.12C.oxic.44.000.082 (v2)... | ecosystem: Environmental > Terrestrial > Soil...
CTCCCAGGAACACGAAGGCGACGTAGTAGGCCCAGTGCTCCCGTCTGAGAAGGCCGATCACGATGATGAGCTTCACCAGCCCGTGCGTGAGCAGGTAGATCGCACCGAACAGCTGGGTGTTGTGCAGGTTGGAGGTGAGCTTGAGCAGGTGATTGGCGATGAAGTCGTGCGGGTCCTCAGCGAGCTCGTGTTGCGTGAGCCAGTAGGCGAAGTGGTTGATTGTCTCGGGGGAGACGAGGACGAGGACGATTCCACCGACGAGCTCGAGCAGGCCGTCGAGACCCTTGAGGATGAGGAGGACGTCGAAGGTCTTGTCCAGTCCATCTCGACGGCGCTCGCCGCTGGGAGCCGGCGCGGCCGCCCCCGTCTCAGTCATAAGGGCGTCGTCGACGCCAGCTGCCTCTGCAGCTGCGTTTGCGGTGCCACGGCGATCGGCTCGGACCCCGGAGGCCACGTTCGCGACGGTCGTCGGCGGGAGACGACGGACCGCCGAGGTGGACGCGATCCGAGACCTTCATCTGCTCATGATGCCTACTCAAAGACGGTGACGTCGGCCGCGACGTCGTTGGTGATCCCGGAGCTGCGGTGGGCGCAGCGTTACATTGAGGTGCGGGACGACCATCACCGCGACGGGGCCGCGGCCGACAAGGAGTTGCATGTCGTATCTGCAGGCCATCGTGATCGCCCTCGTGCAGGGTGTCACGGAGTTGTTTCCCATTTCGAGTCTGGGACACTCGGTGCTGGTCCCGGCATGGATCGGCGGTGGGTGGGAGACCCTCGTCACCCAGTCCTCCCAGCAAAGCAGTGAGTCGTCGTTCTACCTGGCGTACATCGTGGCGCTCCACTGCGCCACCGCAATCGCCCTGTTGTGGTATTTCCGTGCCGACTGGTATCGAATCATCCGCGGGTTCTTTCGGAGCGTGGGTGCGAGCGTCCGTGCGCGACGGTTCACCGTGTCAGGTTCCGACGAGCGACTGGCCTGGATGATCGTCCTTGCGACGATCCCCGTCGGGCTGACGGGCGTCGCGCTCGAACACTCCTTCCGGACGCTGCTCGCGAAGCCAGTCGCGGCCGCGGTCTTCTTGTTCGTCAACGGGCTGGTCCTCTTGCTCGGTGAACGGTTGAGCCGTCGTGCTCGGGCCCGTACGCAGGGCCCGGTCGTCCCGGCCGCCGACCCGCGTGACCCAGCCGCTGCACCGTCGCAGACGAGACGCGGGCGCCAGCGCACAGAGATCTGGGCTGCGAGAGCCGCCGACGCCCGCATCTCCAAGCTGCGGTATCTCGACGCGTTCTACGTCGGTTCGCTCCAAATCGGAGCCCTCTTCGCCGGCATAAGCCGGTCGGGCACCACCATCGTCGGAGGGTTGTGGCGTGGGCTCGACCACGAAGACGCGGCTCGATTCGGCTTCTTGTTGGCGACGCCGGTGATCCTCGCGGCCGGTGTCCTGAAGCTGCCCTCCCTGGCCGGATCGGCCGGCGCCCACATCCACGGCCAGGTGGTGGTGGGGGTCATCGTCGCCGGTGTCGCGGCCTACTTCTCGACGCGCTTTTTGATGCGCTGGTTCCAAACCCGCACGCTCACGCCGTTCGCCATCTACTGCTTGGTGTTCGGTGCAGCGAGCTTCGTCCGCTTCAGCTGAGGACCACACGATCCTGGTGACGGCCTGAATCCAACCTGGCGCACGCCGCGTTGCCGATGCCCGTTCGACCCCCGGGGTCCTCGTCGCGAGCGGCACGCCGGTCGTTCGGTCTGTGCATCACACACGGGCGACCGCTCCCGAAGGGACCAGAGGCGGTCCCTCACTCGGGCCGGTTGACCGCCGCCGGGTCCGTGATACCCTATAGGGGTATTGGGTAAGCGAGGTAGGAGGTACCATGCGGCCCGGGTACATCGACGACAAAGAAGCCCTGCACAAGCGCCTCCGCCGCGTGGAAGGGCAGGTGCGCGGGATCCAGAAGATGGTCGACGAGGATCGCTACTGCATCGACATCCTCGAGCAGGTGTCCGCCGCCACCAAGGCCCTCCAGGCGGTTGCCCTCGCGCTCTTGGAGGACCACCTGGCCCACTGTGTGTCGGATGCCGTTCGAAACGGGGGGGACGAGGCGACCGAGAAGCTGAGCGAGGCATCGGCTGCGATCGGACGTCTCGTGCGCTCCTGATGGAGATGCTCGCTGCGTCCTCTGTGCTCGTCGACATCGGGCGATCGCTGCGCGAGGGATTCTTCATGTTCTGGGAGACTCTCTGGCCCCTGATCCTGGGCTTTGGTCTGTCGGGCGCCGTCCAGGCCTTCGTGAGCAGGCAGTCCATGCAACGAAAGCTCGGCGACCACCGGGCGTCATCGGTGGTCCGCGCAACGGGCTACGGGATGGTGTCGTCCTCGTGTTCCTATGCCGCGTCGGCCATGGCCAAGTCGCTCTTCGTCAAGGGCGCCGACTACCTGGCTGCGATGGTCTTCATGTTCGCGTCCACCAACCTGGTGATCGAGCTCGGCATCGTGCTGATCGTCCTCATGGGTTGGCAGTTCGCGGTCAGCGAGTTCGTCGGCGGAATCATCATGATCGCCCTCCTGGCCACCCTGGGTGGCCTCTGGCTGCGCGGGCGCAGCATCGCCCAGGCTCGCGAGCGGCTCGCAGCCGAAGACGAGAGCGACGAGCACCACCACGGCCCGGACGAGTCCGCCCAACGCCCACCATGGAAGTCGCGCATCCGGACGGCCTCAGGGTGGGCCGACAGCGCCACCTACACCATGGCCGATCTCACGATGCTTCGCCGAGAGCTGGTGATCGGGTACACCGTTGCCGGCTTCCTCGCGGTCTTAGTGCCGACGGAGGTCTGGCATTCGGTCTTCGCCACCGGCCACGGCTTCTGGACGAGCCTGCAGAACGTCATCGTTGGACCGTTCATCGCCATCATCAGCTTCGTCTGCTCCATCGGCAACGTCCCCCTCGCCGCGGCACTGTGGCAAGGCGGCATCTCCTTCGGCGGGGTGATCTCGTTCATCTTCGCTGACCTGATCGCGTTTCCCCTTCTCATGATCTACCGCCGTTACTACGGCTGGCGGTTGATGTGGCGGTTGCTGATCCTGTTCTGGGCTCTGATGTCCACGGCCGGGCTCATCACCGAGGGGATCTTCACCGCCTTCGGCCTCGTCCCGACGGTCCGCCCGACCACGGTGGCGCCGGCACACTTCGAGTGGAACTACACCACCTACCTCAACATCATCTTTCTCGGCCTCTTCGGCGTCCTCTACTGGCTCTACCGCAACCGGCGACGCTATGGGGCCGGGGTCGGCTACGCCCGGGACCCCATGTGTGGCATGCAGGTCCAGACGGAGAACGCAGTCGCCTCAGTGGTCCACGACGGACAGCGGGTCTACTTCTGCTCGGACCACTGCAAGGCACGCTTTCTGGCCGACCCCACACCCCCACTCGGTGAACCCTCGGAGCCGGACCCCACGCACTCCCAGCATCACCAACCCGTCGTGCCGCGTGCACAGGAAGGTCATGTCAGATGAAGGAAGAGCGCATCCTTGAGCAGCTCGACAAGATGGTCGCTTCGGGCCGAGTCAGCGAAGGCGAGGCGGCAGCGCTCCGGGCAGCCGCGGGCACCGACGAGTTCGAGCGGGCGGTCGGAGCCATTCGGGCCCGCCACGCCGGCGAGCACATGGACCGCGCCGTTGCCGCCGGTGACATGACACCCGAAGAGGCTGCGGCCTACACCGAGCGGCTGCGGAGCGGCGACCATCCGACCGGGTTGCGCGCGCGACTCTCCAAGCACCGCAGGCCGCGACATCACCCCACGGCGACCGAGGACAGCGACGGAGGCATTGCCTGAGTCGAGCACCGCCTCCTGAATCCTGGCAGGGAGTCCCAACTCTGGAGTCGTGCTGAGACGCCCGCAATTCGCAACCGTGGTACGGTTCGCCCGCTGTAAGGCAACGCTGTAAGGCAACAAAGCAACTGCCCCGAGGGGAAGCCGGTGAGATTCCGGCGCTGGTCCGCAGCCGTGAGCGGTGCACTGAGGTGACACCGTCAGCCGGGATACCTCGAGGCGGATGAGTTCCCATCTGTCGAGACACATGGACCGGGGCTCGGTGCGACCCCGTGCGAATCGGAGTTTCCGGGCTGAGGTCCGGGAAGCGAGCACCATGCACACAGTCATCCGCACCTGGCGGGGAATCCTTGCCGCTGCGTCGACGGCCTTCCTCGGGATCGTCCTTGCATCGGCGGGCCTCGGACCCGGTGTCAGCGCTGCGAGCACACCGATGGTGACGCTGCCGCAGGCTCCGGCGGCGATCGGAGCCGCCCGGTGGCTCGCCGGCCAACTGACTCCCGGCGGCTACATCCCGGGCAATTCACCGGGGACCGCGAACGATTCCGCCACCGTGAACACGCTCCTCGCGTTGGCCGCAGCCAATGTCAGTCCCGCTCTGGCCCAGACCGGTCTCTCCTACATGGAAACCAACGCGGAGGCCTACATCTCGGCGAACGGCAGTGACGGGCCGGGGCAGCTTGCGCTGCTGATTCTCGCGGCGCACTCGCTTGGAGCGAATCCCACCAACTTCGGCGGCACCAATTTGGTGAACCGACTGCTCGCGACCGAGCAGACCACTGCTCCGAACGCCGGTCGCTTCGGCACCGATGCACAGGTGCCGTTCTTCAATGCCGGACCCTACGACCAAGGCCTTGCGCTTTCTGCACTTCAGGCGGCCGGCGTCAACGCCCCCGCAGCATCGATTTCGTGGCTTGTGCAGGCCCAGTGCCCGGACGGGGGGTGGACGGCACCCGATCCCGTGGACAACCCCTGCGACGGCGATCCGGGGCTCGGCGCCGGGCCCGACACGAACACGACCGCCCAGGCGCTCCAGGGCCTCGCGGACCAGGGCGACCTCCCTTCAGCGACTGCGAACAGTGCGCTGGGGTTCTTGACAGCCGGGCAGAACGCGGACGGTGGCTGGGCGTACGACCCCAATGCCGCGGACAACCACCAGACGAGTGATCCCGATTCCACCGCGTTGGTCATTCAGGCGCTGTTGGCCATGGGTCTGGAACCTGACGGGGCGCAGTTCAACCAGGACGGCCACACGCCGACTTCGTCGTTGCTGTCGTACCAGGTGACGTCGGGTCCTGACGCGGGCGCGTTCTATTCGCCCTTTGGTAGCCCGACGACGGGCGACCTGTTCGCCACGTTCCAAGCGGTCCCTGCGTTGATGGGGTCCAACTTCCCGTTCGACCCGGTGGGGACGTCCTACCGGCTTGCCGCCTCTGACGGTGGTGTGTTCGGGTTCAACGCCCCGTTCCACGGATCTCTCGGGAGCCTGGTCTTGAACAAGCCGGTGGTCGCGATGGCGTCGAGCCTGGACGGGCTCGGCTACTGGATGGTGGCATCTGATGGTGGTGTGTTCACCTTCGGGGACGCCACTTTCTCTGGGTCGATGGGAGGCAAGCCGCTCAACAAGCCGATCGTGGGCATGGCTTCGGGCCCAGAGGGAGACGGCTACTGGTTGGTGGCATCCGATGGCGGTGTGTTCACCTTCGGCAATGCCAGTTACTTCGGCTCCATGGGTGGCAAACCGCTCGACGCACCCATTGTGGGGCTTGCGGCGACACCGGACGGGGGAGGGTACTGGTTGGTCGCTTCCGACGGAGGCATCTTCAGCTTTGGAGACGCCGACTTCTTCGGTTCCATGGGAGGCACGCCGCTCGACGAGCCGATCGTCGGCATGGCTGCCAACCCGGTCGGAACTGGCTACGTGTTGGTGGCATCAGATGGCGGTGTCTTCGCCTTTGGGCAGGCCATGTTCTCTGGGTCCATGGGGGGCACGCGGCTGAACGAGCCGGTCGTGGGACTCGCGATGACGCCCGATGGCCGTGGCTACTGGCTGGCCGCCTCCGACGGGGGCATCTTCAACTTTGGCGACGCCGCATTCGAAGGTTCAATGGGAGGTTCGCCGCTCAACGCGCCCATCGTTGCTGTGTCCGCAAGCGTGAACTGAACCATGCGCAGGGGCTGCCACACCGGTCTGTTCGCGTCGGTGGTTCTGACCGCGGCCGCGATGATGGTGACGGCGGCGCCGTCACTGCCGGCGGCCGCGAGCGGCCAGGTATGCATGGGGGTCGTCGTCGACAACGGGTCGGGCGCTCAGGCGACACCCCAAGCGGCACAGGTGCCGCCCGGTTCGAGCGATCTCGATGGTCTGAGCGCAGCAGGTGACACGTTCACCCAGAACAACTCCGGGTTGGTCTGTGCGATCAACAGCTATCCGACGAACGGCCTGCAGAATTGCTTGGCCGCGGCCAACGGCCTCTATTACTACTGGTCGTACTGGGAGGGCGATCCCTACACCGACACGTGGACGTACGCCGAGGTCGGCCCGGCCGAGCACACGGTGAGTGCGGGGCAGACCTACGTCGAGGGGTGGCGATACCAGGACCCCGGTGCCGACAGCCCTGCTGCGACCAAGCCGTCCGTGACTCCGGCCGCCGCATTCGCCCAAGCGTGCCCCGGGGTGACTCCCGTCCCGAAGTCGGGTGGAGGTGCAGCGTCGGCTGGAGGCGGATCAGGTGGCCCGGCGACCACCGACACCACCGCGCGGGCGACCTCGCCCAACCCGCCGTCGTCGAGCGCCGCCCCCGGCGCTTCGACTCCGGCGGCGGGTATCTCCGGATCGCACTCGGTGACGTCGACGACGGCCGCTCGACCGGCGAGCGGAACGGGGTCGAGTCCGCCCGGTGCAGGAACGGACCCCCACTCGACCACGTCGACGTCGTCGGCTGCCGGTTCGGGCGGTCCGGGACCGAAGGCGACATCGAGAGCCGCCCTCTCGAACACCACCGAGCACAAGACCGGCTCCGGGGGAGCCCCGGCTCTGCCGATCGTTTTGGTGGCACTCCTCGTTGTGCTCCTCGGTGCAGCGGCCTGGTTCCGATGGCGACGGAGGGCAGCCGAGGAATGAACGGAGTGCGCGTGCGACGCCCCGTGCATCCGCTGGCCTGGTGGGCATGGGCCGCATGCCTGGCCGTCGCCGCCATGCAGACGACAGATCCCAATCCGTTCCTCCTGCTACTCATCGGCGCGGTGGAGTGCTTCGTCGTGGCGAGCTGCCGCGGCAACGACCCGTGGTCGAGATCTCTCGCGCTGTTCCTTCGGATCGGGCTCGTCGTCATCGTCATCCGTGTGGTCATTGAGATCCTCTTCGGACAGCGCGGGGTCCCCGGCCACGTGCTGTTCACTCTGCCCCATGCCCCACTCCCGTCATGGGCTGCCAGCGTGAGCATCGGCGGTGCCGTCACCCTGGAGTCGGTCCTCACCGCTGCGGTGTTAGGTCTGCAGATCGCGGTCATCCTGGTGAGCTTTGGTGCCGCCAATTCGCTCGTGAGCCCCTACCGCCTTCTGCGATGCCTCCCGGCGGTGCTCTACGAGGCCGGGGTGGCCGTCACCGTGGCGCTGTCGTTCACCCCAGAGCTCATCGAGACGATCTCGGCGGTGCGACAGGCCCGACGCCTGCGCGGCATCCCGACGAACGGCCTGCGCGGGATGCGAGGCATTGCGGTGCCGGTTCTCGAGGGGGCGCTCGACCGTTCCCTCCAGCTGGCCACCTCCATGGACGCGCGGGGCTACGGGCGCCGCAACGACTCGTCGGCGAGCGTACGCGGCGTTGCCGTGGGCGCCACTGGAGGAGGGTTGTTGCTGCTCGCCATCGGCCTCTACGGCGTGATCGATGCCGGGACGCTGTTCGGCTTGGGGTTGCCTCTCGTCGCGGCCGGCGTCGTGCTGTGCGCCGTGGGGCTCACTCTCGGTGGGCGGCGGATGGCCCGGTCGAGTTATCGGCCGGACCGCTGGGGCGCCCAGGAGTGGGGCATCTTGGCATCGGGCCTGGCTGCGGTCGGGTCGATGGCGCTGGCCCACGCGCTCGACGTCGAGGGCATGGCCGTGTCCTTCGTCCCCCTGGCCATGCCCCCTCTCCCGTTCTTGCCGGTGGCCGGAATCCTCGTGGCGGCGTTGCCGGCCTGCATCGTCCCGGCGAGGCGGGCGGCCACGGAAGCGCTGCGGCCCGAACTCGAGGCAGCCGTCGCATGATCCGCTTCGACGACGTGTCCTTTCGCTATGCCGAGGCGCCAGGCCTCACGCTCGAGGCCGTTTCCCTCGAGATTCCCGAGGGCGAGCTGTGCGTCGTCATCGGGGAGACGGGGACGGGCAAGTCCACCTTGCTGCGCGCCGTCAACGGGCTCGTGCCGCACTTCAGCGGCGGCACGTTGGCCGGCACCGTGACCGTCGGCGGGAGGTCGACCCGTCAACACCGGCCCCGCGAGCTGGCCGACGTGGTCGGGTACGTCGGCCAGAACCCGTTGGCCAGCTTTGTGACCGAACGAGTCGAGGACGAACTCGCCTACACCATGGAGAACATCGGTGTCGCCCCCGCAGCGATGCGTCGTCGCGTGGAAGACACCATCGACCTGCTCGGGATCCAGGATCTCAGAACGCGACCGCTGCGGTCGCTCTCAGGTGGGCAGCAGCAGCGGGTGGCGATCGGCGCCGTGCTCACGGCGTCCCCACGGGTCTTGGTGCTCGACGAACCGACCTCCGCCCTCGATCCCGCCGCGGCCGAAGAAGTGCTCAACGCGTTGGCCCGACTCGTGCACGATCTGGGTCTGACCGTGTTGATGGCAGAGCACCGGCTGGAACGCGTGCTCCCCTTTGCCGACCGGCTGGTGCTCGTTCCCGGTGCTGGCGCTCCACTCGTCGCCGGCCCACCCGAGCACATCATGCGAACCGCCACGGTGGCGCCACCACTGATCGAGCTCGGTCGTCTCGTCGGCTGGGACCCGCTCCCACTGACGGTTCGGGACGCACGTCGTCAGGCGACGGCCCTGCGAGACCGCATCGCGCCGATGCGTCATGACGCGACGCCCGCCGCACAGGTGGAACGTGATGAGCCGGCGGCGTCACTGCGCGGGGTCGGCGTGCTGTACGGCCCGGTCGTGGCACTCGGGGCCGTGGATCTCGAGATCCGAACGGGTGAGGTCACGGTGCTGATGGGCCGGAACGGTTCGGGCAAGTCCTCGTTGCTGACCGCCCTGGCGGGTGGGCGCAAGCCGAACCGCGGCTCCGTACGCGTCGGTGGAAGCGATCCGCACACCATGCGTGCCCAAGAGCTCATTACCCAGGTCGGCCTGGTGCCCCAGGACCCCGGTCTGCTTCTCTACGGCGAATCGGTCGAGGACGAGTGCCAGCGCGCGGACCACACGTCGCGGCTTGAACCGGGAACCACGGCGGACACGCTGCGCCAGGTGTTACCCGGCGTGCCGACGGACCGCCACCCGCGTGACCTCTCTGAGGGGCAGCGCCTGGCGCTGGCCCTCGCCATCGTGCTGGCGCCGGTGCCGCCTCTGCTCGTGTTGGACGAGCCCACACGGGGTCTCGACTACCCCAGCAAGGACCGCCTGGTGCAGATCCTCCGCGGCCTGGCCGACACGGGTCATGCCGTCGTGCTGGCCACCCATGATGTCGAGCTCGCCGCACGCGTCGCCGATCGCGCCGTCGTGCTCGCGGACGGCGAGATCATCTCCGACGGGCCCGCGCGTGAAGTGGTCTGCCACTCACCCGTCTTCGCGCCCCAGATCGCCAAGGTGCTGGCGCCCGACGAATGGCTGACGGTCGGAGAGGTGCACGAGGCACTCGAGGAGATCCCGGCATGACGGTTCCCGCGTCACCGGCGAGGCGGCGGCACGTGCCGGCCATCCGACTCGGACACCGATCTGCGATCCTGCTCACCCTCACCACCATCTTCGGGCTGGTGGCGTTCGGTTGGCCCCTCCTGATCCACCAGCACGCAGGGGCGAACACGGCACACAGCGGAGATGCGCCGTGGATCTTCGTCGCGCTCGTGCCGCTCCTGATCGCCATCGTCATGGCCGAGCTGTCGGAGGGTGGGATTGACGCGAAGGCGATTGCCCTCCTCGGCATCCTGGCCGCCTGCTTCTCCGCGCTCCGCATCGCCAGCCCGGGTATCGACGGCTTCGAGCCGGAGTGGTTTCTGCTGATCCTCGCCGCCCGGGTCTTCGGTCGCGGCTTCGGCTTCGTGCTCGGGGCGGTCGCACTGTTTGCCTCCGCTCTGGTGACCGGGGGCGTCGGGCCCTGGTTACCCTTCCAGATGCTGGCGGCGGCGTGGATCGGATTCGGCGCCGGGTCCCTGCCGCCCGCCCGGGGGTTGGCGGAACGCGGGCTCCTGGCCGCCTACGGCGCGGCAGCGGCACTCGCCTACGGGCTCTTGACGAATTTCTGGTTCTGGCCGTTCGTTGGTTCGAGCACGAGCTATTCCTTCATTCCCGGTGCGAGCGTCGGGTTCAACCTGCACCGATTCCTGCTCTTCGACCTCACGACCTCCATGGGTTTCGATCTCACCCGGGCGGCGACGTGTGCCATCTTGATCCTCGTTCTTGGTCGACCCGTGCTCGCCGCGCTCCGTCGCACCTCGCGGCGGGCCGTCTTCGAACCGGTCCCTCAATTTGTCGACTGATCCGACACACACCGGTCGGTCGTGCGCCGTGAAGGCGTCAAGAAACGTCCGACAAGGCCCGACCACGAAGCACGAGTGGCCACCGGACACTGATCACCCGCGGGATATTCGCGGGGATGGAGGGCACGAGCGGGGAGCAGGCCGTATTGCCGAAGTGCCGTCGACCGGCGAAGACGACGAGAGCGGCCGACCGGGATCGAACCGGCATCATCAGCTTGGAAGGGACACCGACGCGGATGAGCCCGAACCCTGACGCACTGGCATGCCAGGTCAGGACGATGTGTGAACTAGCGCGAACGCGTGTGATTCGCGGCGCCCGCGGGATATTCGCGGGACAACGTAGGGTAAGCCGCGCCAGGCACTCCACGGACCTTCTGACTGTCAGGCGCCAGGGGTCAATTTCGGCCCTGCGCCACCTGCTGCAATTTCGTCGATTCCAACAGGCGCAGTACTTTTTGACATATCGGTTGACCGCTGTTGTCCGTTGTAATTCGATACTGCGCGGGGAAACGCGCGAAGGATTGTGCGGGACAGACTTGTCAAGGCACGCCGGAAGTGAACGAGGAACGAAGCGTTAGCGTCCCGCAGCGCGGCCTTGACGAGTTGGGTGGTGCTCACACCCACAATGGATCAGGCCGGCCGTTAGCGCCGGCCTCGATGCCTCACGGGACCCTCCAAATGACCTCTCAGAATAGGAATGCTCCGAGG
>Ga0306922_10006495_pt1 | contig 11224 bp, 8 predicted proteins | sample sta12Cox44000082_FD_203758 | JGI IMG/M metagenome (GOLD analysis project Ga0306922, IMG submission 203758) | Lab enrichment of tropical soil microbial communities from Luquillo Experimental Forest, Puerto Rico - statoxic.12C.oxic.44.000.082 (v2)... | ecosystem: Environmental > Terrestrial > Soil...
GATATTGAGTTTGCCAAAGGGGCCAGCCTTGCGTTGGAAGTCGATGATTTGCCGGTACACGGTATCGGGGTTGCCGGCAAAAAGGATACCTTGTGCGATAGCCTGCTCTGCCGTGATCGACATAAGCGCGGCGGCATTCTGGGAGGCGGACTTCGCCACCTCCTTATCTCGCTCAGGCAAATCCGACGACGCCTTGTCGGCTCCACCAGTCTTGCCCTCCCTTGGCTTGCTGCGGTAGATCTGCGGTGCGGCCTCGGGTGGAGCGGCGCCTGGAAGAAACTTGGACATTTGCGGCGCAGTCTTGAGACTCGTGTTGAGGAACCACAGGATTTTGCTGCCGATGCGCATTCCCTCCTCATCGGTTTCACCGACATAGACCATGGCCGCGTAGCCGAACATGTCGCGCGTGGCCGGTGGTAAGCCCGCCTCCCGTCGCGCCCGTCGATAAGCCTCCCAGGCCTTCTTGGTGCCCTCAGGTCCGCGCAACACGAGCGTGTTGATGATGCCGCGCCGACCGCACTCGGCGGTCGAGCGTGGGTCGCCGGTCGCCGCCCAGATCCTGGGCATCGGCTGCTGATACGCACCCGGCCAGATGTTGACGTGACGATGGGTAAAGTATTTGCCCTCCCAGCTGAAGGGGCCGTCGCGGTGGGTCAGAGCCTTGGAGATGAGGTCAATCCCCTCCCACAATCGGTCCTCGTTTTGCATTGGATTGCCATTGTTGGAGGCCATCTCGCTACCACCGGATTTGACAAGTCCAATCTCGAGACGGCCGCGGGAAATGACATCGATCATGGCGTACTCCTCGGCGATCCGCACCGGATCGCTGCGTAAGGAGATCAACGTACCAAGGCTCAAGATGCGCGCCTTTCGCGTCTGCCGCGCTATGATGCCGACAAACGTTGGGTTAGATCCGATCAGGCTGTTGATGCCGGCGTGATGCTCGGTGGCCATGACGTTGAGGCCGACGTCATCGGCGACAAGATATTCGTCCAACGTTTCATGATAGAGATCGGCGGCGATCTTCGGGTCGCAGTATTTGTTGGGCAGGCTTGCGCGCACGGAATCGACAGCATCGAGCACCTGCTGTGCGACAAAGGGATAAGTCACCTCGCAACCGTAAAAGGCTCGCATGGTCGGCTCTCCTGCGATCGGCATGGCATAGCATCAGTCGCCGCGCATGAACTCCATCACGTGGGCGACAAAACTGGCGGGCTGCTCGATTTCGGGTTGGTGGCCCGCATTGTCGATCAGCGCGAAGCGGGCATGGGGGATCAGACCGGCGTAAGCGCGGCCATAGTCGGGTGCAACGACGCCGTCAGCCGCCCCCCACAACACCAGCGTCGGAGCAGAGATACGGCGCAGCCATCCCCTGAGCTGCGGATTATAGAGCAGCGGGTTCCATGTGTAGAGGCATAGTGCATCGCGGTTTCTTGCGTAGGTGACGAGCTCGTCATCGCCCAATGCATCGAAATCCGGGGCGAAGCGATCGGGATCGAAGAAGGTTTTGGCGCGGACGACATCGGGATGGACGTTGAAGATATCGAGAATGTCTCGCGTTTCGCGGTCGGAGATCCGAATGCCGACTGGATCGACCAGGATCAGCCGAGCAAGCTTGGCCGGGCGCGTCACCGCTGCTTCGGCCGCAAGCCAGCCGCCGAAGGAAAAGCCGATCAGCGTGACGCTGTCGCCAGGTACGGCATCGATGAGATCAAGCGTATGGCGGACGAGGTCATAAATGGTGTCGAAGTTCTGGGGCCGCTTGCTAGCACCAAAGCCTGGCAGAGAAGGCGCAAGATAGCTGCAATGCTTGGCGAGTTCCGACAAAAACGGGGCCCTTGGGTTGATTGTCTGAAAGCCGTGCAGCAGCAGGGCGGGTTTGCCCGATCCCCCGCGCAGGATCTCGACACCGATGCCGCCGATCGTCGTTAGCAGCCTCTCGCCCACTGCGGTCATCGCCCCTGTCACCTACTTGGGCAATTGTTCATCCCGCGTCTCGCGACCGATGAGGACCGCGAGTAGGCTCAGCACAGCGAAGCAGGTCATGACAGCGCAGGCGAGGTTAAAGTTGCCGCCGAATGCTCCTGCGAGCAGGCCTGCGACGAGTGGGGCAAAACTCGTGATGATGCGACCTGTACCGTTGCAGAAGGACAGGGAGGTCGCCCGCACATAGGTTGGGAACAGTTCCGGCAGCCAAATGGCGTGACCCGAGAACACGCCGAAGATGAAGAAGCCGAAGATCGGCAACACGTAGGGATACTGATCCCAGTTCGGCAAGGCCAGATAGAGATAGAGAGCCGACGCGATGGCCCCGAGATTGTAAAATGCGATCGTCGGCCTGCGACCGAACCAGTCGGCCAAATAGCCGAAGCACAGATATCCCAGAATGCCGCCGATGCCCCACAATTTGGTACCCCAACCGAGGGCTTGGATGGCATCGGCACCGGTGATGCCGCTAGCCTTGATCATGTTTGCTTGTACCGTCGGTAGCCAGATTTGGCTGGTCCAGATCGAGAGCAACGTACCGATACAGAACAACAGGCCAACCATGGTTGCATAGATGTGCCGGCTGCTGAACAGTTGCACCATGCCGACACGCAACTTGGCGCGATCCTCATCGCTGGCCGCTGCAGCTTGTCTGATCTGGGCGCGCTCGACCTGCAGTTCCTTGAAATACTCGGGTTCGCCCATTGTGCGGCGGATAAAGAAGAGCACCAGGGCGGGCATCACACCGGCATAGAACACTGCGCGCCAGCCATAGGGTGCGAGCCAATTGTAAATCTCACCGCCTATGAGGGAGCCGAACGCGCCACCGGTCATCATGAAGCCCAATACCTTGGCACGGGCTGCTTTGTCGGCGAACGCCTCCGCGAGCAAGGGAATACCGATGATGAGCTCGGCGCCTGTACCAACACCAGAGAGGAAACGGCATATACCGAACTGCAGGATGTTCTGCGATAAGCCCTGAGCCGCGGTAAACACGGCGACCAAAACGATGCTGATGATCAGCGTGCGAACCCGTCCGATGGCGTCGGCGATTACGCCAAAGATCATGCCGCCCAGCGCCCACCCCAGTAGGCCGGCCATCGCGAGCAGTCCGCCCCACTTGCCAATGTCGGCCGGCGAAGGCGAGCCACCCAGAACCTCGCTGACCGCCGGTTTGAGCACCAGCGAGAACAGGTTGAAATCGGTCGCATCGAGGGCCCAGCCCGCCCAGACCACAAAAAATACAAGCCATTGGTAGCGCGTAATACCGAACAAACCCTCCCGCCTCGAAACATCCATCGTCTGGCGCATGTGTTCCTCCCTGGCGTTCGCGGCATCTTGTCGGGCGCCAATACGCCTTGGCTTTGTTGCCTAAGTTAATGCCGACACATGAAGAATTCCCACGTTGGGCAATGGTTTGGATCGGACCTCCAGTGTCGGCGCGTACTAGACCGAGGCGGGTTCGACGATAACACTATCAGGTGTGCGTTGGCAGCGCATGGCGAATATGGCGCTCACATGTGTTGGCCAGGATCTTGGCCAGCATCTTGGGCAGGCTGGGTCTGCGGTTGCCCATCAACGCCGTTCAGAACTCAGCCTCCGCCGTCAATTCACCTGCCACAATCTTGGCCAACTCGATTGGGTCCGACCACTCGTGTTCGGCGCTGCAACCGGATCCACGCAATGCACCAACATCGGTCAGAGAGGTTGCTGCTCCGCAATCGCGCCCTTGTGGGGCTGACCAGCGGCTCACGCAAAACATGCATTTGTTGTCCGGACAGGAACCAGGGGCGCAGCTAGGGTGCTCGCAAACCAGATCGCGATTGGCGGCGCCGACACCCACTGACTTGATGGCGATCCAGCGACGCCGCGCTTAGAGTGACGCAGAGGCGCATGATGGGGAGATTACAGTGCTCCCCTTATGGCCGCTACTCTCAGTCGTGGGTGTAATTCGGTGCGTCGCTCGCATTGGTCCGCCCTCCGCGAACTTGGAAAATCCCGGCAATCGGAGGCACCTGTCGCGGGTTGCCAACGAGGAAAGTTCATGCATTGAGTTTGAGCCTTGTGGCCCCCTCTCTGACGGGTTGGCCGACTTCTTTGGAGCAAACGTCTCATGCAGACCGACGCGTTCCAAGGTCTCCTTCTCAAGGGCGAGAAAATCATCTGGTGGGGGCAGCCTGCCCAGGGTCTCCTGTTCACCAGCAAGGATTGGTTCTTGGTGCCATTTAGTGTGATGTTTGCCGGCTTCGCCCTCTTCTGGGAATCCAGCGTCCTCAATGCCGCGAACTCCCCGACATTCATGAGACTATGGGGACTGCCGTTTCTGCTTGTCGGTCTATATCTTGTGATTGGCCGTTTTCTGGTGGACGCCTGGGCTCGACGCGGCATCACCTACGCGGTGACCAACAAGCGCATTCTCATCCATCGCTCGGCCCCATTCGCCAAATTCACCGCGTTGACCTTCGACCAGTTGCCGTCCCTAAACTTGATCGAGGATAGCAGGGGGCGTGGCACCATCCGCTTTGGGCAAGACCAGCCCGCTTGGTCAAACCGTGGGTATTCCAGTTGGTCGCCAGCATTCGACCCAACGCCGCAGTTCCTCGCTATTGAGGACGCCCGAAGGGTGTTCGAACACATCCAGACGACGCTGTCCAAGCGCGATTGAAGCGTCGATGAGACGAGTGCATAGATCGAGCCCGACCGGCTGCTCTCGAATGAGGCCGGTGCCCGCGCGCCGAGCCATGGTCGGCAGCGAGGCCACTTCTACAGCGTCGGGTGTCGCTTGATCGCGGCTGTCGCGCGAAATGCTCGTTGTTTTGGCCCGCTGTTCTGGCCCGCTGTTCTGGCCCGCGGTGCTGGCCGGCGGTTCTGGTTGGCCAAAACGAGGATGAGCGAAGTTTGCGTGATGCTGTATAATCGGGCCCGAAGCTGAGAAGATTAGACCACGTACTCAACGAGCTCCCAGGACACTTTCATCATGACCAAGACTGCCATCATTGTCGGCGCCGGCACCGGCATCTCTGCATCATTTGCCCGCCAGCTGGCGCGCAACGGCTACACAGTTGCACTTGCTGCTCGTAATACCGGCAAGCTCGCCGCACTGGCCACTGAGACCGGCGCCTCTGTGCACGTCTGCGATGCGGTCGACCCTGCCAGTGTCGATCGCCTTTTCACTGAGATTGACCGGGCGTTCGCAAAGCTCGACGTGTGCCTGTTCAACGCCTCGGCTCGCGCGCCCGGACCCATCGTCGACGTCGACCGCGAGCAGGCGCGCAGCGCGCTGCTGATCTCCTCTTACGCCGGCTTCATGGTGGCGCAGGCCGCGGCCAAACGCATGCTGCCGCATGGTGCCGGCACCATCTTGCTGACCGGTGCATCGGCAAGCGTGAAGGGTTATCCGCACTCGGCCGTGTTCGCCATGGGCAAGTTCGCGCTGCGTGGTCTAGCCCAATCCATGGCTCGTGAATTGGCGCCGAAAGGCATCCACGTCGCACACTTCGTCATTGACGGTGGTGTGCGCAACCCCGGGCGTGGCCGCATCGAGGGAGCCGATGCGACGCCCGACACCTACCTCGATCCGGATGCCATCGCGCAGAGTTACATGAGCGTTGTCAACCAACCGCGAAGCGCCTGGACGTGGGAGCTGGAACTGAGGCCTTGGGTTGAGCGCTTCTGATATGTCGAACTGCGCCGTAGCGTACGCGCAAAGGTGGCGCGGAAAAGAAATTGCCGGCACGCTGATAGTGCAGTCCCAATGCAGCAGCGCAATCGATGTGATTGACCTCGGTCGGCAAAGGTCACAATCCCCCCACGGATGCGCAAGGCCGAGGTGGTCCGTCCAAGAAGGTTGAGCACTGGGACCATTGCAATCTGCCTCTCACGCAGTTTCGTCGCACATTCCGCGCGCTCGTATGACGATTGCCGATCATCCAAGCGGTTTTGGACCGCTGGCCCGAAAATCAGCCGTCGATCACGGCTGCGGTGCCAGCGCCCTCACCGCATCTTCGGCGCTATGGAAGAGGTTACCCGTTCCCAGCGCAGCCAGTACGCCGAGGCGCTCGAGAGCACGCTGGGCCCGCACCGACTCGAGTCTGGCAAGGGCAAACTGGATTTCCGCAGCATGACAGTGTTCGATCACCTGTGTGAGCGCCGCTGCCGCGGTGAAGTCGATGTCAGCAATCCCGCTTGCTTCAAGGACGACGAGGCGTAGCGTGTGCTTATGCTCGTCGATCATGGAGATCATGGCACGTTTGAAGGCGTCCGCGTTGGCAAACAGCAGTGGCGCTTGAAATGCGATGACAGCGACGCCTGCCTGGCGTTCGCCACGCGCGGCGGTCTCGGGCGGCCACCACACCGTCGAGCCAGGAAGACAGTGCAGTTCGACGGGACGGGTCCGTATGGTCATTCCGACGCCGTGCGCCAAGGACAAGGCAATTCCCATTGCGACGCCGGTTTGGATCGGCAGAACAATGATTGCAGCTGCAGTCAGCAGGATGAGAAGGCTTTCGATCGGCGCCTGTTGGACAATTTTCACGATGGTGTCCACGTGTACAATCCGGTAGGCCACAAACAGGAGAACGCCGGCAAGCGCCGCTTCGGGTACGTGAGCGAGAAGCGCGCCACCCCAGAGCACGAGGGCAAGGACGAGTCCCGCCGCCACGAGCGCTGCGAGCTGCGATTTGCCGCCAGCCTCGGCCACCACTGCGGTGCGCGGCGGGCTAGCGTTGACGGGGAAGCTGCCAAACACGGCAGCCACCATGTTGCCCGCGCCGATACCCAGAAAATCTCGGTCGACGTCCGGATCATCTCCAGCCGCGTCGTGGAAAGACTTTGCCACGGTCGCCGTCTGCATCATGATGACCAGTGTAACGATGAGTGCCAGTGGCACGAGCTGCCGCAGATGGTCCGCCGTTGGAGCGGTTGGGCGTGGCAGGCCCCCGGGCAACCCACCGACAACGGCGACGCCGCGGGATTCGAGATCTAAGCCCAGCACGATCAATGTCGCCACGGCAATCCCGATCAATGCTCCAGGAACTCGGGCGCTGATGTGCTCCGCCACGACCACGGCGGCGAGAACTCCGGCGCCGATGGCGGCGGTGAAGGGATTGATGGCGGAGAAATTCCTGGCGATCGATTCGACTTGGGTCACGAGGTCGCCGCCAGACTGAGCGATCCCGAAAAAGCTCGGCAGCTGAGAAACCATGATGTGGACCGCGATGCCTACCAGAAAGCCGGTGACCACCGGCCTCGACAACAAATTCGCTATCCAGCCGAGCTTCAGCAGGCCGCCAACGATCAGCATGGCACCGACGATCAAAGCGAGCGTAGTGGCGGCGGACGCATGCATGCTGGCACTTCCCGCGGCGAGAACGGCCAGCGAACCCGCGAAAATCGGACTGATTGTGGAGTCGGCCCCGGCCGTTATCAGGCGGCTTGCGCCGAGCGCGGCGAAGCCGATAGTCGCGCCGATGAACGCGTAGAACCCGACCTGCGGCGCGAATCCCGCAAGCTTTGCTGTCGCCATCTGTTCGGGGATGGTGATGGCGGCAAGCGTTAGCCCAACCACCAGCTCGCTCGCAAGAAGTGCTGGCGTCCAACCTCGGAACGCACCGATCAGAACCTGGCCGCACCGGGCCATAAAATGCGAGTCGCGCTCGGCCAAAACACGTGCTCCGGGGCAACCTCACCTGGCGCTCTGCCCGTTGAGAAATCCAACCAGCGGCATCGCCCGTTGCTGAGCAGGCGGTGAAGGGCTAGAGAGCTCAAAGGCCGGCTCGACCCTCCAGTCACGACTTTTGGGCCGAGCCGATGGCGAGAAGGTCGGGGCTGACGCCGACGCTGTCCGCCCCACCAGGGTGTGGTCGCTGCGCAACTTGGCCTGGCATCCAGCGGTGCCATCCGCCAGCTCCAGGTGCGGCCGCGCCCACGCCAACCCCCATACTCGGGCACCCTATCATCCGCCATGGGTAACGCGTGGCACATTTCTTGTCGTTGTTTATCTCGCAAATCGACGGGAGTGGGCCACAAGTAGTGGAAAACCCCGGTCGCGAACAATCCTTCTGTGGGGTTCATTTGCACCTGCGCCAATCCGGTGGGCGCGCGCGAGGGGTGGCCGGATCTGCAAGTTTCTCAGTCAGGTAGCTTTCGCGGTGAGATCGCGTCAGCCTCAGCGGACGCGGGCGCCGCCAGGGTTTTACGCCGCAACGGAACCAGCGCGACGCACTGAGCGTGGTTTGGACCACGCGCCCAATTCGTGTCCTTCCTCGGGGTTTTCCCGAATTGCATGCACAACAAGAGATACTTCTTATTGCGGCACGACGGCTCGAAGCGGGCTGGCGGGGTCAATCGAAGCGATTTCAAGGGAGAAGGATCGATGAAAAGAGGCATAGCAACAGCAGTGCTCGTGCTTGCCGCATCGGGCTCACTACTTGCAACCGCGCCCACCGCATCAGCGCAAGGATTGCGCGACCTCCTCGGGGAACGAGCTGAGAACCGAACCAATCTTCGCGATCTCATCTCGGATCGCCTCGCGACGCGTGATGATTTGCGCGACCTCCTGAGGGACCGATTGGAAAGGCGCAACGATCTGCGCGACCTCCTCCTCGATCGGATGGCGACACGCGATGACTTGCGCGATCTCCTGAGGGACCGCTCCGAGAGGCGCGGCGATCTGCGTGACCTCCTCCTGGATCGGTTGGCGACGCGCGATGATCTGCGCGATCTCCTGAGAGATCGCTTGGAAAGGCGCACCGACTCCCGTGATTTTACTTCAGATCGCTCAGCGACACGCGATGACCTGCGCGATCTCCTGAGAGACCGGTTGGAAAGGCGCAGCGACCTGCGTGACCTCATCCTGGACCGATTGGCAACACGCGACGACCTGCGCGATCTCCTGAGGGACCGATTGGAAAGGCGCGGCGACCTGCGTGACCTCCTCCTGGATCGGTTGGCGACGCGCGATGACCTGCGCGATCTCCTGAGGGACCGCTCCGAGAGGCGCAGCGATCTGCGTGATCTCATTTTGGATCGGATGCGTGACCGCGATGACCTAAATCCACTGCTCAGTCGGATCCGAGATCGCATAGGAGGAATGGGAGGAAACAACTAGCTCCCGATCCCCGGTAACATCGGTGATGAGCAGGTCCTATTAGGGCAAAGCGGAGACATCCAATGAAGAAGGCCGCTCTGATGGCGGCGGTGTTGATAACCGCCCCGCTGCCTTTGCTGAGCCAGGAGGCACCCCGATCCGGGGATCGCGAACCGTCGCGCATCGAGAGGACCAATGATCGTGAAATGCGGGGTGATGCATCAAGTACACGTCCGCAAGGGGAGTTTGGCGATCGCATCGCTGATGCGATTGAGTCGCTTGAGTCTGCGTGCAGTGCCGATGTCGACGCGTTTTGCGGTGAGGTTACACCTGGTAAAGGTCGACTTGCCTTGTGCATGCGTGCCCACGAGGATCGGCTAAGTCGCAGATGTTGGTCCACATTGCAGCGGGTCGGGCGCAATGTTGAGCGCGCTATCGAACGGATTGCCGAGAGCTGCTGGAACGAGGTCCGAGAGCTCTGCGGCGAGAAGGATAACATCCGCCAATGCGTTGCTCAGAAAAAAGAATCGCTGTCCTCATCGTGCGAGACCATTGTTACTGCGCTGGGACAGCGATTTCAGCGTGTTCAAGACTTGACGGCTCGAGTTGGGATGCCGGTTTACGGTCCAGATGATAAGAGCATCGGGCAGGTTGCCGAGGTCATAAGAGGGCCGGACGGTAAGGTTCAATCCATACAGGTCGACATTGGCCGGCTCCTCGGTCTCGGCTCGAAGGTCGTCGACATTAGCGCCGACAAAGTCGAGCGCGTGGCAGGAATAAAGGTGCATTTGTCGGATTCCGAGCTTCGGTCCCTGCCCGAAGCAAAGAAACAGTAGAGCCAAAGAACGGAACGACGTTGTCAATCGCGACTGAGGGCACCACAGATCCCTTACGCGCCCGGCCGAGCGTACCCCTCTGGGTGTCGGTTCGACCGGGCGTTTTCGTTTGGTCGCGGCGGACTATCGCTCGGCAGTCGCGCATCGTTCAATCAAGGGCCGACAGTTGCCGTTGATGGCGTTTCATCGCCAACAGTGATTGTCCGCAAGAGGCACAGCGACCTCCCGGGTCTGCGGCTTTAGTTCTCATGCAAGGCTCGCTTGACTCAGAGTGAGCTCGCCTCGATTGTCTAAAATATCGCACCGCGTTCGTCCGACGTCTTCTGAGATTGTGGGCGACGCCGTCGTTCGCATTGCGGCGTCCATCGATCCCCCGCGTTGTCAGATGCGCAGATGGCCACGTCGGGCATGCCCATCCGAGGTTTGGCGAATGCAGTGCGGATAACACAGTGGTTGCGCGCACGCCGCTGCGACATGGTTTGCGATCCTCCTCAACAGACATTGCGGGCTAGATGAACATGCGCCAACGGGCGAACCCGCCAAACTTGGTGCGGCAAACTTGAAGGACGACAAGGGCATGCGAGCCTCGGCGAGTCGCGCGCTCAGACCATGCTCCGATCAGGTCCGATTACAGGTCGGTTACAGTTCGGTTACAGGGGGAGGGATGGACATGGTGCGACAATTGTTGATAAGCGGCGTTGTTAGCATGGCCAATATTGCGATCCATGCGTTGGCGATGGTGGCTATCGTTCGGACCGCACATATCGTCGCTGCAAGAGAAATTCTCCACGGAGCAGTTCGGCTGCTCACCACAATGATCGCTACGGTTTCAGTCCTGATGATCACTCATATTTCCGAGGTGATCGTTTGGTCGGTAGCGTACTGGATCATCGAAGCCGCACCTCCCGGAAGCAATCTTTTGTATTTCGCTTTCGTGAACTATACCACCCTCGGATATGGAGACGTGACTCCCGTAGACCGCTGGCGCCTAGTGGGACCGATGACCGCAATGAATGGGGTATTGCTCTTCGGTTGGTCGACCGCCGTCATTTTTGAAATTCTAAGGAGAACAATAGCACACGAGGGCTCACGAAGTACCAAGTGGCGCATCTGAGCGACATTTGCTTCGCATCACAGATCACTGGTCGGCGTCGAACAAGTTTTCCGTCATCGCTTTGTTGCGCTCAAGCACCGAACCACCCCATGAAAGCGATGCGTCGGGGCGTTGAGGCGCGTGCCGAGGAGCGCGAGCGCACCACCGTAGGGCTCAGAAACTGCGCAGGGCGATGCTGGACCCGTGCTGCTGCCTTAGAGA
>Ga0306922_10006497_pt1 | contig 11221 bp, 8 predicted proteins | sample sta12Cox44000082_FD_203758 | JGI IMG/M metagenome (GOLD analysis project Ga0306922, IMG submission 203758) | Lab enrichment of tropical soil microbial communities from Luquillo Experimental Forest, Puerto Rico - statoxic.12C.oxic.44.000.082 (v2)... | ecosystem: Environmental > Terrestrial > Soil...
CGCTCGTCGCCACCCCAAAACAGGAAGAGCTCGAGCAGGCTGACCCCGCGCCACAACTGGGCGCCATGCTCGCGGAAGCTCGGCAGAAAGACGTCATCCTTGCGCATCGCGGCGGCGATCCCGATGGCCACCGCCTCCTGACCCAACGCCGAGGGAAAGGTGCCGAGGCGGCCCGTCCGCTGCAACGCGACCGCCTTGGCGTCAAAGGCGCGGGCCAACACCATCGCCCGGTAGAGGGCCACCAGCTCGGCGCGGTCGGCGGCAAAATCAGGCGGCGGGCGGACCGCGTTGCCCTTGGGATCGAGAAAGCGGCTGTAACGGATCTCGAACCGAGCGACCGTGATAGGGTCACGGCGCGCCTCCTGCAGGTCGAGCAATTCCGCGATTTTTTCGGCCGACGGCATCTCTCACTCGAAGGTAATTGGCGATCGCCGATATGTGGTAACGCTTGACGCCGAGCAATAGCTCCGCCGCCATCGAAGGTCGGCGACGTGACGCTAATTTTATCCGAAGCCTGCCAAAACCTGCTATCGGCGGCAAAACCTTTAGGTCGATCAGTGGTTTGACGTCATACTACGGAGCCGTCGGCAGCGGAATTTTGCGGCCGCAAAATGCGGTCGGCAGCGGACCGGCAGCGGAATTTTGGAGCCGTTGTCGCTTGTTTATTTGTCATGGAAATCCTATTTTAATAATTAATTTTATCACACGCATATATAAGCGCGGACCCGGCCTTTGCAAGGGCGCCGTTACATCTACCGTCGGGCGAGCGAAAGACTGATCGATCCGACGGCGCGATGAGGCGTGCTGGGGGTCAGCGCAAATGTCCTATCCTCGTTCGGGTCGGGTAAGCACGAGGACGCGAAGATGGCTGATCGAACCTATGCCTACGTCATCGTCGGCGCCGGATCGGCCGGCTGCGTCTTGGCCGGCCGGCTCAGCGAAGACGTTGACCAGAAGGTACTGCTTCTCGAGGCAGGAGGCTGGGACCGCGATCCGTGGATCAGCATTCCCCTCGCCTGGGGGCGAATGCTGCAGCGGCGAAGCCATGATTGGGGGTATTTCGCCGAGCCCGAGGCGACGATGGACGGGCGACAGATCGAATGCGCGCGCGGCAGGGTGATCGGCGGCTCGTCGTCGATCAACGCCATGGCCTATGTGCGCGGTCATCGCGGCGATTACGAACGTTGGGCGGAAGGGGGGCTGCCCATTTGGTCCTACGCTCATGTGCTGCCCTATTTTCGTCGCCAGGAATGTTGGGAGGGCGGGTCCAGCACCTATCGCGGCGGCGACGGGCCGTTGACGACGCGGGTGACGCGCTACAATGATCCGCTCGTCGAGGCGTATCAGGCGGCCGGGGAAGCGGCCGGTCATCCGCTGACCGACGACTACAACGGCGCGCAACAGGAGGGTTTCGGCCGCTCGCAGCAGACGATCCGCGACGGCCGGCGATGCAGTGCGGCCGTCGCCTATCTGCGGCCGGCGCTGGCGCGGCCCAATCTCGCGGTCGAGGTCCAGGCGCTCGCGACGCGCATCCTCTTCGAAGGCAATCGCGCTGTCGGGGTCGAATATCTCAAGGGCGGCGAGCGCCGGATCGCGCGGACCGAGCGCGAAGTGATCCTAGCCGGCGGCGTGATCAATTCGCCGCAGCTCTTGATGCTGTCCGGGATCGGCGATCCGGAGACGCTCGGCAAGCAGGGGCTCGCCGTGAAGGTGCCGTTGCGGGCTGTCGGCGCCAATCTCCAAGATCATGTCTCCGTCACCGTCGCCTATCCCCGCAAGCAGCCGGGCCCGGTGCATGCCAAGATGCGCGCCGACCGCATCTTGCTGGAGCTCGGCAAGGCCTATTTCCGCGGCGAGGGGATCGCAGCCGATTGGCCGGGCGGGATCATGGCCTTTTTAAAGAGCGACCCGGGACTGGATCTCCCCGACATCCAGCTTCTCTTTAATGCCGCGCCGATGGCGGCACACGCCTATTTTCCGCCCTTTGTGCCGCCGTATGCCGATAGTTTCGGATGCCGCGCCGTGCTGCTGCGGCCGCAGAGCCGCGGCCGAATCGATCTTTCCTCGTCTGATCCGCAGGTCCCGGTCCGCATCCATCAGAATTTCCTCGCCACCGAGAAGGACTGGGCCACATTGCGCGCCGGTGTGCGGCTCGCCCGCGAGATCGGCGAACAGCCGGCCCTGGTCCCATTCGCCTCGGAGGAGATCGCGCCGGGCCCGGATTGCCGGTCGGACGCCCAAATCGACGCCCATATCCGCGCGACCGCGATCACCGTTCACCATCCGCTCGGCACTTGCAAGATGGGGCGGGCGAGCGATCAGACGGCGGTCGTAGACCCCGAGCTCAGAGTGCTGGGTGTCGACGCACTACGCATCGTCGACGCTTCGGTGATGCCGGACCTTATCGGCGGCAACATCAATGCGCCGGTGATCATGATCGCCGAGAAGGCGGCCGATCTTATCCGCGGCCGGACCCCGCTTGCACCGGTCAACGTCTAGACTTTATGCCGCCGCCTCCAATGGCTCGTCCTCGGCTTCGCCGTCGAGGACGAGAGTCAGCCGCTCGTCGTCGAGCTCGTCCATCCACCGCGAGATCACCACGGTCGCGAAGATGTTGCTGAACAAGTTGGTGACGGCGCGGATTTCCGACATGAACCGCTCCACCCCGAGAAGCAGCGCCAAGCCGCCGACCGGCAAAATTCCCAGCGCCGGCATCGTCGCGGCGAGCGCCACAAAGCCGGCACCGGCCACTCCCGCGGCGCCTTTGGAGGTGAACAGCATGACGAAGAGCATCGTCAGCTGTTGCCCGGTCGTCAGGTGAATATCGGTCGCCTGCGCGATGAACAGCACCGCCATGGTCATGTAGATGGCCGTGCCATCCGTGTTGAAGGAGAAGCCGGTCGGCAACACCAACCCGACGGTCTCCTGCGAGCATCCCATCCGCTCGAGCTTGACGATCGAGCGCGGGATCATCGCCTCCCCCGAGGTCGCGCTAAAGGCTATCAGCAGCTCGTCCTTGAAGTAGCGGATGATTTTCCACACGCTCAGGTCAAAGATCCGGGCGATCAGCCCCAACACGATCAGCACGAACAAGATCGATGTCAGATAGACACTCGCCAACAATTGCCCGAGGCTGGCGAGCATTCCGAAGCCGAACTTGCCGATCGTGAACGCCATGGCGGCAAAAGCCGCGAGCGGCGCCACATACATGATAATCCGCACGACCCCGAACAGCGCATGAGTGAAGTCGTCGATCAAGGCGACGAGCCGCTGGCCGCGCTCGCCCATATGGCAGAGCGCGAAGCCGAACAAGACCGCCATCACCAGCACCGGCAGGATGTCACCCTGGGCAACCGCACCAACCAGATTGGCAGGGATCATCTTGATCAGAAAATCGACGATCGTCAGAGACTTGGCGCTGGTAACGTAGCCGGCGATCGCCTTTTCGTCCAAATGCGCCGGATCGACGTGCACGCCGGCACCCGGTTGGACCAGATTGCCGACGGCGAGCCCGATGAACAGCGCCAAGGTCGAGACGACCTCGAAATAAATAATCGCGCGAAGCCCGACAACGCCGACGCGGCGCATGTCCCCCATCTTGGCGATGCCGACCGCCACCGTCGCGAAAATAATCGGCGGCACGACGGCCCGGATCAGCGTAATGAAGCCATCGCTGATCGGCTTCATCTCGACCCCCAGGCTCGGGTAGAAATGCCCGAGCAGGATGCCCACCGCGATCGCGATCAGTACCTGGACATAGAGCTTCTTCAACGGCGAGCGACGGGCTGCCGCTCCGTGCGCTCGATCGGCGGCTCCTAAGTTCGCCATTCAGTTCTCTCCGGTCGAAATTCTATCGCCGCCTCGATCAACCTGCCCCTATATTTCAGGGGCGGCGGCACTCGTAGGATAAGTTACTGGTCAAGCCAAACGTCGGTCAAATCTTGTCCAATGAAGTGACTCGGCGTGATGCTCCACCCCTTGAGCTTCGCTGAGGTAGTGACGATGCGGTTCCACCACAAGAGTGGTACCGTGTAAGCCTCTGATAACGCATGTTGCTCGAAATCACGAACGATTTTTGCGCGTTGCCGGGGATCGCTGGTGACCGCCTGTCCGATAAAGAGGGCATCGAGAAAACGGTCGGTCGAATAGGAGTAGTTGACCGGGGACAAATCGTGCGACACGTATTTAGTCAGCTGGATCGTCGGGTCGTCATAGAAATCGCCTGAGAAATCGAGTGCCACGTCGAATTGGCGCGCATCGATTTCCTTTTGCCAATCCCAGATGTTCCGGCGATCCTGGGTCGCCGTGATGCCGATCTGGCGCCAGCTCTCGGCCAATAGATCGGCGCCTGCATAATGCGGCATCGGGATATCACGGACGGTGATCGTCACCTTGAGGTTGGGGACCCCGACCTCGTCGAGCAGCCGCCTTGCCTCCTCGCGCGAAGCGGCGATATCGCGGGAAAAACCGGGTATCGTGACCAGCTCCGCCTCCGGTGTGGCCATGCTCGAGCCCGGCCGCATAACGCCCCCGACATATTTGAGGAAGGTCGAGCCCTGCAGCTTTGCCGCAGCACCCCAGCGGTCGATGGCCAGCGAGAGCGCTCGCCGTACCCGGGCATCGTCGAAGGGCGGGCGCTTGGTGTTGAACACGACCAGGAGATTGGAGAGCCACGGGCTTTCACTAACCTCTATGCGGTCGCCGAGCGCCTCGACGAGGTCATCGCGCTGCGGGGGTGTCACACCGCGGAACTCCGCGGCGATCCGGCCGCCTTTGTACCCCGCCATCACCGCGTTCGCGGGGATAAAATCCGCCTGGTAGCCATCGAGATAGGGCCTGCCAGGCAGAAAATATCTCTCCCAGCGCCGGCCCCGCCAATACTTCCCTTTTTCGTACTCGACAAAGGCGAATGCTCCAGTGCCGAGCACGTGGGCTTTGGGAAATTCGGGGTCCTGGGCGAGCCTGGCGGCGCTGTAGATGCAGTTCCATGGAGAAGCGAAATTCGCCAGCATCGCCGCCTCCGGCCACTGCAGATGGAAAACGACGGTAAGCGGGTCGGGCGTGTCGATGCTCGAAATGGCGGCGTAATCGACCTTGCGCGCGGAGACGATACCCGGTGGCGGGCGAGCGATGCGCTCGTAGCTCGCCTTGACGTCGGCAGACGTCAGCCGCGAGCCGTCGTGAAAGAAGACATTGGACCGGAGCTTGAAGGTATAGGTGAGCCGATCGGCCGAAACACTCCACGACTCCGCCAAGTCGCTGATGATCTGCGGATAATTCGCGGCATCGAATTTGAGCAAGGTCGAGTAATGCGGTGCGATGGGGTGCAGGAAGGCAAAGGATATGTTGCCGTGGCAATCGTAATTGCCGGGCTCGACGGTGACCGCGAATTCGAGCGTTCCGCCGTGCTTGGGGCTGGTGTCCGCGACCGCGGGCCCGCCGAAAGCGAGGAAGGCTGCGGCGAAGGCAAAGCCGACCAAGCGCCACCTGGAGCGATATGCCGCCAGGGTCCTTGTCACGCCCGCGAAGGCGGGAGTCCAGGGCCGCGAGGCCGTTAAGAGCACTCTGGACCCCGCCTTCGCGGGAATGACGAACAACCCGGTAGTCCGAGACTCATTTTTGGGTCAAGCGCAATTGAGCCGCTCTACCGGATTTGGCGTTTTTGCCAGAGTTCGAACTGCCCGAAGAGCTGGTCCTTCTCCTGCTCGGTCATCGGCTGCCCGCCGGCGGCCTGCTGACGCTCCTCGATAAACCGTGAGAAGATCGCCTTGAGATCCTGCAGATTGGGTGGGGCGGCGGCCTGCACGTTGCGTTGCAGCCACTGATCGGCTGGCGGAAATCGCCGCCATCCGGGAAGTTCCGCCGTGATATTGACCTCGCGCCATTTTGGATGGTGACCGGGTTCGAGCAGCGACTGGAACCCGGTAAAAAACGCCTCGACAAAGTTCACAAGATTGCGGTAGCGGTCGGAGCCGAACTGGAGATTAGCAGCCGCGAGCACGGCACCGACCGCTACGGTGTCGACCGGTTGGTCCGAAGGCACCAGACCGGGATAATCCTGAACGGTGAGCCGCGTCGGGACATAAACGGCCGTCACGGCCGGGTTGAGCGGGATGGCAAGGAAGTGGAGGCCGTCCTCACCGCTAACGTCACGGAAGAGCGGCGCCGGTTTCCCAGCGACGAATGCGATGGCGGCGATCACGCCCTTGCGGAGCTTCTCGAGGGCCACCTCGTGATCATCATAGGCGGGCGTCACCGGGATGTGCAGAAGATCGAAGAGCCGACCCGCCGTGATCGCGGTGCCGGCGCCCCGCAAATCAACGTTCACCAGCTGGTTTGCCAGCTCCGCGACACTTTTGACGTCGCGCCGAGCGAGCAGATGGAACTCTTCATTATAGAGCTTGGCGATATAAGTTATCCAGCCTTCGAGACCGGGGAAATAATTTTGCTGCCGCGCGTAATCGAGAACGTCGGCCTGGACGATGGCGACGTCGACGCCGCGTAATAGCTTGAGGTCGGTGATGTTCTGCAGCGATCCTTTGCCGATGACCGGCAAGACTCGACGCGTTGCCCCGTCGTCGATGACATTGGCGAGATCCTCGGCGATGCGCACCGAGATGCCGGCGGCGCGGCCCGTCTCAAGCTCGACGACACCCCTGTTGACGACGGCAATATCCGTCGGCACGGCGGTGCTCGCTGGAGCTGCAAGGGCGATCGGCGTCGTGAAGACCGCGACGACCGCGGCCGCGATGGTCGGACGCTTCATTGTCGTTCCCTGTGGCTATTTCGGCTTTGGGCTCTCGACCTGACGATCGGTCTTGGGCGCACCGAGGTCAAGCGCATGGCGGTACCAGGATTGCGCTGTGGTCGGGTCGCCGACCGTGCGGACGCTGGCTCGGCCGAGAAAGGCAGGATCGAAGGTTGCCCCCATCCGTATCGCCGCCTGCCAGTCGCCGGCGTCGGCGGCGCGCTCGTAAAAGAGCCGTGCCGAAGCGACGTCACCGGCGTGAAGGAAGGAGTCGCCGCGGGCCAGGAGCTCCGCGATTTGCACGGCGGTGAGGCGCGGGGCTCCCTCAGGCGCCGCGGCTGCAGCTGATGAACCCGGTGCTGGTTCAGCCGTCAGCGGGGCTGGCGGGGAAGCGTCCGGCGAATCCTCGCGGGCATCCGACCCCGGCGCCCCTTTGCCGACGGGTTGATCCTTCGCATCACTCGCCGGCACATCCCCGAACGCGGATGGCGGCCCCGCTGGCGCTGCAATGGAAACAACGGGCAAGGCCGCGGTCGCAGCCGAGCGCGGGATCTGCGGTTCGATTGGAACCGATGCAGTGTCGCCGTAGGTCGACGATGCAGTACTCACAGCACGCGGGAGACTAGTTTTGGTGTCGGAGCCATGCTTCCCGATGCCGGCATTCTCATTCATTGCCTCCGTAGACTGCGCGAGCAAGAAAAAACCAATGCCAAAGAATATTCCGACGGTCGCAGTGGCAACGATCCCGACGGAGAGGAGGTAGAGGAGAGTGCCCACCGGAAGGGCCCTCGCGGCGCGGCGCGGTATCGATGTTCGATTCACCAGGGCAGGCAGCAGCCGCTTGCCACCAATATCGGAGGGCATGCCCGATGATGCGTCGAGCGTATTGGTAAGGTCTGCTGGATCGGAGGAGCTCAGCGACGCGACCTCCGGCTGCACGCCGCCTTTCGGCGCCAACTCATCGATCAACGGGCTTGCCGAAGTTTGGCCTAACATCAGACACGTCACCCACTTACTCCCGCTATGCCACCAATGGAGCGCGGTAAGGTTGAGCTAGCGTTGTGTTTAACATCCAGTCCAGATGTTGCTCCCATAACATGATGCAGTCATAAAGGCAACAGAACGTTAACATCGGTTAACGTTCGTTAATATTCGGTTAAATTTGTCGGTTTGGTTAATCTTCCGGTAGGGCGTGCTACTGCTAGCGATAAAACCGCTATTAACCTTTGGAGGCCCGCCATGTAATTCCCTAATTCTCACAAGTCCCCGGCAAATCGGGACGCGACCACTTCGGGGTATAGCCTCTGGCAAGGAAACTATTGCCGCCAGTCCCGGCGGACGCGGCGCTTGGGACGCACTCCATCCTTGGGCGCCGCATCCGGAGAGATCCCTTATTGGTTCAGGGGGCGCCGTTTGAGCCGGTGGACGCGTTTCAGCGCAAATGACAGGCGACTTGGTGGCCGGGGTTGACCTCGCGCAGTGCCGGGATCTCGCTCTGGCACCGCGCCTCGGCATAGGGACAGCGCGTATGAAAGGTGCAGCCCGGCGGCGGGTTGATCGGGCTCGGAACATCGCCTTGCAACAGATGTTTCTTGCGCTTGACCCTCGGATTGGGGACCGGGACCGCAGCCAACAGGGCCTCGGTGTAAGGATGCAGCGGGGTCGTGAATAGCGTGTGCTTGTCGGTATATTCGACGATCTTGCCGAGATACATCACGGCGATGCGGTGACTGATGTGCTCGACCACGGCGAGATCGTGGGCGATGAAGAGATAGGAGAGGTTTTTCTCGCGCTGCAGATCCATCATCAGATTGATCACCTGGGCCTGGATCGACACGTCGAGTGCGGAGACCGGCTCGTCGCCGATAATCAGATTGGGGTTTAAAGCGAGCGCGCGGGCGATGCAGATGCGCTGGCGCTGCCCGCCGGAAAACTCGTGCGGGAAGCTGCGCATCTGTAAACGGCGCAACCCGACTTGGTCGAACAGCGCGGCGACTCGCTCTTCTTTTTCCCTGCCGTGGGCGATCCCGTGCACTTGCAACGGTTCGCCGACGATGTCGCCTGCCGACATGCGCGGGTTCAGCGAGGAGAACGGATCCTGGAAGATGATCTGCATCTGTCGTCGATGCGGCCGCAATGCGGTCTTACCCAACCGAGTGATGTCCTCACCGTCGAGCCTGATCGTGCCAGCGGTCGGCTCGACCAGCCGCAATACCGTCCGCGCCACAGTCGACTTGCCGCAGCCGCTTTCGCCGACCAGCCCCAGGGTTTCTCCTTGATTGATCGAAAAGCTGACTCCGTCGACCGCATAGACGTATCCGGCGGTGCGGCGAAGCAGGCCTTTCTTTACCGGGAAGTGCTTCTTGAGCCCGGCGACCTCGATCACCGGGGCGCGGTTTCCGCTAGCCCCGCTCGTCGCAGCAAGCTCTCGTGTCAGAGCACTAGCCATCCCGCCCGTAGAGCCTTTCCGAATGCCAGCAGGCCGCCCAATGCCCCGGCCGCAATTGCTCATAGGGCGGAAATTGCGCTCGGCAGCGGTCATCGGCGAAGGCGCAGCGCGGGGCGAACGTACAGCCCGGCGGAAGATTGCTCAGCGCCGGCACCATGCCTGGGATTTCCTGCAGCCGCCCGACGGAGGCAAAGTTGCGCCCTGCCATGATCTCGAGACGCGGGATCGAAGCCAGCAAGCCGTGCGTGTAGGGATGGAGCGGCTGCGCGAACAGCGCGTCGACCTCGGCTTCTTCGACCTTCTTGCCGGCGTACATCACAATCACGCGTTGCGCGGTCTCGGCCACGACACCGAGATTGTGCGTTATCAAGATCAGTGCGGTGCCCAGCTGCTTCTGCAATTCTAGGATCAGGTCCAGGATCTGCGCCTGGATCGTCACGTCCAAGGCGGTCGTCGGCTCGTCGGCGATCAGCACCCGCGGGTTGCAGGCGAGCGCCATCGCGATCATCGCCCGCTGCCGCATGCCGCCCGAAAGTTGGTGCGGGTACTCCCGCGCGCGCTGCGCCGGCTCGGGAATCTTGACGAGCCGCAGCATCTCGACCGCTTTCTCGTTGGCAGCGCTCTTCGATAGATCCTGATGAAGCCGCAGCGCCTCGGCGATCTGGTGGCCGATCGTCAGCACCGGATTGAGCGAGGTCATCGGCTCCTGGAAGATCATTGAAATGTCGTTGCCGCGGATGTCGCGCATTTCCGCTTCATCGAGCTGCAGCAGGTCTCGACCCTCGAGGGCGATCGTGCCGCCGACGATCCGACCTGGAGGATTGGGGACGAGGCGCATGATCGACAATGCCGTCATCGACTTGCCGCAGCCCGACTCGCCGACCACTGCCAAAGTTTCGCCCCGCCGCAGCGAGAACGAGACATCGTCCACGGCCTTGATGATGCCCGACCGGGTGAAGAGATAGGTCTGCAGGCCTTTGACCTCGATCACCGTCACGGCCTGTTCGGCCGTTTTTGTCATCGCATAGGCGGGCGACGCTGTGCGGTCTGCCGCGGTCTCGTCATTCGCCATCCGAGGCATCCCGCCGTTATCGTCTGCTCGATGGCTCGGCGGTCAGCTGCGCTGCCGCGGGTCGAGGACGTCGCGCAAGGCATCGCCCATAAGGTTTGTCCCGAACACGATTGAGCTGATCGCAAGACCGGGAAAAATCACCAGCCACGGCGCGGTGCGCACGTATTCCGCCGCCGATTCCGACAACATTCGCCCCCATGAGGGATAGGGCTCCGGCACCCCGAGCCCTAGAAACGACAGCGCCGCCTCGATCAATATCGTCGCACCGAGCTGCGCCGTCGCCAGGACGATCAGCGGCGCTAGGGTGTTGGGGAGCACATGCCGGAACGCGATCCGCAATTCGCTCATGCCGATCGCCTTCGCCGACTCGACGAAGGGCTGCTCACGGAGAGAGAGCGTGCTGGCCCGGACGACGCGGGCCGAAGACGGCACCAGTGCGATCGAGATCGCGATGATCGTGTTCCGGAGCGAGGGCCCCAGAGACGCGGTCATCAACAATGCCATGACGAGCAACGGCAGCGATTGCAGAATGTCTATCAGCCGTTGCACGGCGAGATCGACCCAGCCCCCGAGATAGCCGGAGGTCAGCCCGATGATGACGCCGCAGGTGAGCCCCAAGCTCAGCGAGCCGATGCCGACGGCCAGCGAGATGCGGGCGCCGTAGACGATGCGGCTGTAGACGTCCCGTCCCATGAAGTCGCAGCCGAGCCAGTGCTGCGCCGAGGGCCGCGCCAGCGACAACGCCGCATTCGTCGACAGCGGATCGAAGACGGTGATGTAATTGGCGAACACAGCAGCAAAGACGCAGACCGCCATGATCACGGCGCCGGCCGCACCCAAAGGATAGCGGCGTGCGAGAAAGCGCAATTTGGCCCAGCGGCTGTCGACGTTCGCGCCGGCCTTGGCGAGTTCCGCTCGGTAATCGATGCTAGCCATGGTGTGATCTCCGGCT
>Ga0306922_10006498_pt1 | contig 11220 bp, 11 predicted proteins | sample sta12Cox44000082_FD_203758 | JGI IMG/M metagenome (GOLD analysis project Ga0306922, IMG submission 203758) | Lab enrichment of tropical soil microbial communities from Luquillo Experimental Forest, Puerto Rico - statoxic.12C.oxic.44.000.082 (v2)... | ecosystem: Environmental > Terrestrial >...
CCGCCTGCCGCTGACGCGGATTTCCTCGCAGCTTGCCGCCGAGCTCGATCACACGTTGGGTCAGCTCGACGACGTCGCCCCCGACAGAGCGACGCCATGACCGCGCTCCCGGATTTCAAGCTCGAGCAGCATTTCTCCCGGTGGGAATTCGCCGCGCGCTACAACCTGGCGGCCTCGGACGCGCAGAGCATGTCGTTGCGCGACCTGCTCGATCTCGCCGCCCCAGCCGAACAGGAAGCGTTTGATCGTAGCTGGCTGGGCTATACCGAGACCTTCGGCGCGCCAGATCTGCGCGAGGCGATCGCTGCAACCTATGAGAAGCAGCAGGCTGGCAACATCCTTTGCTTCGCTGGCGCCGAGGGTTTGTTTGCCGCGATGCAGGTGCTGCTCGATCGCGACAGCCACGCCATCGTCGTAACGCCCAACTACCAGTCGGCCGAGACGGTACCGCTCAGCCTGTGCGCGGTAACCGGTATCCCGCTCGATCCGGAGTGCGGCTGGAGGCTCGACATTGATCGTGTCGCAGCTGCAATCCGGTCGAACACCAAACTCATCTCGATTAATTTTCCGCACAATCCAACCGGCAAAGTCCTGGAGCGGGACCGTTTCGACGCGCTCATCGCGCTTTGCCGCAAGTATGGCATCTAGCTGTTCAGTGACGAGGTCTATCGCCTGCTCGATGCCGGAACGGGCATCGAACATCTGCCACACGCGGCCGACTGCTACGAGCGGGCGCTGTCGCTCAACGTCATGTCCAAGACATACTGTCTGGCCGGCCTGCGCGTGGGCTGGATCGCCAGCTCCGACCGCGAGCTCCTCGGCCGCATCGAGCGCCTCAAGCATTACCTCTCGATCTGCAACGCCGGGCCGAGCGAGCGCCTGGCGCTGATCGCGCTGCGCGCCCGCGATCGGATCCTCGCCCGCAATCGCGCGCTGCTGGCTGCGAACCTTGGCGCTCTGCAGGATTTCTTTGCGCGGCACGCCGACCGCTTCAGTTGGTACCAACCCGACGCTGGCTGCGTCATGTACCCGCGTTATCGAGGCGCGGAAGGGGTCGAGCGCTGGACGGCAAGGCTGGTCGAGCGCGCCGGCGTGCTGTTATTGCCCGCCACCGTCTACCATTCCGAATTGACACCGGTGCCGGCCGATCGCTTCCGCATCGGCTATGGGCGGGCCGACTTTCCGGCCGGGCTCGCTGCCCTCGAAACGTCGCTTTAGGACGAACGGCCGATGTCATCCCTGGATTTGAGAGACCTGTGAGGAGGGTGAAGATGAGCAGTCCGCCGCGACTTCGCCGTGTCGACCGTCTGATGTCCGAGGAGCAAACTCGTCTACTGTTGCAACAGGGTTTTTGCGGACGGCTGGCGACGGTCAGCGCGGACGGCAGTCCCTACTGCGTCCCCCTGCTCTATGTCGTAAGAGTGGGACGGCTTTATGCCCATAACACCATCGCGCGTGGGCATTTGCGCGCAAACGTCGAGCATGAGGCACGTGTCTGCTTCGAGGTCGATGCGCCCGGTCAGGTCTTCGACTACGGCCGCTTCGAATGCGATAGCTCGGTGTCCTACCGCAGCGTGATCGCCTTCGGGACGATGCGGATCGTCAGCGAGCTTAAAGATAAGCAGGTGTTTTTCGAGGCATTGATGGAAAAATACGGGACGCCAGGCCGCGACCGACCGAGAGGGTTTTTCCCGCGAATCGACCAGGTGACCGTTTACGAAATGACGATCGAGCGTATCACCGGCAAGGAGCTGGCACTGCCGACGCTATCGCAACAATGGCCAGCCCTTGACCGGACAGCATCTCCCGACGCGCAACCCCGAAGCCCGTGTTAGCGATCGTGCTGCTTTCAGCACCCACCCGATCAGGAGCATTTGGCCGCCGCTGGCATCCGCCGAATCTCTGCATCGTAGCAATAAGGGTCGCGTTCGGGCCAGACCTCCCCCCTTCATCTCGACAGCGCCCGGTGCTGGGAACGCGCCGATTCCCGGACGTTCGCGGGTTCCCGACCAAAGCGCCGGGTTGACCAGACCGGATCTTCGCGAGGGCGAGCAGAATGCCGGGGCAGCTCCGTTCGACAAATGTCCGTCGTCAGGGCCCTTTGAGACAAACCCTAATTCTCAGGTCGTCGTAACGACGTTTTCAAGCGGCTCGCCGCGGACAAAGCGGTCGATGTTTCGGGCGACATCACGCGAGCGACGCTTGATGGTTCCATCGGTCCGCGGCGAGCAGTGAGGGGTCATGATCACGTTCGGCAGTTCATGGAACGGGTAATCGGAGGGGCGCGGCGCTGGATCGTCGGGGCTCGGATAGCGCCACCAGGTGTCGAGCGCCGCTCCGCCGATGACCCCATCGCGCAAGGCGCGGTAAAGCGCCTGCTCCTCGGCGATTGGACCGCGCGCCAGATTGATCAAGAAGGCGCTGGGCTTCATCGCGGCAAGCCGGCGGCCATCAATCAGGCCCATCGTCTCGGGGGTTAGAGCGCAGCTCAGCACGACGATGTCGCACTCGCCGAGCATCCAGTCGAGTTCCGTCCATGAAAAGACATCGACCGAGGCCGGCTTCTCGCGCATCGTCCGGTTGACGGCGAGCACCCGGCAGCTGAGCACGGCCGCGCGCCACGCGACTTCGCGGCCGATGTGGCCGAGCCCGACGATACCGACGGTCTGGTCGCCGATCTCCCCGCGCACTGTGCCCCCACCATCGGGCTCCAGGACCACGATCCCTCGCGAAACGACGTCGCGATGTCGAACAGGCGGTGGCGCCACGCCAGCATCATCATGATCGCGAATTCGCCAACCGCCGGCTCGTGGCCATACGCATTGCACAGGGTGACGCCCCTTGGGAGCGAAGAGACATCGATGCCGTCCGTTCCGGCAAGCGGCACCTGCAGCAAGCGCAACTTCGGCGCCGCCGGAAATCCACTTCGCCAGGCTCCGGTCAGCAGTACGTCTGCATCGGCGAGCGCCGTAGCCGCCCGTGCCGGTTCGTTGCTATCGAGGATTTCGGTACGGACGTCGGCGGTGATGAATTCAATGATTGGCGTAGCTTGCGAGGCGGCGAGCGTACCCAGGAACAGCGCTTTCATTGGCTGCTCATCCTCTAGCGGCGACGGGTCCGGTAGTAATTACCCGGCCACACAGGTGCCCAGCAACAGGCCGCGAAATTTTGCCCCCTGAGGGCTTGCCCTACACTAATTGAAAGGTCGGCTCGAGCGGCGAGTAGTCTATCGCCGCTCCGGCGTGGGTGACAGGGTTGCGCCGAAACCGGTCATTTCACACGGAACATCCGCTGTGCGATCGCGATGTTGAGCGCGTCAGCGACGCTCGACGGCATTCACATATCGTGTGACAACTTCGTCTGCGCCAACCCAGCTTGATCAAAATTATCATCGGATAGCCATTGGGTGATTGCCGCTCGCCGCGCCGGCCACTCCGGCGCCAGGATCGAGTGCCATGCCAAATCGACGCGCTTGCCTTTTATTAAAGCAGCGCTGCGCCATGTCCCTTCGAATTTGAACCCGTACCGGTGAGCAGCTTTCAAGGAAGGTGTGTTTTCACTATTGCAACGCCAGACTAAGCGCTGATAGCCGAGGGTGTCTAACGCATACGCCATCAGAAGAAACACGGCCTCGGTTGATGCTCTGGTCCTTTGCATCCGAGGAGAAAACCAAATACTCCCGACTTCTAAAGCGCCATCGTCCGGGTATATGTCACAAAGCGATAGCCATCCCTCTGCTCGATTTGTCGCGGTGGGGCGGGCAATCCAGAATGGCTGTTCAGACCGGGCTGCTAACTCGGCGAGGTGTTTTTGCAGCTCAATCTCGGTAGCAAATGGCCCGTAGCGCAGGTACTTCCAGGAATCGTCCGCGTCTTTCGAGGCAGTCCAAAGCTCTGAGGCGTGGACTTCCGACATTGGCTCCAGCTGGACGGCTCGGCCGTGAAGACGAATACTCTCGGGCAACGGCCATGCCACAGCCCGCGCTCCTCAGGGCTAAGGATACCGGTGCTCCGGCATAAGGCCCCTGCCTGGTATGCGACCGCACCGATGCGGCCAGCGCTCGGTGCGTACCTGCCATCCGAAGCGAAGCCGTTCTCCGTGAGCAGTTTGCTCGGCGGCCGACCTGGAATCAACCGCATGTCACCTCTGCTTCGGTACGGCGGCCGGCTTCCTGCTGCGATCCCCTCAATCACTCTATGCGGGTGCCGACCTGTTGCGATCGTCGGGGGTTGACGATAGCGCTCTTAACCTTGCCGCCGTCATCGACCGTGAAGGAGAGGCGCGTTTTGTAGCGCCCATTGACGTAGAAATCCGTGTCGGCCAACGGCACCAGAGCTGTTGCTGTGTCGCCTGCCAGATCGAAAAGGCTGACCCTGCACAGCGTCCTCGACAATCTGCCGCCGTCAGCTGCGACCATGATCGTGGCGGTTGCGCCGGACTTCGTAACTGGCCGTACCGATAGCAACAGTCGGCCAGTCGAACTTCAGGACTGGTCCCGCCATTGCGGTATCGATTGCCAATTCATCCTGCCCTGCCGGAGCGGTGGCAGGCGTCAGTCCGATTACCGCCGCCAAAGCGATGAATGAGCGCGGCTTTTGGCGAACGCTGATGCATTTATCGGCTCACGAGGTGCTCGACCTCTTTGATCTTAGTCCCATCACCCCAGCGATCATAGGACTGCACCGTCGTTCGCCATCGAGGGGCCCGGGAGGAGCTCTCCCACGGGTGCAGTGACCACCGCAGGGGCATGTGCCGTCACCCAGGCTCCGTGATTCCGAGGGTTCGACTGCGGCGGTTCGGGGAGGTTCGGCAGATGTTGGCAAATGGCACACAACAGATGATTAACTTGAAATGGAAGGTGGTCGGCTTAACGGGGTGAGGCTGTCGGGAGTGCCACGGTCGTCAATGTGCCGTTGGCGGCAATTCCGGCGCCCGTGGCGGCGGCGGCGAACCACACCGATAGCAAAGGCTCGGTGGTCTTTACGACATGGCTCGTGCGGGGCAGGCAGCGGATGCCTCGCCAACGGCGGACGGCCGGAGCGCTCGGCATCCCATCGCTACGGCGGGGCTCGCTCCGGCGCGGCAAACTCCCAATCCGGTGTCCGATGATTAGGATCGCAGTGCTCGACTAAGCCCATGGCTGAGAAGGCGCGGCAGTCGAAGCTGCGACAGGCCGATGGCCGGTGCTCGTAGATCATGCAGCCCCGATCGCCTAGGTGAGCGCAGGCTCCATTTGCGCGCCTCTGGAGCACCAATTCACCGTCGCGGTCCCGTTCTGTCAGGAGGTGGGGAAGGCGGCTCCGATCGCGCTTTTTGTCGACAGGGACGCCTGCATAGTAGCAGCAGGCCGAGCAGCCGGCGCACGGGATCGGGCCAGCCTTGCCGCGCCCCCAGGCCGCGAGAAAGTCGCGAGCCGAGCAGTTCACCGAGCGCTTAGCCACATCCAATGCTCTGGTCTCCGCTGACGACCGTCCCGACGGATGTAAGGCGAGGGCGCACGCATTTCGACCGCCGCCGTCCTGCCTCGGGTCTCAACCCTCCCTACCACCGCGCGCGAAGTATAGCCCAAATACCACTGACGCAGTATGTCGACGATTTCAATTACTCGGAGTGCCCATTGGAACGCGCGGGGAAGAACGTATAAGCCGACGAGTGGCCGCCAACGTGGTTCTCCATCCCCGGTCGCGTGAGGCACCCCCGTGGAGGGATAAAGCTCTCGATCCGCCGCCTCGGGCGTTCATGCCACCCGATATTGAACGCGGCAAGTTTCGGGAAAAACTGCAGCTCTCTATACGGGAGGTGGTCATGAATCCACCAAGCCATCGCCCGCCAGTCGGCGCCCTCGGCGTAACGGTCCGCAAACCATGGGACGACCACTGTGGCCAGAGCCCCTATGCAACCCCGAGCATCGCGCCGATCCCAGATGTGACGAGCAAAGTTGCGCCCGTTGGACGCGCAGCTCAGGGCATGCGCATTGCCGAAGGCATTGACCGCGGGAGCACGATAGGCGGAGCGGATCGCTACCCTACCAAAGGCGGCCTGTAACGGCTCGAGCAGCTCGCCGCAAAGGCGTCGCCCCGCCAAGATGGCCAACTCCGGGTCATCTGGAATGTTGGGGATTCCATGCAGGTCGGCGATCTCGCTATGCAGAAAATCGCGCATGAAGAACGACTGGGACAAGCGCACACGACCGAGCTGTTCGAGACTGCGCACTGACACCGGTTTGCGCATAGAGAAGCTCCACGGAACTCTATCGCCTGGAAGTCTGCTGATATCGCCAGATTTTTGGGACGGGGTACAGTTTCAGTTACGCCAACACCAAACGATCGACGCTCGGCGGGCGGTTAGCAGTCGTCGATATGGGAAATTCAGTCAGACGGCAGGAGAAAAAAAGCCCGGGGGAGCAGCCGTGGGCGACTCGCTGCTGGAGCGAAGGGGATTCGAACCCCCGGTCTCACTCACAGGACCCGGGTTTGCTCCGCCGAGGTGTCATTGTGACGGCGATCGAGTTGCTTGTGCCAACTTGTCGCTAAGCCGGGCCATTCGGTAGCCCAGTGCGAGATAGGGGCCCCACTGGGACCGAGTGACGGCAAACTCGACCGGGTCACAGCTATACTTCGCGCGCAGATAAGCGACCACCGAAGTATCGATCGGGATGCGGCTGAAATCGTGTAACAGCACCCGGCAATGCGCCGCGGCATAGGGACCTACGCCGCTCAAGCCGAGAAGGTAATCGTGCGAGAGCCGGTCGGGAATGCCGTTGCCATCACCAGTGATTACGCCGTCGTCGAGCATGCGGCGCGTCGCGGCGATCACTGTGCGAGCGCGGAAACCGAGCTTGCCTCGCTCGCGCATCCGCCCCTCACCGTAGTCGAGCACCGCCTGGGGGTTGGGAAAGGCTCCCTCGCCCGGCTCGGCGACCAACGCCGCCACCATCCGGCAGGTTGCCGACCAGTTGGCATTGATCGTCAGCACGGTCTTGATGAAATCCTCGTAGAAACACGAACCGCGCAGCATCCGCCCGCCGCCGCGCTCGATCAGCGCCGCAGCATCCGGCAGCGCGGCAATTGCCGGCGCCGGCTCCCAATCGGCGGAAAGCCAGCGGCGGACCCGAGCCAGAATCTTGGTCTCGTCGGCAGCGCCCAATCCCTCCGAGGTTATGATGACTGCACAGGAAGTACCCTGCACGACCTCTACGGTGCCGCAGCGATCCCCGATTCTTTCGATCCGGGCGAGACGGCCGGCCTCCGGGTCCCACCGCCACGGTGCGAGCTGCACCCAGCCGTGGCTGGCAACGGTAAGCGCGAGGTCAATCGGCCAGCGAAAGTTCAGAACCGACATTCGCCAGATTCCCGTGATATCGGGGGCCAAGATCGTTCCTTTGACCGATTCGGGCAACGACAAATCGTGCTTCAGCGCAGCCCGAAATAGGTCGGCGATTCGATCGCGATCGTGTCGCCGGGCCGGGCGACCGCCGTGATCTGCGGCTGCACCGATGCATCTCAGTCGTTTCTAGCGGCGCGTGAGGGCGCCCGGTCCGATCTTCCGGTAATCAGGTTTAATCGCATACCAATCGTGCCGGCTGCGAGCGGTGCGGCGACGAACAGCATCGGGACCCAGAAAGCGGCGCGGCGTAGGGAGGCGGTGTGCAGACCATCCCCGAGACCACTCACGTTCGCGATCAATCCGGCAGTTGCGGCACCTAACGCAATTCCGGCCTGTTGAACTGTAGCGACAGACGCAGCGGCGATAGTTTCTTCGCCCGGTTTTGCTCCGCTCATTACCCGCTGCGCGATAAAGGCCCACGAGGTACCGATGCCAACACCGATCAGACCGATCGCGGGGATCAGGCCAACTACCGGTCCTGGAACCATCATTGCTGAAACGCCAAGGAGGCCTCCGCTCATGGCGACCGGGCCCGCGACGATCAACCGTCTGGGCCATTCTTCCGTGAGAGAGGCCGCAATGAGCGCGGCGCACGTCCAGGCTAACGATGCCCCCGCCACCATGTATCCCGCGATGAGCGGGGTGACCCCGTGCAGTCTTTGCAGAAAGAGTGGACCGTAGATCGCAAGCGGGCTGTAGGCGCCAGACAACAGCAAGACCATCCATAAAGCCGTGCCGGTTGTCGTTCGCAGTGAGAAGGCATCACTCGGCAGCAAGGGCGCGCCGGCGGCGCGATCAATCCGCAACAGTAGCATGAATGCTCCGATGGCGGCCATGATGAGTCCGCCTTTGACCGCTGGATCGACTACCACGCTCGCCAGCGACAAAAAGGCGATGTACGCGCAGATCAAGACCACTCGAAAGAATGGAAAACGGTACTCGCTTTGCTGATCTTCCCGCGTACTGGCCGGGAAAATGATAAACGCGCCGATCGCGAGAAGGCCGGCCGCTCCAGAGACCGCAAAGAACGCTCCGCGCCAGTAGCCGTAGCCAGCGAATATCCCGCCAATCAGCGGTCCCACAAGAACAGTAACCGACCATACACTCGCGAGGAGACCAAAGACCCGGGGCCAAAGAGCTTCGGCGAAAAGGCTTCGCACAAGTATATAGGCTAAAGCTGCCAAGAGGCCGCCGCCGAGACCTTGAACAAAGCGTCCAACAATAATCAGTACGATAGAGGGCGCGAGCGCGCATAATGCGGAACCTGTCGCATAGATCATGGCCCCGCCACAGAACGCTCGCCTGTTTCCGATTGCCTTGCTGACGACCGCAGAACCGGTCGCGGCAATAATCGACGCTGCAACGAAGGCGGTAGTCGGCCAACTCATCAGGTAGCCGCCGCCGATATCTGCGACGATACTCGGCAAAAGGGTGGCGGTAATGAGCAGATTCATGGAGTGCAGGAGGTTACCGCCCAACAGCACAGCCAATGGCAGGATTGAGCGAGGCACCAGGAGGGCGGCCCAAGTCCCGGGGATGGGAGTATTCTCGATCGCGTTGTACGACGCCACCACTTTGCGACTCTGCATTTCCTCTCTCCCGCAAACTGCGAACATGCTATCTGTCAGAAGCGGCCGGATCGAATGGTCGAATTGCATGCGCGCATGAAACAGCTTCATGGGATTTATCATGGTAAGCCCGTATCGCTCGCTCCCGCCGTTGCCCACGCTGCGGACGTTCGAGGCCGTCGCGCGACAGCTCAGCTTTACGCGCGCGGCCGATGAGCTCGCGCTCACGCAAAGCGCCGTGAGTCACCAGATTGGGGCCCTAGAGCGGCACCTCGGCGCGAGGTTATTTTCGAGGCTGAACCCCGGTATTGAGCTCACCGAGGAGGGCCGCGTCTTTCTCGAAGGAGCGCGAGCAGGCCTCGACAGTATCCTTCTCGCTACCGACCGGATCCGCAGCCGGTATCGGGTTGGGATGCTGACCATCTCTGCTCCAAGTGCCTTTGCAACCTGGTGGCTGGTGCCCCGGCTTGGTCGTTTTGCGGCGCTTCACCCCGAGATCGAGGTACGCATCGCGGTTATCGAAGGGCGTGAGCCCGACCTCCAGCGTGACGGCGTGGACGCCGCAATTGTCCAGCGTCCCGCGGGCGCAGCCGCAGATTCAGGGATCGAAATGCCGCTTTTGCGAGAGACCATCTTTCCGGTATGCGCGCCCACGCTGCTCTGCGAGGGCTCGCGCCACAACATCGACCTTGCGGCGCAAACACTCATCGAATGCGAGCCGGAAGGAGGAGAGACCGCCGAGCTGGGGTGGGATTATTGGCTGGCACGGCTCGGTAGCGCCGATGACATTCGGCCGCGCAGGCTTCGCTTTACCCATCTCGCAGCAGCCCTGTCCGCCGCGGTTGATGGCGTTGGCATTGCATTGGGCCGCGCGCCGATGGTCGATGCTGAGCTTGCCGCTGGGCGACTGGTGCGGCCATTCGGCAAGCGAGCACTGGTAAAGGCGCACAAAGTCTACTCTCTCTTGTGGCGCACGGCGCCGGATCAGCGCGTCGTCGCGTTTCGCGACTTCGCGCTGGACGAGGCCTGTGGTTGTGAACTTGCTGCGGGTCCTTGCGGCATGCCTGCATCAGAAAGGGATTTTCGCACTCGTCCGGGATGGTTGGCGAGCAGAGCCGCTCGACGGGCCGCTGCAGCTTCAGTTGCGTAATCGACGCTCGACACGGTCGTCGGCGTGCTGGTCGAAGGGCTGGTGACGCTCTCAATCGCTCGCCTCGTCCTGTGCTCGCGGCGCATTGCCTACTCAGGGCGGCCGTTTTCTATCATGCGAGCGGCTCTAAAAAATCTGGCGGGTCACCCACGCAAGCCCGCTTTCGGTGCCGAGCTGCCCACCAGAAACCCGGACCGAGCCGGTCGGAGTTGCTCCGCAGCGGCCATAGCGTGCAGATGGCTCTCGAGGCGAGCGGATTGACGCTCAATGGGCAAGGACAGAGCCGCCGGCCAACGGGTATCCTCCCTCGCAGATAAGAGCAGCCCAAATCGGCGAATGGCGCCGAACCGCGATGGCCGAAGGCGAGAGGGCTACAGATGAAGCCGTTCCGGTTCGGTGTTGGATTACGGCAGGCGTGGTCGTGAGCCGAAGTGGCCGAGAAGGCGCGCTGGGTCGAGGCGCTCGGCTACGATTTGCTGGGCGTGGCCGATCATCTGACCGACGGCCTAGGTACAGTGCGGTTCGACGCCGGCAAGCTCAATGTGAAGTCGGCAGGCTACGGCGCGCGCCACTGCCTAAACTCGCTTGATGAAGTGGTGGGCAACCTAGCCGATCTCGTTCACCCGGAATCGGAGGATCAATGCATCGCTGAGCCGCCATCGACCAGAAGCGTCTGTCCGGTCATGAAGTCGCTGTCATGCGAAGCGAGAAAAAGCAACGCGCCGACGAGATCATCCGGCGTTTCCTCGCGTTTGAGCGAGCGGCTCTCGACATTAAGCGCGCGCCGCGCGCCGTAATCGTTGCGGCCCTTGATCGTATCGCTGAGGGTGAGCCCCGGCGCAAGCGCGTTACAGCAAATGCCGTGCTCACCGAGCTCCCGGGCCATCGCCCGGGTCATCGCAACGACGGCGCCTTTGGACGAAACATAATGCAGCATCATCGGCGTGCCTTTGAACACCGTGCCCGAAGCGATATTGATGATTTTGCCGTAGCCTTGGCGGCGCATGACCGGCAACACCGCCTTGACGCATTCGAAGGGACCGCGCGTATTGACCGCCATCACCCGGTCCCATTCCTCCGAGGTTATTTCGGTGAACGGCTTTAGGGCGATCTTGC
>Ga0306922_10006499_pt1 | contig 11220 bp, 10 predicted proteins | sample sta12Cox44000082_FD_203758 | JGI IMG/M metagenome (GOLD analysis project Ga0306922, IMG submission 203758) | Lab enrichment of tropical soil microbial communities from Luquillo Experimental Forest, Puerto Rico - statoxic.12C.oxic.44.000.082 (v2)... | ecosystem: Environmental > Terrestrial >...
AGGATCTTGTCGCCGACCTTCACATCGAGAGGCCGAACCTGACCGTCTTCGAGAATTTTTCCTTTGCCGACCGCGACGATCTTTCCCTGCACCGGCTTCTCGGCCGCGGTATCGGGAATCACGATGCCACCCGGAGAGGTGCGTTCCTCTTCCAGGCGCTTCACGATGACGCGGTCATGAAGAGGACGAATCTTCATGGTGAACGCTCCTTAAGACATTGATGGTTTTGATGAAATACCTGCCCGTGGCGGGCTTTGTTAGCACTCACCCCTGGCGGCTGCTAATGATAGGGAGGGAAAGCTTAAATTCAAGCCGGGGAGGCATTTTTTAAGCCCCGGCAAGTCCCGCCGGGGTGTAATCGGCTTCCTCAGGACCTCGAGGAACGGCCACGCGTGCGCTGCCTCGTAGTTCCTGCCCTTAATCCTCGGTCTGCGCTATAAGGGCGTACTTGGACCGCTATTCCGCCATGCCGCTACCCTTTAAGAGACATATTCTGGCCGGGCTGCTTCTGATGCTGAGCGCCGCGCTGCAGGCCCAGACTTCACCGGCCCAGCCCGCCCCCAAGGGCTCCGGGGTCGATGCGTTGCTGAGCTCGTCCCGCAGCACCAGCGGAGACGACTTCCTGCCACCTGACCAGGCCTTCCGCTTCGACGCGCTGGCCGAAGGCAGCGACCGCGTGCGCCTGAACTGGGAGATCGCCGAGGGCTATTACCTCTATCGGGCGCGTATCAAGGTAAAGACCTCGAGCACGAGCGCGCAGCTGGGAACGCCGCAGTTTCCAGCCGGACAGGTGAAGACGGATGAGTACTTCGGCAAGCAGGAGGTCTATCACCACGAGCTCCGCGTCTCGATCCCGGTCGCCCGTTCCTCCGCCGGGCAGCTCGATCTGCCGCTCGAAGTTACCTATCAGGGCTGCGCCGATGCCGGACTGTGCTACCCACCGCAGACCAAGACACTGGTCGTGCGGCTTGCGGGGAGCGCAGCGGCGGACACAGCCACCCGTGGCGGGGCCAGTGGTTCCGAGGGTATCGGCGCGGGTACCGCGGCACCCCGCGGGGCTTTTCTCTCACAGGAGTGGTTCAGCAGTGCGCTCCGCGGCAACCTGCTGATCGCGCTCGCCTGTTTCTACCTCGGTGGATTGGTGCTGTCGTTGACGCCCTGTGTGCTTCCGATGGTGCCGATACTTTCGGGGATCATCGTCGGCAGCGGCAGGCACATCACCGGCACGCGATCCTTCGCGCTGTCCGTGAGTTACGTGCTCGGTATGGCGCTCACCTATGCCATCGCCGGAGTCGCGAGCGCCGCGGCGGGCAAAGAAGTACAGGCGATGTTTCAGCAGTGGTGGGTGATCGCGCTCTTCGCGGGCGTGTTCCTCGCACTGGCACTCTCGATGTTCGGGGTATTTACGCTACAGATGCCGGCCACCTTCCAGTCACGCCTCGCGGAACTGAGCAACCGGCAGTCGGCCGGGACATTCGGCGGAGTCGCGCTCATGGGTGCGCTCTCTGCGCTCATCGTGACTACCTGTGTGGCTCCGGTCCTGGTCGGCGCACTGCTCGTCATCAGTCAGACCGGGGCGGTCGCACGCGGCGGGGCAGCGCTCTTCGCCGCCGGCATCGGTATGGGCACCCCACTCCTCGTGATGGGTGCGTCCGCCGGCAGGCTGTTGCCGAAACCTGGACTGTGGATGGACCTGGTGAAGAGGTTTTTCGGCGTACTGATGCTCGCGGTTGCAGTCTGGATGCTCGCACGCATCGTGCCGGGTCGCGTGGCGCTCGCACTGTGGTCGGTGCCGGCGCTGATTCTTGCCTGGCTGCTGTGGAGCGGAATCCGCGAACGCTCGGCGCTGGTGTTGGGGTTGCGGGTGGCGGGCGTTGCGGCGGCGGTCTACGGTCTGACACTGGCGGCGGGCTCTGCCCTCGGGGGGACTGATCCGCTCTCCCCTATCCCCGGAGCCGCGAAGGCGGTACCGACGCTCACCTTCCGCGAGATCCACTCCGTAGCCGATCTGGACCGTGAGGTCACGCAGGCGCAGTCGCAAGGCCGCAGCGTGCTCGTGGACTTCTCTGCCGACTGGTGCACCTCGTGCAAAGAGATGGAACGTTACACGTTCACCGACCCGACCGTTCAGGCGGCACTGAGCCAGACTGTCCTGCTGAGGGCGAACGTCACCCAGAATGACGCCGACGACCAGGCGCTGCTACGGCACTTCGGTATCTTCGGGCCCCCGACCATTGCCTTTTACGGGACCGACGGGCGCGAGCGCGCAGCGTACCGCGTGGTCGGGTACATGAACGCCGAGGCTTTCGTGGCTCGCACTCGCGAGGCACTGCACCCGCCTTCGTGACAGGCCCGGACCCCCGGGCACACTTGGTTGGCCCGTTCGCGGTGGCTGCGGTGCTCCTGGCCTCAGGCCTGGTGGGATTTCTCAGTTATCGCTTCCTTCGACCCCACGCCGCGACCCCTGGTCCCGCGGCTCTGGCGCGAGCCGTGCCACCGACTGTAGAAAGCGAGCCCGCTGTGGAGCCCGCTCCGGAGGCTTCTGCGCCCGCCACCGCGAAGGTGCCCGACCGGCTACCCGACGTACAGCTCCCGGGCACCGATGGCAAAGTCCATCGCCTCGCGGACTGGAAGGGCAAGCCACTGGCGGTGAATTTCTGGGCGACCTGGTGCGATCCCTGCCGGCGGGAGATTCCGCTTCTGAAGGAGCTTCGCCGTGAACATGCAAAAGATTGCCTCGAAATTGTCGGGATCGCCATCGATTATGCTGATAAGGTGACCAAATACGCTTCAGCCCACGGAATTGGCTATCCGTTGCTCCTCGGAGATGAGGGTGGGCTGACGGCCGCCGCGGCCTTTGGCATGGAGGCCGTACTCCCCTTCACCGTCTTTGCGGACCGCGAGGGACGGGTGGTCACGATTAAGGTGGGGGAGCTCCATCGGGATGAGGCAGAGCTGATCCTGGCACGCCTTCGGGACGTGGAAACCGGGCGGCTCTCCCTTTCTGCCGCCCAGGTTCAGATCTCCGCAGGGGTTCGGCAAATGCGGGAGGCGCGCGCCGGGCGGGAATAGCCGACTTGGCGCAAATCCTGCACGTTCTTTGCAAATCCCAACAAGAAGTACCCGAATGGCTGCGGATTAGGTTACATTCGCGGCCGGTCGCTTAGCGCAAACGTCCAACGAAGAACTCCTAAGGGTCATGGCCCGAGTGCTGTTATTGAACGGCCCGAACCTCAACCTGCTCGGGACCCGGGAACCGGCTATCTACGGGACGGACACCCTGCAGTCGATCGAGCAGCGTGCGGCGAGTGTCGCACGTGAGAGCGGGCATGATCTGATCAGTTTTCAGAGCAACGCCGAGCACGAGCTCATCGAGCGCATCCAGCGTGCGCGCGCCGAAGGTGTGGCTTTTCTCATCGTCAATCCCGCCGCCTTCACGCACACGAGCGTTGCGCTGCGGGATGCGATCGTCGCAACCGGACTGCCGTTCATCGAGGTGCATCTGTCAAATCCGCACGCCCGCGAGGCGTTCCGGCGGCAGTCATATTTCTCCGACGTGGCAGTGGGCGTGATCAGCGGCCTCGGCGCCTTCGGCTACGAGGCAGCGGTACGCGCCGCAGCTTTGCACCTCGTACACAAGCCCTGACATCGCGGGCGCGGTGCCTGGGTCATCGATTCTCTTGGGGGGCAGTCCTCGCATGGACATTCGAAAAATCAAGAAACTGATCGAGCTGCTGGAAGAGTCCGGCATAGCGGAAATTGAGATCAAGGAAGGCGAGGAGGCAGTGCGCATCAGCCGCATGCCCGTCGGTGTGAGCGCGACACATCCGCCTCAGCTGACGCATCTGGGTGCCATGTCCCCGAGTGCGGTTGCCACGGCACCTGCAGCGGGCGCGCAAGTGGCGGCGGCCGAGAGCGCCGCGCAGAAGCCCAAACCCAGCGAGCACGTGATCACCGCGCCGATGGTGGGCACCTTCTATGCCTCACCCTCCCCCGGCGCGAAGGCCTTCGTCGAGATTGGCGATGAGATCAAGGTCGGTCAGGTCCTGTGCATCATCGAGGCAATGAAAATGATGAACCAGATCGAGGCCGACAAGGCGGGGCGTCTTGCTTCCGTCATGGCACGCAACGGCGACCCGGTGGAATTCGGCCAGCCGCTGTTCGTCGTCGAATAGACCGGCATGATCGAGAAGATCGTCATCGCCAACCGTGGCGAGATCGCGCTGCGGATTCTGCGCGCCTGCCGGGAGCTCGGCATCAAGACCGTGGCCGTCCATTCGACGGCCGACTACAGTCTGAAGCACGTGCTGCTGGCGGACGAGTCGGTGTGCATCGGGCCACCGCCCTCCTCCCAGAGCTACCTCAACATGCCGGCGATCATCTCGGCGGCGGAGGTCACCGACTCGGTCGCCATCCATCCTGGCTACGGGTTCCTGTCCGAGAACGCCGACTTTGCCGAGCGCGTCGAGAACAGCGGCTTCGTGTTCATCGGCCCGCGTGCGGAGACGATCCGCATCATGGGTGACAAGGTGTCCGCGATCCGGGTGATGAAAGGGCACAGCGTGCCCTGTGTACCGGGCTCGGACGGTCCACTCGGAGATGACGCGGACGAGAATCTGCGCATCGCGCGCGACGTCGGCTATCCGGTAATCATCAAGGCTTCCGGCGGCGGTGGCGGCCGTGGCATGCGCGTAGTGCACACCGAGGCTTCGCTGCTCAACGCCATCGGTATCACGCGCGCCGAAGCACGCGCTGCTTTCGGCAACGATCAGGTGTACATGGAGAAATTCCTGGAGAAGCCGAGGCACATCGAGTTCCAGGTACTGGCAGATGGGCAAGGCAACGTCATCCACCTCGGCGAGCGCGACTGCTCGATGCAGCGGCGGCATCAGAAAGTCATCGAGGAGGCCCCGGCACCGGGTATTTCCCTGCGCCAGCGCCGACTCATGGGCGAGCGCTGCGTCGAAGCCTGCCGCGCGGTCGGCTACCGCAGCGCCGGCACCATGGAATTTCTCTACCAGGATGGAGAGTTCTACTTCATCGAGATGAACACCCGTATCCAGGTCGAGCATCCGGTCACCGAGCTCGTTACCGGCATCGATCTCGTGAAGGCCCAGCTGCTGATCGCGAGCGGAGAGCGGCTGCCGTACACGCAAAGCGACGTGCAGATCCGAGGCCACGCCATCGAGTGCCGCATCAACGCCGAGGATCCCAAGACCTTCATGCCTTCGCCAGGTCCCATCCGCCTTTGGCATGCACCCGGCGGCCCGGGCATAAGGGTCGACAGCCACGTTTATTCCGGCTACAACGTGCCGCCCTACTACGACTCGCTGATCGGCAAGCTCATCGCACATGGCGATACACGCGACACGGCGATCGGCCGCATGAAGAATGCACTCGCGGAAATGGTCATCGAGGGCATCAAGACCAATGTGCCGCTGCACCAGGAGATCTTCAACCACGCGGCATTCCAGAAGGGCGGCACCGACATCCACTACCTGGAGCGCCGCCTCGGTCTGCGTTGAGCGGCGCGCGCTGCAGGCGGCTGCTGGAGTGTTGTGTCGCTAACTCCATTCTGCGAGCTGTCGTTCGACCTCGCAGCCCTCGATCCGCAGGCCGCGGAAGATGCCGCTTTCGACTGCGGCGCAATCTCGATCACCCTGGTCGATGCGGGTGACAACCCGCTGCTCGAGCCAGCCCCCGGGGAAACGCCGCTCTGGCCCGCCACAAGGGTCAAGTGTCTGTTTGCGCATGCAGCGATTGCGCCAGCCACCCCTGCGGCACTGACATGGGCGCTCGCCGCCAAGCTCGGGATTGATGCCTCGCTGATCGAGGTGCAGCCGGTCGCCGACCGCGTGTGGGAGCGTGAATGGCTGAAGGACTTCCACGCGCTGCGTTTCGGCCAGCGTCTGTGGATCTGCCCACATCACGAGCGGGTCGCAGCTCCCGATGCGGCCGTCGTGATGCTCGATCCGGGCCTCGCTTTCGGGACCGGCACTCACGCCAGTACGGCGCTGTGCCTCACCTGGCTCGATGCGCATCCGCCGGGCGATGCGCGTGTGATCGACTACGGCTGCGGCTCCGGCGTGCTGGGCATCGCCGCCGCTCGGCTCGGCGCTGCAGAAGTGCACGCCTTCGACATCGACCCGCAGGCGCTCATCGCCGCGCGCGACAACGCCTGCGCCAATGACCTCCAGGCGCGGCTGCAAGTCCACGCGAGTGCCACGATGCTCCCCGCAGGCAGCGACCTGCTGCTCGCGAATATTCTTGCCGCACCGCTGTGCGCGCTCGTGTCCTGCTTTGCCGCGCTCGTCCGACCGGGCGGACAGGTGGTGCTGGCGGGCCTGATGGAGCGTGAGGCGGCGGAGGTGACAGCTGCTTACGCCCCGTGTTTTGATGTGGCCCGGTTTGCCGAACGCGACGGCTGGGTTTGCCTCGCCGGTCGGCGCCGTGACAGCTGACCAGACTTCGCGGCCATGTTCACAGTCTGTCCAAAGTGTGCCCTCACCCTGGTGGTGACTGCCGCGGATTTGCGTGTCGCCCAGGGCTATGTCCGCTGTGGACGCTGCTCCAGTGTGTTCAATGCGCTGGCGCGCCTCAGCGATGAACGCCAGCTTGCCGCCGCCGGCGCCCAACCGCCGGCTCAGTCGACTCCGGAGGGCGCGGAGCCGCCGCCCGCTGCGGATCTCTCCCCGCTGGAAGAAGCTCTGCTGCAGCCGGAAGAGATGGGAGAGCCGGACGCGGCGGAGGAGCCGATTCCCGAGGGTGCGCTGGAATTCAACCCCGAGACGACCGATGTCGGGGCAGTGTTCGTCCAGCCGCCGCCGAACCCGCAATGGACCGCTGCCACCGGATCGTTCAAAGCCATGCGGGCGGCCACCCAGGAGTCCAAGCCGGAAGTCCCGCAAGCGCGATCGGACGAGCCGAGTGGATCTCAAGTCGACGTCGAGATCGATGCCGCGTTTCTTGCCGAGATGCTGCAGGAGTCGACGCCCGAGCCCGAGCCTCAACGCGCCGAGCCTCAACGCGCCGAATCTCAACAGGCGGAACCGCAAGCAGGCGAGCCCCAACCAGCCCCGCCATCGACCCAACGCCCCGCTCAGCCAGTGGGTGCGTCCGCGGCCGCTCCGCCAGCAGCGCGGGCTTCGCGCGCCGCCGCGACGGAACCAAAGAAGCCTCCCGGTGCTCCGCGCCGCGCGCCGGCCCCTGCCGCCACGAGCTCTCGAGATGGCACCCGACACGCGTCACCTCGCACGCGGCCTCCCGCGGGGGCGAGCGTTCGGCCCCGCCCGAAAGCCGCGCATGAACATGCGCCCCGAGCGCACGCAGGGCGCACGGCCGAGCCAGCCGAACAGGTGCCTTCAGCCTCGCTCGACATCTCAGCCGAAGCAACCGCAGTCGCAATGGCTCGCCGGGTCTACCAAGTTCCGCTGGCGCGGCTCGGTCCCGGCGCCTGGGGTGCTCTCGCCGCACTCGCGCTGCTCGTGCTGTTGGCACAGATCGTGAATCACTATCGCGACGAGCTCGCCGTCAACCCACGCTTCAGCCGCCCGCTGACCGCGCTCTACGGCTCGCTCGGTGTGCAGCTCGTGCCGCACTGGGACCTGCGCGCCTACGATGTGCGGCAGCTTGGCGCATCCGCAGATCCGGCGGGAACCGGGCTCATCACCGTGCGCGCGAGCATCAAGAACGCAGGGCGCCAGGCCCAGCCCCTGCCGATGCTGCGGGTCACTCTGCAGGATCGTTTCGGAAATCGCATTGCGGCGCGCGATGTCGCACCGCGCTTTTATGTGCCGCGCACCATGCCCGACTCGTCCTACCTTGCCGGTGGGCAGCGCATCGATGCGGAGATGGGCTTCATCGATCCTGGTGCCAACGCGGTGGGATTCGAGATCGACGCCTGCCTGCCCGCCAGCGGCGGCGGCGTAACGTGCGCCAACGATCTGGCCGCTCGCTGAGACCGCGTGCGAATCGGACCCTACGTCCTGGCAGCGCGTGCTTTACTGGCACCGATGGCCGGTGTCACCGATCGGCCGTTTCGCGTCCTGTGCCGCAGCTTCGGCGCCGCGCTCGCGCCCTCGGAGATGATCACCTCAGACCAGCGGCTGTGGCATACGCGTAAATCACGCCAGCGCATGAACCACGACGGCGAGCCCGAGCCACGCGTGGTGCAGCTCACCGGCGCCGACCCCGCCGCACTCGCTGAGGCGGCACGTGCCAACGTGGCGCTCGGCGCCCAGATCATTGATCTGAACATGGGATGTCCGGCGAAGAAGGTCTGCGGCCGCGCGTGCGGCTCCGCACTGCTCACCGATGAGCCTCTGGTCGCACGCATTCTCGAAGCGGTGGTGCGCGCGGTGGATGTGCCGGTGACGCTCAAGATCCGCACCGGTTGGGACCGCGAGCACCGCAACGGCGCGAACATTGCATGCATTGCCGAGAGCTGTGGAATCGCAGCGCTCGCCGTCCACGGGCGCACGCGTGCGGATCTGTTCGAGGGAACGGCGGAGTACCACACCATCCGCGACATCAAGTCGCGCGTACGCATGCCGGTATTCGCCAATGGCGATATCGATACGCCGCAAAAAGCGCGCGAGGTACTTGATTTCACCGGCGCGGACGGAGTAATGATCGGCCGCGCGAGCCATGGAGCCCCCTGGATGTTTCGCGCTGTCAACGCCTATCTGCACAGCGGAATTGCCAAGCGAACGCTTCTGCGCACCGAGCTGCGTGATATCATTCTTGGACATCTCGACGCGCTCTACTCGTTCTACGGAGAGGAGAGCGGTGTCCGGATCGCGCGCAAACATCTCGGCTGGTATTGCGAGCAGTTGCTGGGGAGCCCGGCAGAGGTGCGCCGGGAATTGATGGGGGCTGCGGACACGGCGGCACAGTTCGCACACGCAGTTAAGCATTTCGACGATTGGGCGAGCCAGGCCGCGGCGTGGGCCTGAGGCGGATTCTTGCTGGGGGAGTCGCAGAGATGACCGCGAAAAAAAAGCCTCGGGCCCGTGAAGCCATTGTTGCCAAGGTACACGGGCGTGAGCTGCCCCTGCGCACCCACGCCGAGCGTGCCCTCAGCGAGTATTTCACCAGCCTGAACGGCCACCGGCCGGCACATCTGTACGATCTCGTTCTGCGCGAGGTCGAAGAGCCGCTGTTCCGCGTGGTACTCGACTACGCCGAAGGTCACCAGAGCCGTGCCGCCGGCATTCTCGGCATCAACCGCGGCACGCTGCGCAAGAAGTTGAAGCAGTTCGGCCTCGGCAGCTCCTGAACACTTGCCCGGCGCGCCCGGGCTGCGCGCTTTGCGAGGGATGAGTTCGATGACGCTGCCGGTGCGCCGTGCGCTGCTTTCCGTCTCCGACAAGACTGGCGTGCTCGAGCTCGCGCGCGCGCTCACTGCGCGCGGCATCGAGATCCTCTCCACCGGCGGAACAGCTGCGCTGCTCACGGCGCACGGCGTGCCGGTGCGCGAGGTCGCCGCTTACACCGGTTTCCCCGAGATCATGGATGGGCGGGTGAAGACGCTGCACCCGAAGATCCATGGCGGACTGCTCGGACGGCGCGGTGTCGATGATCCGGTCATGATGCAGCACGGCATTGAGCCCATAGACCTGCTGGTCGTGAACCTGTACCCCTTCGCCGCCACTGTTGCGCGAGCGGGCTGCAGCTACGAGGAGGCCATCGAGAACATCGACATCGGTGGACCCGCGATGCTGCGTGCCGCGGCCAAGAACCACGCCTCGGTGCTCGTCGTGGTCGACCCGCAGGACTACCCGCTGTTGTTGCAGGAGCTCGCCACTCACGCCGGCGGAAGCGCCCCCGCCACGCGCGCGCGATTCGCCGCCAAGGCCTTCGCCCACACCGCCAGTTACGACACCATGGTGGCGGCATACCTCGCGGCGCAGCATGCTCCCGATGCCGGTCTCTTTCCCGATCCCTTGGCGCTGCTCTTCGATAAGGTTCAGGATCTGCGCTACGGCGAAAACCCCCACCAGTCCGCCGCCTTCTACCGCGAGCGGCGCGCCGCGGGCGCGAGCGTCGCGACCGCAGAGGTGCTGCAGGGGAAGGATCTCTCATTCAACAACATCGCCGATGCCGACACCGCGATCGAGTGCGTGCGCCAGTTCCCCGCCCCGGCCTGCGTCATCGTCAAGCACGCGAATCCGTGTGGTGCGTCGGTGGCGGCCGATGCGCTCGCCGCCTACGAGGCAGCCTACCGCACTGATCCGACATCGGCGTTCGGCGGCATTATTGCCTTCAACAGGGAGCTCGACGCCGCGACCGCGAACGTGATCACCGAGCGCCAGTTCATCGAGGTGCTGGCCGTACCGGCGCTGCAGCCGGATGCCGCGCGGGTTCTTGCCGGCAAACCCAACGTGCGCGTGCTGATCCTCGGGGATCTCACCGCCGCCACCAGCGGCGAGCTCGAATTCCGCAGCGTCACCGGTGGCCTGCTCGCACAGTCGCGCGATCGTGGCGAGGCGCCACGGGATGCGTGGACGGTGCCGACCCGACGCCAGCCGACGGCAGCGGAGCTCGCCGACCTGGACTTCGCCTGGCGCGTATGCCGCTTCGTCAAGTCGAACGCGATTGTCTTCGCGCGCGCCGGTGCGACTGTCGGGGTGGGAGCCGGCCAGATGAGCCGTGTCTACTCGACGCGCATCGCCGCCATGAAAGCCACCGACGAGAAGCTGGCGCTCGCGGGAGCCGTGATGGCCTCCGATGCCTTTCTGCCATTCCGTGACAATCTCGACGTGGCCGCCGGCTATGGCATCCGCGCCGTCATTCAACCTGGCGGCAGCAAGCGCGACGCGGATGTCATCGCCGCCGCGGATGAGCACGGCATGGCGATGGTGTTTACCGGCATGCGCCACTTCCGGCACTAGGTGCAGCTGTCCCCATGAAGGTCCTGATCGTCGGGGGTGGCGGACGCGAGCATGCCCTTGCCTGGAAGTGTGCCGCCGCTGCGCGCGTCACCGAGGTGTTGGTGGCGCCCGGCAACGCCGGCACGGCGGCAGAGCCGCGGGTGCGCAACGTCGCGGTCGCCGCCGAGGACATCGTCGCCCTCGTACAGCTCGCCCGTGCCGAGCGCGTCGATCTCACCATCGTTGGTCCCGAGGCGCCGCTCGTCGCCGGGATCGTCGATGCCTTCGTTGCTGCGGGGCTCAGCTGCTTCGGCCCGCGGCGCGAGGCTGCCAGGCTCGAGGGCTCGAA
>Ga0306922_10006502_pt1 | contig 11218 bp, 12 predicted proteins | sample sta12Cox44000082_FD_203758 | JGI IMG/M metagenome (GOLD analysis project Ga0306922, IMG submission 203758) | Lab enrichment of tropical soil microbial communities from Luquillo Experimental Forest, Puerto Rico - statoxic.12C.oxic.44.000.082 (v2)... | ecosystem: Environmental > Terrestrial >...
AGGGCAGTAATGGTAGTCCCGATATTCTGCCCAATGGCCATCGCCGAGACCCGGCTCCTGGTTTGGAAGAGTTCGGGGAATAAGCTCGGGAAGACGGCGTTGTAACCTTGGTAAACGACGCCCCACATGAGCAGCGAGGTGACGATCGCCATCCACATGTTGTGGATGCTGATTGCATGGAGATAGACGAACGACAACAGCCCCGAGCCGAGCGCGCCGCCGATAACCAGCGGCTTGCGGCCGATCTTGTCCGACAGGTTGCCGACAAAGGGGATGATGAACACCGCCAGGATGTTGCCCACGATCGGGATCCACAAATAGACATCTTTCGGGAAGCGGATCCCGTAAGCCGGCTGGACCGCATAGGCGGCGCCGAAAATTGCGGCGACTACCGCAATAACATTCATCAGGGCCATGCAGATGACCCGCAGTATGTCCTTCCAGCTGAGCTGGATGGCTTGGATGATCGGCGACTTTGGGATCTCGCCATGCTTAGCCTCTTCGGCGAAGGCAGGAGTTTCCTCGACCTTGCGGCGAATGATGTAGCCCGCAACGATGACGAGAGCACTGAGAAGGAACGGGATCCGCCAGCCATAGGAGTTGAACGCTTCCGTGGGCATGTAATGCGCGAGCGGCAGGAATACGGCCGCCGCGAAGATCTGCCCGGCCTGCACGCCCTGGAGGGTAAAGCTGGCGAAATAGCCGCGCCGACCGAAGGGAGCGTGCTCGAGAATCATCGAACTGGCGCCCGAGATCTCTCCGGCAACCGCGAAGCCCTGGATGAGGCGGAGGAGGACGAGAAGCGCCGGAGCTAGGACGCCGACTTGCTGATACGTCGGTAGCAGTCCGACGGCCATTGTCGCGAAACCCATAAGGAACATGCACAAGAGCAGCACGTACTTGCGGCCGTGGGTGTCGCCCCAGTGCCCGAGGACAAAGGCGCCAACAGGCCGGGCGACGTAGCCGACTCCGTAGGTTGCCAGTGAGGCGATAATGGCGACCGTGGGGTTGTCCGACGGGAAGAAGATCTGCGGAAAAATCAGGGACGCCGCAGTGGCGTAGATGAAGAAGTCGTAGTACTCCAGCGCCGAGCCGATCCAGCCGCTGGCGGCTGCCTTCTTCGTCTGGTGCGTGCCGTGTGGCTCATGATCTGAGGGGGTGGACATTTGGTTTCCTCCGTGCATTAACAAATGATGGGCGACCACCCGTTCTCGACGGCGTCTCGAAATCGATGCAGAGAGCCGACGCCAGGATTTCCGCCCCAGGAAAAAACGAGTTTTCGGGCGCAGCCTGCGCCAATCAGCTGGTCAGAAATCAGGTCCGGGGTCATGCGAATGAGGGTGAGATTCTTTTTGCGTTGGCGAATGATTTCGTGGCCTGCGGCAAACGGGATCAGATGAGCGAAACCCTCGAGTGCGACCGAATCACCGTCGCGAACGAACTCATTGATGACCTGGGAGAGGGTGGTAGACAGAGGATTGGGGGTTTTAGGCATGGTTCTGTGTGCGATTAGCGCACTGATGTGCGCCGAAATGATTCATGGTCCCGCTCGTTCGCAGCGTCAAGCGCTTTTTGCGGCCGGAATTTCTCTTTGACAGGGGAATCAACCCGTTGCCGGCGGCGTTGAAAGTATGTCTCGGGCTCCGTTTGTCCTGAACAAGTCGGAGTCGGCATTCAGCCGTGATGCAGAAATTTTCGACACGACGATCGGCTGGCGGTTCGTTAACCCGCGAATGCGAAAAATATTTGGCTCCGACTCGATGCCGGAAACAGGCGAGAACGTCGCGGAACAGTTTAATGTCAGTCGACAGGATCAGGACGCTTTTGCATTTCGAAGCCAACACCGGTGGGCGGCCGCACAGAAATCCGGTTTCTTTGAGCGTGAAATTGTTCCGGAATTGAAAATAAATTTGTGCCCACGAAGATCACGAAGAGCTCTTAGCGTTCTTAGTCACGTGACGTGGCGCCCACCATCACAGCAGAAGACACAGCCCGGCGTGGCGATGATATCCGTTAACTTGCTCTAGCTTAGTACAACTATTCGGAGATACGGTGACGTATCTGGCCAAACGCCTGGCTCCCGCAGCCTGACCAAATACGTCACCGTAATTCCGAACGTGAGTACTTAGCTAGCCTCTTCGGGGGAGACACTGCTGTCCAAAATAACCGCTAGTTGGGCAGATTAGTCTCTGAAGGAGCGGCAGATGAGTCGAGCTCGAGTCGTGAAGAACCCTGAGGGCTGGCCGCGACGTAGCCTTGCGAAGTCGGGACGACGACGAGCCACCATAAGGACGAATGATAAGGGAAGCAAAGCTATTCTCGGGAAGATCCTCGCAGCAAAGCAAGATTCTGATCGATAACAGCACGGAGGTCACGGAGGGGGCCAGGCGTTCGACTGAGATAACATGAAGCCGACAGCAAGCAACACCCGCTGCTATACTGTCGGCTTTTATGAAAACATCAACAGAAGCAAAAGTAGCGCAGATTAGTAATCTGAACCAGGAAACAGTCTTCAAATATGGTAACGAGATCCTGAAGCTGGATCTCAGTACGAGATGAAGGGCTGGGCCCGTTTTAACAATCGACGCCAAGTTAGCAGCTATACGGGCTTATGTCCTGGGGTGCATCGCAGTGATAATCGCGGCAAAGAAGGCTCCATCAATCGGTGCGGGAACCCGATCGTGCGCTGGATCTTAGTCGAGATGGTCTGGCGACTGGTGCGCTGGCAGCCCGATTATCCGCCCATCCGTCAGTTGGTCAAAGGCCTGGTGCGTTCCAAACGAGCCAAGAAACGCTTGGCGGTGATGGCGGCGCGCCATTTGGCGATCGATCTATGGCGCTTGGCTACTGGACAGACGACGGCTCAAAACCTGGGTTTGGTCTTCTAGGAGAGCATCCCCCTTTTTCGTGGGGACAGCGAAAGCAAGAGCCCCGCACAAAAGACCTCAACTCCAAGCTGGAGAATGACCCAACGAGTTTTGAGATGAAATCTTTGGCAGCAACGGAGCGCGTTTGTGCACCGAGCTTGGCACGCAAAAGCCGTGACTGAGATGAAACCGCCCGTTGCTGTCCCCCTTTTGCTCATTGCAGACATTATAGGGTCAGCAGATCAAATGCCGACCGATAGAAGCTTAAACCGAGTAAAGAACCTAAGCCGCTCGCGTTTCGGACAGCAAACGTTGCACAAAGCCAAAGGAGCAATCTCACTGCTTGCTTCAAGAGAAAACACAACTTACTCAACCAACCAAAGCCGCCTTCCTCAAGGTGGTGGCGCGCTGACAAGGTAACTGGACTTTGGCGCTTGATCGCTGCGGTTGCTCGTTCCTCGCACCGCCGCTAATCAAGGGCCAAAGTCCGGCCGGTGGGGGGGTGTTGCCTCATTTCCGAGCAAAACTTACGAAAATCTTAAAACAAACGCTTTTTTGTGGGGCAACCCTTGACAACCCGCTTCATAGAAGCTCGCGCCGAGGGTTCGACTAAGCTTGCGCAAATTCGGACTTCAACATCGAGTTGAGATGTGACCCTAACCGCTTCTTCCCCGATGGAAAAGTTGACACGCGAACGCGGCTCCATGGAAGTCGCGCGCCGTGCGCGCGAAGGCGCGACCAGGGTGCTCGCCACAATAGAGAGAGAATTAAAATGAGCCGATATCCACGGAGCTGCACTGGAGGGCGATCGGTGCGCGCCGCGCCTTATCACGGGCGGCAACTCGGGAAGCTTATCCGCAAGCGTCCTTTCGCAGGAGTTGAAACGGCTCCGGCTGTGCGCTAGATAAACAACCGTGCGATATACGGATAGTGACGAGCCATTTCATTGGTGCTAATGAAGAATCGAAAAGACTTCGTTGCCTCGCTAGCCCGCGGAATCCAAATCATCCGGGCCTTCACCAGCGAGCAAGCCGGAGATCACGCAACCGCGCGCCCCCACATGGGGCCGGCGGATGCCTTAACGCTAAGTCAAGTGGCCGAAAGGGTGGGCGTCGCCCGAGCCGTAGCACGACGCTTCCTCCTGACGCTCGCCGATCTGGGCTATGTCGTTACCGACGGCAAATACTTCAGACTGACAGCGCGCGTCCTTGATCTCGGCTATGCCTACTTGTCTTCCCTGCCTTTTTCGAACGTGGCAACAGAGTTTCTCCAGGAGGTCGCCGAGCGAACGAAAGAGTCCTGTTCGGGATCCGTCCTGGACGGCCCGGACATTGTGTATGTGGCCCGAGTCGCTGCCCAGCGCATCCTGTCAATTTCCCTTTCAATCGGCACTCGGTTGCCGGCTTATTGCACTTCCATGGGGCGGGTCCTGCTGGCGGCGCTGCCCGAACCTGAACTCGAAAACTATCTCTCAAAGGTCCAGCTGCGTCGACGAACGCCGCAGACTGTCACCGACAAAGAGCGTTTGCGCCAGATCTTAAGCGAAGTATGCCGAGAAGGTTACGCCCTGACCGATGGCGAGTTGGAGGAGGGTTTGCGTTCCATTGCGGTGCCGGTGCGCTCGAGCGGGGGGCGCGTGATCGCGGCCATAAACGTGAGCACCCAGGTGGGAAGGGTGAGCAAAAGTCAGATGGTGAAAGAGTTTTTACCGGAGCTGCGCAAAGCTGCCCAGCGCATCGGTGCAGTTCTTCCGCCGTGAGGCGCAGCCTCGCTGGAATTGTATGGACAAAACACAAGACACCTCCGCACACGCAGTTACCCTTTCACCCCGCCGGGGGGTCGTGACTGGTCTCGTTTACTTGTTCGAACAGGTCATGCCAGACCCTTTCGTACTTTCGATCTGCCTTACGTTTTTCGTCATTCTGCTTTCTCTCGGTTTGGCACCGAACGCGTCGTTCCCGGCGATCCTCACCGCCTGGTACGGCGGCACGTTTAATATCTTAGGCTTCGCGCTGCAAATGATCCTGATTCTCGCGACGGGATACGCGATTGCCGACGCGCCATTCATCCAGGGCGGACTGCGCGCGATGGCGGCAGGTGTCCAAACGCCGACAAAGGCCGCCCTCGTCGTTTTTCCTATTGTGGCGATTGCCTCGTGGCTGAACTGGGGCCTGGGGCTGGTTGTCGGCGCGTTGCTTGCACGCGAGATAGCCAAGCGCGTGAAAGTCGATTTCGCATGGCTCGTGGCCGGCAGCTATTCGGCTTGGTCTGTTTGCAATAGCGGGCTTTCGAGTTCGATTGCTCTGTCGCAAGCGTCGCATGGCAACGTGCTCAACCTGGTCGAAAAAGCAACTGGGCAAATCATCCCGTTGAGTCAAACCGTCTTTGCGGCTCCAATATCCTATGTATGGCGGGATAATGGGCATTATGAGTGGGACCGGTTTAGCATCGGTGATCGCCAAAGCTTTCGTAGCGATTGCAACGCCGGGCACGCTCGCGCTATGGAGCTATCTGAGTTCGCTGATCATTACGCTGTTGATCCCTAGCGCCGGCGGGCATTGGGCTGTGCAGGGGCCGTTCGTCCTGCCCGCGGCGCTCAGCTTGCACGCACCCGTTGCCCGCACCGCTATGGGCGTGGCGATGGCAGAAAATGTGTCGAACATGCTGCAGCCTTTCTGGGCCGTTCCGTGGTGGCGATTGCCGGCATTCGCATTCAGCGTGTAATGGGCTATACCGCGATCACGTTCGTCGTCTCGCTCATGATCTACGCCGCCGCGCTCTGGCTGATCCCCTGATGGGGTGAAGACAGAAGATAGAAATCAGAAGACAGAAGGCGGAAAGACAGAATACAGAAATCAGAAGACAGAATTCAGAATTCCAGGCAGAACCCAAAATTCCGAAACCCGGATACCGCAGTGCGAGGGACCGGCGTCATCCCGGTCCCGATCGAAGCTTTATTCAGCGTTGGCAACCTGGAGGTGCGGGGTTTTGGAGTTCGGAGTTAGTGGTTCTGTGCTCTGTCTTCTGATTTCTGATTTCTGTCTTCTGTCTTCTTGCCTAGCCTAGCCCTTCTTCTCCATCGAGAGTTGCAGTTCCTTCAGCACCTCCTCGGCGCTATGGTAAGCGGCGTTGGCTGCCGGAAGCCCACAGTAAATGGCCGAATGCAGAAAGAGTTCCTTGAGCTCCGGCACGGTCACGCCATTACGGATAGCTGCTTTAACATGCATTCGAAACTCTGCCTCACGGTTGAGAGCGGTTAAAAGCGCCAGAGTGACCAGGCTGCGAACTCGCAACGAAAGTTCCGGGCGAGTCCAGATTTCGCCCCAGGCATAACGGGTGATGAAATCCTGAAATGCCTCGTTGAACTCGGTCAGACGCGCTTGAGTGCGATCGACGTGCTCGTCCCCAAGCACCGTACGCCTCATCTTTTCTCCCAGGGCATGTCGTTCAGCTTCGTTCATGGGTTTTAGCTGTAAGAAATCTATTAACGTGGTCGGTGAATTCTGCGGCTGCCTCTATACAGCACAGATGCGCGGACTCAAGGGCAACCAGTTGAGAAGCCTGGATTCTCTGGTGTAAAAATTGGGAGGCGGCCAAGGTGGTGGCCTGATCTTCAGTCCCGGCGATGATTAAAGTCGGCACCTTTATCCCCTCTACATCTTCGCTGAGGTCCGCGTCTCGGATCGCCTGACAACAACCGATGTACCCTTCCGGAGATGTTCGCTTCAGGGCGTCCGCCAGGGAGGCAACGATCGAAGGATGCTTGCCGCGGAAACGATTACTGAACCAACCCTCCAACACCTCATCGACCACCGCCGACATCCCCGCGTTCGTAACCTCCCGAATGCGTCGGTCATATTTTGCAAGGGCCCCGATTTTCGCCGCTGTGTTGCTCAGGACAAGATTACCGATGCGTGCAGGGCGGTAGACGGCCAAATATTGGCCGACCAGGCCGCCCATCGAAATGCCACAAAAATGCGCTCTGGCAACGCCGAGCTCGTCGAGCAGGTTGAGTACGTCTGAAGCCAGCATGGAAATCGTGTAAGGCCCATGGTTGGCAGATGATTGGCCATGTCCACGGGAATCGTACCGCAAAATCCGGAACGACCTTTGCAGCAGTTCTACCTGTTGGTCCCAAAGCGTCAGGTTCGTTCCTAATGCATGAGACAGAACCAACACGGGCGATTGCTGCGATCCGGAGAGTTCGTAATGAATCGATGTGTCTTTTTTCAAAATCATCAGAATCCTTCAAAAAGCAAAACTGATCGCAGATGAGTCAAATTTAATTTTTATCCGCCCGCATTATGTTTGGCAACGCGAGATAGCGCTTCTACCACCGGTTCCTGCTAGTGCCTGCACCGAGCAATCACGCGATTGATCAGCGCATCGGTCAGCTCCTCGCCGTGCTCGGGTGAAAAGAGGCGATCAAGACCGTCAGAGTCCAGCAGATTTTTTACCGTGGGATCGTCCTCCAACACCTTGCGGAGATGCAAGCCGGTTTGCCGGGCTTTTTGACTGGTGCGGGTGACCAGCCCGTGAGCTGCCGATTTGCCCAGAGATTTTGCCAATTCGATGGAAATATTTTCAGCAAAGATCAACCCGTTGGTTAAGTCGATATTCGCGCGCATTCGGTCCGGGTGGATTTGCAGTCCGGAAACAAGCTCCAGCGTGTGAACTGCGGATCCTCCGACCGCGCCGATGATTTCCGGAAACACAACCCACTCTGCATGCCATCCGCCGGGGGATCGCTCATGCTCATGCACCATGGACGTCAGCAACGCCGCCGCCAGAGCCGGAATCCGCTTCGCATTCGCCAGGATTTTGGTTGGCGCAATTGGGTTTTGCTTGTGGGGAAGCGTCGAAGAACCGCCGCCGCCCGACCCGAGGTCCTCGGCCAGTTCGGCGACTTCCGTCTGCATCAGCAGAACGACGTCTTGCGCGATCTTCGCCAACGCGGTTCCTACGAGTGCCAGGTCCATGCCGAGACGGCCGATGCGATCTCGTTGCGTATGCCAGGGAACCTCTGGCGTTGCGAGGTCAAGTTTGCGCGCCAACGCGTCCAGGATCTCAAGTCCTTTCGGACCGCTGGCAGCAAGACTGCCAACCGCGCCCCCAAACTGCACGACCAGGTTAGTTGCTGCATCCTGCTCAAGCATCCTGCGGCAGCGAGCGATCCCGTCCAGCCAGCCGGCGGCTTTGAGCCCCAAAGAGATGGGTCGCGCGTGCTGCAGTAATGTTCGGCCTGGCAAAAACGTCCGGCGTTGCCGTTCGACCAAATTGACAAGCCGTTCCTCGATGCTTGCCAGATTCGCAATCACCAATTCTAAAGCCCTCTTCGTACAAAGCATCAGTCCCGTGTCGATGACATCCTGGCTGGTCGCCCCCATGTGCACGTATTTTGTCGCGTCGGGATCCATCGCCGCCACCTGTTTGCCAATTGCCTTTACCAGCGGTATTGCGGGATTCCCGTCGCGTTCAGCGGAGCGTAGGAGGTCGTTGACATCAAAGAATTGCACCGAACAGCAGTTCCCAATGACGGATGCGGCCTTTTGGGGGACCAGCCCCAGATCGGCTTGCGTTGCGGCCAACGCCGACTCAAACCTCAGCATCGATTCGATCAGAGCTTCGTCCGAGAGCAGCGCCTCGATTTGGGGCGCACTAAATAGCTTGTCAAACATGCTTGCCGGCTTTCTGAACGAACGGTCAAAGGTCGAAGAAGACCGTTTCGTTTTCTCCTTGGAGGAAGACGTTCCACTCGTAGCGGTATGGCTGAGCCGGGTCGGCCTTTGCCAGCAGCGAATCGCGGCGGCGAGGCTCGATGGAATTGAGCACCGGATCGTCTGCGTTTCCCGCTTCGTCGCTAAAGTAAATGCGTGTAATCAAGCGATAGAGCAGCCCACGCATGAAGATCGAAACCAGAATGTGGGGCGCCTGGCGCGCAGGCGTCTCTGCCTGGAGAGCGCCCGGCTTGATGGTCCGAAAGCGGAACTGGCCCGCTTCGTTGGTCGGTACCCGGCCGAAGCCAAAAGAATCTTCGAACGGTTTTTTTTGAGGTTGATCCATATACCGGCCGAAGCAATCCGCCTGCCATAGTTCAAGAACCGCGTCCGGCACGGGGGCGAGATCTGCGTCAAAAACGGTTCCGGCAACTTCGATGACTTGACCCGGAATATTCGGCTTCGTCAAATCATCCCGATAAAGGGCTTCCAAGCCGATTTTGAAGTATGGCCCGACGGTCTGGTAAGTGGTCACAGAGAGACTCTGTGGAACTACCTCTTCCTGCGACTCGGAATTCTTTTGCTCGGTCATGGCTTGTTCTCCATCGGTGTCTCGTCGCGGCCGCGCAGGACGATATCGAACCGGTAGCCAAGGCCGTATTCCGGGACGGTCGTGTCCCAGTCGAACAAGGCGATCAGCCGTTCCCGCGCTGTCTTGCTTCTGACGCTGTTGAATATGGGATCAAACGGCAGGAGCGGGTCGCCAGGGAAATACATTTGAGTGATCAAGCGGGTAGCAAACGCCGGCCCGAAAACCGAGAAATGGATGTGTGCTGGACGCCAGGCATTGTAATGGTTGCGCCACGGGTATTCGCCCGGACGAATGGTTTCAAAAGCAAAGCGGCCTTTCGCGTCAGTAACAAGCGACGCGCAGCCGAGGAAGTTAGGGTCGAGTGGGGCATCATGCTGATCGCGGGCGTGAAGGTAACGCCCGGCGGCATTGGCTTGCCAGATCTCGACAAGGGTCCCGGCAACGGCCCGACCATCCTCGTCCAGAACCCGCCCGCTGACCAGGATCCGTTCCCCGAGGGCTTCCCCGTGCGCGCCTTTGGTCATATCAACAGGCTGGAGGTTTGCCGGTGGCGTGAATATCGGACCGGTGAGTTCGGAGATGGTTTGGGGCAGGTGGACCAGCGGCTGGCGTGGCGATCGTTTAACGGACGAAACGTAGGAGGGGCAAAAATTAGGTGGCAAAACACCGTCCTGAAACTTTCGATAAGAGAGGCGGGTTTGGAGCGAATCGGAGGTGTTCATAAGAGGGGGGGTTGTGGCCGGGCTGTACGATTATCGCACCAATGTGCGGCTTTAGCATTAATCTTCCAAGTCTCGTTGTCAAGCGGGCTCTGAAGTTCATTCCCTGATCAGGACGCGTCTAGCCCGGGGTTAATTTAACCTACCATTGAAGCCTTGATCAAGACCTGCAGGGCCCCGGTCCCGAGTCTGTCTCGCAACCGACAGCCGGGGGGAAATTGGCTTGCACCTTTGACCGGGCTCGGCGCCGGGCTGATCAAAACTCCGATATTTGACCTGTCCCTGTTCATGCTTTCTTTAATCAAAAGGAATGAACCGATGAAAATAGCAGTCATGGGATCGGGCGGGGTTGGTGGTTACTTCGGCGCGCGACTTGCCCAAGGGGGGTGCGATGTGGGCTTCATTGCGCGCGGCGCCCATCTCGCGGCGTTGCGCGAGAAGGGGCTTCTTGTCGAGAGCAAGCTTGGCAACATAAGTCTCCCAAAGGCGAGCGTGACCGACGATCCGAGGACTCTGGGAACTGTCGACGCCGTTCTCATCGGCGTTAAGCTTTGGGATACGGAGCCGGCCGTTCGAGCTACTGCGCCAATCGTCGGACCGAAAACAGCGGTTCTGTCACTGCAAAATGGCGTGCAGAAGGATGACGTGCTCCGGCGCATCCTCGGCAATGAGCCAGTAATGGGAGGCCTCTGCTACATCGCGGCGACGATCGCTCGACCTGGCGTAATCAGCCATACCGGCACGATGCAGAAGCTCGTGTTCGGCGAATACGATAGCACGCGCTCGCCGCGGGCCGAAGCCTTACTTAAGGCGTGTCAGTTGGGAGACATCGACGCTGAATTGAGTCAAGACATCCGCAAAGCGATCTGGGAAAAGTTCGTTTTCTTGGTCGGCCTGTCTGCAACTACTACAACTATCCGCTTACCGATCGGGCGAATTCGTAGACATCCCCGGACGCGCCAATTGCTTTTGGACGTTATGCGCGAGGCGGTCGCCGTTGGTCGTGCGCAGGGAGTGGCTCTCCCCGCTGACTACGCCGAGGATCGTCTCGCATTCTGCGACGGCCTCCCGGCGGAGATGACCTCCTCGATGCATAATGATCTGGAGCGCGGAAACCGACTGGAAGTTGATTGGCTCAGTGGCGCCGTTGTTGAACTTGGGCGTGCGGCAGGTGTCCCGACGCCTGTCAACCGTGCGGTGAGCGACATCCTCGCACTCCATGCCAATGGCGTCATCAAAATTTGATCAAGACCTGGAGGGCGCCGGTCCCTCGGTGCTTCTGAAAGGAGCATCACGCAAAGGTACGCGGAGGTACGCAAGGGT